>Ga0182027_10003731_pt1 | contig 23884 bp, 21 predicted proteins | sample 712E1DmetaG_FD_121300 | JGI IMG/M metagenome (GOLD analysis project Ga0182027, IMG submission 121300) | Permafrost microbial communities from Stordalen Mire, Sweden - 712E1D metaG (Illumina Assembly) | ecosystem: Environmental > Terrestrial > Soil > Wetlands > Permafrost | place: Sweden... | reverse complement strand
GCCCCACGGATTGCTCCGCCTCACGCTCGCTCGGCTACCTGCTGAATGGGCAATTGACAGGGTAAGCTCCTTTCAGCTTACAAGATCAGCCAGGCTTATCCTGGCGCTCCATACATTGGTTTTCATGTATGCGCCTCACGAAACCCCTCATCATCTCTGTCACCGCGTCCTATAAGTGGCCTGTCCTGGCTTCTTAACGGTCGCCGGCTGACGCGTCAGCTCCATTTGCTAGTTATACCGTAACGCGCACATTATCGTGCAAGAACTCGGGCGCGAAGTCGGCCCCATTCGGCCAGACGAGCGTGTGAAACTCAGGATCAACCTGAAACTGCCTGAATACCGCGGGATCGCGCAACGGTTCGAAGACGGGGCCGCGGAGAGCCGGCGCCAGATCGATCTCGCCGCTCGTCCCGTCGCGAAAGCGCAGCCACACGACGTGGCCGGCCACATAGCGCGCCTCGACAATGTGATAGTCCATGATCCTCACTCCAGTGGGGCAATGCGCTTGAGGGGTTGCCCTTGCCTCGCAAGTTGCCAGTTCTCAATCAATTCTTGCTTGTGAAGGTTTGCCCATTCAAGCACGAGCCTCAAGGCTCTTGCCGGGAATCCGCCGTGAATGGTACCCGATTCCAACTCGAGCGACATTCGTGCTCGCCGTAAACCGCGTGAAGATGCGCGACTCCATGCTCGCTGTAAAGTATGCCGATCACGATACCGAGGAATCGAGAAATCTCAGGCATTGATTGTCAACAGCCTAACTAGGCGCTCAGCCGCGAGCGGCGCGAACGGGCTTGGGCTTCTTGGCACGGCGCTGGGTGCGGTTCGTCGGCTGCACCGCCTTGTCAGGATGAATGTCTAAAGGAATGTTCGTCCGGGCAAGCTGCAAGAGCAGGCGCAAGGCTTGATTGACCGACTCTGAATTCGTGAACCCTTTGGCCACATCGGGATCAAGCAACACCACATTCGTGCCGGCGCGGTAAGCCTCATAATGCTTCCCGCGAACGCCGTGCGAAAAGTCGTACTCGGGTCGAATTTCGTCGTTATCGTCTTGGTGAACGCGTTGATTCATACTGTCTCCGTTCTCTGGGAGTCGCTTCACGGGCGTTGATGATCCGGGTTCGCCCTTCGCGTTCGGTGTATGCGACCACGAGCAGGCGCCCTATTGCCGACGAACCCATGCTGAGAAACCGGAATTCGCCCTCCGAGTGGTGTGGATCGGCAATCGCGAGCTCCAGCGGGTCGCCGAACACCGTCATCGCTTCGGAGAACGTGACGCCGTGCTTCGCGACGTTCGATGCTGCTTTCTCGGCATCCCATTCAAATTCCATGAGTCGATTCGAAGCCGCGTCACCACATCCGAAGGCGTAACCAGGTGTTTTGATGCAGCCATCTCAATCCTAAGTGTACGCCAACCGCAAGCTGGACACCCTATGAAAGCCGCGCTTAACGCGGGCGCTTCAGCCTCGGCAGCGATCAAAGCGAGCGGTGGTGCGATGCATTCACATTTCCTTGAGAATACCTTTAGCCTTCTCCTCGTGGGCCTCACGCACCAAGAAATCGAGCCTTCCAGCCTGAGAGTCGGCTTCGATCTCTCTGTCCCAGCTCTCCCATTCCTTTTCCGACATCCACCGGAAAAGTTCGGCGAGCTCATCGCTGGGAAGTCTCTCGATATCTGCCTTGAGTTCATCAATCTTTGACATCTTTTTCCCTTCCATCGCCGCGCGTCAGGGCTGAATCAACGGGTGGCACGACCGCCTTGGACGGCGCGCCTAAGCTACCGCCGGGTGCATACCTTCACATTATAACGCCACTTATGAGTCCTTTTTTTAGGAATAGCCCCGGACCTTCACCCACGAAGGTCCGGGCTACACTTGCTTTGTATCCAAGCCCTGACGGCGAGAGAGAGCCAGGACACCCGGCCATCCGCGGTGCTGCGTGTTCTTCCGGCGCGCCTGCGCAAGTTCGACAGCCAAACCCGCTTTTTTTGGTTGGCGGCATTACTGTGCCAACACGAGGTAGTCGAAGTTTCCTGAGCCCAAGCGCCGCTGGAGCTGATCGAGGATGGCCTGCACCTGAGCGGCGGTCTCATGGGGGCCGGAAACATAGAAGGGCTTGCCGTCATGCCCGTACTCGAAACGCGCCGGGCAGGCCGTGCTCTGCACATCGCCGAAGATCCGGCGAGCCGCTTCATAGTCCATGTGGGGGTTGAATCCCAGGTCGTGCGCGTAGGCTACGCCGCCTTCGACCAGCTTCCGGAAGCAGGCGGGCTGCATCGGCTGAAGACTTTCGGCCGCCGTCCGGGCGCTCAAGCGCCGGGCATACTCATCTCGGGCCACGATGGCAAAAAAGGCATTCTTGACCCCCAGGCAGAACACGTCCAGCAGGAACCCGGCCAGGGCGATGCGCCCATCCGGGAGCGAGCGACTGAAAAACAAGTTGCCCATACCCAGCTCGAACAGGCCCGCCGGGACCAGACATTCATGGATGGGGGCGTTGGCGGCCGTGGCCATCTGCGGGGCCGTCGCCCCGGCACCTCCCGGTATGGTTGTCTGGTTTGCCTGCTTTTGCCGATGGCGGTCCAGGTATTTCTGATACCGCCTTTCATGTCTCGACATGAGGGTATCCTTTTAGCAAGTTCAGCCCGAGCCGCTCAAGCAGCCATGGCGGCCTAACGTCTCCCGCGATCACCCGCGCCTGGCATGCGTTCTTCGCGTGCGAGGGGATGCGGAGGGACGCGGCAGAAACCCGGAGTGCGTCGGCTGCTTCGCGGTGTGAGCCAGCCGCATGAACTTCTCCGGTCTGAGCAGGCTTGCTACCGAAATGTCTTCGTCGATCGCTTCCCAGTGAATACCGATCCCCCCGCCGATTAACTCCCACTCTTTCCTTTGCTTCGGCGTGGCGTTAAGAAGCCTCGGAAACCACACCAGAGGAACCGACACGGTGCGGCCGTCGTCAAGCACGACCGTTAGTGCATCGTCTGAACAAGCCAGTTCGACCGCGAGCGTTTCACTCCTGTCCACTAAAGCAGGCATTCCATTCCTCCAAGAACAAATCTCGATTTTCCAGTACGAGTTCTCGAATCACTGTCAATTCGTGACTTCGAAACCCCCGGTTCGATGCCAAGGTCACGGGATCGAGCCAAAACTTCCCATAGCGGCCCGCCTGGGCAACGTGAATGTGAGGTGGCTCGCGACCTTCCAAACTGTAGAAGAAGAACCTGTAACCGCGAATCCGGAGCAGTACTGGCATGGCCCCAGTTTACACCCTCTCGAATGGCGAAACCCCCTTCAATTGGGCGGCCTAAGACCAGCCACCCCACCGTTGCGGGGCACATAAGTTCTCATTATAACGCCCCTTTGTGATCTATCAGCAGGTTGCCTCCATCTCCCTGCGCCGGCCGGTAGCCTCGCGCCGCCCCGTTCTATATACCCGCCCACCCCGCGAGGCCATAAGCGCTAACCTAAGTCGTTTCTTGTTGCGGCCCCGGCAGGGGCCGACCGTGAGTAGTCCGTCAGATGACGGATTTCAACCTGCGGACGGCGGTGGCGCGTCAGATATCCCAATGACTAGGCGGTTGTCCGGCCCCGCCAGGGCCGGGATCATGTATCAGGGTTTGCGTATTCTGTAGGTTTCACGTACGGCTAGCCACGGCATTACCCTTCGGGCAACCCGGAACCAGCCAGATTGAACCAACCGACGTCAGGTTTGACTTCCGGCTCATAGCGGACTTACTTGCGCGAGCCAAAGACGCTAGCGTAATTTCGGGCTCAACGGTCCTGGTGGGAGCCAAGATGACCAGGCACCATGATAGGAAAGGCTCTCTTGTGGTCAACCAAGAAGGGCACGTTGCTTGAAAGCCCACCGTGGGGCGTTGCGACCTCGACCTTGCCGGTGCCCGCCCCGGCAGGTACGGTGGCGCTGATCTCGGAACTCGAGACAACCGTGAACTCAGCCGCCGCGCCATTGAAAGTAACTTTAGAAGCGCCCGTCAGATCCGATCCGAGGATAATGACGGCCGCTCCCGCCTCGCCTGAAGTGGGCACTGTTTTCACGAACGGGTCAAGGCCTACGGACAAGCTGAAGACGGTTCCACAGCCGCCGGGGCCGCAGTTGCCGGTCCCACCGAGGGTCGTTGTCCCGTAGAAGTTTCCGTCGGTGGCTTGGGCCAGCCCACCATAAACCACGGCCCCGTCCGTTCCGTCGAAGTTGTGCAGAGTAGTCAGCTCGCCCCCAGGGGTGATTTTGAAAACCGTGCCATCTCCGCCATTCATCGTGCCAGGAACTGCACTGGGCCCGCCACCGGTGGTTGTTCCATAAAGATTCCCATCGCTGGCTTGAACCATCGCAATGTAAGGCATGCTGCCGTCGGTGAGGTCGAAGCTGTATAGCGTAGTCAGCTTGCCCCCCGGGGTGATTTCGAAGACCGTGCCAAAGTTGTTGGCTCCGCCCCAGCCAGTTGTCCCGTAGAAGTTTCCGTTAGTGGCTTGCACCAGTCCCCCGCCAGGCGACCAGCCGTCCGCGCCCGCGAAGCTGTGCAATGTGGTCAGCTTTCCCGCGGCAGTGATTTGGAAGACCGTGCCACAGCCCGGGCCAGTAATGCAGATGTCGTTAGCCACCCCCCCACGGACAGTTGTCCCGTAGAAGTTTCCGTCGCTGGCTTGAATCAGCCCCGCAACCAACTGGCCGTCAGTGCCTTCGAAGTTGTGCAGCGTGGTCAGGTTCCCACCGGCAGTGATTTCGAAGACCGTGCCACAGCCCGGGCCAGTAGGGCATGCGCCGTTGGCCCCCCCATTGGAAGTTGTCCCGTAGAGGTTTCCGTTGCTGGCTTGAATCAGGGCGCCACCGCCTGCGCCATCAGCGCCGTTGAAGCTGTGCAGTGTGGTCAGCGTTCCCTCGGGAGTAATTTCGAAGACTGTGCCATAATTGTTGGCCCCGCCCTGGCTGGTCGTCCCGTAGAAGTTTCCATTCGTGGCTTGCACCAGGCCGGTGCCAGGCCACTTGCCGTCAGGGCAGCCCGTTTGGGCGCAAAAGCTGTAAAGAGTGGTCAGTTCGCCCCCGGCCGTGACTTTGAAGACCGTTCCGTCGCCGTTGGCCCCGCCACCGTAAGTTGCCCCGTAGAAGTTCCCGTCAGTGCCCTGGATAAGAGTCATACTCCAGGGTTGAAAGCCGTTGGTGTAGTTGAAATTTACCAGTGTGGTGAAGGTTTGCGCGCGCGAGGCAATAGCCGTCGCGGCACAGATGACACACCATAGAAAGATTGCTTTCCACGAACTGAGATTGGTCATATTTCCTCCTCCGTGGCTCTCGATGATTTAGACGTTTGGATTCAAAAAAAGAGAGCTTCCCGCCCAAGGGTCCACCATGGTGCAGTTCCGAGGCCATCGCGCCATCCCCATCCTGTTCCCCCGAATGGCTCTCACTGGTGGCTCACCCTGCGCCGCCTCCCGCCGCCGCGTTACCTTACCCACAACTTTGCGTTGCTGGTCAACGTGCCAACGGGCGTTTTCACTTTGATACTGTCGCTTAAGGCGATGCTGGTGGAGCATGTCAGGTTGTACGGGGAGGGGGCGGATTTTTCCATTTCCCGCGCGGCTGCCCCCTGCGTGAGGCGGCAGGCAGACCTGCTGACCGGAAGGAGGAAATTCCAGAAATTCTCGGTTACACGGCGAAGGCAAAAGGGTATCCTCCTTCGCTGGGTGTAGGAACGATTCAGGAGGGTTTTCAGCATGGACAGAAGACGATTCATGACCACCTCACTTACCGGGCTGAGCGCCGCATGGGCAGGAGATTTAGTTTTCGGCGTGCGCGGGCAAGAATCTGAGGACTTTGCTTCACTTGATGATTCCGCCCACCTCCCGGCGCTTTCCAGTGACGAAAACGTGAAGGCGCTGTCGTCCGATTGGCTGGTCACGCCTTTTGTGCTCGAGACAGGCGTTTATCACACTGCCCGCGCGAATGAAATTGCCATGACCAACGGCCTCATCCGGCGCACTTGGCGCTTGCGGCCGAATGCCGCGACGGTGGGCTTTGACAACCTCATGACTGGGGCTTCAATTCTGCGCGCCGTGAAGCCGGAAGCTTACGTCAAACTGGACTGGCAAGCGGAGACGCCTGTAGGAGGGCTGCTCGGGCAGCCGGACTGTGCTGATCTGCAACCCGAATGGCTGGAGCAGATGACCGCTGATCCGAAGGCCTTCCGCTGCACCGGATTCAGGATCGGGAAGACCAAAGCGCGGTTTCCATGGAAACGTACACGCTTCTCCGGCGATCAACCTTGGCCTCCTCCCGGCACGGCGCTCACTCTACGCTTTGAGCCGGGAGATTCGTCGCCATCGGGAATCACGGTTTTTGTCCACTATGAAATGTTTGACGGAATCCCGTTGCTTTCGAAATGGCTCACCATTCGAAACCAGTCCGGCAGACGAGTGCGCCTGAACGGGTTTGTAAATGAAGTCCTGGCCGCTGTGGAGTATGAGTCCAGCAACGGCGACGGTGGATGGCATTTTCCGAACCTCCATGTCGAGTCCGATTATGAATTCGATGGAGATGACGTTGGAAGCGCCAACCACACCGTGAACTGGGTTGCGGATCCGGAATACACCACGCAGGTGAATTACAATCTCCAAACTCCCTGCCTGCTTCAGGTGCATCCGCCTATCGGTCCGGAGATGGATATCCTTCCGGGGGAAACCTTCGAATCGTTTCGCACCTACGAACTGGTCTACGACAGTACGGAGCGCGAACGGACGGGACTGGCCTTGCGGCGCATGTATCGCACCATCAGTCCCTGGGTGACCGAAAATCCCATCTTCATGCACGTGACCAGTGATAAACCCGCTGGGGTCCGAAGCGCCGTGGACCAGGCGGCTGAGGTCGGGTTTGAGATGGTGATCATGTCTTTTGGGACCGGCTTCGACCCTACCAATGTGAACGCCGACGCCGTTCAGGAAATGAAAGAACTGGTGGAATACGCAAGGAACAAAGGCATTGTCCTGGGCGGTTACTCACTGCTTGCAAGTCGCGAGGTGGGTCCGGAAAATGATGTCATTGACCCCAAGACGGGCACGACTCAAGGGGCGATCTTTGGGCAATCGCCGTGCCTGGGAAGTTCTTGGGGAATCGACTACTTTCGAAAACTGTACACCTTCATCGAAAAGACCGGCATGGGCGTGCTGGAACACGATGGTTCGTATCCGGGCGACGTTTGCGCCTCGACCCACCATCCCGGGCACCGTGACTTGCTCGACTCGCAATGGACGCAGTGGACCAAAATTGTGCAGTTCTACCGCTGGTGCCGCGCCCGAGGCGTCTATCTGAACGTGCCGGATTGGTACTTCCTGAATGGCTCCAGCAAGACAGGGATGGGCTACCGGGAGACCGACTGGTCACTGCCACGCGCGGAACAGGTCATCATCGCTCGCCAGAACGTCTTTGACGGGACGTGGCACAAGACCCCCAGTATGGGTTGGATGTTTGTGCCCCTGGTGCAGTATCACGGAGGAGGAGCCGCAGCAACGATTGAACCGTTGCACGAACACCTGCCGGTCTACGAGCAGATCTTGACCCAGCTTCTCGGTTCCGGCGCGCAGGCAGCCTACCGCGGTTATCAGCTTTACGACACGGAGCAGACCAAAGCCGTGGTAAAGAAGTGGGTAGATTTCTACAAAGCCCACCGCCGCATTCTCGAATCCGACATTATCCATGTCCGCCGGGCTGATGGGCGCGATATCGACGCTATTCTGCACGTCAATCCGCAGTTGGAGGTGAAAGGGTTGGCGATGGTTTACAACCCGCTCGAGGTCGAAGTCACGCGAACGCTCACGCTGCCGCTTTACTACACCGGTCTTGTCGAATACGCTTTGGTTCGTGAGCAAGACCGCGAGCCACGGAAGTATAAACTGAATCACAGATTTGAGGCCAACGTGCCCCTGACCATCCCCGCTCAAGGCATGACGTGGCTGAGCATCGAAGAGGCTGGCTGAATCCAAGCAGTTCTTAGCGCCCACAATCTTGGCGACGCGAGAGCGCGGGGGCGAGAGGCAGTGGGTCAATTTAATGCTGTAGGGGCGAGCATATCTCGCCAAATGGCGGCGTAAAGCCGCCTCTACATCAAATTGACCCAATACCGGCCGAGAACCTTCCTTGTCAACATCGCCTGGGAGCCTTAGAATAGATGAGATAGGCCATGCGAGCGGCGTGCGACTGTAACGCCACTCTCTTTGGCAGAGAGCACCGCGCCGGTCGGAGGACGGCAGGGCACCGATGGGAAACTATCTCCAACTCGTCTTAGGCAAGGTCATGGGCACCAAGAACGAGCGCGAGTTGAAGCGCGTAAGCGAGCGTGTAGAGGAAATGAACGCGCTCGAAGCGGAGATGCAGGAACTCAAGGACTCCGACTTCCCGGCCCGCACGAAGCAGTTCAAGGAGCGGATTGCGAACGGCGAATCTCTCGATAACATTTTGCCGGAAGCTTTCGCGCTCTGCCGCGAGGCGGGGCGCCGCACCCTCAACATGCGCCACTTCGACGTGCAGTTGATCGGCGGCATGGTGCTGCACGAGGGCAAGATCGCCGAAATGAAGACGGGCGAAGGCAAAACGCTGGTGGCCACCCTGCCGGTCTACTTGAACTCGCTCGAGGGCAAGGGCGTGCATGTGGTGACGGTGAACGATTACCTGGCCAGACGCGACGCGGGTTGGATGGGCCCCATCTACCGGCTCTTGGGCTTGAGCGTGGGTGTGATCGTTCACGACCTGGACGATGACGAGCGGCGCGCCGCCTACAACTCCGACGTCACTTACGGCACCAACAACGAGTTCGGTTTCGACTACCTCCGCGACAACATGAAGTTCGACCTGGCGGATTACGTGCAGCGGCCGCACCACTATGCCATCGTGGACGAAGTGGATTCCATCCTGATTGATGAGGCGCGCACCCCGCTCATTATTTCCGGCTCCTCCGATGAGTCCACGGATAAGTACTACAAGATTGACAAGGTCATCCCCCGCCTCGAGCCCGGCGCCGATTTCGAGGTGGACGAGAAGATGCACCAGGCCACCTTTACGGAGTCCGGCAACGTCAAGGCGGAAAAGCTGCTGGGGCTGGAGAACCTCTACGACCCCGCCAACATGGAGTACGTCCACCATCTGCAACAGGCGCTGAAGGCGCACACGCTCTATAAACTCGACCGCGACTACGTGGTCAAAGAGGGCGAAGTCATTATCGTGGATGAGTTCACCGGCCGCCTGATGCCGGGCCGGCGATGGAGCGATGGACTTCACCAGGCCGTCGAGGCCAAGGAAGGCGTCAAGATCGAAAAGGAAAACCAGACGCTGGCCACCATCACCTTCCAGAACTATTTCCGCATGTACAAGAAGTTGGCCGGAATGACGGGCACGGCGGAAACCGAGGCCGCAGAATTCGAGAAGATATATAATCTGGAAATAGTTATTGTCCCCACTAATAAGACACTCATCCGGCATGAGTTTCCGGACGTCGTCTATCGCACCGAGCAGGAAAAATTCAACGCCGGCATCGAGGAAATCAAGGAGTACCACCTGCGCGGCCAGCCGGTGCTGGTGGGCAGTATTGCCATTGAAAAATCGGAGCGGCTGAGCGCCACACTCAGGAAGGCCGGCGTGACGCCGGCGCGGCTCCAGGAGATGGCGCGGGCAGCGGGCCTGGAAGGCCCCAAGCTGCGCATCTGGGCGGAGCGATTGGCCGAGTCGCACGGGCCGACCGTGGAATGGATGATCCGGGCGGGAGTGCCTGCCACCACAGTTCAGAAGATCCTCAAGGACGACCGCTACAAGTCGATTCTGGCGGGCGCCAACGGAACGCGCCGCGCCTTTCTCCAAGCCATCCTGAAGCGGGCTCCGAAGGATTACCACGCTCACCAGCTTCCCCCCGTTGATGATGCTTACGCGGAGCGCATTGTGGGACTCCTCCAGAGCGCCGACGAAAAACAACTGGCGGTGTTGGACTACTTGATTGAAATCAGAAGTCCGCTGGCGCGCTTTGTGGAAGTGCTGGGCATGAAAGAAATAAAGCACAACATCCTGAATGCCAAGCAGCATGAGCGCGAGGCGCTGGTCGTAGCGCAGGCCGGGCGTGAAGGAGCGGTGACCGTTTCCACCAACATGGCCGGGCGCGGCACGGATATCCTGCTGGGCGGGAACCCGGAGGCCATGGCGCGGGAGGAATTCCGCAAGTCCCCGGAGAAGTACCGCGAACAAGGAATCAACCCCGAGCCGCCGGAACGTCCCCCAGAAGGCTCGCCGGATGAGATTTATCGTGCCTACGTTGAGGAGTACTCGCAGTGGCGAGAAAACTGGAACGGGTTCATCGGCCGCTTCAAAAGCGTCACGGACCTCGAGCACCAACGCGTGGTCGAACTCGGCGGCCTGCACATTCTTTGCACTGAACGCCACGAAGCGCGCCGCATCGACAACCAGTTGCGTGGCCGCGCCGGGCGACAGGGCGATCCGGGCTCCTCGCGCTTCTATCTCTCGCTCCAAGACGACTTGATGCGCATCTTCGCCAAGGATTGGGTCTCCGGCTTCATGCAGAGGCTGGGCATGGAAGAAGGCGTGGCCATCGAGTCGAGAATGATCAGCAAGCGCATCGAGGCTGCGCAAAAGGCCGTGGAAGCGCAGAATTTCGAGTCCCGCAAGCACCTGCTCGAGTATGACGACGTGATGAACAAGCAGCGCGAGACCATTTACGGTCTGCGCCGTCAATTGCTCGAAGGACAGGAGCAAAAGGAATACGTCCTGGAGGCTTGCGACCGCATGGTGGATTGGCTGGTCAAAGAATTCTGCCCCAAGGACCAGCACGCCGACCAGTGGAATATCAATGGCCTGCGCACGGAGTTCTGGGGCCGGCTGGGAATCGATCTCCGGCAGCGCGAACTGAGCCTTGACCCCAGTACCCTCGACCAGCTCACCGAGGAACTGAGACGCCTGGCCCGCGAAAAGTACGAGGAGCGCGAGCAGGTCTGGGGCGCCGATCGCATGCGCTTCCACGAGCGCATGATCATGCTTCAGGTGGTGGACGGGCAGTGGAAAGACCACCTTCTGACCATGGACCACTTGAAGGAAGGCATCGGCCTGCGTGGCTACGGCCAACGCGACCCTCTGGTGGAATACAAGCGCGAGTCCTTCGATATGTTTGAAGGTTTGATGGACAGGGTCGAGGACGAAACGCTGCGCTATCTCTTCCTGATGAAGACTCCGGAAGAACAAGAGGAAATGATCCGCCAGTACCAGCGGCGCAAGCGGCGCGAGCAGGCCGAGATGCAAATGGTGGGCGGCGGGACCACGGAGAAGCCCCAGCAGGTCATCCGTCGCGAGAAGATCGGACGCAACGATCCCTGCCCCTGCGGGAGCGGCAAGAAATATAAGAAGTGCCACGGGGCCCCAGTTGCCGTTGCCGCGGCAGGCGCCGGCAAGGATGCTGGCTCCGGAAAACCCGCTGAGCCTCCTCCCGGGTCTTAAGTTTGAATTCTCACGCCGCCCCGTTCTGGAATCCCCGAGACGGGTAGATGAGGGCCTGCGGGGGAAGGACGGAAGGGGCCGCTACGTCCATTCCATCGAAAAACGGCGCAGAGTACGTTGTCAATTGGCCGGTAAGTCGAAAAGGAGGCGGCTGAGAGTATCCTTTGATTGAAAGCTGAGCATTGATTGCTAACGGATCATGGCTGGGGCTTACTCGATAGAGGAGATCGGGCGATTTATACAACGCTACAAGACGTTTGTGCCGGGGACTAGTGATCTGCGCTTGCGCGAGTTCAAGCAGCGGTTCGGCCATGTGCGCACGGCACTCGAAGCCCTAGCCGAGTTGGACCGGCGCTCCCAACGCCGATTGGCCTCCCGATTCAACCTGTTCAAGGCGCTGGGGGTGGAAAGGCGTGAGGTTCGGACACACTCGGCCTTCTTGGCTGAGCTGCTCCGTCCCAATGGAACGCACGCACAAGGCACCGCGTTCTTGGAGGCCTTCCTGCAACACTGCTTGAGAAAGGGTGATGAGTTCAAGCACTTCCCTCCAATAGAGTTTCCGACCGGGGCGGCCTTTTGGGAAGTGGACTGTGAAAAGTCTGTTCCCGATGGCCAACTTGATATCGTGGTTCGGTCGCTACAATCCAGGCTTCTGATGGTAATAGAAAATAAGATTGACGCTGCCGAGCAGAAAGACCAAATTGGCCGCTATCAGGATTGGCTGAGCCGTCGAAGAGAGTATCCACCGGACAGGCGCGTGCTCATCTATCTGACGCCCGACGGACGGCGAGCGAGTACGGCATCCAACGAGGACTACTTCCGTCTCTCCTACGCGAAAGACGTTGTGGCATGGTTGCGATCAGCACTTCCGAACGTCGAAGCCCCTCGGGTGCGGGATGCCGTCATCCAGTACCTTGACCTGATTGAAAGTCTTTTCCATTTTGCAGGGGGGGCGGAGAGATGAGCACACCGGACTACAAGGATGCGGTGGTAGAGTTTCTGTTGAAACCAGAGAATTTGGAAGTGGCCCTGGAAATTGCCGAGCTCGTAGCAGATGTCAAAGACAAACTTGTGCTGGAGTTCTGGCATGCAGTGAAAAGCAAAGTCTGCGAAAGCCAAAGCAAGCTGCCCACTTGGTCGGTCAAACTGGACTCCGATGAAGACCTACTAAAGGGAGGCTTTCGGGGGCTGTGGTGCGTGCCGGACACTGCATCTAAGGCTCAACATTACCTTGGATTCCGTATTACGCAGGGAGGCGGCACGATCTATCAAGGTGTTTGCTGGAATGAAGAGATGAAAACGCCATTCGATGAATTGTCGAAGAAAGTCCCCCAGCTCACCGCAATCAGAAACCGTCTCCTAGAGCTTTCGAAGGAATACGCCAAGGCGGACACATGGTTGATCGGCTGGAAATACCTCAACAATGGGCAAGGCTTGAGAGAAAAGGTAACTCTGCTTCACATCCGCGGTGGAGGCCTAGCGACAGACGTCGCGGACGAGTTTCTATTGCTTGTAGAGAAGATGAGGGAACTGATGGAGGAGGCTAACCGAGGGTTGGAGGCAATAGTTTAGGCTTCGATTAAGTTATCCGAATGGAATTGGACGATTTTGGCGAGTAGCCCGCCGATTGCATCGCTACCCCTGTGATCATCCACCGCTGAAGGTAGGTACTTGCGTCGCTACCCCTGAGTCACATCGGGCTAGAGCCGCTTAAGGAGCTCATCGTACGCCGCGTGCGAGCCGATCCAAAACCAGTACACGTGATCTATCTCTCGCAAGCCGAGCGCACGGTAACCAATGCCAGCACGTACTGAGTAAATTTGGTATCGCGGGCTGACCCGCTTGAACTGGAGACTGGGATGAAAGGGATCGGAGCGCCACAGCGCATAGGCTCGGCCCGCCTGCTCGCGAACAGGGGCGGCAAGCCGGTCAAGTCGCCTTCGAAAGTCCTTCGCGACGCTCGAGGTCACGGCTGCGAGACACCGGGCGGAAAAACGTCGTCAAGTGGGGTAGTCTCGCCAGCCGCGATTTCGCGGCGCACCGCTTGGGTTAGGCGCTCCCACTGTTCGTCGCTCGTGGCATTGAAACGGCTGGCCCACGCCTGCTCATCGGCCAGCTCAGCCAAAATGCGTGTCGCAATGGCATCCTGCCCCTCGGCGGGCAGTTTCTCGATCTCGGCGATGGCTTGCTGGAGTAAACCCCTCATATTACACTTTCCAATTGTAATTCCTGCAATTGAAATCAGCAAGCTTAGAAACCCTCAGAGATCATGAATTTCCACATTACTGGCGACTCGAATTCTGTTAAAGACAGACCTCTCGTCCTTCTGCTATTCTCGCTTGTTGCAGTGCTCCTCAACTCACAAAACAACCCAGACACTGAGGATCGGCTATGACCGAAGAAATTCAAGACCTGCACGAGAACGCGGAAGAAGCCCATCGCGACCCGAGTCTCACCCCTGTTACCTTATCGATGGCAATCCTCGCCGTGCTGCTGGCGGCCATTTCACTCCTCGGCCATCGCACTCACACCGAGGAATTACTCCTGCAAAACAAGGCCACCGATCAGTGGGCATATTTCCAGGCCAAGAACATTCGCCGCCACACCTACGAGTTGTTTCTGGACCTTCTTTCAGTCCTGAACCCAAAGGACCCCGAGGCCGCAGAAAAACTCAAAGAGAAATATGGCAGCGAAATCAAACGCTACCAGGATGAACAGCAGGAGATCGAATCCGAGGCTCGGCAGCTTGAAAAAGAAGTTGCGACCCAACAACAAAAAGGCAACCGATTTGACTTGGGAGAAGTCTGCCTGGAAGTGGGAATAGTTTTGACCTCGCTCACGTTGCTGACCCGGCGGAAACTGTTCTGGCACTTGGGAGGTCTGGCAGGGCTTGTCGGTGTGGCAATTGCCGCGTCCGGGCTTTGGGTGAAGTAGCCGAGTGCAGGGCCCACTGGGTGAGTGCTGGGAACAATACTGCTCACATAAGGGGTGTTCAGGAAACTCCTTCCCAATTCTTTCCTGGGTGGCCCCCTCACCCCTCCCCCTCTCCCCCGAGGGGGCGAGGGCAGTGAATTCAAGTTAATCCCCCCTCGCCCCCTTGGGGGAGAGGGGGAGGGGTGAGGGGGTTTTAGACTCGAACAGCGAACAGCCTCCTCGAAAAAGCTTAAGTGAACAACATTGAAGCTAATTACTCTTCGGCAAACGCTTCTCCTCGACACTTTTCAGCGCCTCATTCTCGAAGATAAACGAAAGACCTCAGCGAATTTCATGGCGTTGTTCCAGGAAGGACTTGAGGTGGCCGAGAAGGTGATGTCCACCTACCTCCACTAGATTGTTGTGCCCGGCGTTCTCCACTGGGAAAAAGAACTTGGGTTCGAGCGCCGCTGCGAAAAGTCGCTGCCCCATGGAGAATGGGACGGTTTCGTCCCGGGTCCCGTGGACGATTAAGATGGGAGCTCGAACCCGCCGAATCTTGGCGAGCGAGTCGAATCGGCTCCTGGGGATATACTCGAACAGGGGAACGCGGAACATGCGCCGCGCCATATCCGTCACCGAAGTGAAAGAGCTTTGCACAACCAGGCCCCCGCACTCGCGCCGTGAGGCGAGGTCGATGGCCACAGCACCGCCCAGCGAATGCCCAAAGACGATTATGTTCCGGGGTTGGATATGCCGCTCCCGGATCAGGTAGTCATAGGCGGCGTCGGCATCGCGATACACCCCTGTTTCGTCCGGAGAGCCTTCACTCCTCCCATAACCCCGATAATCCACCGCAAGCACATTGACCGCGAGGCGTGAGTAGAACCTCAAGTGCTCAAGCCCATGGCCGATGTTCTCCGCGTTCCCGTGAAACCACAAGAACACTTGCTCGGAGGTGGGATCCGGAAAGTACCAGGCGTTCACCCTGACCTTATCGAGCGTGGTTAGCCAGACGTCCTCAACCTGCAGTCCGTTAAGTTCTGGTGGGGAAAATCCTTTCGGAAAGCGCGGCGGGGCGTAGATGAAAGAATTCTCGAAGAGGCGGATTCCAACAATAGTCAAGAGAAGCCCCGCGGCTACCCCAATGGCCAGCGTCATCGCAAGCTTCTTTCGGCGGCGCATCGGTTAATTCCAACCGGAGGGGACAACTGTGTGCGCTTAAACAATGCGGCACAGCCTCCTTGTCTGCCCTGGTCGGCGTTGTAGTGCTGAGTATTAGCTCAGCACGTGCCGACCCCGCAAGGCGGGGTCGGCGCTGCACCAGGATGCCTTCCATCCAAAAAAAGGGCAGTCGAGAGTTCCGAGAGGTTACGGAAGGCTAACCACGACCCGCGGCGGCCGGGGCTGCCCCCGACCGCCTAAGTCGCGCTGACTCACTGATTGTCGCCGCCGTCGTTGTCGGACGGAGAGATCACTACAAAGTATCCGTTACCTTGCCGGTTGACGCGCAGCAGCGTTTGCCCCTTCGCCTCACCCGCCAAGCGATTAAAGTCTGCCACGGAATTCACCGGGTGGCGATTGATACCTTCAATGACATCGCCTGGCTGTAGCGTCTGAGCAGCAGGACTGCTGGGATCAAGATTGCTAACCACAACGCCCCGCGCGTCCTGTGGCAGACCTAACTGATCGCGGATGTCGGGTGTGAGGTTCTGCACCGTAATTCCGCGCAACGCTCCTTCCGAAGGGGCTTTGCTGGTCCCCGCTGTAACGCTCAGATTGGCTGGCCGCTCACCCAGCGTGAGGTGAATGGTCATCGGTTGGCCGTCTCGGAGGATGTCCAATGTCACTTCGGTCCCTGGGTTCATGTCGGTGACCATAGACGTCAACTGGCCCGAGTCTCCCACCGTCTTGCCGTCCAACTTGCGGATTACATCCCCGTTCTTGATGCCGGCTTTGTCGGCAGGTCCGCCGGGGCTAACGTCCTGGACCAACGCTCCTGCATTGTCTGGAACCTTGAACTGCGTAGCCAAGCCCTCCTCATCCAAACTCCCGATGGTTACGCCTAGGTACCCTCGCGATACCTTACCCGTCTTGATCAGACCATCCATGACGTGCTTGGCCATGTTGGAGGGAATGGCAAAACCAATTCCGATGAAGCTGGCCTCTCCTCCGGGGCCAGCGCTTCCGGGAACGATCGCCGTATTGATGCCGATGACCTGCCCGCGCACGTTTACCAGCGCCCCTCCGGAATTCCCGGGATTAATGGCGGCGTCGGTCTGGATGAAATCTTCGAGCTTCTCGCCGCCAGAAAGGGTCCTACCCAGCGCGCTCACGCTCCCGCGCGTCACCGTGAACCGCTGCCCGAAGGGATTGCCGAAGGCCATCACGATATCACCGACCTTCATTTGGCCGGAATCACCGAAGGGCACAACGGGCAAGTTCTGTGCGTCAATTTTGACCACGGCGATGTCCGTCTGCGGGTCAGCGCCTACCACTTTGCCTTTGAACGTCCGCTTGTCCGAGAGCGAAACCTGGATCTGGGTTGCCTTGGAGACCACGTGGTTGTTGGTCACGATGTAACCGTCCGCCGAGACGATTACGCCGCTTCCCAACGCTTTCTCGCGCTGCTCTCGAGGCACACCGAACTGCGGACCGTTGTTGCCGAAGAACTGGCGGAAAAAGGGGTCCATCATAAACGGCGACTGTTGCACTTTAACTACTTGCGTGGATTGGATGGCCACAATCGCGGGTGTTACAGACTGGGCGATTCGCTCGTAGGCTTTGTTCTGCCGCTCCAGCGTGTCAATCTCCGGTCCGTCCAATCCTGAACCCTCAGCCAGAGCGAATTGCGGGAAAACATGGTGCCCTTCATAAAGCAAGCCCGATAGGGCCAGGCAAACCACACCAACGAGCGTCAAGCTCAATCCAAATAGATTCTCGCGCAGAAATTGTCTTGTGTTGGCACGCATGAAAGTATTCCTCCTTTGCTCAGCCGGCTCCGCCTTTTCCGGTCCGTGGGTGAGGGGAAAGCGACTTTAAATTCCGCAGAAAGAAGCCAGCCGGCAACGCTTGAGTCCCCATCTCGAACAAGAATTTCCACGGATAACCGTCCACCCCACACAGGCGATCAGTAGGCTCAAGACCCCAAGGAAGATTTGACGCGGCCCCGCCAGTTCGGTTACCAATGCTCCCGTGGGATGGCCGCTCTCGACGCGACACATCAAGTCTTCCGGGATTCAACCCAGTACACACCGTTCTTCCGGCCCGTGCTTATTTAGATGCAGTTAATTGCCGCTACGGTTTACTGCCGGGCCACACCTTCATTATAACCTTCGAGGCCTGACAGGTGTAGGCGATTTGCGTTCGACGGCTTGGCATTGACGCTTCAATCAATGGGTAACCAAGCAGGTAAAGAAGAGTTGGACGGAATCCTGACGAGGCAAATGTGGCTCGGCGCGAGCTAAGCCCAACGCGCGATGGAATTACGGTATAATTTTCAGCAGCGTTTCGGAACAGGCGCCGCCCTTCAGTAAACCGGCAGTCTATACGGCTTATCTTCACACCGCGTCGTTAAGAAAACATGAAGGACAGTTGAATGTTCAGTGAAGTCTCTGGCTAAAGAGCCACTGCGAATTCGCGCTTCCTAAATCCATGGGACGCTGGCGGCCTGGAGTCAACCCGGATTTTGCTGCGCCATGTTAGACGACCGAAAGTGTTTTAGCGGAAAATTGCCTCGCCATGAGCTGTTGAATCAACAAGTTAGCGACCGGGCGTTGTGTCCCTTGCGTTTCGGAGACAATTAGATAAGAATTTCAGGCGACATTTCCGGTGAAGAAGAGGAATAAGCGTGCAACTCATCCCACGCGATGGCAAGTTTTACGATCTTTTCAACGAACAGGCCGACAATATCCACAAAGCGGCCCAACAGTTGGTTGCCCTTTTCGGGGATTTTAACGAAGTTGAAAAACGAGTTGCGGAAATCAAATCTGCGGAGCACAAAGGCGACCAGATAACGCGTTCCGTAATGACGAAACTGAACAAGACCTTCATCACCCCGTTTGACCGGGAGGACATCCACGCTCTGAGTTCGGCGCTTGATGACGTCATGGATCTTGTAGACGCGGCGGCGAGCCGGCTCATCACCTACAAAGTGAAATTCGTCACACCCGGGGCTTTTCAACTGGCCAACGTCATCCTGCGAGGATCAGAGATACTGGAGAAAGCGATTTCAGAACTCAACAAGCCCCAAAACATCCTGAAATACTGCGAGCAACTCAATCAGATCGAAGAAGAGGGTGACCGCATTAAGGGCGAATGTATCGCCAAGTTGTTCGAGGACTCGATGGAAGCCATCGAGATCATAAAATGGAAAGAGATTTACGAAGTGCTGGAGGCTGCCACTGACAAGTGCGAAGACGTAGCGGACGTCCTGGCGGCGGTCGTATTGAAGGGCTCGTGACAACTCAGGAAGTCTCGCCCGCAGGGTCTTAAGGACCGGCCCAGCCTCAAACTGAATCCGTAATGGTTCGATGCGCGTGAGCCCCCGAATGGGGATCGCGGACGCTCCTTCACGCGAAGAAATATGTTCTGGTTTACTGTCTTTCTCATCTTGGTAGCTCTGGCCTTCGATTTCTTGAACGGCTTCCACGATGCTGCCAACTCCATAGCCACCGTGGTGTCGACCAGGGTGCTGTCGCCGCGCGTGGCGGTCATTTGGGCGGCATTCTTCAACTTCGTCGCGGCCTTTACGTTTGGCACCGCCGTGGCCAGGACCATGGGGGAGGGGATGATCCGCCTCGAAGCCGTCAACCTGTACGTAATTCTTGCCGGCCTCTTCGGGGCGATTGTGTGGGACATCCTCACCTGGTACTACGGCCTGCCTATCAGTTCCTCCCACGCCCTGATCGGTGGTTACGCCGGCGCAGCGGTGGCCAAGGGTGGTTGGAAAGTGATCATCCCGGGAGGCTGGACGAAAACTCTCCTCTTCATGGCCATTTCACCGATCCTGGGAATGGTTCTGGGCGCAGGCCTGATGATTGCCGTGTACTGGCTGTTCCGTAACTTTTCACCCCTGCGTGTCGACCGCTACTTCCGCAAATTACAACTCCTTTCCGCCGCTGCTTACAGTTTCGGTCACGGTACGAATGACGCTCAGAAAACCATGGGGATCATTGCCGGAGCACTCTTCACAGCGGGAATTATTGACCACTTCTATATCCCTTATTGGGTTGTGCTGATGGCTTATACTGCCATTGGGCTGGGGACTTTGTCGGGGGGTTGGCGAATCGTCAAGACGATGGGGATGAAGATTACCCGACTGAAACCGGTGGGGGGATTCTGTGCCGAGACCGCAGCCGCCATCTGTCTCTTGGGATCTGCATCAGGCGGCATTCCAGTTTCAACCACTCATACCATTGCCGGAGCCATCATGGGTGTCGGCAGCGTCCAGCGACTCACCGCCGTCCACTGGGGGATGGCAAGGCAGATTGTCTGGGCGTGGGTGCTGACCATTCCCGCCTCTGCCCTCATCTCCTCAGGGTGCTTCCTTTTGCTGCGCCACTTCTTCCCCTCGGCCTGAGATCGACAAGGCTCTAAGGTGCACAAGGAAGGAGAATTGTGAAAACTGAACCTCTGCCCAATTGGCTCTGCACGGTTACTGTCCCGTGCATGCGCACCACGATATGTTTAACGATGGAGAGCCCCAGGCCGGTGCCACCCATCTCGCGGGAACGTGCCTTGTCGACTCTATAAAAACGCTCGAAAAGGCGCGGCAAATCAGCCGAGGGAATCCCGATACCGTTATCAGCGATCGCGACGCATACCATATTATCTTTGGTTCGCGCCACCTCCACACGCACCTCCCCGTCAGGGCGGTTGAACTTCACGGCGTTGTCCAGGAGATTCACCAGCGCCTGCTCGAGGTGGACCCTCTCACCGAGGACTGTAACTTCCTCGACATGGCCACGAATGAACTTGACCCCGCGGCCGCGCGCCTCCCCTTCCACGGTCCGCAAGGCGGCTTCGATGGCTGCCCCAACCGAAACGCGCGCTGGCTCCGGGGCGGCCTTGCCGGACTCCAGTTCGGAAAGGGCCAGAAGGTCGGAGGCGATGCTATTCAAGCGAATGGAATGAGTCTTGATGATCTCGAGGAATTTGCGGTTATTCTCCTGGTCTTCGAGCGCGCCCTCCAGCAGCGTTTCCGTATAGCCACGAATCGCGGTGAGCGGTGTGCGCAATTCGTGCGAGACGTTTGCGACAAAGTCCTTTCTCACGCGCTCCAATCTCTCCAGGTCGGTGATGTCATGGAGAATCGCAATGGCGCCGCGCCCTCCCGCCACTCGCAGCGGTGCGGCTTGGACCTCAAAGGCGCGGCCTTCGGCGGCAGGAAGCTGCAAACGCTGCTTCAAAGTTTCGCCGGTGGTCACGACGCGCGACAATATCTCGCGCAGAACCGGATCACGGACAACGTCCACCAGGGGCGACCTTTCCGGGATCTCGGCGCGCAAGCCGACCGTGCGGGCAAAGGAGGCGTTATAGAAGGTGATTCTCAGGTCTTGGTCCACCGCCAGAACGCCTTCCACCATACTGGTGAGAATCGCTTCGCGGCGCGCCGACTCCAGGCCCAGACGCTCAACGAGACCGCGTATCTGGGAAGCCATCAAGTTGAGAGAGCGCGTCAGGGCGCCTAACTCGTCATCTCCGTCTGGCAATGGGCTTTCGGTAAAATTCGCTTTCATCAGCCCCTCGGCGAAGGCGCGCAACCTGCTAATCCGGCGAGTGAAGGAGTGGGAGAAGAAATAGGCAAACACCAGGGCAACGAAGGCAGCGACCAAGGAAGCGGTCAGGATTCGCCACCGGACCGCCGCGATGGGCTCGTCGAGGTTCCCGAGCGGCAGCGCCACCCTGAGCACATAGCCGGAACGGCCCTGGTACTGGAGCGGGACGGCCAAGTAGCACAAGTCGCTACCTAACGAGCTACTCCGGCGGATCGCGCTACCCACGCGGTTCTGGTACGCTGCCTGTATTTCCGGACGATTCGCGTGGTTCTCCATTTTCTCCGGGTCTTGATCGGAGTCGGCCAGTACTGCGCCCTTAGGGTCTATAACCGTCACTCGGCATTGGGCGCGCGCGGAAGCGGACTTGGCCCATTCTCCCATCCGCTCCAGGGGGAGATTCGGCGGCTCGGCCGTCAGGACCCTCGCCACGGCGGTAAGCCGCTGTTCCACTTCCTGGACTTCGTGCTCGCTGGTGTATCGCGTGAGGTAGAAATCCAGCACGGCGAGTGTCAGCGCAATCAAGACGAAGGCGCTACTGAGGAGCTTGCGGAAAATCGGGCTGCTGAAAACCATGCCGACCTGGGACAAAAGGATTAACGATTTTCGGATTATATCACGGAGGAGAAATCAGGCTGCGGGCGAGTTGAGTTGAGTCAGGATGATTCGCCTGCTTCCGGCGGCTCCGGCGAGAACCGGTAGCCACTACCGCGCACCGTCTGCAAGAATTGCGGCCGATGGGGGACTGCTTCGATCTTTTCACGCAAACGGCGGATGTGGACGTCCACGGTCCGTGGAGTCACGAAGCGGTCGCGGCCCCAGACCTCATCAAGAAGCCGATCGCGGTTGAATACATGACGCGGGTGAGAAGCCAAATAGAACAGGAGCTTGAACTCCAACGTACTCAGCTCCACCGGCCGGTCACCCACGGTCACCTCCTGAGTTCGCACGTCGAGCCGCAGGCTCCCGGCCTGCACCACCTCCCGCTTTTCTGCAGCGCGCTCCTGCCGGCGCAAAACCGCTCGGACGCGCGCCACAAGCTCCCGCGGGCTGAAGGGTTTGACCACATAGTCGTCCCCGCCAATCTCCAGACCGAGGACTCTGTCCATTTCCTCACCCTTGGCCGTGAGGAAAATTACAGGCAGAGCTTTCAAGCGATCGTCGACGCGGAGGCGCTTGCAAATCTCAAAACCGTCTTCGTCCGGCAGAAGGATATCGAGCAGAAGTACGTCCGCGGGATTTCGCCGCAAATAATCAAGCCCCTCGCGTCCTCGCCCGAAACTTTCGACCTCGAACCCTTCCTTGCGAAAGTTGTAACGGACTAGCTCGACGATGTCTTTTTCGTCTTCAATGATTACAACACGTGGCCGCACACGAAAAGTATAGCATTCCTAATGTTACAGGAATGTTTCTGGACGCGTAAATTTCATCGCGAATGTTACGGGCAAGAGACCGTTCCAAAGCCAGCACGGCAAGGAGTTCAGCAGCTTGGCCGACCCCTTTCGTGTTAGTATCTTGTTGACACAGCGGGCTTTGGAGTGCGGCAGCTTGCTGCCGCTTTGTCCTCCCGCGAGCTTGCTCGCGGCCTGGCTAAATCAATGTCGATACAGGGGCCGAGGTACGGCCAGCAAGCTGGGCTGGTTGAAAGCGGCAGCAAGCTGCCGCACTCCAAAGCGCATGGCGCCCGTAACATTTTCCGGGCGAAGCCCCATTAGGAATGACATGGAGAAAACTCTTTTCAGCAGGCAGTTGGGTAGCGAACTGCGAATTGCGGAAAAAACCGTTCTGGCCTTTTCCGCCGCCCTCCTTATAACTTCCCTCACTTTGTCTTTGCGTGGGGCTACCCTCGGGGTGCTGGTGGTATTGAACGTAATGGTTGGGTGTCTCCTCGCCACCCTATTCTGCTACGCTGTTTATCCGTTCTTTCCGCTAACCCCGCCGCGCGTGTTGTTTAACGATGTTCCCGGACCACCAGTTCCTCCGCTGTTACGACACATGAACCTGTGGCTTCTGAATCGCTTCAGCGTGCAGGCTTGCCTCTTCCCGAGCGCTCACGCGGCGGCGGTCACAGCAACGGCGTTGGCAGTCCGCGCCTATATGCCGCGCTGAGCGTTGCCGCAGCTACCGTTTACGGCCGCTACTACTATGTGGCCGACGCCGTGGCGGGTGTGCTTGTGGGCGTTATGGCCTTTGTGGTCACCCGCCGAATTCATAAGGCTTAATCAGCATCATAGCCCGCAAAGCGGGCGAAAGACCGTAGCCCACTGCGCAAGCGGTGGGTAAAATATTCGAGTATTATTCTCCCTAAGCCCCGGAGGGGCGAAAGAACATGTCACACACCTACACGAATCTCCCCACCCACGTAATTTTCAGCACCAAAGGCCGCAAGCCTCTTATCACCGTACCTTTCTCAAGAAGAACGGCATCGCCTACGACGAGCGCTACATTTGGGCGTGATTTCTTTCGCCCCTAACTGGGCTCGCGCGGGGTGGTGGGGCCGATTTTCCCACGGCTTGCGCCATGGGCTACGGTCTTTCGCCCGCTTCGCAGGCTGGACATGCGAACAATCTACACGCGGCGCCGCGGGTGGCGGTAGAGTAGGAGAGTAAGTGATGCCGAAGCACGACTGCCTCTCCCCTCGTCGAACCGGACGTGCGGGTTTGCCGCATCCGGCTCTCGCAGAGACTCTCGCCTCAAGCATG
>Ga0182027_10003729_pt1 | contig 23890 bp, 21 predicted proteins | sample 712E1DmetaG_FD_121300 | JGI IMG/M metagenome (GOLD analysis project Ga0182027, IMG submission 121300) | Permafrost microbial communities from Stordalen Mire, Sweden - 712E1D metaG (Illumina Assembly) | ecosystem: Environmental > Terrestrial > Soil > Wetlands > Permafrost | place: Sweden... | reverse complement strand
GGCAAAGTCGTGAGGATCCCGGTGGCCCCGGTGGAGCGGGTCCTGTCTCTCGGTCGCCTCGAGAGCATCGACGGAGTGGGCGTTTACTCGCTGGCAAACGGTCCGGACCGTGCCCTCGGGCTGGTGGCCAAGCGAATCATCGACATCGTCGGCTCGGGAATTCTCATGCTGGTCCTGGCGCCGCTCATGGCACTGCTTGCGCTGCTGGTCAGGCTCGACTCCAGCGGGCCGATCTTGTTCCGCCAGGACCGAGTTGGCCTGCAGGGCCGAACCTTCGACATGATCAAGTTCCGCTCCATGTGCTGCGACGCCGAGCGACAGCTGGCAGACTTGCGGGTTCACAACACGATCAACGGTCACGCCTTCAAGCTGGACCGGGACCCCCGGGTTACTCGCCTCGGCCGGTTCTTGCGCCGGACTTCATTGGATGAACTGCCGCAGCTCTGGAACGTGCTGCACGGCCAGATGAGCCTCGTTGGGCCGCGCCCGCCGCTCCCGTGCGAGGTCGCGGACTACGACATCTGGCACCGCCGCCGGCTCTCCATGAAGCCCGGCATGACAGGCCTCTGGCAGGTCGGCGGCCGTCGCGAGTCGGAGTTCGATCACTGGGTCGAGAAGGACCTCGAGTACATCGACAGCTGGTCGCTGTGGCTGGACCTCAAGATCCTGGCGAGGACCCCATTGGCAATGCTGAGCGGCGAAGGGCGCTAAGGACTCGACCGTCGGCCAACCCGAAACTGGCGATCTATGGCTCCGACAGGGCGGTTATCATCACGCCAGGAAACACGGGTCACGGAGGCTCGGGTGCGTGCGTGGAAGCGGCCCTGTTACGCGCGCCCTGTCTGGGTGCGGTTGGCCAGGCTGCCAAGAGGTGGACAAGCACAGTCGGAATGGCACACATCCTGATTGCTGCGATCAACTACTGGCCTGAGCCCTCCGGAAACGCGCCGTACACGACGGGGCTCGCGGAACATCTGGCCAAGAGCGGCCACGACGTCAGCGTGATCACCGGCTTCCCGCACTACCCTGCGTGGCGCGTGGACGCGGCCTATCGCGGCGGGCTGCGTCGCCGCGAGGTGATCGCGGGCGTGGAGGTCATACGGCGCCGCCACTACGTCCCGGCACGACAATCGGTCATCGGCCGCGGCGCCTACGAGGCGACGTTCCTGTTCCACGGCTTGCTCTTGCGCCTCGACCCTCCCGACGTGGTGGTCGGGGTCATTCCAAGCCTGAGCGGAGGCGCGCTTGCCCGGATCTTCTCGGCGCGCTGGCACATTCCATACGGCATCATCGCCCAGGACCTGATGGGCCAGGCGGCGGAGCAGAGCGGGATTGCCGCGGGCGGCCGCGTCGCCGGCGGAGTCTCACGCCTCGAAAAGTGGGTACTTCGTCGAGCCAGGGCCGTCGGTGTCGTCTCCGGCTCCTTCGTGCCCTATGTGCGATCTCTTGGCGTTCCGGAGCGCCGGATCGTCGATCTTCCCAACTGGGTCGTCCGGCCCGGCGTCAACGTGACCGTCGCGGAGACCCGTCAGCGCCTGGGATGGGGTTCGGAGCAGATAGTGCTTCATGCCGGGAACATGGGCCTTAAGCAGGGACTCGAGCAGGTCCTGGATGCGGCAAAGGTAGCCGCGACATCGGCGCCTCATGTTCGCTTTGTCATGATGGGAGACGGCAATCAGCGGGAGTCGCTCCGCAGAGCGGCAGCCGCACTGCCGAACGTCCAGTTCCTTCCGAGCCAGAGTGACCGCGACTACGCGTCTGCCCTGGCCGCAGCTGACGTACTGCTCCTCAGCGAGCGATCGACAGTGGCGGACATGTCTCTCCCGAGCAAGCTCACTTCGTACTGCGCGGCCGGCAGGCCGATCGTCGCCGCGGTCCGCCACAACGGCGCCACCGAGGCGGAGATCGAGCGATCGGGAGCGGGCCTGGTGGTTCCGGCCGGCGACCCGGCAGCGTTGCTGCGCGCCATTGCCAGCCTGGCGGCAGATCCTCCGCTGGCAGCCCGACTCGCAGATGCCGGAACACGCTATGCTTCGACGGCCCTCGGATCGTGCGAGGGTCTGGAGCGAGGGCGCAGGTTCGTAGAAGGGCTGCTGGCGCCGGCGCCGGCCAAGGAGGCAGCCTGATGAAGCGGGCACTGATAACTGGGATCACCGGCCAGGACGGGTCGTATCTCGCCGAGCTGCTGCTCTCGAAGGGCTACGAGGTTCACGGCCTCATGCGCCGCTCCAGCACCTTCTCGACCTCACGAATCGAGCACCTGTATCGCGACCCGCACGACCAGGAGCGGCCGTTCTACCTCCACTACGGCGACCTGTCGGACTCCTCGTCTCTCATCCACACCCTGAAGCAGGTCCGGCCTGACGAGGTCTACAACTTGGGCGCCCAGAGTCACGTCATGGTGAGCTTCGAGATGCCGGAATTCACCGGCGAGGCCACCGGGATGGGCACGCTACGTCTCCTCGAGGCAGCCCGGTACGCCGATTGGCCGATCCGCTTCTACCAGGCGGGCTCATCGGAGATGTTCGGCAAGGTCCTGGAGCGACCACAGAGCGAGAAGACACCGTTCCACCCTCGCAGCCCATACGGTGTTTCCAAGCTCTTTGCCCACTGGATGACCGTCGAGTACCGAGACGCATACGGCATGCACGCCACCAACGGCATCCTTTTCAATCACGAGTCAACCCGACGCGGCCGGACCTTCGTGACGCGGAAGGTGACCCGGGGGCTAGCCGAGATACTGGCCGGCCGCGAGAAGAAGCTGTACATGGGCAACCTGGACGCACGGCGCGACTGGGGGTACGCACCAGAGTACGTCGAGGCAATGTGGCTGATGCTGCAGCAACCCGAGCCGGACGACTACGTCATCGCCACCGGCGAGATGCACACGGTCCGCGAGTTCGTCGACACGGCCTTCTCCCTCGTGGGGCGCGACTGGCATGACTACCTGGAGATAGACCCGCGCTACTACCGGCCAACGGAAGTGGACGAGCTGTGTGGCGATGCGTCCAAGGCGGCCAGGGTGCTCGGCTGGCGCCCCCGGACTTGCTTTGCCGATCTGGTCCGCATCATGGTCGAGGGGGACCTCGCGGAGGCTGGACTGGAGCCTGGCAAGTTCGTGATCCCTGCCGCGGAGCCGGTCCAATGAGCGAATTCTGGAACGGTCGCCGGGTGATGGTAACCGGTGGCGCGGGCTTCCTCGGCCAGGCCGTCGTGTCACGACTCCGCGCCGCCGGCGCAACGGACGTGTTCGTGCCCACGGTCGAGGAATACGACCTGCGGACCCGCGAAGCGATCGACCGCGCCCTCGCCGAAGGACGCCCCGACCTAGTGATCCATCTCGCCGCGGTCGTGGGCGGGATCGGCGCCAATCGCGAGAACCCTGGGCGCTTCTTCTACGAGAACGCCATCATGGGCATCCAACTCATCGAGCAGGCGCGACTCGCCGGAGTTCCGAAGTTCCTGACGGTCGGCACGGTTTGCGCGTACCCCAAGTTCACGCCAGTGCCCTTCCGAGAGGAAGATCTCTGGGACGGCTACCCGGAAGAAACGAACGCGCCGTACGGCCTGGCCAAGAAGATGCTGCTGGTCCAGAGCCAGGCCTACCGGGACCAGTACGGTTTCAACGCCATCTACCTGATCCCGGTCAACCTCTACGGCCCGGGCGACAACTTCGATCCGGCCAGTTCCCATGTCGTTCCGGCACTGATCAAGAAGTGCATCGACTCTCGCGAGGCGGGTGAGCCGGCGATCGAGTGCTGGGGCACGGGCTCGGCATCGCGCGAGTTCCTGTACGTGGACGATGCGGCCAAGGGGATCGTCCTGGCTGCGGAGCGATATGACGGCCGCGACCCCGTGAACCTTGGCGTCGGCCGCGAGATCACCATCCGCGACCTGGTCGAGCTGATCGTCCGCCTGACCGGCTTCCACGGAGACGTGCGCTGGGATCACTCCAAGCCGGACGGCCAGCCTCGACGAGGGCTGGACACCAGCCGAGCCCGAGAGCGCTTCGGGTTCGTGGCGGGAACCTCGTTCGAGGACGGCTTGCGGGCGACGATCGATTGGTACGAAGCCAAGCGGCAATTGGTGGTAGCCAAATGAGCACGCCGGAGGCTTTGGATCCGCGTCTGCAGATCCCGGTGGTAGTGCTCGCCGGAGGCCGCGGCAGCCGGCTGCGCGAAGAGACGGTGACACGGCCCAAGCCAATGGTCGAGGTTGGGGGCCGCCCGATCCTGTGGCACATCATGAAGACATATGCCCACTATGGCCTGCGCCGCTTCATCGTGCCCGTCGGATACAAAGGCGAGCTGATCAAGGATTACTTCCTGTCCTATGCCGCGCGTCAGGCCGACTTCACCGTGAATACCTCCAGCGGGGACTTCGCCCGGCATACCCATCCCCCCGACGACTGGCAGGTGACGGTGGTCGACACGGGACTGGAAACCATGACCGGCGGCCGGATCCGAAGGCTTGCACCGTTCCTGCCAGGGCGCTTCATGGTGACCTACGGCGACGGGCTCGCGGACGTCACCATCGACCGGCTGCTCGCATTCCACGACGCACACGGTTGCCTTGCGACGGTGACGGCTGTGCGACCGCCGGCTCGCTTCGGATCCCTCACCATCGACGGCGACCGAGTCGTGGAGTTTTCAGAGAAGCATCAGACAGACGCCGGATGGATCAACGGCGGCTACTTCGTCTTCGAGCGAGGGGTGCTAGACTACCTGACCGCCGACGACTCCGTGCTGGAGCGCGCGCCGCTTGAGCGCATCGCCCGAGATGGCCAGCTCCGAGCATACCGACACGAGGGGTTCTGGGAGCCGATGGACACACAGCGCGACCTGGAGAGCCTTAATCGTCAATGGGCAGAAGGATCGGCGGCGTGGAAGGTCTGGGATGACTGACGCCGTGCTCGCCAGCGATCAAACCGTCTTCGTCACCGGCGCGACTGGAATCGTGGGCTCGTGGCTCACAAAGGAGCTACTCCGACAGACCGCCCGCGTCGTGATACTTGAGCGCGACTTGGACCCGCACTCGGAACTGGTCCGGAGTGGCGATATCGGTAAGGTCACCTGCGCGCGCGGGAATCTCGAGGACTTGGCGCTGCTCGAGCGAGTCCTCGTCGAATACGACGTGACGGTGGTTTTCCACCTCGGGGCGCAGACGCAGGTTCTTCATGCTGAGCGGCAGCCTCTGGCGACGCTCGAAGCGAACGTAAGGGGCACTTACAATCTGCTCGAAGCGGTTCGCAGGACTTCCACACCCGTGAGAGCGCTCGTGGTCGCCTCCAGTGACAAGGCTTACGGCCAGAGCGAACGCCTCCCTTATCGAGAAGACCACCCTCTGGCCGGCCGGAATATCTATGACGCCTCCAAGAGCGCCGCGGACCTGCTCGCAACCGCCTACGCGGCGAGTTATCGCCTGCCGATCGGCATCGCCCGCTGCGGCAACATATACGGCGGGGGGGACCTCAACTGGGACCGTATCGTGCCGGGAACGATCCGCACAATCCTTCGCGGCGGACGGCCGGTGCTGCGGAGCGACGGGTCGCCGCGTCGCGACTACATCTATGTCGACGACGTGGTCTCGGCTTACCTGGCCATGGCAGCGGCGTTGCTCGAGGGACGAGAATACGGACAAGCGTTCAACTTTGGCCACGGCGAACCAGTGGCCGTGCTTGATCTGGTCAACGAAATCGGTCGGGCGATGGGGTGCCCACACGTCAACCCAATCATCGAAAGCAAGGCTCCCAATGAGATCCCGGCGCAGTGGCTCGACTCGTCGAAGGCACGCGATCGTCTCGATTGGCAACCGGCCTATCAGCTGCCTGAAGGGCTTGCCCGCACGGTGACGTGGTATCGGGGCCTGCTCGCATGAGCTCGAAGCTTCATGGCGTCCTAGTGACGCCACTTCGACGAATCGCCGATGAGCGCGGGACGATCCTTCACATGCTGCGATGCACGGATCCGCATTTCCAGGCATTCGGTGAGATCTATTTCAGTACGGTCTATCCGGGCGTCATCAAGGCTTGGCATGTTCATCGCGAGATGACTCTCAACTACGCCGTGCCGGTCGGCCGCATCAAGCTCGTTCTCTACGATGATCGACCGGACTCGCCGACACGGGGGGCGCTCGAGGAACACTTCCTCGGGCCGGACAACTATGCGCTGGTCACTGTGCCTCCGATGGTTTGGAATGGATTCAAGGGAATGGGGATAGAGGTCGCTGTCGTCGCCAACTGCGCCACTATTCCGCACGATCCTGATGAGATAAGCCGGCTCGATCCCTTTGATCCGTCGATCCCATACGACTGGAGACTCCGCGACCAATGAGCCGGGGCAACGTATTGGTGATTGGTGCGAGCGGCCTCGTCGGGTCAGCGCTTGTCCCGGCCTTCCTGGCCCGCGGCTGGCAGGTAACCGCGACGCTCCGCGAATCGGGGGCTGGTGCCGGTCTTGAGGACGCTCTCGAAGGGGCCTCCATCGCTGTCGTTCGCGACGCCGGCGATGCGGCCGAAGTCCGATCGGCCATCGAACGCGCCCAAGCCCACCTGGTCGTTAATTGTGTCTCCACGAACCCTCGGAGCGGTGAGGACGCGACCCGGGCCTATGTCGAAGGCAACGTGGTGCCGGTAGCAGTCATGCTCGATACATGCGTGCGACTCGGCGTTCCCCGAGCCATCGTGTTTGGATCGGGCTCCGAGTACAAGCCTGAGGCGCGGCCCCTGAGCGAGCGCGACGAAATCGGTCCGAGAACCGTGTACGACTCAACGAAGGTGGCTGCGTCCGTCATCGCGCGGCGTTTCCGACAGTCCGGGGAGATCGAAGTATCCATAGCGCGCCCATTCAGCCTGTACGGTCCCCGCGAACGCCTGAGCCGGTTCGTCCCGTACGTTGTCACATCGGCGCTCGCCGGGCGCGCGATCGAGATGTCGTCCGGCAGCCAGCGCCGCGACTACCTCTATGTGGACGACATCGCTGACGGGATCGTCCGCCTCGCAGAAGCGCCCGCGCCGCTACCAGAGGCGGTCAATTTCTCTGGCCCGGCGGAGCATTCGCTCCTCGATTTCGCGGTCGCCGCGGTCGAGACGGTGGGATCGAGCGCGAAAGTCATCCCCAACAGCAGACCTGAGAACTCAGGCGACAGAACGGTCTTTCTCGGCGACTCCTCGCTCGCGCGTGACGCACTGGGCTGGGTGCCCAGGCATGACCTTCGCGCCGGATTGGCCAAGACCGTGGAGTGGTATCGAGCCAACCCTCGCATCTGGGAGTCGCGAGACTCGGCTGCGTCATGACCAAGCACGAAAAGAACATGATCATCGTTTCTGGGATCGGGCCGGGCCCGAGCGGCACGGGAAGGGTGGTTGCCCACCTCGCTCGCAATAACAGGGATCTCGGGGTGCGACTTGTCGTCGGCCCGTCTCGGTTCACGTCATTAAGGGCGGCGATCCGAAGTGGTAGGGTGCGCGACCTTAGCGCGGCGATGGCCGACCGCCTGGCAGGCCGCTTGCGCCCTCGCGTGGCGTACTGGTCGGGGCAGCTTCGTCGCGCCAACACGCTCGTAGTGATGCACCCCCAGACCCTCGGTTATGGGTTCGTGGCGCGCATCGTGGATTCCCGCGCATTTACCTGGTTCTACGTCATGGACGCCAGCGTCTTCTGCGTTCGGTCGTACAACTACCTTCCCAACGCGACCGAGCCTTGCTTCAAGTGCCTATCTGGCCCCGCGGCGGAAGCCGCTGCGAACGGCTGCCTTGATTCGGTAAGTGATGGAGCTGGCGCGGCCCACTTCATCAGCCATCTGCGCGGTGCCGCCTCGCGGGGTGCCGTCGGATTCTTCGCCCAGAACGATCTTCAGGTCAGACTTCTGCGAGAGAACTTTGGAGCCGACACGCCTGTCCACCTTGTTGGCCTGTGGGCCTCCGACTGGGACCGCGCATTGGATTCGACGTCCCGATCGTCCGCCTTTGACTCGTCGGCTCCGGTCGTCTTCCATGGAAGCGAGCACCCGGCAAAGGGCAGCCATTGGGCTTTCCAGGTTGCCGGCCATTGCCCGAAGATCTCGTTCCTGTTCCCTTTCGCACGCCCGTTGTCCATAACGACTCCGCCGAATTGCATATTCCGACCGATGACATGGGAGACCGGACTCGAGGCCGCGGTCCGGGCTGCGCCGCTCGTCCTCGTGCCGTCGCTCTGGTCAGCACCTGTGGAGGGAGCGTTGATCAAGTCCATCGCCGCAGGACGCGCTGTCGCCGTAGTCGACAATGAATCCGCGTTCAGTCATGAGCTCCCGATGGGGTTGGTCTCTCGCCTGCCTCCGGACCCACTGACGGCGGCAGCGGAGATACGCGGTCTTGTGGCGTCTGGTGTCGATTCGGACGGCAACGTGCGGCGGCGATGGCTGGAAGACTTCGCTCTTTCTAACCGACCAACGCTAGAAAACGTCGCTCGGTGTCTCAGGTAGGCATCGGTGCTCCGGTTTTGTTAGCCGAGAGCCCGACGGCAGACTCACCCGGTAGGCGGCTTAAGAGGAACAGCGCCTTCGGCCTCGTCACTTTTGCAGTGCCGACTGCGGTCGTGCTCGTGGCATACCCTTGGCTCATACATCGCATTGGGGCCGACGCATTCGGCGTCTTCGTTCTGGCCAGCAGTCTCGCTGGATCAATGGGATTGCTGGATCCGGGTCTGACACCGGCGACGACGCATTTCGTGGCGAAGGACATGGCCGTCGGTCATCGCGAAGACGCAGCTCGCTCGATCACGACCTCGCTCGTCCTCTACACCTTGCTCGGATTGGCAGGTTGCTGTGCAGTCTGGCTGGCGTCCCCGTGGTTGGCCTCGACTTTCTCAGGTCGCGCTGTAGACAAAGATGCGGCCGCCTGGGTGTTTCGGCTGGCTGGGATTCAGATTGAGGCTATGTTCCTGATAAACGTCTGCGCTGGGACGTTCAAGGGCTTGCACCGCTTCGATTGGTCCGCCTTGCTGATGTCGTCCCTGGCCTTTGCGTCGTATGGCTCGGCCGTCGCAGCAAGCGTTCTCTGGCGGCCAGACCTGGTGCGGATCATCCTCGCCTACACGGCCGGTTACGTGGCTGTAGTCGTGCTCGCTCTGGGACTGCTCGTCATCATCTCAGGGCGCCTCGACGTCCCGATCACGAGAGCCCGCCCATCATTGCCTGCCCTCCGGCGCTTGATTCGGTACGGGATTGTCATGATGGGGAATTCCGTGGCGGCGTTCCTCCTCTACGAGGTGCAGGCATTCGTTGTTGGGGCCGCGATTGGCCCAGCCGCAGTCACTGTATATCAACTGGCAACCACGATCCCCAGCAAGGCGCAGACCCTGATCTCCTCCGCCACGGAGGTCCTCTTTCCGTTTGCCAGCACTTCCCCCGATCGAGCAGAGCTGCGGCGCGCGTACCTTCAGATGCTGAGGGGTAGCGCCCTCGTCGCCTTTGTCCTCTTAGGGACTCTTACGATCTGGCGCGAGCCCATCCTCAACTGGTGGCTTGGTGCCCAAACGGCTGTTCCCGCGGCAGAAGTCCTGCCTCTCTTCGCGGCGGCTTACTTCCTGATCTCACTGACGCCCGCGCCCTACTACCTGGCAAACGGCATGGGGAAACCTCAACTCAATACGGCTTGCTATCTACTCGATGGCATTGCGAACGTCGTGTTCCTCGCCCTCCTCCTGCCGGGGGGCCTTACTCTCGCGAAGGTTGGATGGGCATTCCTTGCCGCCAACTTGCTCAATTCGGTCGTCTACCAGGCGCTCGCCGAGCTGGTTCTGTGGCGTAACTGGAAGCCTGCCGGATCATGAAGATCGTCCCTCGATGGGCAGCTCTGCCCGGCTCCGGCACCCGAACGTGCCAGCCATCCTGCCGGACGGGGACCGCGGCTTCGAGTGTCTGCTGTAAGCTCGTTGGAGTTCATCCTTTGGGACCGAGGTAAAACTACCTGTGACCTCATCGAAGGGGCGGGCCCAGGGAGGCGTCGAAGTCGGTCGACGGGCTGCCACAGCATCCTTCAGTTCTTGGCCAGCCCGATACAGGAGCTGGGCCGTTGCCTTCCTGGCGGCTCCTATCTGCGTGGGCGCCTTCGTCGCGCTAGGGGGAGGCTCGGCAGAGCAGGCGGTCGGGCTTGCATCGCTTGCGGCCGTGCCCTTGCTGGTTATGGCGACGCTGTGGGCGCCAGAGGCAGTGGTCGGTTTTATCGTCTTCGCGCAAATCCTGGAGTTGTTCGAGCTACCAACTCCGCTGGGCACCATTTCGCCTGCATCCGTTGCTCTGGTCGCGTTCCTGGCGGTGAGGTTCCGCGAGATCATCGCAACCGCGAGCAGACCGGGATACGTGCTCGCCTCAGTCCTCCTCGCGCTGTACGTCGCGGCGCACGGTCTCCAGGTCCTGCACATCCCGGCCACACAAGCAGTTCGAGAGATGGTCACTCCGTTCGGCTTCGCATTGTTTGTCGTCCTGGGAATGTACATCGGTTCCCGGAGCCGTCATCTCGCCGCTGCCGGCGTTGGCGCCGCCTGCGGGCTCCTTGCGCTGGCCGTCCGCGCCCTGCTTGCAAACCTCCTCATGGTTCCCGGGTATGCTCCAATGACCAGTCCCCGGGACATCCTCGGGATCACCAGTCCGTTTCTTCGAACTAACGGGCTGGATGCAGTGCCGGTTGCGCTGCTTCTGGGATTGACCGTCCCGTGGTTGGCTTGTACGGGCGTGCTGACCAGGCGCCGTTCGATCCGGGCGGCGGCGCTCGCGTCGATCGCCACCATCGAGGTGTCAGCCCTGCTGTTGTTCCAGTCCCGGAGCATGGTCTTGGAGTGTGCGCTGGCCCCGATCATCGTCTGGGCACTCGCTGGTAGATCGATCCCGGGTGTGGTTTCTGCCACGACCGCTCGCCAGGCTATCCGTATGGCTCTCGGCAACAAGCGGACTCGGAGAGTGGCCGTCGTCGTGGCTGTGGGCACCGCAGCCGCCCTGATCGTCGGCGTCATATTGGCCCTCGGAGACACGCTCAGTACCGAGCTCCGGACGAACAGTTACGGTGCGGCAATTAACTACTTCCGCGACCACCCCTGGGACGTGATCGTAGGCACCAACGTGAACACGTTTCATCAGACCGTCAACCAGGCCGTCAACGCGTTCCTTCCCCTCCCGGACCAGATCAACTCGGACGCACCCGTTCATGACTTTATCATCGAGACACTCGCGGCAGGCGGTATCGTGGCCGCCTTATCACTCTGCCTGCTCGCCTTTGGCCCGATTCTCGTGATTGCACGTGCCCAGCTCATTCGCGGCCAGATCGCCCCCGCAGCAGCCACGGCAATGGCCGCCGTTATCATCGCCATCATGGAGGCGTCCGTGACGCCGACGGTTGCTAACTCCGGGGCGCTCTGGATAATCCTCGGCTGGGCTGTCGCGGTAGCTACGCCAGTCGTTAGCGGTCGTGAGCGCCCGCCCGTACAAGGCAGGCTCAGCGAGCCGACACGAGCATGATGGCGCATCAGGTCCGGAGTGCAGGCGCCAAGACGCCTTGGCCCGACCTGGCTGAATGGCTGGGCGACCAGTTCTCATCTGCTCGGCCGGAGCGCTAGAGGGGACGAAAGTAGATGACTCGCGCGCTCTTCCAGACGGCGAAACTGCGGTCACGCGCCTTGATGGTGGACGGCCGGGCATTCGTGCTAGTCGTGGTGGTTGGCGGCCTCTTGGCCCTCGAAAGCTCGAGCGCTCTCGACGCGCCAAAGTTCGTCTACCTGCTGCTGGCGGCGGTTGCGGCTGCGGGCGCCATCGCCAGCGCTCGGTGGTGGTTGACGAGACAACGATCAGCCATGGCAGAACCATGGCTGATCGTCTCAGGCGCCTTCGCAGTTCTCGCTCTCGCGTCCGTGGCCGTCTCGATAGCCCACGGCACGTCCCTGACCTCCTGGCTCCGCGACGTTTCGTCTTACGGACTGTTTGCTGCGGCGCCGATAGTCGCGCTCGCGTGCGCCAGGAGTGCTTCGCGGCGTTGGATCATCGTCGTGTTCGCCATCTGCGGTGCGTTCGCCTCAGTTTCATTCGCCGTCGAGTGGCTCGGTCGCCGCAGCATTGCGCAATTGCCAATTGACCGGATAGTCCTGCCGAGTGGTAGCCTGGCCTGCGGCCTGCTGGCGCTGGCATCGGCCTTCGCCATCACCGCGGCCTCTCGACGCAGGTGGTGGTCGGCAGCAGCTGGCGTGGTCCTCGGTTTGTTCTTCGTCACTGGGACTCGGTCCACGCTCCTTTTCATCGCGGTTCCCATCGGGGTAAGCCTCGTCGCCGGAAGGCCGTGGCGGCGAGGAGTCCGAACCGTGCTCACCTCAGGTATGGTTGCTGTGGCCATCTTCATCACGGCCGAGGTTGGGATCGCGGTAGCATACGGCGGATTCCCGAGCCTCGGATCAGCGACGGCCACGGCTTCCCCTTCGCCGAACGCCGCGTACCAACCGTCGCCGACGGCCACACCCAACACCGAACTCACCACGCGGCTCAATGGCGTCGGTCGGCTACTCGTTGACCCTGGGTCCGATCCCAGTTTCCAGTCGCGCTGGCTACAAACGGGGGTCGCCTGGCAGGCCTTCCTGACGAGCCCTCTGGTGGGCGTGGGCCCTGGCTATGGCTTCGTATGGACAGACACCCCGGGCGGGACGCACGACGAGTTCACCCTGGACACGCCCCTCGTCTACCTGGCAAAGTTCGGCCTGCTAGGGCTCATACCTTTGGCGCTATTCGTCGCCGCGTACGTCCGGCTGGCCGTCGCTCTGAGGCGCCGTGGCCTTCGGGCGCAGAGCGAATATTCGGTTATGATCGGCTACGGAATCACTCTCGTCATTGCCGAAGCACTCGGGGCCCCGATCGAGGAAAAGGGCACGAGTTTCGCTCTCATCTTCGTGGTTGCGCTCGGCGTGCATGCTCTGGTCCGCCAAGCGCCTGCAAGCGAGATTGCGGAAGCGCCGCTTAGGATTGGCGAGCCTGAGGGGACCAGCGCAGGGTTGTCGAGCCCATGAACCGGGGGTCTCGGACGCCCAGCCGGATCGCGGTCATGGGAACGGAGGACATCCAATGATGGTCGCCGGCGCGACCGGACCACTGGTTTCGGTGGTGACGCCTTCGTACAACCAGGGGCGATGGCTGGCGGACAACTTGCGGTCGGTCGCGATGCAGTCGTACTCGGCAATCGAGCACGTCGTTATGGATGGCGGATCGACGGATGGTTCGCGCGATATCCTGGCATCGGCCTCACCGGCAGTCGTCTGGGACTCGGGCCCCGATGGCGGCCAGTCGGACGCCATCAACAAGGCCTTCAGCAGGTCGACTGGCGAGATCATCGGCTGGCTCAACTCCGACGACGCGTACTTCTCAGGTGACGTCGTCGCCAGGGCTGTTGAGGTCTTCGAGAACCATCCCGAGGTTGGGCTCATCTACGGGCACGCGGTCCTGGTGAACGCCGAGGGGACACTACTCCATGTCCTATGGGCGCCGCCCTTCGCACAGACGATGCTGCGTGCCTACGACCTCATCTCCCAGCCCACGGTCTTCGTCCGGCGCTCCGCCCTCGCACGCACGACCCTCGTGGACCCGGCCCTCGAGTACATGATGGATTGGGAGCTGTGGCTCCATCTAGCGCGGCGAACGCGCTTTCGCCGGTTGAATAGAGTCGTGGCCCTGGACCGGCATCACCTTCGACGGAAGTCCTACACGCGCCTGGATCTGGCTGCTCACGACCTGGAACTGATCGGCCGGCGATACCGAGTACCGCGGCTGGCTTCCAACCGGGTCCTGGCCAAGACCGCGAAGATAGCCGTCAGGCTGGCAGGCCTATCCAAGGTGCGCGAGGCGGCTCGCGGCAGCGACGTACTCGCTCTCGATGCCTCCTCGGCGCGCGCCATCGCCGTCCGCCAGATCGCACAACTCCGGCGGTGGATGCCGTCAGGCGACCGATGAGCACGGAGATTCGACAATGGGCACCCATCGCCCTCTTCATCTTCGAAGGCTACGCCGAGGACTTCGAGCGATTCGTCGAGCGCGTCCTGGCGATGCCGCGGGCGGGCTAGGAGATGGCCACCCTGACAGCCGCGGGCCGCAGCCGCCCACACGTCGTCTACTGGAACAATATCCCCGCGCCCTATATGGTCGAGCGCTTCAACGCAGTCGCTCGGCGAGGCAACATAGACCTCGAGGCCTGGTTCGGCGCGCGAACGGAGCCGGATCGGAGCTGGACTATCGACGAGTCGACCTGGGAGTTCCCCCACCGCTACCTCCCACGGGTGGGCATGGGATCGCGCTGGCTCAGTCTGCCCTCATCGGTGCTGTCGGCGCGGCGTCCCGATCTCCTGGTCAGCCTGTACGCGACGCCCTCCTTCCTGGCTGGGTTGCGCCTCGCCTGGTGGCGGGGCTGGCGGACAGCCCTGTGGGTGGAGGTGACGTTCGATTCCTGGATCCGGCGGCGCGCCTGGAAAGAGGCCTTGAAGCGCGCGGTCTTCAAGCGGGTGGATGGCATCATTACCGCCGGGCAGGATGGGCGAGCTTTCGCAATGCGGTACGGCGTCCCGTCCGAACGCATTCAAATCGCTCGACACGTCGTGGACGCCGGATACTTCGCGTCCGAGTCAGCGGCCTGGCGGCCCGAGCGGGACAGGATCCGCGCCGAGCTGGGCGTCTCGGGCGTAGTCTTCGTCTACGTCGGCCGGCTCTGGTGGGTTAAGGGCACCGGCCCCCTCCTTGCCGCGTACGCGAGCGTAGCCAGGGAACTCCCCAACGACACGAGCCTTCTTCTCGTAGGTGACGGACCCGAGGAAGCCCGCATCGCGCGGATGTGTGAGCTGGATGGCCTTCCCGTGAAACTCGCGGGCTTTCGTCAGAGGGCCGAGCTACCGCGCATGTACGCCGCAGGCGACGTGTTCGTCTTCCCTTCGCTCGGAGACACGTACGGATTGGTCGTTGACGAAGCGATGGCCGCGGGACTGCCGGTGATCAGCACGACCGCGGCTGGCGAGATCCACGAGCGTGTCGTTGACGGAGTGAACGGTTATCTCGTCCCACCCGACGATCCGGGGGCGCTCGCAGCCGCCATGCGCCGGCTGGCGGTCGACCCCGATCTTCGGCATCAGATGGGCGCCCACTCGTCTGAGATGATTGCGCCATACACCCCCGATCACTGGGCCCAGGCATTCGAGGAGGCCGTAGAGGGGATCCTCTCTTCACACCGAAGGGGGTCGCCGCCATGAAGCCCGCGGTCGCCACGCCGTATCCCGAGAGTTCGATCCTCGACGCCCGCGTCAACCGGCACTTTGGGGGCGGGGATCTCGTGGTCGACCTTGGGTGTGGCGATGGGGCCTGGATCGATTCGGTTAAGAGCCGGTACGCCCGGGCGATCGGTATCGACATCAGCGATGGCGCAAGAACATCGCGCGGCGGGTCGATCGATAGCTGGGAGTTCATCCAACGAGACCTGAACGAAGGGCCGCTCCCTCTCCCAGATGGGTGTGCCGACGGGGTGCGGGCAAACCAGGTCATCGAGCACGTTGCGAATCCCTTGCATTTCGTCGCAGAGGCTTGTCGCGTGCTCCGCCCGGGTGGAGTCTTCGTGGCGTCGACGCCAAACATCCGATATTTGCGCCATATCATGAGATTGGTGCTGAAGGGCTATGGTCCCATGACTTCGGGCGCCGCCTTGCGGACCGCGCAGGTCTGGGACGACGGCCACATTCACTTCTTCACGGCTCGTGATCTGGAGTGGCTGGCGCGAAATGCCGGGTTCTCGCGCGTCCATAGCGAGGCCCTGATCTCGCCCACAGGTAAGGGAAGTTGCGCGAGACGTGCCCTGGACAAGATCCGCTCGCGGGAGATCATCAAGAGCTTCCTGAGCGGGAACGTGATGGTCGTTGCATGGAAATGACCACAGGTCGCCTCCGTCGGAATCCCGCTCGCATCGCGGGACGGCGCATCGGATGACGAGCCCCGCCCAGCTGGAAGCCGACTGGCTCTCTGTAGGTGCCCCCGAGAAGGCGATAAGTGTCGAGCGCCTAACAGACGGTCCAGGGATCGTCTCACTGTTGGAGGTCGGCTGCGGGACTGGAGCAATTCTGGCGGAGTTGGCGCGAAGGCACGTGGGCCACGAATACGCCGGATGTGAGCCTTCGCCCGCGCTGTTCGAGCAGGCGCGTTCGCAGACGTATGAGGTCGATGTCGACCTGCGGTTCGCCACGTTTGAGGAGAGCCGATTCGCCGACCGTCGTTGGGATGTGATCGTCCTCCGTCATGTACTCGAGCATGTGATTGACCCTGCAGCACTCGTGGCGCGATTGCTTGGTTCAGCTCGATACGTTGTTATCGAAGTCCCGCTCGAAGGGACCTGGGCCGCAGGGATCCGCGGCCGGCTGGGACGGGCCGTGACGGGGCGAGCGCGCACGGACAGCGCCGCGGGTCATATCCAGTTCTTCTCGGCTGAGGATGTCCGCCGCATAGTCGCTTGGAGTGGCGGCAGGGTAGTGCGCAGTCGGACGTACTTCCCATTTGCCGCGTATAGGAGACTGAAACGCGACGCGACCGGATGGCGGCGCTTCTACTACGGCCTCGCCATTGCCGTCGGTCGTGTGATTGGCTCCCGTCCGATGTCGCACGTCTACTACGGCCATTTCGCCGTCCTTGCCACACCGCGCTTGCCTGGCGACGAACGGGTAGTTCCGCACCCACTGTTCTGGCACCCGGACAAGCCGTGATGCGAGTGCTGAACGCCATTCACTTCCCAGTGTTCGGGGGGCCGCACAACCAAGCCCTGAGACTCGCAGGGCCGCTGGCCTCACGCGGATTCACGACGATAGTTGTGCTCCCAGATGAGCTTGGGAACGCTGCTGAGCGACTTCGGGCAGGCGGTGTCGAAGTCAGAACATTGTCGTTGCATCGACTTCGCGCTACAGCGAATCCGCGTGTCCACATCGGATTGGCGGCATCGCTACCGGCGGAGGTACAGCGGCTCCGTGAACTCATCCGCGCCGAAGGCATTGAGATCGTGCAGATCGGCGGCCTCGTCAACCCGCATGCGGCAATCGCGGCTCGGTTCGAGCACGTTCCGGTTGTATGGCAGCTGCTTGACACGCGTGCTCCTCGACCGGTCGCGATCGCCGCGATGGCCTGGGTACGGGAGTTGGCCGACGTAGTGATGTCCACGGGAGTCGCGGTCGCGGCGGCCCATCCCGGGTATGCGGCGATCAAGGATCGCGTCATCCCGTTCTTCCCACCCGTTGAGCTGGAACGTTTCGCTCCGCACCCAGAGCTTCGCGCCGAGATCCGGTCGACGTGGGGGATACCCGAGACGGCGCCCGTCGTGGGTTGCGTCGCCAACATCAACCCACAGAAGGGCATCCTCGAACTCGTGCGAGCCTTCGCTCAGGTGCGGTCCCAGCATGCCGACGCGAGACTCGTGCTGGTAGGTGCAGAATACGCCACCCACGCGACGTACTCGGCCGCGGTCCGCGCCCAACTGGCGAGCGACGGGCTGGTCGAGGGCCAGGACGTGATCTTCGTCGGCGAGCGGGATGATGTGGAGCGCCAGTTGGCCGGGATGGACGTAATGGCACTGGCCGCAGTGCCGCGGTCCGAGGGTGTCACAACTGCTGTCTTGGAGGGTATGGCGTCCGGCCTTGCTGTGGTCGTCACCGACGTGGGCGCGCTTCGGGAGGCGGTCGATGACACCCGATGCGGCTTCGTAGTCCCGGCGGGCAGTACGCACGCATTTGCTCTCGCCCTCGCCCGCCTTCTGGGGGATTCGGCGCTGCGAATACGGATGGGGCAGGAAGCGCGCCGCGTCGCCGAGGATCGCTTCAGCGTCGATAGGTGTGCCGACACCCATGTTCGTGCATACATGCAAGCTCTGGCCAGACACGGAAAGATCGGTCAAGTCTCGACCTAGAAAGGGCGCACAGCCCCGGCGGTACAACCGGGTAGCGGGTGAGGAGTTCGAGATCGTCCAACCCATGGGACGCCGCGGCTCTACCGCTTCGATCGTTCGGCCGAGAGGGCTCGCGCCAGCGACACTAAAACTAAGCTTCGCTGCTCAAACGTCAGTCTGCCGTAGTCGGGCTGACTGGGCCATCTCGCTGCGCCACGACCGTCATCTTGTTCCCGAACCGACCAATCATCGCATTCCCTAAGCGCCAGGAGGTGCCAGCCGGCAAGAAGAGGCCACGCTTGCTGAGGAGGCCGAAAACTCGTCCGGGCTCGTGGGGGTAGTACATCAGGTATCGCCCGCGGGACAGCGTCCGAAACCCTAGCTTCGCCAGCTGAGCCGAGACATCCTTGGGAGAGAGCCGGGCCACGACATTGCCGGACTCTTCCTTTTCCAGGGCGAGGCCGAGTCTGATGGCCAGCTGGGTCCCAGCGGCCCGCGCGGGCTCTGTAACGGAAATCGCCTTGGCGACCCTCGCCATCTCGGCGATCCCAGCCTCCGGGCGCTCGAGGTGGTGCAGACCATCGTGGACATATGCCACGTCCACCGCGGCATCCTTAAGAGGAAGCCGCTCGACGTCGGCCACGATCGACAGCAGGGCGAACCCGCCGCGCCGCGCACGCTCTAGCGCTCGCTTCGCCGCGCCAAGAGAGATGTCCGAGGTGATCACGGCCGCGCCGCACTCGTGCAGGAACTCCGCATCCATGCCGGATCCACCGCACACGACGAGCGCAGTTGCGCCCACGAGTCGGTCGCGGAATGGCGCCACCGCCCGCCGGAACTTCTCTCGCAGCAGCCACTCGTACAACGGTGCCGCTCCACGGGGACGCGTGATCTCGAACTCAGCGGCCATCTCGCGGTCGAAGTGCGCCGCCTGACGTTCTTTGTGCGAGCTCGCGTGGCCGTGACCGTGGCCATGCTCATGATCAAGCTCGTCGTGGTCAGCCGCAGCACGATCGGAGATCAGAACTGGGACTCCGTAGACGATCGGATATCGCACGCCGCAGGCATCGCATCTCGCCTCATCCGGCGACCACGACAGGCGCGCATGACACACGGGGCAGACCAGCAATCCCCTCAACTCAGCAAGGCGCTCGGAGACGGGCCCGCGGGTTTCGTTGGGCATGCTGTCCGCGGTTATGAGCGCGCGCACGGAGCCGGAACCACTCCCTTTTGGCCGTAGTAGCGACTGTCGGCACCGAAGAGTTGGACCGACAGATCGGCCACCTTGTCCAGATTGAGACGGCTGGTCGAGCTACCGCCCGTGGTCGAGGTGGCCGGGAGCCAGCTGTATGGCGGTCCAAGGACACACCCGGAGACCGAGGCGGACGAGAAGCCCTCCAGGAACTGGGAATAGTCCTTGACGGTGTCGAGCGGGAAGTTCGTCTGGATCGCGTTGCCAGCGAGGCCGAGCACCTGCTGGAACTGCAGCACCATGCTTGGACTCGCGAGCTTCTTCACGAGCGCAACAAGAACGTCCTGCTGGCGGCCCGCCCGCGCCCAATCGCTGCCGCCTACGCTGTGGCGAGAACGCACGTAGATGAGGGCATTCTTGCCATCCAGATGGATGGGGCCAGCGGGCTCGTGCCAGGTGCCGTAGTAGGGGTCGGAAAGAGCCGTCGGGTTGATGACATCCACCCCCCCGACAAGGTCGATGAGCTGCACGAAACCGTCCATGTTGATCTGGGCGTAGTAGTTGACCGGTATGCCGACGAGATAGCCGATCTCCTTGGTGAGCGCCGTCATTGGCGGGTCCGGGGGGAACAGCCAGTGGTTACGGATGTACGTCTGCATCGCGTTGATTTTGAGGGTCACTGCGGCGGTACCGCCCCAATACAGGGGGAAATCCGCCGTGTCGCGCGGGACGCTAATCATGGCGACCTTGCCCGTCTGAGTGTCCAGGCTCACGAGCAAGAGCGTGTCATTCAGGGCATGGTCTCGGCCAGCAGTGAAGTCGAGCCCGGTGAGCAGAACCGTGACGCGGTGGAGCAATGGTGCAGGAGTCACACCGGGTTCCACCTGATACGGGATCGGGGACGAAACCGGGCCGGAAGTGGAAGGGGTTGCGCCGGGGGCATCGATAGACGGAGCGGGCGAAGTGTCCGCGAATTGGTTGCTTGCGACCTGGAGGTCGAAATCACGCACCGCCAGGGCGTTCACGGCAACTGTGCCCTGGACCCCGACGACGGCGATCAGAAGGACGGCCAGGGCGAGACGATCCCATTTCGAGGCCGCACGAACGCGAGGCCTATCGAAGAACGCGTAAAGCATGGAGGCGGCACGCCATAGCCCCACGGCGACGGCCAACACGGCTATCGTGAGGGCGTAGTCCGACCCCAGCATTGCCGCTGCGAACCAGAACGCGCCGTGGATCAGCTGCAGAGCTGCCCATATAAGGACAAGGAACATCGGCAACGCAAAGAGGAGCGCAGCATAGCGCCGTCGCACGTAGAGTTGCCCGAGCCCGGGCCAGAGAAAGGACAGCAGCGCGGCGAGTGAGGGCGACACCCGCCGGGGTGACGCGCGCAAGGTCTTAGGTTCCACAACTGACTCACTGTAGCATAGCGAACCCCATGTCGCCGGAGGCCTCGCTTCCCTCACAGCGGCTCTCGCGGGCGCCCCGCCGCGCCCCAAAACCCGTGCAGTATGCCGTCCGAGCTTTGGGAGGTACTGCCCTGCTATTCTTGGGCGAAAGGCGACCCGGGGGGGCCGGGGGGTTGACGAGGCCCATAACACTTCACCAACGAGGCCCATGAGATGAAGCAATGCTGGACTAGCCAGTCGGATGCGCGGCATGCTGCAGTCGCCCTGTCGGTTGTGGTCCTCGGGCTGTCGAGCCTGCTCGCGGCGTGCGGATCGCCTCCAATCGCCACCCCCTCAGCGCCGTCCGGGAGCCCAACCTCACTCCCGACGACCGCCTCGACGGCAACGCCATTCCTCTCTCCGTCTCCGTCGCAGACCGTCAGCGCCCCAACGCCCACTGGCCTGCCAAACGGGATGGTCTACGCGGACCTTGACGGCATGCCGGCGTCGCCTGATGTGGCTCATCGCCTCCCTATGGCGATCATGATCGACGACAACCGCGTGGCGCGCCCCCAATCGGGCTTCTCCTCGGCGTCGATCGTCTATCAGGCGCCCGTCGACGGGGGCGAGGACCGCTACATGCTGATCTTCCAGGAAGGCACCGCGTCGGACATTGGTCCGGTTCGGAGTGCGAGGCCCTACTTCGTCTATTGGGCGACGGAGTACAAAGCCCTGTACGGGCATTTCGGGGGCGACAACAAGTCCCTTTATGTGGTCCTGCCGGCTCTGTCCAAGTCCGTTTACAACCAGGATGACCTCAGCGGAGGGTCCTGCCCGTACCATCGCATCGCCACCCGGGCCTCGCCGCACAACGCCTATACGAACTCGGCCGCTTTGATCAAGTGCCTCCCGCATATGGGCTACCCATCGACCTATCAAGGCCTGCCGGTCCGGCCATTCCAGGACGATCTACCGGCGTCTCAGCGACCCGCCTCAGGCTCCATCACGGTTCCCTACCACACCGGAACCGTGGCCTACCAATACCATCCCGACACCGATTCCTATCTCCGCTATGTCGACGGGAAGCCGCAGGTCGATCCCGCCAACAAGCAGCAGGTGATGGCGCGGAACGTCATCGTCATGTTCCAGGCGCTCTCGAAAGACCCCGTCGACGGGCGGCCTGTCGTTGCCAATGTCGGCACCGGCAAGGCCATCGTCTTCCGAGAAGGCAAGGCCATCGTCGGCACCTGGAAGAAGACGTCGAACACCGCCCTCACGCGCTTCTACGACTCGTCGGGCAACGAGATACCGCTCGTACGAGGCGAGATCTTCATCCAGAGCGTGCCGATCGGGACGGCCGTGACCTACAAGTAGAAGAGGCCGGCCGGAGCGCTGGCTGCGCAGGGCGTCCCTGGGATCGATTGGTCCGTCCCGAACCGCCTGGTCAGTACTGCGACGCACAGGGTGCCGGTGTGACCCCTTGCATGCCGTAGTAGCGGCTGTCCGACCCAAAGAGATAGACCGACAGGCCAGAAACGAGAGACAACTCCAGCCGGCTCGTCCAGTCTCCCTTGGTAAGTGCGGTGGCCGGGTGGTAGTCGTATGGAGGGCCGAGCACGCAGTTGGTGATGTCGCCGGTCCCGATCCCTTCGATCAGCGAAACGTAGTTCTTTGCGGTGTTGAGAGGGAAGTTGGTCTGGATGATCTGGGATGCCAGAGACAGCAGCTTGGGCAGCCGCCCGATCCCAGAAGGACTGGCGATCTTCTTCGCGAGGGCTGTGAGCAATTGCTGCTGGCGCGCGTCGCGGGCATAGTCGTTGCTGGTGTGCCGTGCACGGGCGTACTTGAGGGCCGTGGTGCCGTCTATGCACTGATAGCCGGCTGCGATGGCCAGGTCGTACGACGGATCAACCACAGCTTTTGGAACCGTCAGGCATATGCCGCCAGCCGCGTCGATCAGGTTCATGAAGCCTTCCATGTCCATCTCTGCGTAGTAATCGACCTTAATGCCCACCAGGAACCCAACCTCGTTGGCGAAGGCGGTCAGGGACGGATCCGGTGCGTGGATCAGGCCTTTGGCGACCAGGTTGGCGAAGTTGTTGATCTTGGTGTTCACACCAGCCGACCCGCCCCAGTAGTAGTCGAAGTCGGCTGTGTCTCGCGGGATGCTGATCATCGCGACTTTGTGCGTCTTGGTGTCGAAGCTGACGAGCATGATGGCGTCATTCATGGACGTGGTGCGTCCGGGCAGCCAATCCATGCCGGTCAGCAGGATCGTGACCCGGTCCGAGGGCGCCGGCGACGGGGCAACCACGGGAGTTGGATTGGGCGGCGGATAGGAGCCACCGGGCTGCCACGGAAGTGGGGTCGGTGACGTCGTGGCGGTGGCCTGAGAGCCCGGCGCAGCAGTCGGCTGGTCGTTCACGAGGACGTTGCTCGCGAGATCCACGTCGAAGCTGTAGGCCAACCAGGAGGAGTAGACGACCGTGGCATGCACGGCTACGACGACTATCAGCAGAATGGCGAGCACAGCTGAGTCCAGCACGCGCGGCCGACGGCGGGGCCCGGTCGTGACGTAGGCGTGGATCATCGCGGCGATTCGCCAGACGCCGAGGAACGCGCCGCCGATGACGAAGGTCAGGGCGAAGGATGCGTCGAGGAAGCTGAGCCCCACGTACAGGACGCCGTTGAGGACCTGCATGACCAGCCAGATGGCGGCGACCACGACCGGGACGGCGAAGATCGCGGCCGTGATAAACCGGCGAGCGTAGAGCTGCCCCAGCCCGGGCCAGATGAACGACAGGGACGCGGCCAGGAGCCGCGAGCGGCCAACGCCCAGGCGGCTCGGTTTCGGCGTGGAGCCGGCGGGCGCGGCGGACGTGCCTGAAGTGGCCGCACTGTCCTGTCCGGATGGCGGCTCGAGCTCAGGCACGATGGACGGGATGTATCCGGGCCCGCTCATCCGACTCTAGCCCCCCCTTCCCGGCTACGGTGACGCTCCGACCGATTGTCGTGCAGATCCTACCCCCTCGCGCCCGGACCGACCGGCGCCGGGTCTACATCATCACCAGGCCGCCGTCCACGGCGAGAACCTGGCCGGTGATGTACCCGGCTTCGTCGGACGCGAGGAACGTCACCGCGTTCGCGATGTCCTGGACCGTTCCAAAGTGCCCGAGCGGAGTCTGGGCCTTGATCTGGTCGGTCAGAGCGGCGGGCAGGTCCTTGGTCAGTTCGGTGACGATGAAGCCCGGCGCGACGGCATTGCAGGTTATGCCGCGCGATGCGACCTCGCGTGCGGTGGCCTTCGTGAGTCCGATCAGGCCGGCCTTGGACGACGAGTAGTTGGCCTGGCCCATCTGGCCGGCCTGGCCCGAGACGCTCGACATGTTGATGATTCGGCCGGCG
>Ga0182027_10003728_pt1 | contig 23891 bp, 13 predicted proteins | sample 712E1DmetaG_FD_121300 | JGI IMG/M metagenome (GOLD analysis project Ga0182027, IMG submission 121300) | Permafrost microbial communities from Stordalen Mire, Sweden - 712E1D metaG (Illumina Assembly) | ecosystem: Environmental > Terrestrial > Soil > Wetlands > Permafrost | place: Sweden... | reverse complement strand
GTACATCCCAAGAATCTTCTTGTTTCTCTCGGCATTCTTCGCGATAAGCGAATCGATGCCGTACTTGTTGCGCAATTGATGGATCGCTTGACGGGTGACACCGACCTTGTCGCCGATTGCCTGGTCGGTTCCCAGTTTCTTCTGAAGCGCGGTAAGCTGCTGTTTGCTGAGTCTGGCCATGATGACTCCTTTCTTAAGGTGGATTGATTAAATATAATATTGGTACAACGCAAGGTACACAATTTTGGTTTTTTTTCGGGTCGTTCTCCCGTTTGGGAAGCATTTACAAAATAGTGGCTCTTCCTATCGCGCGCCAACGGAAACGACGGAATCGTGATTAAAGCAGACGTATTGGCTGCCGTACAGCCATTGCTGCGGGCACGACCGGCGGCTGGTATCGGTGACCACCGAATGCGGCCGGCCCCAGCTTACGGTGACTTGCTCCTTTGTCATGCCGCTCACAATGGTGTGGCGGTTGACGGCGCTCCAGGTGAGGCTGTCCCATTTATAAAGGTCGGCGGGGTTTGACTCGAACAGCTCTTCGGCCCACGGCTGCTGCGGCAGTATCTCGTTTTCCATGGTGTTTGTCCAGCTGATGCCCGCGGGAATGAATCCCTTTTCTTTCCCCGCGGTTTCCACGAGAAGCCACAACGGTCTTGGCGGAAGCGGCGTGAGGCCCCACGAAACCCCGGTTACCTTGAGCTTGTCCTGGATCTTCACCGTGATCTTCCCGTACGCGCCGGTGGCCGAATCGTAGGTGCCGATAAACCCGCGACGCGAATACACGGTCTTCCTCACCCACTTCTTTGTGGCGCTGTCGAGATCGCTTGCGCAGGCGATTCCTTCAATCGCTCCCTTGCGCGTCTTTGCAAATACCTGCCGGCCGTTTTGGTCCAGGGTAAAGGTAACGAGGAATTCGGCGCCCGCCGGTTCCACTGACGTTACCGCAAGGGTCGCGCCGGCAAGCTTGTCGCTGCGAAGGTGCCGTTTGGATGTCTCGATCGACGTGTCCACGGGCGCGGTGGCGGCGGCCAGGCTCTTTGACAGGTAAAATTCATATCCGAACTGCCGGAACAGCTTCTGTTTTGCAAGCACGACGAATTTTCTGTTGACCCATTGCGTAACAGGAACGAACAGGGCCGAATCGGGAACGCAAAGGGGTGCCGGGGATACGGCCGGCGCGGACGCTTTCCGCAGCGCTGCGGTATCGCGGTCGGCGCGGACGGCGTTATTTGCGTGTGCGAGGAAGCCCGCGCAGATACAAGCGACTGCCGCTGCTGCAAAAAGCAAGGAGCCATTTCGGGCGGAATGTTTCATAGGGCGCACTCATACGCGTCTTGCCGTTTGGGATTGTTCTGCGGGAGGGAACGGGGTTCCTGTTTGCAAGGCAAGCGTGCAGATAAATTAACAATTGCGCCCGGAAAAAGAAACAGATATTACATTTGCCGAAAGATATTGTATCAAACCCTTTTTGCAAATCGCAGGGCCAGTTCCCTCACGTCTACCACTTTGCCGAAGTGCAAAGCGACCGCCGCCGCCGCAAGGGCGGGAATGCCGGCACCCGCGGCCACGAGCAGGTTCTGGACAAAGGAATGTGCACCGATGCGCGGCGCCAGCAGCGTCTTAAGGGCCAGGCACAGCGCCCCCGCGACGGCGCCGATACAAAGCACCTTGCCGAAAACCATGAGCGTTGCGACGAAATCGGCCCGGAAAGAATGCCGGTTCTCCCATGTCCAGTACAATACGAAGAACTGCACGGTCATCGCCACCGACGACGCCAGGGCGATGCCCATGGCGCCGAGCAGCGTGCTTAGCCAGAGAAAGCACGGAATGCTTGCCAGCGCTATTGCGGTGCTTGTCACCATGGGAAAAATCATTTTCTGCTCCGCATAGAAGCTTCGCATCACGATGGTGCTTGCGGCAAAAGGAAACGCGCCGGCAAGATACACCGCCAGGACGGGCGCGGTGGCTGCCGTCGACGCGGCGTCGAACCTGCCGTGCTGGAAGAGAACGGCAATCACCTGGGCCGATAGCGGGATCATCACGCCGCAGCAGGGAATGAGCAGGGCCGCGATCTTCCGCGTGATTCCATTGAGGAGGTTGTTCATGTCGCCGAATTTCCGCTCCACCGCAAGCCTCGCCAGAAACGGGTAGGAGGCGACGCCGGCGGCCTGGCCGAACACGCCCACGAAAATCATCATGGTCCGCAGCGAATAGTTGATGCTTGCGAGCGCGCCGCCCTTGAGGAACGATCCGAAATAGCGGAAGAATATCTCGTTTGAAAAGGTCATGCCCGCGCCGATGATAAGCGGAATGGTGACCATAACGTAGGTATACAGGTCCTTGTCCCTGAGATCCAGGATTAACCGGTACCGCATTCCCACCCGGAGGGCGCCGGGAAGCTGAACGAAAACGTTTCCCACAAGCGACCCGATCAGCACGCCCCAGGCGAATCCCTCGACGCCGATCAACGGGTACAGAATGATCCCGCCCAGGATGATGCCGCCGTTATAACAGAGCGGCAGGAGCGCAGGCAGAAAAAAACGGTTGTTTGCATACTGGACGGCAAGGAGGAACGCTCCCCAATAGAAAAGGAGTTGCGCCGGCATGATAATGCGGGTAAGGCGCACCGTCAGGTCGAGCGGCACGCCGTGTCCCATGAGGCCGATTATCTGCCGTGTAAAAACAATGCTCAGTACCACGAGCACGGCAAGGACGATGGTGCCCGTAGTGAGAAGGTTGGAAAATACCCGCCACGATTTCTCCCGCTCGCCGCTCACGAGGTATTTCTGGAAAATCGGAATGAATGTGATTGACAGGTAGCCGCCTGCCAGGAAATGGTTCAGGAGCTCCGGGATGATGAAGGACGCGACATAGGCGTTCATCTCCGTGGATGTCCCGCAGTATCCGGAGAGCACCGTCTCCCGTGCCAGCCCCATGATCCTGCTGAGCAGCACCGAGGTCATCATGATGACGGATGCAATTGCAATGGAGCGCTTGAGATCGGGTGCAGATGAAGGCTTTTGTAAAGTTGACATCAGGATTTTGTCGCGGTAAAATGAGATCCGCACGCCGCGGGTGCATGCCGGCGGCATATAGAAATAACTGCGCTTCGGACTTTTTTAGTGGGTCCTGTCGTGATACTGGCCCTCCAGGCCCTTGTAATGCGGCAGAACTACCGGGCACGCAGGAGCTTGTGCAAGGCGGAGCGCCTTGGATGACAATCGCTTGCGCGAAATTCCGCTCCTGCATGCCCGGGCCGCTGGTACAAGGTCCTTTCAGTCCAGCATCCCGCCACCCACTAAAAAGTCCGAACAACCAAAATAACAGGGCGGATGCCGGCGCACAACTGTTTTCTCCCGCAACGCACAGCTGCGGCGGCTCGCGCGGCCGAATTGTTTGCGAACAAGAAACTGCCGCGTGCCGCCGCCGGTTGCGTTTCCCGGGGTAAAGAAGGTAATTTACAACTCACATCGTCATATTTTGTCGAAAGAATGCGGCATGCATGAAGAAATAATCGACTATCTGCGGCAGCACGGCCCGGTTTCGTCGCTTGTTCTTGCGCAGGAATTCCTCAAGTTCAAGAATCCCGTGGAGAAAATCGCGCACCTGGCAGTGGTCGGCATTCTGGGCAGAGACCGGCGATTCCGTCTTGACGACGACAATCTCTGGCATGCCGTGGCGCAGGCCGAGCCCGCGGGCACATCGCCGCTCCTCGCCGATATCCCCTGGGCCGTCGTTTACTTTCTGACGCTTCCGGCCAACCCGTCCGTTGCGGTGCATGTGTCGGCATGGACCGCGGTCGAACCGCCCGAACTGCTGTTCGAACGGTGGCTTGTTGATCCGGCCTCGCTTCCCTGGGAAGAACAGCAGACGCTCGCGAGCGTGAGTGATGCGCCGTTTCCCGACGAATCGGGAACCGAGAAGGCGGCTCGCCTCGTTGCCGCATGCGAAGGGAAAACGCCGCTGTTTCTTTCGTGGCGTCAGCAGGCGCTCTTTGCGAATCTCGCCACCCGGGCCGGCGTGCCGCCCCCCGATGACGCCGTGCTGGCGGGGTCGCTGTTCTCATGCTGCTCACGCCCCTTGCCCAGGCCCCTGTCTCTTGACGAATGCAATAAGGCGATATTCGGCTCGCCGGTTCCGGATTGTTATGCCTACAAGCGCGGGGAATATTTCGCGCTGTGCTGCCGTGCGCTGTTCGACGAAATGCGGCAATCGGGCATCAAGCGGTTTTCGCAGATAGAGGAGGCCGAGCAGAAAGAACTGTTTGCGTTCGATTTTTCATCCAAGACGTTTACCCGGGACGATATAACAAACGCGCCTTCGACGCCCGGCGTGTACGGATTCAAGGCAAAAGAAGGTTCCTACCTGTACATCGGAAAAGCCTCGAATCTCCGGAGAAGGCTGGCAAGCTACTTTCGCGAATCCGACGAGTCGCCGGACAAGCTTTCCCGCATACGCGCCGAATCGCACACGCTGGTATCCTACCCCTGCGGTTCCGAGCTGGAAAGCCTTGTGTACGAATACAGGCTTATCCGGAAGCATTCCCCGACGCTTAACACACAGGTGGCGATCGCAGAGCGCAAGGGCGATTTCCAACCGCTTGACGACTGCATAGTGCTCCTGCCGCACGCGGAAAAAGAGAAGGGCATGTCGTTCTGGTTCCGCAAAAACCAGAAGATAAACATGCGGCCCTTTTGTTCCGACTTTCGCGATGGCCCTGCCATCGAACCCGAGCTCGAAGCGTTCTTCTTCGGCGGCATGCTCCCGCCCCTTCCCACCGACTTTCCCGAGCAGGAAATCGCCACGCGCTGGGTAAAGCGGCGAAAGGACGATTTGTGCATCGTGTGGGTGAACCGGTCGGGATCGGGGAGAGAGCTTTGGGAACAGATGCGGGGATTTTGGAAGGAGTGCGTCGGCAAATGAAAACGTTCTGAGAAAAGAACGCTGATTGCGGCGGTGGAACCTGTGACCTCCATCACACCGCATGGCATGGTTACATCGTATTTTGTGCTTGCGGGCTGTGAACACAGCGCCAATGTCGGGCGCACCCCCTTGTGAAAGAGACCGTGGAGAACACATGAACGGTGAATATCAGGTTCAAACGGACAAGAAAGAGAAGATCAAACTCGATTCCGATATCGTGGAAGCAACATGGCTCTGCGGCGCAGCTCATGGCGGCACCAATGCCGCGCTCAAGGTGACAACCTACGCCGTCGCCGAACGCTCTTCCATCGAAATAAAGGGTTTCAGTTCAAAGGGCAAAGCGCCCGGTACAATAAAGGGCGAAATTTACAACAACGAATTTGCAGGAGAACTGCCGATTCCCGAAAAAGTCGAGCTTGGCGCGCAAATCGGGTTTGAAGCAAAACTTCCCAAGCACGGCCTCAAACAGGACTGCCAGTTTACCATCCCCGCAATACCGGCCATCCAGGTTTCCAAAATGTGCTGGGACAAAACAGAAGTGCATCGTGGAGACATTGTCACGCTTACCACGCAATTTGTCAACCCCCTGCCCGGCGCCCAGGCGCAGATAATTATTTACGAATACGATCCGGACGGTCACCACGAAAAGTATTGCTCGTTTCCCGTGGAAATTGAGAATGACAAGATTGAAGTCAAGTGGGAGTTTCCATCCACGTACGACGTATCTCAAATCCCGACCGAAGAAGAACGGCAGAAGTATCAGAAGCATTATGTGCCGGTGGAGTTTTTCTTTCTGGTGGTCATTGACGGGGTGAGAGTGGGGGAAGGGCAGGAGAGCGGGAAATTAAAATTCAAAGATGCGATTACTATTAATTTGACCGACGGAGAGGGAAAAGAATGTGCCGATATAGACTACACGCTTGATGGCCCCGACAATAAGGTGACTAAAGGGAAAAGCGACAAGTCAGGAACGATAAATGTCAAAGATTTGCCCGCAGGGCCTTATAAACTGAGTTTTGCGGGGATTAGTTTTGCCGCCAAGGTCGGGACCGTGGAGAAAATCGACGGAAGTTTGGTAACAAGAGTACGCCCAACCGAAAGGATAATCGTGAAATCGGGCGAGCAGTATTCATTTATCGTCACGCTGCCGCATGGAGTTATTGATGGGCATATGCATACTCAAAGCGGCAAGTGCGCTCCGCTACCGCTGTTATATGCTCCTATTCACGATGCAATTGGTATTAATATCGCGCCCGCGCCGCGCACCTGGATAGAAAATCTCGCTATGTTCAAAGAGGTTGGCCGGGTGCAAAAACAGGCCGGCGACGCCATCGCGGCCAGGGTTTGCAAGGAAAATGCCAATACTTATTCAATTGACGGTAATATTCTTTCCGACGAGCAATATAAAGACTCCGACGAATTTATCTCCATAATGGTATCACAGCCCATGGACATGGATTATGCGCATATTGCCGGTTATCCGCCGGAGAGCAGCCTAATTTATCATGCCGATGGTAACAAAGTTATCTATTACAACCGCATGAAAGCCAACGCTCCAGAGACAAGCGGGACCATTGTCGATGTATCGCATGAAAGAGTGCTGGACAAACAAAAGAAATATGTATGGCGATTTAAGGATTGGCTTACCCAATACTCGGAATTGCGGTCAGCTGTGCTTGTAAATCCCTTAAAGATTTTGCCGATGTATAATTACGATCCAAGGCGATGGTCAAAAAGTGAAAGTACAAGAGAAGACCGGGCATGGGTGTATGGGCCATGGAACCTGCCGTTTAAGGAGATCGCATCAGAAACAACTCCTGGTCTGTTCCTTGGTTTTAAGATGTATCCGCCATTGGGCTATCGTCCTCTCGACAAAAGGCTTCCTCACCTAGTTGATTTTTACAGCGTTTGTCAACAAAGAAACATACCAATTCTAACGCACTGCTCGCCCGGCGGGATGACCACTCATGAGTCCAATTTCTATTGTGAACTCGACAATGTCAAGCTTGACCCTGTTGACGTAATATCCGGCGCAAAGCCCCGTTGCCTTGGCTACAATCCTCATGCTCCGCTTGGATATTTTTATGACAAATACGTTCATCCCAAGAATTGGAGAGAAGTGCTGTCAATAAACCCCAATTTGCGATTGTGTCTCGCACATTTCGGTGGCGATGAGTGGAGCAAGGGCGGAGGCGAGGCAAGCGACTGGGTGCAGGAGATAATTGCGCTAACAAAGGAATTCCCTAATGTTTACACCGACGTCGCTTGCTTTAACCTTGCCCAAGTTAAAGATGCTTTTGGTCGCTTTTTGCGCGAAAACAAATATCCGCATCTAAAGGACAAGTTTCTATTTGGAACCGACTGGTATCTTACGCTTCTTGTAATGGGAAAAGGCGATTATAGGGTGTATTGCGAAAATTTCAAAAAATTCTTTGATGGCATTGATAAAAGTTTGTGGACGCGGTTTACGCTGCTCAACCCTTATGAATTTTACGGGCTTGGAAACAAAAACAAAATGGAAAAAATGGCCGGCTCTTTAAAAGACGCATTTGACCTCAACAATAAAGATAAGAAACAATTCGAAACGAAAATCGACGAAGGAATGGAAAAAATCCTTGGTCTCCAGCATCGGATCGATAAGATAAAGTCGAAGCAGCAATAATGATAGCGATAAAAACCGTTATTGTTCTTGTGCTTGTCTCGCTCGGCATTGCGCCTCGCGGATGCCTGAGCGAGCATATTCCGATAAAGGAAATAAAACAAAACAGATTGGAGATACCCGCAATGAAACAACAACTTATTGAGCAATACGGGAAGAACACAGTGGTATTTCCCAACTCAGTTGCAATGGACGAGGAGGTGCACCATTTGTTCCCGGTTCCTCGGAAGAATTCGGTGGGAACCAACGACCTCGATAACGCAATAACTTTTCTGGAATTGGGAGATGAATCGGTAAGGCGGCATATCATTGCCAGGGATTTTCTGGAGGAGGTAAGCGGCGATTACAAGTTCGGTTTTACACCTGTTTTTTCGCAGGATGAAATCGTTTACACCCAGACACGCGGAATGGTGTGCATTAATGCAAAAACCGGCAAAGCTAACCTTTACGATCTTTGCGGAATTCAGGAACAAATAGGCGGAATTGCAGTTATTGATCCGGCAAAAAAGCTGTTCGTGACGGAATTGTTGCGTCCTTTGGCTCCGGATTATGAGCGATTTCTCCAAGTTATTCAGCCGGTAACCGAAGATTCGGTTAAAGTTATCGGGGAAGTAGCTGCCGGGATGAAAAAATTCGATTATGGTTCCCCATGGTTTGTCTATCAGGGGAAGTTGTTTGTTTGTGATGATTCGGTTCCAACCATTAAATGCTTTGATGCCACGTTAACGCCGGCAACCCATATTCTAACGGAAACTTTTAAAAAGGAGAACTGGCGGCTTCTTGGTATTAGCGAAATAGATGTCCATCCCACAATGCCTTTTGCATTATTGCTTGCAAGAGGAAAAGACCCGGCCCTGTCCGAATCTCGTTCTGATCTTTCACCTCAGGAGAAAAAAGCGGTTATCGAGTCCTTGGCAAAAGCCGGGCCGTTTCTTTGGATTCTTCGATGGGACATAGCCGACCCTCAAAAGCAATTGGTTCCCCTGGTGACACATAAAACCAGCCTGTTGCCCGGAATTCAAGCCGAAGGATCGAAATATGATTCCGAAAAGTTCGTTCAGATTTCATCTTTCGATTTCTCTCCGGACGGTAGGTGGCTTGTTTACCGCGACAATTCCCGGCTGAATAATACTCCTGGCTCCAACCCTGAAATAGCCGGTCCTGATTTTGTTGCCGTTCCAATTGACAAAAAGTATCCATATTTCCTCGGTAAACCAATTATTCTTGGGCCGGTGCTTAGGAAATATGAGAAACCGGTAGCTACGGCCTGGGCAACCGACCCAACAACCTTTGTTGTAAGCGACGGCCAAGTTCTTTATTGGTGGAATTTGGAGAAATTGCCGAGGGGATAATCTATCGTCTTCGGTCATTTCAAAGCCCTAAAGAGCCATAAAGTTCCCACCTTCGTACAGGGTAATTACTATATTCCTGATCGTGAAATTTTGCAATGTTGTGACCTGCATCACACTCCCGCGATTCCATCAATGGTATTTTAGAAGACAGAATTGCCATCAAATTTGTTTATTGTTATAAGAATCCATGTCCGGGAGGATGCCGAATGTATTCCAAGAGTCTTTTCGCCGCGTTGCTGTTTCTGGCGTCACTTTTCCTTGTACTTTCCTGCTCGCCGACCGAAAGCCCATTCGTAAAAGGAAATGCAACGGTAAATCCAATCCTTTATAATTCCCTGAAGCAGGACAGCGTGAAAAGTATTTCGGACACGGTGGGCGATACGGTAAAAGTTGGCTTTACCACGTATTTGCCCGACTATATCGATTCCGTTACTGTCTCAATCGGCAATGGCGCCAAGATTGATACAAGCCATACTTTTGTCAAGAATTCCGTCTGGCCCGATACCGTGTGGATCAAGCTTGCATTCCGGTCCTCAGGTTTGCGAACCGTAACACTTTTCGCATTTATAGGCGGAACTACAATAACGAAATCCGCGGAAATTACGATTCTGCCTCGACCAATTACAATTTCCGCCGTTACCGCAAGCGCCTCCGTGGTCCAAGGCGACTCTATTGCCCTTACCGCCACCGTATCCGGCGTCGGACCGTACACCTACAAATGGTTCAAAGACACATCCGTCGTCACAGGTGCATCACTGTCTTCATACGCGATTCTTAATTTTCAGCCCGTAAATGCCGGCAGCTACACCTGTTTGATAACAGACCAATGGGGTGATACGGCGCGCACGACACCTCCTACCGTGCTTGCAATCACGATGCTCCATGCCGTGCCGAAATGGGCGCATGATACGATTCACATTGCGGTGAGCGAAGGATCTGTGGATTCGATAAACCTTGCCGATTCCTGCATGGTTTCCAACGGCGGATCAATCGTGGCCTACACGCTCAAGAACGGATCAACAATTGCCGATTCGCTGCACGGCTCCGTATGGAAGTATGCGCCGATATTTACAGATTCCGGCTCGTACACAATCCGGATTCAGGCGTCAACCGCAACCGATTCGGCCACGCTTACCATGGTGCTGCATGTTGTGAATGTAGACCGGCCACCCCAATTTGACGCAGGTAAACCGCTTACGTCTTATGCCGTCAAGGGCGGAGCGATGCTGTCATTTGCCATCAATGCCACGGATCCTGATGGCGATTCTGTTTCCTGTTTTATCAAGAGTTCGACGCTTCCGCGCACTGCACCGGTGCTGGCCGCAAAGACTGTTACCTGGCAGTCGGCTACTACCGACAGCACCAATGCCGCAATCGTGATAGGCGCGTCGGACGGCCTTGACACAACTTTTATCACGATCCAGGTTGCGGTCGGCAAGGTAAACGCGGCTCCGTCGCTCGGGGCCCAATACCTGGCGCAGACGGTAGGCAAAGGTCAGACAATCCGTATCTACGAAGGCGACAGCGCCAAGCTCACCTTTTCCGTTACCGATCCGGACTCCGGCCAGACACATGTCTTGAGAATTGCCGATAGATCGCCGCTTTCCTGCGGGACCGTGGTGTTCGACAGCGTCAATTACAAATTCATGTTTGTGCCGTCGTTTAGTTGTGCAACAAAGGACAGTGTTCTTTTGTCAAATATCGCATTTGTCGTGACGGATAATGGCACTCCTCCGCTGTCCGATACGCTCAAGGTCAACTTTGACGTAATCAACGTGGACAGAGCGCCCGTTCTCATGGTAGTGCATGACACAACCGTATTTCAGAGCAAGCCGCTTAATTTTATGGCGCAGGCAATTGACCCTGATAATGATCCGGTGACGATAACCGCATCAGGGCTTGCCACAGCCTCTTTGCCTGATTCCGCAAAGTTCAACCCCAAAACCGGATTGTTTTCATGGACTCCCGCGTTCAATCAGACAGGGACGTTTTCCATCGTGTTTTCGGCTTCGGACGGCAACCTTACAGCCAAAGACACTACCACGATTATTGTGAAAAAAACCGATCGAGCGCCGGTGTTTAATGCGATTCCCGCGACATTGACCGGTGCGGAAGGAAGCGTTCTAAAACAATATGTTAAGGCCACAGATCCCGACGGAGATGCAGTCACGCTTGCCACTGTAGGCGCGCCCTTTACAAAGGGTGCAACAATTGTAAGCGACACATTATCCTGGACGCCGGGATATTCCGACTCCGGAACCTATCAGGTGTCTTTTATCGCGTCGGACGGAATTTTGTACGACACCGTAACAATCACCGTAAAAATCGCCAACACCAACAGGCCGCCGGTGGCAACGGCGCAATCGGTAAATGCGGGCAGGAACACCGCCAAGACGATTATTCTTTCCGCAACCGACCCTGACGGAGACCCGATTGCTCAATTCAAAATTACCAAGGTTGCATCAAACGGGACCGCAACGTTGTCTGATCAAGTTGCCGGAACTGTCGTCTACACGCCCAACCAAGGGTTCATAGGAGTCGACACATTCTCCTTCAGCGCTTCGGACGGAACTCTGTGGAGCTTGACGTCTGCAAATGTGACAGTCACGGTCGACTCAAACAAGGTTGCACCTCAAATTACCACAGAACCGCGAATCGACACTACCATCAATCAAGGCGGTACGTTTACGATTACCGTGGCGACCAACAACGCATTCCCGTCGCCAGCCTATTTGTGGTATCAGGGAATTAAGGGGAGCGGGACGCTTAAGGGTACAACTTCAAATCCGGTTTATTCCAAAGTTGGCGTTGCAGCGGCAGACTCTGGAAATTACTACGTGATAGTGTCGAATACTTCCGGGGCGGACACGTCGTCATATTCACACATTACCGTGGATGTCCCGCCGTCAATTGTCACGGGACCCGTCGCTCCGGGGGCAAAGTGTCAAGGAGATTCCATAACCTTGGGTGTTACTGCAAGCGGCACGCCGCCGTTGAGTTATCAGTGGCAGCTGGCGGGAAACAATATCACAGGCGCTATCGCCGCGTCCTATCACATTGCGAGCATCTCATCGGCTAATGCCGGCATCTACACGTGTGCGGTGAGCAATGTCTGCGGGGCTTCGGCTGCGGCATCAACACAGGGTGTCACATTGACGGTGAACACTGCTTCGACTGCCCCAAATGGCGCAACCGCGAATCCGACAACCATCTGTTCCGGTAGCAGCTCCAGCTTGTCGGTGAATGGCGGGTCACTCGGTACGGGTGCATCGTGGAAATGGTACACGGATGCGGCATGCTCGATGCCGGTAACGGGAACCAACACCGGGACGCCAATTTCCGTTTCTCCAACGTCAAACACCACCTACTACGTACGGGCAGAAGGCGGGTGTGGAAGTACAGCCGCGGCGAGCGCGACTGTTACGCTTAATGCTGCTTCGACTGCCCCCACGAGCGCAACCGCGAGTCCAACGAATATCTGCAGTGGAGGCACCTCCAGTTTGTCGGTGAATGGCGGCACGCTTGGCTCGGGCGCCACCTGGAAATGGTACACGGATGCGGCATGCTCGATTCCGGTAACGGGAAACAACACTGGGACGCCGATTACTGTTTCTCCAACGTCAAATACCACCTATTATGTGCGGGCGGAAGGAACCTGCGGACCCACTACTGCCGCCAGCGTAACGGTTACATTAAATATCGCGCCCGCCATAACAACGCAGCCTGTTCAGGATAACCTGTGGCCTACTCAGACATCAGCTTCATTTTCCGTTGCTGGCAGCGGAACAGGGTTAACCTATCAATGGCTAAGACGGCCTCACAACGGAACTCCGGCAAATATTAGCGGCGCCAATTCCGCCACGTACACGTTTGCGCCCGTAAAAGCCACAAATGATCAAGATAAGTATAGCTGCCAAATAACAAATACGTGCGGGACAATTACGAGCAATGAGGTTCTGCTGAATTATATCCAGGCAAATTCGGTCGCGCCCGGATATGGCTTCACCCTTTTCCTGTGCACCGACGCAGGCGTTGCTAACGGTGTTTGGGCTGTTGGAAACAATGCCTTTGGGCAATTGGGAGACGGTACTACAACAAGCAAAAGCGCTCCGGTAAGAGTAATGGCTTCAAGCGGGGTTCCGCTCACAGGTGTAACAGCGATAGCTGCCGGTGGAAATTTCAGCATGTTCTTGTTGTCCGATGGCTCTGTTTGGACTTGTGGCGACAATTCGTCCGGTCAGTTGGGAATAGGGACAACGATAGCGTCCTCTTCCTACCCTGTCAAGGTTACCGGTATCTCCAATGCAATCCACATTGCAGCGGGATACAAGCATAGTGTCTTTCAAACAAGCGATGTGGCACCGATATATACCTGCGGTGACAATACGTATGGGCAAGGGGGATACGGTTCCCAAGGAATGACCTATTCCCCGATCAACGTAACAGTTAGCACCGCATATTTGGCGGGCGGTACGCAAGACAACATTAGTGCTGGTGATTACCACACTGTTGTTTATTCATCTTATGATGCAAAAGCCTATGCATGCGGCCTCAATACTTCCGGGCAATTGGGAGATGGAACTACGACTAACCGCACATCTTTTGTGCAAATGCCTCAGATGCCAGGTTACGCCAGTTCTATTGGAACAGGTGCAAACCATACTATGGAATATGGATCAAATTATACATGGATGTGCGGCAACAATGCCTCCGGACAACTGGGTAACAATAGTACAGTTTCCGCGAAAACGCCAGTTGATATTTCATCAAGCCTTTCGGGATACTCCTGGATGGTTTTTGCGGGAGGCTCAAACCACAGTCTTTTTTGGGATAATGCTACAACGCTGATGGCTTGCGGTGACAACAGCAAAGGTCAACTTGGAATTGGAAGTACGACGAATAGTTTGGTTCCAACCGCCATCAGTTTCACCGGATCGATAGCCCAAGTTGCCGCGAGATCAAATTCCTCATTCATTCTTACCACGGACGGAAGGGTTTATGGTTTTGGGGATAACTCCAATGGACAGCTTGGCGACAAGACCACCACCAATCACACTTCCCCAACCTGGATAACCTGGTAATCCTCCGCCCAGTGATGTCAAGACCTGGCTGTTGACGGAACAGGAAGAACACTGCAAGGCGTTCTTCCTGCCGTCAAACCGTGAGATACGGCTGGTGCGTTCGAACCCATCTTCGGCGCGTTTTCTTTCAAGGTTGCGAAAAATGGCGAAGCCAAGGGTGCTTGGGTGCTCACAAGATCACGGGATCATCCTACTCGATGGTAGTTTATCGAACTCTTACCGCGAGGTCCTGGCGAACCGCTGACCCTTCCACGCAAATCTGCCGAACACGCCCAGCACCACGGCGCAAACCACCATGGGCAATTGGATCAACGAGGCAAACGGGATAAATCTTCTGAGTCGCTGCTCCCCGAACAACTTCGTGCCCGGCATCATGAGCGACATCTCGCCGAGAAACTTGACAACCAGCATAGCTCCGCACAGTCCGAACCCCGCGGGCCGAAAGAACCCGGCGACGAGTGCCGCAACGGTCGCACAATAAAATAGAAACACCGGTACGAGCAGGCATATCTGTCGAGCACTGTAATGCACGGTCTTTGAGCCCCAGCGTTTGCGCTGTTCGAACACGCCCCGAACGGTAGTCGTCGGCAGGGTCGTCACCTTTCCCGCGGCGTCGGCCATGTAGCGGATGCGCCATTTCTTGCTGCGCCATATCCGCTGCAGGAGCAGGTCGTCGTCGCCGGAAACCACCGAACCGAGTTTCCCGTACCCGTGCGCCTGGTCGAATGCCGCCTTGCGAAAGGCAAAATTGTTGGCATTTGAATTTATGGGCAGATCCGCGCCGATGGCCGCCGCGGCAACCACGCCGTGCGAGAGGAAATCCACGGCCTGCAGCCCGAAGAACAGGCGGTTCATTCCCGCGACGTCTTCGTACACGGTAATACCCTGAACCAGCCCTGTGTGCTCGTCGAAATACCGGTCAATGGTTTCGAGCCAGGTCGGCGGAACCGCGCAATCTGCATCGGTAAAGACAATTATTTCGTTGGCCGCGGACGCGATCCCCAGCGCGACGGCGTGCTTCTTGGGCGACATGCCAGCCGGCGTTTCCCGGACGGAAACGACGGACAGGTTCGGATGGCGTGCCGCAAGCTCTCCGGCAACCGAAGCTGTGGCATCGGTGGAGCGGTCGTTGACAAGTATCACTTGGTACTGCGAGGCGCCGATGGTTTGGTTGAGAACCGAGTTCAGGCAGCGCCCAATGGCGCGCTCTTCGTTGCGGGCAGCTATGACAATTGAGAATTTCAGGTTATGCGGAGAGACAAGGTGGCGGGACGAGAGGCGGCGGAAGCCGGAATAGAGAAACAGAACGACGGCAACGTAGAGCGCAGAAAGAAGGGCGCAGATGATGGTAAAATATGCGAGCATACGATGGAATGTTTGCTCCTGGGTTCCTACGGCTTCATGGCCGCTGTTGTCAAAGGATCTTCATGATAAGATCCGGCAGTTTCTTTGGCAAGCTGATTCTCCGAGTCAATTGACCATTGCAACGGATTGTCCCTAATATACTTTCGCATGAAATATAACGATTTGTCATTGCGGATGACATGATCGTGATAATTTCGTTGCCAAAGCGTCGTGGCGGGTTCCAACGGCCGATACCATTTTGTGACCCCGGTTTTAAAACCGCGTACGATGGAACCAATGGACCGGGGGATGACGTGTTGGTATCTGTTGGTGTGGGACGTTTGTGTGTTTCGATGTTTTCGTAGGGGTTCAAAATCCTGAACCCCTACAGGGTGTTCGAAATCGCGAATCATGATAATAAAATGAACATGATTAGGCATGACAATGAATTCGTCCAACCCTGCCTGCGGGAAATGTTTCGGGATCTCCAACAAACATTTTTGCGCACAATCGCCTGCGTCGCTACGCATCATCCTTCCGTCAACAATGTCGCCAAACAGGCGTTGTTTCCGATCGTGGATACAAACAGTAATGAAATAGGCGCCGGGTTTCGAATAATCGTGATGCCTCAGACGGATGGACCTGCGGTTGTGATAACCGGTCAGCTCGTTGAGAATGCCGGAGGACATTGCTCATTCCCTCAAAAAACATACAGTGTATCCTGTTCACCACATGCCTCAATATACAAGCAACCCTTTACGGATCGCAAGCCGCTGCCTTCGGCCACCGGTGTTTGGCCCGACAATCGTCGCGATCCGAGCCCGCAACCGGGGTCCTACCCGTTTTTCCGGTTCGCGTCACCGCCGGTCGTTGTGGACCTCGACAACGACGGCAAGGCCGAGGTGTTGTTCACCACGTGGACGCAGAAAGGCTCAAACGCGACCGGCGACCTGTTCGTGCTCGACTACCTGGGCAATCTACTGTACAAAGTGGCGCTTCCCCCTCCGTTCGGCGGCGCAACCTGGAACGGCGGGCTCGCCTCGCCGACAGTTGACAAGATAGACACCTCAGGCGATCTTTCCGTTGTAACAAACACCGCCGCAAGCGGCATCGTTGTCTACGATCTGCCGGGCACAAAAAACGCCCGGATGCTGTGGGGAACGGGGAGAGGGAATTACCGGCGGGACGGGAATGTTTTCAACACGAATGCGGCTGTGAGGCCCGGCGCCGGCGGCAGCGTTGCCGCGAGCGGCGGCCACGGCGGGCTGATTCGCTGCACCTTTTGCGGGATGAAGAGAACGCTGGTTGTGCCGTTTGGATTGGAACGGGGATTCGAAGCCGCCGTGTTCGATGCGGCGGGGAAGAGGATCCCGAGTTGCGTGGCCGGGGAGGCGCTCACGGTGCAGGCAGGCCGGGCGGGACTGTATTTTGTCAAGATTGCCGGAATGGACGGACGGGGAAGCGCGGTTGTCAAGGTAGTGAGGTAAGGGTTTGTTCGCCTGATACCAGACTAAAGCAGACATTATCTCTCAAGACGAATCGGCTTTCACAAGAAAAGGGCCACTGGACAACAAGAAGTACCGTCACTTCTGATTTCTCATACGGAGATCTTAACTCTTTCGGCAGACGCTCACACCGCCAGGACAAGCCTAATTCCCTCTTCAACCTCGCTGACAATGTCTTCGGGCAATTTTGTAATCCTATGTGAAAGGTAGCTTTTGTCGATTGTTACCAACTGGGAAACGTTTATTACCGAGTCCTTTGGAAGGTGACTTGCACGTTTGGAGAGCAGCACGTTTCCAGGCGCCTGAGAGAGGCGGAGATTGGAGGTAATTACGGCGGCAATCACAGTGCTGATCATACTCTGATTGAAATCGTTAGATTGAACAATGAGGACGGGATGACGGTATCCGGGCTCCGATGCCTCGGGAATGGGCAAGTTGGCCCACCATATTTCGCCCCGGTGAATTACCATTTTTCTCTCTTGATGCTGGTCAATTGCATCTTTGCAATTGATTCCGGGAGTTGAAAATCGCTTCGTGGCTTGCCGCCATATACGGCATTAAGTCGTTCTGTCGTGTCGGTTCTGGCGACCTCCCGAATGAAATGGGAGGCGGCTGCGGCAAAGAAGCAGCTTCTCGACATTCGTAGGCGCTGTGCGGTGCGTTCGGCCGACTTGAACAGAGGGTCTGGAAGCGAAATGGCTGTTTTCATGATTATAGTATAACTCGGGTTATACCAATCTGTCAAATGTTATTGGAAACAATAGATTTGGCTAAACAATGCGGCGAGACAAGCCTCGATCCAGCAGCTCTTTAACTTTTCAACTACTCAACTTTTCAACTCCCTAGCATTCATACTTCGCCGCCAGCGGAAACCGCCGTCCCATGCCGAACGCCTTGGGCGTCACCTTGAGTCCCGGCGCGGCCTGCCGTCTCTTGTATTCGCTGTTCTTGACCGCTGCGACTACCCACGACACGGTCTTTTCGTCGAATCCCTTGTTCACGATTTCCGAAGCGGATAGTCCGTCTTCCACGAACAGCTCGATAATCGGGTCGAGGATTTCGTACGGCGGCAGCGTGTCCTGGTCTTTCTGGTTGGGGCGCAACTCTGCGGAAGGAGGCTTTGTCAGACTGCTTGCCGGAATGATTTCCCTGCCTCGGTTGACGTGGCGCGCCAGTTTGTACACCATGGTTTTGGGAAGGTCCGAAATGACGCCCAGGCCGCCGTTCATGTCGCCGTAGAGCGTGCAATAGCCTACGGCAAGCTCGCTCTTGTTTCCGGTTGACAGAAGGATGTGACCGAATTTGTTGGACAGTGCCATGAGTATGGTGCCGCGCACGCGCGCCTGAATGTTTTCTTCGGCCAGGCCGGGCACTATCCCGGCAAAGGCCGGCTCCAGCTCTTTAAGAAACGCCGCGAACGGCCCTTCTATGGGAATAACCGAAAATTTGATGCCAAGGTTTTTCGCTACGGCGCGAGAATCGGCAACGCTGCCTTCGGACGAATAGCGCGAGGGCATGGTAACGCCCCATACGTTTGCCGATCCCAGGGCGTCAACCGCAAGCGCGGCGGTGAGGGCGGAGTCGATGCCGCCCGACAGCCCGACGAGCGCCTCTAAGAATCCGCATTTGTGAATGTAATCCGACAGGCCTGTGACGATGGCGGCATGCGCGCTCTCTATGGTGTCGAGACGGGGCGGCTCGATTGCCGGACCGAACGCGGCAGTGTCGACCACCTGGACGCATTCCGCGAACGGGGGGAGCTTCGCGCGGAGGGCTCCGGACGCGTCGACAATCATGCTGTTGCCGTCGAAGACGAGCTCGTCGTTGCCGCCGGTCTGGTTGACAAAAATAAACGGCATGCCGTGACGGCGCGCGTGATTCTGCACAATGGCGTAGCGCGTCGCCTCCTTGCCGAGGTAGAACGGCGAAGCCGAGAGATTGACAAGCAGGGTAGCGCCCAGGCCGGCAAGCTCGGCGACCGGGTCGAAATCGTACAGCAGCTTGTGCCACATGTGCGGGTCGTTCCAGGCATCTTCACATACGGTAATGCCGAGCCGCTCACCTTTGAACGGAACCACTGCGCGGCGCGGCGCAGGATCAAAGTAGCGCGATTCATCGAACACGTCGTAGGTGGGCAAGAGCGACTTGGCCTGCTCAAAGACAATGTTGCCGTTGCATACAAGCAGGGCCGAATTGGACAGTCGCTTGCCGTTGGGCCTGTTGTTGGGCATCGCAAAACCGAAGAGAATGCCGGCACCGGGCACCGATGAGGAGAAACGCCGGATTTCGTCAAGAGCGCGCATACCGCTCTCGGCGAACCACGACTGTTCGAGCAAGTCGCGCGGCGGATATCCCTGGACAAACAATTCCGGAAACACAAAAAGGTCCGCGCCGGCCGACGTCTGGGAGACCGCGGCAACGAGCTTGGCCGTATTGCCGGCAATATCGCCGGTAATCGGATTGAGCTGGCACAGCGCGATTTTCATGATGCCTTCTAACGCTTAGGAGGAAAATACGGCCTCACCGCAAAGACGCAGAGAACGCAAGGACCGTAGTAAAGTTGTTTTCCGTGCCTGCCGAAGGCTTCGTGACTGGCTGGAGACTTGCCTCACGTCAATCACCATCACGCGGTAAGAAACTATCATTGCCCTTTGCGTCCTTTGCGCCTTTGCGGTGAATCTTCCCTTGGTTTCTTATCTGACAATGAGCGACTCGCCCGTCATCTCGGCCGGCTTGGCTATGCCCAGCAATTCGAGCATCGTAGGCGCGATGTCGCACAGCCTGCCGCCGTCCTTGATCTTCGCCGAACCCGCGCCGATAAGCATGAGGGGCACCGGATTTGTCGAATGCGAGGTCATGGGCGAGCCGTCGGCGAGCTTCATCTGCTCGGCATTGCCGTGATCCGCCGCCACGATGCATACCCCGCCCTTCGCAAGCGCCGCCTCGATCACGTCGTGCACGCACGTGTCGATGGTTTCCACTGCCTTCACGGTTGCGCCGAATACGCCCGTGTGCCCCACCATGTCGCAGTTGGCGAAGTTGGTGATCACCGCGTCGTACTTGTCCGATGCGATTGCCTCCACGAGCTTGTCGCGCACCTCAAAGGCGCTCATTTCGGGCTTGAGGTCGTAGGTGGCGACCTTTGGACTGTTCACCATGATTCTGTCTTCGCCGGGGAATGGATCGTTTCTCTGGCCGTTAAAGAAGAAGGTGACATGCGCATATTTCTCGGTCTCGGCGCACCGGAGCTGCTTGAGCCCGCTGTTGGAAAGAACTTCGCCGAGAATGTTGGTGGAGGGAATTTCCGGATACGCCTCGGTGAAGTTGCCCTTGTCGTAATAGTGGGTCATGGCGACGAAATGGATGTTGTGCCTGACAACTGCGAATTCCTTGAACGACGGTTCTACGATCGCCATGGTGAGCTGGCGCGTACGGTCGAACCGGAAGTTGAAGAAAATGATGACGTCGCTGGCGCCTATGCCGGAGAAATTGATGAGCCGCGGCTTGATGAATTCGTCGTTCTCGCCGGCTGCATAGGCATCGTCGATTGCCGCCTGCCAGCTTGCAGCAGGCTTGCCCTGGCCCTGCATGAGGGCACGGTATGCGAGTTCGGTTCGGTCCCACCGCTTGTCGCGGTCCATGGCAAAGTACCTGCCGATCACCGTGGCCACCCTGCCGGTTCCTGTTTTGTTAATTCCAGCCTGAAGCAGCGCCAGGTGCTCTCGTGCGGATTGCGGGGGCGTGTCGCGTCCGTCGGTGATGGCGTGCACCAGCACGTTGCCAAGGTTGCGCCGCTTGCACAGGTCGAGCAGGGCCACGCAGTGCCGCGTTACCGCGTGCACGCCTTCCTCCTGGATAAGGCCGATAAGGTGGAGCGTGCTGTTGCGCTTCTTTGCCGTATCGATGGCGTCGCAGAAAGCCTTGTTTGTAAAGAAGTCGCCGTCGGAAACGGATTTGTCAATTCGCGTGAGGCTCTGGTACATGATGCGGCCCGACCCGATGTTGAGGTGGCCCACTTCACTGTTGCCCTGGTACCCGCCGGGCAGGCCGACGCTGAGCCCCGAGGTCTGGATAAGCGTATGCGGGTAGGAAGCCAGGTATGCGTCTGTAAAAGGCGTCTTGGCGACATAGATTGCGTTGGTGTCGTCGCTTTTTCCCTGTCCCCACCCGTCGCGGATAATGAGACAAACGGGTCTTTTCTTCATCACGCAAAGCTCCTTGTGAAACGAACTATGGAATTCCACTGCTTCCGCAGATTTTAGTGCCCATAAATATAGCAAATATCATATATTAAGAAGCAATATATATTGAACGAGACCGGGGTTGTGGACTGACACTTGCGCGAAGGCAACGTGCCGTAATTGGATGGACACCCGGCGGTAGTCTGCGTTTTGTCTACGGGGGCGTGATCGGTTTGCGGCAAGACTGCAAAAGAAATGTATGTCCCGAAATTGCTGTTTGCCAATAACGAAATGTTCGGGTAATTTCAACCAAGATAACCGCATAGCAGCATTGGTTTTCGCGCCAGGCCGGACTGGAGTGGCGCGCAAAAGCGCGGTGCCGGTCGACCCCGCCGAAGGCATGGGGCGATCCGGCACCGAGGCCGAATGGCCGAGCCCGTAAGGAGGGCCGCCGCCGCAGGCGGGGCGCCCAAAGAATTTTTTAACAGAAGTAAAAGAATCAAATGATTCCAGGTAACCTAACCCATGGATGACCCAAAATCCCCCATCGATTCCTTCGACGTCTCTCTCGGCTCAACGCCGCCTTCTCCACCCGTTCCCGGTCGGCTGGATCGCTGGAACATCCTGGTCTGCTCCGACCTCGGGTTCGCTTCCAAAAAGCCGCAGCAGGTACGCATTGCCGAGTGGAACGAATTCCTGCAATCGCAGCAGGTGGTTCTGTCGGGCACGGCTCAGAATACATTGACGGAAGGGAACAAGCCGTTGTACGTTGAGTATCCCGTACGGTCGGCAAAGGATTTTTCCATCGACAGCGTTGAGCAGAATGTCCCCCAGCTCGCGGCCTTTTCCAAGACGCTTTTTGCGATTCGCCAACTGCTCGACGGCAAGACCGGACAAGCGGACGCGGCAGCCATGATCGCACGGGCGGAACTGCCCGCGCACGAAAAACAGGTGGTGATGAGCATGCTCGGCTCGGCGCCGCCTGCGGTGCGGCGTAAGGAGCAAAAAACATCGGACGGGACGCCGGTGGACAGAATTCTGTCCATGGTGAGCCCTGCTCCGGCTGCCGCTGCGCCTTCCGAGGCCGGGGGCGGCCCCCGGGATCTGGCGGGAGCGCTGGCCGAATCCGTTTCGGGCGCACGGGACACGTTTGACAAAGAGAAACTCCTTGCCTATGCGGATGCGTGCGAAAAAAGGATCAGGGTCCAGGCAGCCGCACTGCAGGATCAGCCGTTTTTTGCCTTGCGCCGTGCCTCGTGGAACTGCCTCATGACGCTTGCAAGGGTCGTGGGAAGAAAGGCGGAGGCTTCGGTGAGCGTGTTTTCGGCCGAAGCCGACGACATGCCGCAGCGATTCGCGCAGGTGCTCGGCTGGTGTATGGAGCAGGGATGTTCGCCCGACGTTGTCGTCTGGGACTACGACGTTTCGTTCACAAACGCACATGCCGAAACAATGGAGACCGTGGCAACGGCCGCGGATCAGTACAAGTGCATGGTGCTGGCACCTGCTTCTCCCGCCGACCCGCTGTTCTCCGGTATTTCCGGCCGGCAGAGCGTGCAGCACGTGTTCGGCGAGGTGCGATTCCTGCCGTTCAAGAAATTGCGTGAGAATTCGCACGCCAGATGCCTTTGCCTGTGCGCGCCGCCGCTCGTGCTGTTCGGATCGGCAAACGGCTCGCTCCACGCCAACAGCCGGTCGCCGTGGTATGCGGCCATCAGGTGGACCGAAATGTTGATTTTAGAGAGGAATCCGGTTGCGGCGCGCGGGCCGCAGCCCGACGCCCAGAGCGTCTTTTCGGGCGGCCCGGTGTTTCTCGACCGCATCGCCCCGTCGGTTGCCGCCGAGGCCGCGGCCATGGGGCTCACCCTGTTCGGCGAGACGCTCGCGGATGCGACGCTCGACAAAGCCGTTACCGTGGTGTCAACCGAGGCGGTCGACGCAAGTTTCACCAGCTTTGCATTCAACCTTCTTGTCAATCGTGTGATCCGCCAGTGCGGCCTGCGACTGCTCGCGGCGGCGCCCGGGTCCGCGCGAGCGGATGCCGCCGCCGCGCTGGGCGACTATGTGCGGCGTGAGTGCGATGAGTGCGGTATTGCCGCAGGCGGCGATGCGGTGAGCGCGGTTGTGCGGGGCGACGGCGCCATTGCCGTTGCCGTCGATTCCGAAACCACTATTTCCGGACATCCGGTCCGGTTCACGTTTTCATTGTAACGCGGGTGGGGGTGATTATGAAAAGGACTCTTGTGTCAATTACCGGCGTCGCATGCGTCGTTATGTGCGCCGCTTCCGCGCCCAGAGTCGCCGCAACCGGAGAATTCGTGAACCACACGGTGCGCAAAGGCGAAACCGTAAGCCTCATCTGCATCGACTTCTACGGCCACTACCGCGGGGAGCTGGGAAAGGCCGTTGGGAAGGACAACCCGTCGCTCAAGGACATCAACCTCATCATTCCCGGCCAGGTGCTTGCGCTGCGCAATCCCGATTACAAGAGTGAAAGAGCAGCAAATGTCAACCCGGTGTTCGAACGCACGGTAAACGCGACGCAGGGCGTCGTTACCTATGTCGAAGGCGACGCGACCATTCTTGCCAAGGGAGCAAAGGCTCGCCAGAAGCTGACGGCTAACACCATCGTCAACCCGGGCGACGCGATCGCCACCGCGGAGAACGGCAGGGTCGAGCTTATTGTCAATCGGGAGACCGTGGTCCGGCTTAAGGAGAATACGCACATGACCCTGGAGGCGTTCCGCGACGCGGGCAAGGATGAGGGAAAAACCAGGTGCGGGTTCAGCCTGGGTTCGGTGTGGACCAAGATGAAGAAGTTCCGCGACAAGGTGAGCCGGTTC
>Ga0182027_10003727_pt1 | contig 23891 bp, 21 predicted proteins | sample 712E1DmetaG_FD_121300 | JGI IMG/M metagenome (GOLD analysis project Ga0182027, IMG submission 121300) | Permafrost microbial communities from Stordalen Mire, Sweden - 712E1D metaG (Illumina Assembly) | ecosystem: Environmental > Terrestrial > Soil > Wetlands > Permafrost | place: Sweden... | reverse complement strand
TCGTGCCGTCCAATCCACTCCCTTGATAAGCCATTCGGGCACTCTTATTGGAATGCTGTCCACGCACTGGCGTGTTCCCCATCGGCCGCAGCAACGCGAATTGGATCTGCTCGACCTGCTGGTTCAGGAGGCTGTGGATATTATCGAGCTTGCCCGTGCCGAAGATGCCCTGCGGGAAAGCGAGGAACGGTTCAAGGCCATTTCGGAAACCACGCCGGTGGGGATAGGTGTGGTGGGACTCCCGGAGGCGACTTTCTTATATGTCAATCCAGCGTATGTAAAATCGTTCGGCTACACCGAAAGCGAGATTCTGGGCAAGGGCGTGCAAGACATTTATTGGAGCATTGAAGACCGGGACCGGGTACTAGGCATCCTGAAGAAGGAGGGAAGTGTTGCGGAGTATGAAGTGAAACTCAAACGCAAGGACGGGGCACCGTTCTGGGGATTGTCGTCGGCACGGCCGATAACCTATGGCGGCAGACCGGCGCTCCTTGGCGCATTCGTCGACATCACCGAGCGCAAGCGGGCCGAAAAAGAAATTGTTCGTGACGAGGCAAGGCTGGAAAGCCTTCTTAGGATATCTCAGATTCGCGTCGATTCAATCCAAGCGCTTCTCGATTTCGCCCTTAATGAAGCAATCGCACTCACCGAAAGCAAGATAGGCTACATTTACCACTATAACGACACCAGGAAGGAATTCACCCTCAACACCTGGTCCAAGGAAGTGATGGAACAGTGTGCTATTACCGAGAAGCAATCGGTTTATCAACTTGAAAAGACCGGCATCTGGGGCGAGGCGGTACGGCAAGGGAAACCGATCATCATCAACGATTTCCATGCTCCCCACCCGTTGAAGAAAGGATATCCCGAAGGCCACGCTCCACTCTATAGGTTCATGACTATTCCTATCCTTTCCGAAGGACGCATCATTGGAGTCGTCGGAGTCGCAAATAAGGAAACCGACTACAATAATACCGATGTGCGGCAGCTCACCTTGCTCATGGATTCGGCATGGAAAATTACCGAGCGCAAGAAAGCGGAGGACGCCCTTAAAATATCGGAGCTCAGATATCGGAGGCTCTTTGAGGCGGCCAAAGACGGAATATTGATATTGGATTTTGAGACGGGAATGATTGTCGACGTCAACAAATTCCTTATTGATTGGATCGGGTATTCTTTCGAAGACCTCTTAGACAAGCATCTCTGGGACGTCGGTATTTTTAAAGATGTGGTGGCCTCGAAAGACGCTTTTAGGGAATTACAGAAAAAAGAATTTATCCGTTATGAAAACCTGCCGCTTGAGACGAAAAGCGGGAAGAAGATGGCGGTGGAATTCGTAAGCAACGTCTATTTGGTCGACAACAAAAAAGTCATCCAGTGCAACATCCGTGACATTACCGAACGCAAGCATGCGGAGGATGAGGTAAAGAGGCACGCCACGGAATTGAAAGCGGCGAACGAGGATCTTGTCCGCTTCAACAGCGCCATGGTCGACCGCGAGCTCCGTATGATCGAGCTCAAGAAACAGGTGAACGAATTGTGCGGGAAAATGGGGATGGAGCCCGTGTATAAGGTGGGAATAGGAAAATAGAGGGGAAGAACCTCTCCCTAAATCCCTCTCCTATCAGAGAGGGACTTGTAAAAGGTAAGATGAACTGGAGTATCTCTCCCCTCTCTGGCAGGAGAGGGGACGGGGGAGAGGTTATAAACAACAAGAAGAGACTATAATGCCAAACAAAACCAAATTTACTTTTGTCAAGGTGCTGTCCCTTTTGGTGATCGCCGCGGGGCTCGCTGTGATGGCAGGTTGGATATTCGACCTCGTGCTCATCAAGAGCATCGGTCCCGCTTTTATTACCATGAAGTTCTCTACCGCCTTCGCATTTGTGGTAAGCGGGACGTCACTTTACTTTCTGGCAAGGGCCCGCGAGGGCGAGTTCGAAAAGGCGCAGGTCGCTCTCTCAATCACCTCGTTCATCCTCGCTCTTCTCATGGGCCTGCTTTTCTTCTCCGCCGTTTTTGGTGTCGAGACCGGGATCGAGAGCCTGTTCGTAAAGGACACTGGAGACGCAAGAAGCGTGGTGCCGGGAATGCCGTCCATTCCCACGATGTTGAACTTCCTGCTGATTGCCCTGGCGGGCATCCTTACCCTTACTGACCCGACCGGTGTCCATTGGAAGCTTAAACCCATCGGCGTCATAGTCGGGGTGATCGGCGCAGTTGCCGTTTTCGGGTATGTTTTCAACGTGCCGCAGTTTTACTATTTTATATCGGGCTTCAATTCTGCCATGGCCCTGCACTCGGCGCTGTTGTTTGTGGTATTGGGAACGGGGTTACTGTGTCTATAAGATCCAGGCTCACCATCATTATTCTCTCGCTTGTCGCCATTCCCCTGCTTTTCGTGAGCGCCGTTACCTTTTCCAATTATAAGAATTCCCTGACGACAAGCCGGCTTTCGCAGCTTCAGAGCGTGGCGTGTTTTAAAGCGGAAGCGATCCAGGCATACTTTGAGAGCCTTAAAAATACGCTGGAAATGTCTCGGGGTTTTTATAATGTCAGGAAGAACCTCCCGGTATTGTCGCGGACGTACAAGGACCTGCATAATCCGGAGGCGGTCGTTGCCCGGAAGACGCTCGACGGGCAAATGGTAAGAATGCAGAAAGCCCTGGACCTGGCCGATATTATGCTGGCAGACAATACCGGCGCCATCGTCTATGTAAGCAATCCCGCGCACTATGCGCTTGATTTATACATGTCGCTCGACGAAATCTCCCCGGAGTCCCTGCGCCAAGGGTCGAAAGACCTTTACTTTTCGGACGTATTCATCAACAGGCTGGTGGGAAACAAGCCGGAAATGCTCGCAACCGCCCCGATCACCGATATGGACGGGGCGCCTGCGGGCACCTTCATCCTCGAGATAGACATGGCGCCATTGTACCGGCTGATCCAGGATACCATGGGCCTTGGCGCTACCGGCGAGATTCTCATAGGAAAAAAATCCGGGAACGACATCGTGTACTTGAATTCTCTACGGCACGACAACAATGTTGTCCTGTCTAGGCATGTCCGTATCGGAGATAAAACAGGGCTTCCGATCCAGAATGGCGTTGTCGGCAAGACGGGAATCGGCATGTCCGTCGATTACCGCGGGAATAACGTTGTGGCCGCGTGGACGCATATCGCTTTCCCCGATTGGGGGCTGGTTGCAAAGATAGACGCCCGGGAAGAATTTGCCGTTGTGACGAATTTACAGCGTTTGTTGCTCATGGTGCTTGCCGTTGTTTTCGTGATGTCTGGCATCATAACGTTTTCGGTCGCGCAATCCATTTCCGTCCCTATTCAAAAACTCGCCAAAGGCGCGGAGATCATCGGCGGCGGCAACCTCGACCATAAGGTCGGAATGGATTTGAACGACGAAATAGGGCGACTTTCCAGATCTTTTGATAAAATGACGCACGATTTAAGAACGACTCTCGCCTCGCGAGACGAGCTCAACAAGGAAATCGAAATTCGGAAAATGTCCGAAGATGCTCTTCGGGAAAGCGAGGAGCGATTCCGCGTTATCGCCGATGCATCGCCGGTCCAGATATCGGTAGGCCGCGAGGAAGACGGCACTATCCTCTTTGCGAACCCGGAATACGAGCGGGCGTTCGGGTTTGCAAAGGGAGAATTAATCGGCCATAAGACGCCGGAACTCTACGCCGATCCCGCTGAGCGCGACAAAGTCATCAGCGCCCTCAGGGAATCAGGGGCTTTGAGGAACTATGAGGTACAGGTGAAGAAATCGGACGGCACTCCTTTCTGGGTCTCGCTTTCAATCAACCATATCAACTACGCAGGCGGACCCGCGCTTCTCGCCACCTCAATAGATATCACCGAGCGCAAACGGGCCGAAGAGGAACTGCGGCTGCGCACCGAAGAGCTCAAGGCCAGCAATGAAGAACTCACCTTCTTCAACCGCACTATGGCAGACCGCGAAGAGCGCATGATCGAATTGAAAAAGCAGGCAAACGAATTGTGCAGGCAATTGGGACAGCCGCCGCGCTACGATGTTGATTTCGGGGAGGAACAACAATGACGGCCGAAACCAATTTTGACGCACGGCAAGTTCCCGGCGGGGAAGCGCTGTGGGAAAGCGAGGAACGGTTTCGCGCCGTGGCCGCCAGCACGCCCGATCACATCCTGATGCAAGACCTCGACCTGCGATACCAGCTCGTCATCAATCCTCAACTTGGTCTTACCGAAGCCGACATGCTTGGAAAAACCGATTATGATTTTCTTAAGAAACAGGACGCGGATAAGATTACCGCTATCAAACGAAAAGTCCTGGAAACGAAAGAACCGCATTCATTAGAAACCTCACTCCAGAATTCAAGGGGTGAAACCGAGTTTTTCAGCGGGACCTACGTTCCAAGAATCGGCCGTTCGGGAAAAGTTGAAGGGATCATCGGGTATTTCCGGAACATAACCGAGCAGAAGCGGGTCGAGAAGTCGCTGCAGGAGAGCGAGGGAAAATACCGACGCATCATCGAGACGGCAAGCGAAGGTATCATCATAGGCGGCTTAGACGGCAAAATAACTTTTGTAAACAACAGGATGTCGGACATGCTCGGCTATTCCATCGAGGAATTGGCGGGAAGAATCGGCCTGGACTTCATGCCGGCGGACCAGAAGGAAAAAGTGATTGCCGCCCGCGCAGAACTTGGGGACAAGAATCATGTCCAAGTGGAGGTATGCTTCCTTCGTAAGGACGGCTCCATTCTTTGGACGATCGCCAGCTACGCGCGGATTTCCGACGACAGAGGCGATCATACCGGCAATCTCGGCATGTATACCGACATCACCGTGCGCAGGAAGGCCGAAGAAGCGCTGCGCATCAGCGAGGAACGGTATCACAATCTGTTCAGCGCGATGGAAGAGGGGTTCTGCATCATCGAGATGATATTTGACAAAGAGGGAAGGCCCGCCGATTACCGTTTCCTTGAAATCAATGCAGCCTTCGAAAAGCAAACCGGGCTGCACGGCGCCGAGGGAAAACTGATGCGCGAGCTTGCGCCGGCCCATGAGGCGTATTGGTTCGAGATTTACGGGAACGTCGCGCTCACGGGCGAACCTGTCCGTTTTGTCAACGAAGCCAAAGCATTGAATCGCTGGTTCGAAGTGTATGCCTATCGCATCGGCAAACCGGAGGAACGTCAAGTCGTCATCGTTTTCAACGATATCAGTGAAAACAAACGGGCCGAAGCTGCGCTGCGGGTAAGCGAGGCGAAGTTTTCGACCATGTTCCAGGCTGCGCCTATCGGCATGTCCCTGGCCGCCCTTCCCGATGGAGCGCTCTACGATGTAAACCAGGGCTGGCTTGACATCACCGGCTACACGCACAAGGAAGAGGTACTTGGCAAGACTTCCTTGGCGCTGGGATTAATGCCCGAAGGGCAACAGCGAACGCATATTCTGGAGGAATTTCGGAAGAACGGTTATGTGCGCAATGCGGAAATGGAATTCCGCACAAAATCCGGCATGCGGCGCGACATTCTCGTCACCATGGATGCGGTTGAGATAAGCGGACGCAAGTTCATTCTTTCGACAAACCAGGACATTACCGAGCGGAAAAGGGTCGAGGCGGCGCTCCTCGATGCGAAGACACAGAAACAGGTCGCTCAATATTCCCGGAACCTTCTCGAAACGTCTCTCGATCCCCTGGTCACCATTTCGGCTGAGGGAAAAATCACCGATGCAAACGCCGCCGCCGTCCGGGCCACGGGCGTGCCCAAGGAAGAGCTTATCGGGACGAATTTCTCCCTTTACTTTACAGAACCAGAAAAGGCGGACCTCGGCTACCGGCAGGTCTTTACACAGGGTTACGCCACCGATTATCCCCTCACCATCCGCCACAGGAACGGGACACTGATGGACGTCCTGTACAACGCCGCAGTTTACAAAGACGAAGGCGGCAATGTGCTGGGGATCTTTGCCGCGGCGCGCGATGTGACCGCGCGCAAACGGGCAGAGGAAGAACTGGCGGTGCACCGGCGGCACCTCGAAGAGCTGGTTGCCGCGCGAACAGCCGAACTGCAGACGGCAAACCAAGACCTGCGCAGCTCGCGCCGGGCCGCCCTCAACCTACTCAAGGATGCCGTTGAGGCGCGCCGCGCGGTCGAACAGGCCGAAGAAGGGCTGCGGCGTTCCGCGGAAGATCTCGCCCGCAGCAACAAGGACCTGGAGCAGTTCGCCTACGTCGCCTCGCACGACCTGCAGGAGCCCCTTCGGGCGGTGGGGGGATTTATGGGCCTGCTCAAAAATCAATACTACAACAACCTTGACGACCAGGCCCGGGAATACATTGATTTTTCGGTGGAGGGAGCGGAACGGATGCAGAGCCTGATCGAGGGCCTGCTTGCCTACTCCCGCGTGGGCACCCGGGGCGGCGAATTCGCGCCAATCAGCCTGGAGAGTGCGCTCAACGCGGCGACTGCCAACCTTAAATTCCTGATAACGGAAAGCCAGGCCGCCATCACGAACGACCCTTTGCCTGTTGTCACAGCGGACCTGCTGCAGATGACCCAACTCCTGCAGAACCTGGTTGCCAATGCCGTCAAGTTCCACGGCCCGCTCAGCCCCGAGATACATATCGGCGCGCAGCGCAAGGAACGTGCATGGGAAATTTACGTGCGCGACAACGGGATTGGTATTGATTCGCAGTACTTCGATAGAATATTTTTGATCTTCCAGCGCCTCCACACCCGGACGCAGTACAAAGGCACGGGCATCGGCCTTGCCGTCTGCAAAAAGATTGTGGAGCGTCACGGCGGAAAAATATGGGTCGAATCCGTCCCCGGGCAGGGATCGACCTTCTGTTTCAACATTCCAGATAAAGGAGAATCAGCGTGAGTTCAATCCAGACACGGCCCATCCAGATACTTCTGGTGGAAGACAGCCCGAGCGACGCGAAGCTGACGATTTCGGCGCTCAAGCTTGCCAAGGTGGCCAATGAGCTTCATCACGTCGAAGACGGCGTGGAAGCAATGGAATTTCTCAAGCGACAGGGAAAATATGAGAAGTCGCCGAGGCCGGACCTGATCCTGCTCGACCTCAATCTTCCGAGAAAAGACGGACGGGAGGTTCTGGAAGAGATGAAGGAGAATGCCGATTTCAGCAGCATCCCGGTGATCGTGCTCACAACTTCGAGCGCCGAGCAGGACGTCCTTCGATCCTATCAGCTCCATTGTAACTGTTATGTCACCAAGCCGGTAAATTTCGACCGTTTTCTCGAATGTGTCCGATCCATAGAACATTTTTGGTTGTCGGTGGTTGTGCTCCCCGTAAAAGAATAGGGCCATTGCAATGTCGGCATTGCCGGAAATAAGAATCCTTCTCGTGGAGGACAGTCCATCGGACGCCCTGTTGCTCCAACAGTCCCTCAAGGAGATCCAGGGAACCCTTTTTGTCGTGTCGTGGGTAGAACATCTCGCCGATGCAATAAAAGCACTTGGCGAAAAGACCTTTGATGTTGGGCTGCTCGACCTGACCCTGCCCGACAGCGCGGGCTCCGCTACTTATCAAAAGATCCAGGATGCGGCGCCCGGGCTCGCCCTTGTGGTACTCACCGGAGCCGCGGACGAAACCGCCGGCACCGACGCCATCCGTCACGGCGTGCAGGACTATCTTGTTAAAGGGGTTGCCGGCGGCACAACCGTTGCCCGCGTCATACGGTACGCCATAGAACGCAAGCAGGCCAACGCAAGGTTGCACCAGCTCAACACCGAACTGGAACGCCGGGTGAACGAAATTCAGGTCGCAAACAAGGCACTTCAGGAATCACGAACCGCTGCGATCAACCTCATGGAAGACGCGGTGGAGGCAAGGAAGCTGTCCGAGCAGACAAGCATTGAGCTCAAACACGTCGCGGAAGAGCGAGGGCAGGCCCTGGATTCGCTCCGCACGCTCAACCGCGCGCTCAAGGCACTCAGTGCAAGCAGCAGGGCCATCACGCTGACTTCCGAGGAAAATGTTTTTCTCAGGGAAGTGTGCAGAATAGTCCAGGAAGACTGCGGCCATGCCATGGTTTGGATCGGCTTTGCCGATGATAACGACGAAAGAACGGTGAAGGCCGCCGCACATGCAGGTTTTGAAGACGGGTATCTGGACACCTTGAAAATCTCCTGGGACGAAGCCGAACGCGGACGCGGCCCGACAGGCACCGCCATCCGCACCGGAAAAGTCGCTGAATGCAGAAACATGCTCAGCGATCCGACCTTTGCCCCGTGGCGGGATGAAGCGGTGAGACGTGGCTATGCGTCGTCTGTCGCCTTGCCGCTTTTCACCATGTCCCGCGACAGGGCGTTCGGCGCAATCACCATTTACGACAGAAAACCCGAAGCTTTTTCGGCCGACGAGGTAATGCTGCTTTCCGAATTGGCAAGCGACCTTGCCCTCGGCATTCAGACCATCCGGCTCCGCACCGCCCATGCCAGGGCCGAAGATGCGGTACGGGAAAGCGAAGCGCGCTTTCGATCGCTCTTTAATGGAATGACCGAAGGGTTCGCGCTCCACGAGATCATGTGCGACGAAGAAGGGAATCCGGCGGATTACCGCTTTCTTGACGTCAATCCCGCATTCGAAAAACTCACCGGGCTGTCACGTCAGGACATTATTGGAAAAACCAGGAGCGCCATCCCGCTGCTTCTGGATGATGATTCCAAACTGACCTCGATGTATGGCCGGGTGGCGATTTCGGGAGAACCTGTTCATTTCGAGAGTTATTCCACGGCACTCAAGGCACATTTCAACATTTTTTCCTACCAGCCGGCCCCCATGCAATTTGCCGTTATTGTCATGAACATTACCGAACAAATGGAAAACCGAAAAAAAATCGAGGAGCTCAATACGTTTCTCAAACGCCGGGCCGCGGAGCTCAGCTCGTCGTACAACGAGCTCCAGTCGCTCACCCGGTTGCTCTCGCACGATCTCCGCGTCCCGCTGCGGGTAGTGAGCGGATACAGCCACCTGCTTCTTAAAGAGTACGCCGACAAAATCGACGCTTCGGGTAACAAATACATCAAATTGCTTGACAGCGGGGTCCAGCAGGTGAACCAGCTTCTCGACAGCGTTCTGCTCCTGTCGGGAATTTCCCAGAAGCAGATGTGGCTGCAGCGCGTGAACCTGAGCGGGCTTGCAAGTGAAGTTGCGGAAAATCTCCAAAGGTCTCAGCCAAACCGCAAAGCGGATTTCGTGATCCGGGAAAACGTGACGGAATGGGCGGACTACGGTTTTATGAAGCAGGTGGTGCAGAACCTGTTCGAAAACGCATGGAAATTCACCTCCACCCGTCAAAGGCCGCGCATCGAATTCGGTATTGTTGACGGACAGGAACCGCAGGTCTGTTTTGTCCGCGACAACGGGATAGGTTTGGATTCGCAAGACACCACGAAGCTGTTTACCCCTTTCCACCGGTTTACGGCCGGAAATGATGCCGCCACCGCAGGGATCGGTCTGGCAGTGGTCGAACGCATCATCCAGCGCCATGGCGGGAAGGTCTGGGCCGAGGGCGAGAAAGACAATGGTGCAGTGTTTTATTTCAAGCTGGGGTAGGTCTCTGTGTCCTCTGTGGTGTATCTTTTCCTTCAATAAATCCCCATTGAAGCAATCAACTCTTTTACCTTATGGGGAGAAACCGGCTTTTCCAGATAGAAGTCCGCACCCAGCGCGAAAACCTTCTCTTTCGTTTCTTCGTCGCCGTAAGCGGTCATGACGATAATCTTGCACTCTTTCTGAGTTTCGGCGGTCTTCTGAATGACGGCAAAGCCGTCATTGCTTGTGATTCCGCTCAGCCTGAGGTCCGCGATCACAGCGCTGTAGACATTTTTTTGCAACAACTCCAGGGCATTGTTGAGTGTTTGCGCCGTATCAACCACGATGTTCGATTGCATGAGTACCTTGGAAAAAGCGAACAGAATCGCGTCTTCGTCGTCCACCACGAGAATTCTTCTCATACTGTCTGCCATGAGTCTCCAGTTCTGTCGTTTCCAGGTGAGAAAGATGCATCCACACGTACGTGAAACCACGCAGATATGGAAACAGCCCTTGCTCCGCCAGGTAGCGCGAAAGTGGTTGTATTGAAGAACCCCGCAGCAACCTGCGGGGCATCTTCCATCCCTAAGGAAGAAGAAGTTTAAAGTCGTTTGCTAACCCCGAAGCAAGCTTCGGGGACCGCGATTACAACCGGGTGTACACCCCCGTGAGCAGCCTGCAATGCGCAAACTTTGGGATTCAAATCCCGAGCCCCATGCTCGCCTGAGCGTCTTCTTCTTTTTGTGCCGTCCCCATAGGATAACCCGCGCGCGGGGCCGATCCCTCTATGTCGCAATAATGCTGCCATTCGTTTGATTCGCCCGATCGTCATTGAAGAAAACTATCCCTATTCTCCAGTATACTACGAAAAGGATCTGTTTTCAATGATTCGACAAGATAAGGCCTGCTTTCTTGCCGATCCTTTCTCTCCAGCGAAATTCCGGGAGCACGAGAAGGAATTTCTTCAATCATGTCTCCATGTACATGCGGCAAGTTTCCCATATCCGGGAACCTCCTTTCTTATTAATAGTAATTCTGAACACCTCTGGCGTTCAAGTCCAGGAGGTTGACAATTATGCCACTGGCACATTTATTGCATTTTTTTTGCGATATGATGTGCGGACGGCCATTTGTTCACGGATTGAAGATCACGTACCAGGCGACAGCGCCAGAGTCACAATACTAGAGCGCATTTTACAGAGGAGGACGGCATGTTGTGTAATGGAAAAATGCAATGCCTTGGATGCCCCTTGAATTCCACCTGCCCTTCCAGCACTCGCGTCTTTGTCAATTATTGCGGAAGCATGCCGCTTTCACTCAAGGAACAAATCTACAGGGCGAGGACAGATTGCAGGGTGCGGCGCCGCCAGTTAAAATACAACGATCTTCGGGCTGATGTCGGGCCTGCAATCGTCATGACGAACGTTGAAGAGATGGCGCCTTCCTACGCATGAAGTAAATGCTGTCCGGTCTTTTGAATGGCAACGTTTAGCACGTTCGAGCACGAAAGCGCTCGTCGCATCCCACGAAGAGATGTATATAAAGTAAAGAACCACGATGGCAGGTTGCGGCGTGTTTTCGAGAAAAGGCAGAGGGATCTTCCCGCACCAGGTCAGTGCGCACCGTTGATTTTTGTGAGTTTCCTGTACAGCGACGAGAGGGAAATCCCCAAGACATCACTCGCTTTGTATTTGTCGCCTCCGCAGTGGTCGAGCACTTTCTTTATGTGGACTTTTTCCATTTCATCCAAATCCACGAGAGCAACACCGTCGCCTCCCTGCGGCACGGCAGAGGGTTTCGCATTGAGCCCGGGGAAATGTTCGGGCATTATTTCCTGACCACGGGCCAGAAGGAACGCCCGCTCCAGCATGTTGCGAAGCTCCCTGATATTTCCCGGCCAAGGGTAGGCAGCAAGCAGATGCAATACCGATGACGAAATGGGAAAGTGTGAATAATCGAACCCCCTGAGGATCATCTCACACAGTCCCGGCACATCGTCCGTCCTTTCGCGCAAAGAAGGCATGAGGATCGGAAAAACGCATATCCGGTAATACAGGTCGTTCCTGAACTTTCCGTTTTCGGTTTCCTTGATCAGGTCCCTGTTGGTGGCGCAAATGAGGCGAAAATCGCTTTTCCGAACCTGGTTCTCCCCGATCCGTCGGAACGATTTCTCCTCAATGATCTTGAGGAGCTGTGTCTGGACCTCCATGTCCATGTCCCCAATTTCATCGAGAAACAGGGTGCCGCCGTCGGCCACCTCGATAAGCCCTTCTCTGTCCTTGATCGCGGAAGTAAACGCGCCTTTGGTGTGGCCGAACAGTTCGCTCCTGAGAAGCTCGCCCTTGAGGCTGGAGCAGTTGACCTCAACGAACGCCTCGGACTTCCGTTCGCTCCTGTCGTGGATCCACCGGGCCAATACACCCTTTCCGGTCCCGGTTGCACCCAGGATGAGCACCACGGTGTCGTTCGCCGCAGCGACTGAGGCGTGTTCCATGGCCTCGACAATCGCCGGGCTGGAGCCGAAATAGGGATCCTCTTGTTTGACAAGCCGGTTCTGGACCAGCGCCTGTTTGCGGAGTGAGCCGATCTCGAGCGACTTCTGAAGCGACGCGATAAGGTCTGTCATTTCGACGGGCTTGGTGAGAAAGTCTTCGGCGCCGTTCTTGGTGGCCTTTACAGCGGTGGGGATGTCGCTGCTGCCTGTAATGACGATCACCGGGAGCATGGGACATGTTTTCTTAACTTCCGGTAGCCAGTCCATGGCGTCGCCGTCCGGCAGTTTGAGGTCGAGCACCACCGCATCGAAACGTTCCGCCTCGATCGTATTCCGCGCGTCTGTGAGAGTTCTGGCGCTTTTGGTGTCGTACCCGTTCTTTGTAAGATACCGTTCGTACCCGAACAGGGCCGCCTCATCGTCTTCAACGAGAAGGAGTTTGTGTGGTCTCATAAATTCCCTTTGGGAAGAGGAATCGCGGGTACTAATGTCAAACATGAGCGATAGAGAGCTTTGCAAGCGGCATGCCAGCGAAGATTCGATTGTTTCATGCTGATTTCACACTTCCGGAGACAGTCTATTGTGACCTGCAGACCATGGGTATTGACTCTTCTCAATTTTGGGAATGCACGGAACCACAGACTTGATGACAAGAATAAGCGCACAGTCATCGGGATTGGAACGTGAATTGCAGTTGAATCTCGCAGACCAAAGAAAGCAATCATTTCGGCACAATGGTCGAATGTATCAGGATAGGCTAATTCAAATATCTCCGCTCAAAATCAAGGAAATCAGTATGAACCAAAAAGTGGTTACCGTTGTCGGAGCGACAGGCGCTCTCGGATCAAAAATCGTCAAGGCGCTCATGGATCAAGATAGTCACGTGAGGGCTATGGTACGGGCGACAAGCAATCAATCCCGGCTTCAGGAACTCGGGGTAGCCGATTTTGTGATTGGTGACATGATGGACCCCCAGTCACTGACGAAAGCTCTTTCCAAAGATCCAAAATCCGACGCCATAATTGCGAGCGCCGCAGGCTACACGAGACATACCAAAGGCGATAATTCCAAAACGGATGCCGAAGGGTACCGTAATTTGATTGACGCAACAAAGTCGGCGGGCATTCCCCGCTTTGTGCTTATTTCAATATTGGAATGTGACAAAGCGATAAAAGTGTCTCATTTTTATAACAAGTATCTGGCGGAAAAATATTTGCAGGAGAAGGGGCAGTTGTTTATTGCGCTTCGAGCCGGTGCTTTTCTTGATCAGACCAGGGATTTCGTTCTGCCCGGGATTCAAAAAGGAGTTTTCCCCACCTTTGTTCCCGGTGTTTCGTATGGCATGATTTACACCCCCGATCTGGCGCGATACGCCGCACTTGCCGCAACAAGTCTGCCTGAGAGTGAGCTTAATGCTGCCGTTGACGTTGGATGGGACAGACCGGCATCCGGAACCGTTGTGGCCGAGGCATTTTCAAAGGTCCTTGGCAGGAAGATTGTAGCCAAACCTGCGTTCCCTCCCTTTGTCAGCGACGTGATTTTTCCTCTTGTCGGCCTGGCAGTCGGTGGAATTAATGATATGCATGAAATGATCAAATGGATAAAAAATGGAGATTATACGAGCAAGAACATCCAAAGGCAAAGAGAACTGTTCGGTAATTTACCTACAATAGAAGAGGCCGTCCGAAGGTATTGCAAGGACCGAAAGCTTGTTTAGAGTAGTTCGTAAAGAAGGGCTAATCAGGTCCTATTCGGCGCCTGCGCCTCTCTATCTACACATCACGTTTCTCATTTCGGGAATTACTTATCGATAATGAGAATATAGGAAGCAAACTGAAACCCTGACTGGATTTGAAGAACCCCGCCCCAAGTGGCGGGGATTCTTCTTTAACTATGGAAATAATCTACTCTATATTCGCCCCCTAATCCCGCGTCAAGTCGCGGGGAATGCGCGGGCTGTGTTGTTCAAAAGAGGCATCAAATCATGTAAAAACAGGGTCTGTATCGATTCGTCATAGATTGCAGCAACTACTTCGACAAGGAGGGTCTTATGCCCATACGTAAAGGCGAGGCGGAATGGAACGGAACCCTTTCAAAGGGTAAAGGAGTAATGAAAACCGGGGCCGGAGCAATTACGGCAGCTTATTCATTTTCCTCCCGGTTCGAATCCGGCCGCGGATCGAACCCGGAAGAATTGATCGGCGCGGCACACGCGGGCTGCTTTTCCATGGCGCTGGCAGGAACTTTGGAAAAAGCGGGTTTTATCCCGGAGAAAATAGGAACCATTGCTCATGTTGCTATAGAAAAGGAGGGAGACGGTTTCACCATAACCTCAATCGAGCTTGTTACCGAGGCGCAGGTGCCGGGTATCGGCAGCGCAATGTTTCAGGAAAAGGCGCAAGAGGCAAAGGCGGGATGTCCCGTTTCAAAGGCCCTGGCAGGCACGAAAATCAGCCTGCACGCGACGCTGCTCCCCTCGCAATAACCTTTTCAAGGACGGAAACTCAATGCGTGAAATGAAATACGGGAACCTCTAAATATTCAAAAACGCGTTTTGTCATTGCGAGCAAAGCGAAGCACCACGACTAGGACTGCATACCGTGCTATAGGAGTAGCCGCAAAGCGAACCTCGCGTTTTTGCAAGGAATTACCGGAGATTCGCAAGGCGGCTGCTCCCGTAGGATTGTAACCGGTCGAAGTCGCGGTGCCACCTCGCTACGCTCCTCGCAATGACATCGGGACAAATTTTAGAGGTGCCCATACGATCATATTGTTGCCGGCGGCGGACTTGCGGTGCTTCGGCAATTGAGGGGATCCGTGAACGCGACCCAAACCGGACGGAAGCCCTGGGTGGCGCGCAATTATTGGGCGGGTCGTTCCAGCGCGTCGATTTTTGCGGCTAAAATAAAATCGTTGACCGATAATCCGCCCACAGCATGCGTGGAGAGTTCGACAACCACCTTTTTGTATAACAGACGTATGTCCGGGTGATGATCTTCCGCATCGGCAAGAGCACCGACCATGGATACGAAAGGAATTTCGTCGAGGTATTTCTTGAACTTTATCTCTTTTCGGATCAGGTGAGTGCCCTGGCGCACGATTTCCCAACCGTTAAGTTCATTAAAGTACCTATTCTCGTCAACCTCAGTGAGAGGCGGCGTGCTTGCTTTACAGGGCAGGCAATGCCTCTGGTTCAAATTCATACCCGCACTCCTTTATTAACAAGATGGATTAAGGCAACCGCTTCCGCATCAATATTCTTCCTGATGGTTCCATTCGGCATTTTCGAGCCATTCATCGGGATGCCGCTGAAATTCCATCAATTGGTTGATTAGCTTAATATGCGCTTGCTCTTGCTGGATAATGAGTTTCAATACCACGCGCTGCTCTTCATCTTCGATTCCGCCGCTGATTTTATTGTAAAAAGAAATGCTATTCTCCTCGAGGACAAGCGCTTTCTTGTAGGCATCGCCATGGTTGATCGCCGGCACACCGCCGGTCTTGAAATGAGCCGACATGTTGCGAAAGACCTGGTCGGCCTTACCCAGGAGGCCGGTATCATCGATGTCCGGAGCAACCACGCTCTTCTTCCACGCTTCGAATATTTCGTAATGGCGTTTTTCTTCGCGGGCAAAAAAACCGAAAATGCCGGCTATACCCCTGTCTGCGGTCCTTTCGGAAAGGTCTGTATAAAAGCGCATCCCTTCCGATTCGATGTTCATTGCCTGGTCCAGCATATTCATAAAGTGATCCCCTTCCATTTGGTAAATTCCACGCAGTTCCCGCCCTGCACCCTTCTATAGTGGTCCGAAAATGCGGTTGGTAGTATCCCCGTGCCCGAACCTGTTGGGCTCAAGAAAGAAATAGCCTGGGCCGTTCCTGATTGATCCGTTCACTTTTTGTAAGGGCGGGATCCTCGGCATGCTCCTCTTGGCTACCAGTATACATGATGCAGTATATTTTTATGCTTGCAGCTTCTTCCAGATCCAGAAAGGATTTGAGCTTCTGCCTTAGTTTTTCTACCATACTTGTCTTTTTCGCCTCGCAAAATTCCGGACATATAATTCCGACTAAAGAGCCGAAAAGATACCATCCTTTCATATCAATTTCCCTTGTTGAGGAGTTGAGGGCAAAAGCCAGGTTTTGCAGCACGACAGGCTCTTCTTTCCCTCTCTCCCTTAGCAATCTACCAACGTCAAGCAGAACAAGCAAAAAAGGCCGACCAAACCTTTCGGTCCTTTTTCGCTCGTTGATCAGCATGTTCTGGAAATAGGCTTCCGGATAGAACAAATCCTTTTCCAGCATATCGACTTCTGCGAAATTCATCAACATATCCCTTTCCCGTCTCGGGGCCTCGAATTTTGCTCCCCGCAAATCTCCACGAATCGGCTTGCTCCCATTCGCTCTCTCATGACGAATAATAAAAAAGCAATATGCATGCCGTTGAACACTCCTCCATTTATAGCACGCAATTAGCATGCGTGGAGATTGTTTGCGGTGAGCGGATTCGTGCTGATTCTCGTTTTCGTTTCCTTGGGCCGAGTGATATTCCCAAAAGTTAATGGCGGGACCGCGCCCCTGGGCGCGACCCCGCCATCCATGTTCCGGCATGCAAAACGCGCGGCAAACGAGTGGTTCCGCCATTCCGCCCAGGACTCATGCCATGGCCATCTCGGCCTGCCAATAGTCGTGAACGGTGCAGAATTCAACCATCCGCACTTTTGATCCCACTGCATTGGTATAGTAACTCACCACGGGATACTGCTTGAGGTTGGGAAAAAAACGGGTGACAAATTTGTCATCAATGTAGAAATCGATGAATTTGATATGGTGCGCCTCTTCCATGGGGTGCATATGCTTCCCCACCCGGACGCTCACCTCTTTGCAGGCAATTTCCGGGACCAGGCCGGATTCCTTCTTGATTGAAATGACCGGGTCGTGGCTGGGACTTGCTTCGGGGAATTTCTTCATGGCGTCGGCGAACAACGTATTCTTCTCGGTAAACTTTTCCTTGGGGGCGTGGCATATCGGACAGTTCTCCGGCGCTGCGCCGAATTCCACGTGCCCGCATACGCCACACACGTAGATCTCCGGCATCGCCATTTTCATCTCGCTTTTCGCCGAGACTTTAAACATCGGGCCTGCCGCCATGACCGTTGCGGCCACAGCCGCAGCACTCAAAAACTCCCTGCGGCTCACACGATTTTTTTCCTGGTCCATGATCCCTCCTTTTGGGTTGTGAAGAGGACTGACGGATAGCGCTGATTAATTAGAAACGGGGCACGACAGAACGCCGCGCTCAATAATATAGGCAATTCTTGTGCCATGTATGGCTTGAGCTCGCTAAAGTACGAAAGCGCCAGTGCGCTGATGTCAACAGATTGAAAGACCTCGCAGCACCACGACTACGACTGCATACAACACTACAGGAGTAGACGCGACAGCGAACCTGCGAGGACCGCGATTACAACTGGATGTACGCCCCAGTGAGCAGCCTGTAATGTGCAAACTTTGGCGTTCACGGCGCACTTCCTGCCAGCCCACGCGCGGCTGTTCTTCTTCTACGGATATAACCGGACCTTGGTTTCCCGTTTCTGCAAATCCCTCTTTTCGAATTCTAAGAACCGTCAGGACTGCTATGAAGTGTGTGCGGAGTCCAACACCCAGCCTTCAGTAAACAACCACCGCCACAGGCGGTGGCTTTATTTCACCCCCAAAAGGGGTGGATTAAAGAGAAAGCCGCGTACTCGCGGCGACGTTTGGCATTGCCCCACGGCCACAGGCCGTGGTCCCTGACGGAAACTCCCGAAGGGATTTCCGCTAATCTTTTACGCAGGCAATGAATGGATCTTTTGGCGCCGGATTCTCATGTTGGTTTTCCGTTGGCACAGTTATTGCAAAACTTCAGCCTCACAAACTCGGGTTTGAGTCTATGGGCAAACCACGATGGCAAGGTGCATGGTATTGACGCTACAAAGTGAACGTGGCGAAAGTTAGAAACTTCTATTGTCCCAAAAACAACGGCAAACGCTCACACTGTTCCCAACAAGGGGGTCGCAATGAAAGGAAATGTCAAGCTTATCGAAGTCCTCAATTCGCTATTGGCCGACGAACTCACCGCGGTCAATCAGTATATGGTGCATGCGGAGGTTTCCGAACAATGGGGATATGCTCGGCTCCACGGCCATTTTCAAAAGCGCGCCATTGACGAAATGAAGCATGCCGAAAAGCTCATCGGCCGCATCATTTTTCTGGAAGGCAGGCCCGTGGTTTCCGAATACCGGAAAATCAATATCGGCGCGGAGATTCCGGAGCAGCTCCAGAACGACCACAATTCCGAGGAAACGGCGATAGCGGCATACAACGAGGCTGTGAAATTTGCCGGCGACGTGGGGGACTTTGCAACACGCGAAGTGCTCGAGTCAATTCTTCAGGACGAAGACCGGCACATCGACGGCATCGAAGAGTTGCAGGATCAGATCAAACAAATCGGATTGCCGATTTTCCTGTCGTCACAAATAAAGGAATAGGGTTTGATGTCGACCGCAGTAGCGGTTACCAAGGGAGAAGTATGGCCGGCTCGCTAGGCGGCAAGACCGCGATCGTTACCGGCGCGAGTTCCGGGATCGGCAAGGTAACGGCCCTGGAGCTTGCCAAGGCCGGTGCTAAAGTCGTCATGGTATGCAGGCCCAGTGCCAAATCCGACGCGGCTTTCGGCGAGATTTCGGCCAAGGCAGGCACGGGAACCGTTGAGTTGTTCAACGCGGACCTTTCGAGCCAATCCTCCATCCGCGCGTGCGCCGACAGGTTCAAAAGCGCGCATGGCCGCCTCGACATACTGGTGAACAATGCGGGGATATTCCTTTCCAAACGCGAGATCAGCTCAGACGGTTTCGAACGAACATTCGCCACCAACCATCTTGCCTATTTCCTTCTTACAAACCTTCTGCTCAAGCTACTTGAGGCAAGCGCCCCGGCCCGGATTGTCTGTGTCGCCTCCGAAGCGGAGCGTTGGGGGAAAATCTATTTCAACGATCTGCAGTGTGAACGAGGATACAGCGGCATAAAGGCCTATTCCCAGTCAAAACTCGCGAACATCCTGTTTACCTACGAACTCGCTCGACGGCTCAAGGGCTCCGGGGTGACCGCAAACTGCCTGCATCCGGGTACGGTGAGATCGGGCTGGGGGCGGGACGCCACGGGCCTGTTCAGGGTCGGGATGAAATTGTTCGTGCCATTCATGATCTCGCCGGAGCAAGGAGCAGAGACATCCCTTTATCTTGCGTCCTCGCCCGAAGTCGAAGGGGTGACCGGAAGGTATTTTATCAAATGCAAACCTGCGAGATCGGTGAAAGTATCATACGATGAAGATGTGGCGCGGCGGCTATGGGAAACGAGCGAAAACCTCACCGATGTGAACTAAGAAAGATTCTCGCATTTTCGCTCCTCTTGTGAGGCAAGTTCCGACATAGCGTCCCCTTCATCTGCCGCTTATTGCCGCACATCTCATTGAACTGACCTCGTCTATCAGGCCTTCTACGAGAAAAACACTCCCTTTCTCTCCGGCTGGAGCTCCCTGATCACTTGCGCTAGGGAGGTTCCGGTGAATTTATTTTCGTAGTCCGGATAATGAAGAACAAACATCTTTATCTTCTTTGCCTCATCCGGAGAAAAAGCCGATTTTAATTTGCCTTTGATCTTATCGACAACCGAAGCGCTGTCTCCCTTGCGCACGTCGGTGCAAAGGACGCCGATCAGGGAATCCTTTCGGTACCATCCCTTTACGTCAATGTCGCGCGTTGACGAATTGAGAGCATGGGACAGACTTCCCAGGAGGACTTCCTGCGGCCTGCCGCTGTCCCGGAGCAATGGACCGACATCCAGAAATACCAGGAGAAAAGGCCTCCCCGATCGCTCGGTTCTTTTTCTTTCGAGAATAATCATTCGCTGCAAGAACTCTTCGGAGTTCAAAGTGTCCAACTCGACTAGGCTGTCTGCGACCGAATTCATTGGATGCGCTCCTTTCCGGGATAACCGTTGCCTTCCGCGTCCCCAAACAAGACCTCGGATTCTCCTTTGTACGACATGGGAATTTTGAATACTGAACCATGAGGTGAAGATGCAAAAAGTGAGCCAAAAGCAAACAACCGGTTCCACAGGCACAGCCACAAAAGGTAATTGAAAGACGCCGAAGCAAGCTTAGGGGACCGCTATTACAACCGGATGTGCGCGCCCCATTGAGCAGCCTGTAATGCGCTCGCTGTGGTATTCAAAATACAAAGAGGAAAGGCTCGTGTGATAGTTTGCACGCAGGCGATTGGGCGGCCTCGACCGCCAATCCGCCACCTGCGGGTAAGGGGGTTTGGAAAAGATCGGGTGGCGCGACATGGAAGCACGCCCGAAAAATCTTCACCTTTGTTTACATCAGCCGTGGTACAAGCTATTTTTGTACTCGATCTTTTTGCACGATGCAGCCTATTTCCGGAAAGATATCGGCGGTGGCGCGTGTCGGACACTGTCGGCAGCCCCACCCTTGCGCGCATGGAATACGAAATGCCGGACTATGTGGAGAGGTGACCGAGCGGCCGAAGGTGCACGCCTGGAAAGCGTGTGTGCAGCAATGCACCCTGGGTTCGAATCCCAGCCTCTCCGCCACTGCGCGGAAGGGGTTTCTTGCCAAATAGGCAAGGAACCCTTTTTTGTTTGTATTTGGCCATAAATTCATAGACTTCCAAGCGAGACGACACTTCGCCTCGCTTCCCCTTTTTCCTCGTCCTCCACCCTCATTTTGCGATAGTCTTGTCGCAAGGATGCCAACAAGACGGACGCGGACTACCTGGCAAGGGAACTGAACCGGACGCATAAGGCCCCAGTCCGTATTGTCAATATCAGTTTGGGTCAGGCCCCTATTCTTTTTCGAGACAGAGTTGTCCCTCGCAGCGTCACAGGGGGCGACAAGCAGCAAAGCTCCATCCGCAGGGAGAAGGCGACTGTCAACAACCTTATCGCCTTTGTACAGGAAAGGCATATCGAGCAGTTCCGGGCTGTCGACAAAGACATGGCCCTGGAATTCATGGATAAAAGGGTCGGGGGGGGAATGAGCGCCAAGACCAGACGCGAGGAACGGCGACAGCCGCCGGCAGGAGTCACCCCTGCTTCACTGCAGAACTCCGGCCCGCAGCAGGCGCATCAACCCTTCTTTCCAAACCGGCCAGTCGTGTCCGCCATCCAGCGCGATCACGCGCCCTTTCGGCAGCGCAGCCTCGAGTATGCGGATTCCCGGCGCAAGTTTATCTTTCACGCCGTACGCGATATAAATCCGCGGACATCCGGGACCGCCGTTTGCGCACCCCTTGAGCCACTGCCACAGGGGCCGTTCCCAATCCTTTTCCTTCACCTGTGCCGGCATGGACCACGCCGCCAGCCCGCCCGCCTTCATAATCTCCCGTACCGGCCCGTTGGACGTGGTATAGGGCCCCAGCAGAATCATGCCTTCGATAACGCCCGGATGCTTCCATGCATAGATCTGCGAGCCGACACCGCCCATTGAGTTGCCCAGGAACCAGATCCGGCGGTATCCCCTGGCAAGCGCCGGACTGATGATGTCTATGGTGACACGCTCGTGGAGCGTGCGGTCGGCATAGTAGCCATAATGGACGTCGGCGGCGACAACGTCGAACGAAGGGGCATAGGCCCTGATCGAATCGATAAGCCCGTTGCCCTGCAGCACGGTGATCGAGTCTCCCATACCGGGCAGGTAGACCAGCAGGCCATCCTTGTGAGGCGCCTGTTCGTAGGCGATGGTGCGCAGCGGAGCGACGGTCCGGGGAATGCACGAAAAAAACGCCGTTACACAGAGAAAAACCACGATCCGGCCGGTTGCCATGGTCGCCTTCCTTAACATTTGGAAATCACGATTAATTGCACGTTTGTACTTCTGCCTTACTTTCGAGAATAAATACTCGACTTCATTTCGAGCATTCGGTTCATGTAACCCATGTTGCGAACCTGTAACAGTCCTCCACTCGCCCACCGGTCAAAATTGAGCGACTCATGGCCGACTTATTTTACTTCTTGTGAATCCTGTCGAGTTCGCAATCTTGTGCAGACATAACAAATTGAATTGAGCAAATGAACATGATGATATTTCTACCCCATAATTATTTTCAACATAGCGCACTGCTCGACACATTGAGCCATTATAAACTCCCGAAGTCGTATCGGTTAGATTACATTCTATTATTGCTTTGGACTTGGTTTCCATTTTCTTTATATGTGAAGCAGTAACGTCTCTTTTTGACCATGTTTCGGCTGATGTTGTCATGTGAGGAAAAAGCGTTAAATAGTATCTATGTTCAATTACATCTAAGCCCTTGTTCATTGGATCATTAAGATCAGAATCACGTATTTCCAGCCACAAACACGTCTTGTCATTCTTCTGTATCTGCAGCCTCCTTATAGTCCACTTTTTGGAATAGCAGAACGTAAAGCCGGAACCGCCATCCACAAATACAACCGTTGAATCTCCAGGTTTCCAAGAATCTTGTTCTTGGCCAAAAACAATACCTACAAAACAAAATAGCAAAACGATGGTTGAATTTAATATTGATTTCATTATATATGCCCCCACGCCGGAGCTGCTATGCCGCCCCCAGGACCACGTATTCTTTCTGCAAACCAACGATCTTGCTTGGCGGACATCGTCGGCAGAATCCGCTCGCTCCTGGCAACGCGGTGAGGGCCCGGGCTCTGTTGCTAGTATCACCGGGGAAGCAGTGAGTCCGGGCAATTACTGCGGAGGTATGTTTTCAAGGCTGGGCTGTACAAGCATCGCCGTCGATATCGCGGCGATCAGCAATTTGCGCTCGTTGTCCAGGTCATTTTTGATCCATACCGATCCCTCGTTCATCAGGCTGACGGCTGCTATGGTTTCCCCTGACCTGGCAAAAAGTACGCCCTGAAACACCATTTTTTCTTTCGCATCTGATTTGTACTCCTCGGTCATCTTTACGGTGTCTTTGCCGAAGGGAATGGCCAGCGGCTTTCCTTTTGTATACATGAGGAACACTTTTTCGCTGTCGTTTTTTGATAAATGTATCTCATAGTGGCAGTTTGAAACTTCATCGGGTGTTAGATTGCTGTATTGGGTGATTTTGGCCTTTATAGTGTCGAGGCATTGCACGCCGATGGCATCGCCCGCCGAATCGTATTGGGTGAAGTGAAAACCTTTGGTCGCAGTCGTGTATGTCGAGATGTCATCGTCCATAGGGCCGAGCTTGGGCCTGTCGTGATTGACCTTTGCGGACCCGGTGCTGAAGGTATCCGTATGAAACGGGCCGTAGACGACCGACTGCTTAGATGTCATGCTTGACCGGCCGCCGACCTTCATTTCCGCCGCGCTGTTGCGAAGCGCGTCCTGGCCGACCAGCCCGGGCTTGAGCACCGCACACGAGAGCGAGGCCGTCATTGCGGCAAGCGCGAAACCGATTGTCATGTTTGTCAAGTTAAACATCTTTGGCCTTTCTTCCTGTCTCTCCATGAAGAATCTCATGCATCACCTTCACGGTCGCGCACAACACAGTCGCATATGCCATTAGACGATCCAACACACTCCGAATGTTGTCTTCTGTCACGCGAGCGTGCTCCGCGCGCGTTTGATGTCATCAATGATCCCCAGGCCCTGCGGGCATGCCGCTTCGCATTTGCCGCAGCCATCGCATCGCAGCGCCGCTTGCGCAAGGCCCATTGCGCGGAATTCCGAGGCAGCCATCTGCGGCAGGCGTTCACTGTCGTGATAATACCTGATGCATCGCATGATGTCTGCCGT
>Ga0182027_10003726_pt1 | contig 23921 bp, 20 predicted proteins | sample 712E1DmetaG_FD_121300 | JGI IMG/M metagenome (GOLD analysis project Ga0182027, IMG submission 121300) | Permafrost microbial communities from Stordalen Mire, Sweden - 712E1D metaG (Illumina Assembly) | ecosystem: Environmental > Terrestrial > Soil > Wetlands > Permafrost | place: Sweden... | reverse complement strand
TGATGTACCGCGACCCCATTGCATGGAGCAGCCTCTTGGATAAGTTGGTAGCTGTTCTTACCGAGTATTGCCGATTGCAGGTGCAGGCCGGGGCGGACGTGATTCAGATCTTCGATAGCTGGGTGGGGTCGCTCTCGCTGAGCGACTATCGCGCGTATTCGTTTGAGGCGGCGAAGCGGCTGGTGCGGGCGGTGCAGGCGATGGGCGTGCCGGTGATCTACTTTGGCGTGGAGACCACGGGGCTGCTCAGGCAGATGGCGGAAACGGGGGCCGATGTGATCGGGCTGGACTGGCGGCAGCCGCTCGATGAGGGCTGGCGCGCGGTGGGACACGGGCGCGCGGTGCAGGGGAATCTGGATCCGATCACGCTGTTCGCGCCGCAGGAGGTGCTGGAGCAGCGGGTGGGAGAGATTCTGCGCGCTGCGGGTGGCCGCGTGGGGCACATCTTCAATCTGGGGCACGGAATTGTTCCGGGGACGCCTGTCGAGAATGTGCAGGCGGTCGCCAGGATGGTCCGCGAATTCCGCATTGCAGCCGCCAACGAATGAATCGTGCACATGGCAATCTGGGTTTCAAAAGGTGCGGGCTTTAGCCGGCAGATTTGTGACATGCGTCGCCGAGAATCTGCTCTAAGCACTGGAACCATTTAGGATTCGGAGGTGTCTAAGGACACATGAACAAGCGCCTATTCAAATCCTGGCATATCCTACTAATTTCAATGGTGCTTACCACAACGCTATCGGCTTCAGCGCAGAAGACCATCACATTCGTCGACGGCTGGCACAATTTTCCTGGCCCGCAGGTATATCGAGATACACACAGCGGGACTCTCTTTTACGTCGAATCGGACGGCAGGCACGTGGCGTCAATCTCTAAGGGCGGGAAGCTTCTGTGGGTGAGGGATCCCTTCAAGGATGCAAATCTGGAGCCCTACCGAACGGAGAATCCGCAGATCATCTCTATCGGACAGGCCACGTGGTGGGGAGAAGGGCCTTCGCACAAGTTTCGCGGATGGGTGATCATTACCTATAACTCTTCGCAGTTCGGGGCGCTGAACCCCAGCAACGGCGACTTTCAGTTCCTCGGCCAGAACTAGAACCTCGAGTGGTCTCGTGACAGCCCGCGTGCGCTATATTGAAACTTCGGTTTCCCTGCTCCCCGACGCGGAATTTCATTGAGGAGCAGTTGTTGTACAGCGCTCATGTGACCGCCAATAGGCGAGGCGCATGCATAACGGCAGTTGGACCAGCCAAGTCGGTACGGCTGTTTAGTCCTGAGGGAGTGCAGGTGCCCACCAGCCAGCTCAATTGTGACCAGAAACAAGCCGTCCTCCTGTTGGCACACGGAACGCCGGAGACGGTGGAGCAGATCCCTGAGTATCTGCGCAACGTGGTGAGCGGGCGGCCGGTGCCGCCGGCGGTGGTGGAGGAGATTCAGCATCGATATTCGCTGATCGGGAAGAGCCCGCTGACGGAGATCACGTTTGCGCAGGCCCGGCTGGTGGAAGAAAAGCTGGCCGCAGCAGGCGAGCGTATTCCGGTGTACGTGGGGATGCGAAACTGGCGGCCGTATATTCCGGAGGTGGTGCGGCAGATGCGCGCCGACGAGGTGGAAGCGGCGGCGGTGATCTGCATGGCCCCGCAGAATTCGCGCACCAGCGTGGGCCTTTACCGGCGAGCTGTGGAAGCTGAGGCGGGGGGGGTGCGGATCGACTTCACTTCAGGGTGGGCGGACCATCCGCTGTTGGCCGATGCATTTGCCGAGCGGCTAAGGCCGGCGTTGGCGAAGTTGAGCAGAGAGGTGGGCAAGCCCGTTCCGGTCTTGTTCACGGCGCACAGCGTGCCCGCGCGCACGGTTGAGGCTCGCGCAGAGACGGAGGGGAGAGGGCAGCCGCGGCTTTGGCCGGGAGAGGGCGCGGACCCGTATGCGGAGGATGCGCGGCGGACGGCGGAGTTGGTGGCGGAGCGCGTTCCGGAGATTCCGCGCTGGTGGTTCGCTTTCCAGAGCCAGGGCGCCAGTGGAGGCGAATGGCTCGGCCCCAGCGTGGAGGAGACGCTGGACCGGATTGCAGACGAGGGCGTGAAGGCTCTGATACTTCAGCCGATTGGATTTCTCTGCGATCACGTAGAGATTCTTTTCGACGTGGATATCCTTTTTCGCGAATATGCCAGCGGACGTGGCATTCAGCTAGAGCGCCCGGAGTCGTTGAATGCGTCAGAGACGCTGGCTAGAGCCATTGCGGATTTAGCGCGGCTGGGATTCACACGGTTGAAGCATTCAGCGGCTACGAAATGAGCGGATTTATTTGAGGAGTCCGAGGTGAACGAGAATAGCGCGAGCGGAGCGCAGGCAGGAAACGGTGTTGAGATCGCCCAAAAGAGGGACGTTGTTTATTGTCCCAGTTGCGGCGGGGACAGGATGTACCGAACTGACCGCAGAGGACTCCTCCGGCGGAGCGTGTTTCCGATCTTCGGTCTCTACCCCTGGGTGTGCAAGGGATGCGGGCGCGAGGCGATGTTGCGGAAACGCAATCGGCGGCGGAGACGCACCCCCGTCGCATAGGGTCAGCTTGCAGACAGCCTAAGAGCGAAAGAAGTTTCTGGCCAGGAAAATGACGTTGGCCGGACGCTCAGCCAGGCGGCGCATGAAGTAGGGATACCACTCCGTTCCGAAGGGCACGTAGACGCGCACCTTGTAGCCTTCCTGCACGAGCTTGCGCTGCAGATCGCGGCGCACTCCATATAACATTTGAAACTCGAAATGGCTTGGGTTGATTGCGCAGGCGGCGGTGTGGGCTTTGATCGTGTTGATGAGAGTCTCGTCGTGCGTGGCCAGCGCGTGATAGATCGGGCTCTCCAGGAGCAATTTGCTGAGGCTGAGAAAGTTTGCGTCGACTTCAGACTTGCGCGGGAAGGCCACCTCGTGGGGTTCTTTATACGCGCCCTTGCAGAGCCGAACGCGGATGCCGTCGGCGACAAGCTGTTCGACGTCGGCCTGGGAGCGGTAGAGGTAGGCCTGGATGACGACACCGACGGCGCCGTGCATCTCGGCGCGCGCATGAACGCGACGCACGATGTCGAGCGTGGTCTGGGTGAGTCGCGAGTCCTCCATGTCGATGCGGACGAAGTTCTTCGTGGCGCGGGCATGTTGGACGAGGTTTCCGGCGATGGATTCGGCCAGTTCTGGCGATTGCTCCAAGCCCATTTGCGTAAGCTTGACGCTGATGTTGGCGTCGAGGCCGCGCTCGGCGATGGAGTCGAGCAAGTGGTGGTAGACGTCGGCAGCTCGGTGCGCTTCAGCTGAGGAAGTGACACTCTCGCCGAGGGAGTCGAGAGTGACAGCGATGCCTTGGCGGTTGACGGCTTCTGCCACGCGAAGCGCATCCTCGGGCTCCATGCCCGCAATGAATCGCCGGTTGAGGCGGGTTCCCAAAGTGGAGTGCTCGAAGAAGCGGCGTAATGGGCGGTTGTGAGAGAGTGCAATAAAGGCGGAGCGAAGGATTGGCATGACTTGCCTCAGGCGGATAGCGCGCCGGCAAGGGCGCGTTTCGCGGAAAGAATAGTTTCGCACACGAGGATGGGGGAAGGTTGGCGGCGAGCTTGGGTGGACTGGGTGTTAATCGCTAAACGGTGGGCCAGCGGTAGTGCCCGGCTGCGTGATGTGGCCAAAAAGCGGCAAGCGGAGACTCTTCCGCACCGCGGCCGATATTGTGGACGACGTGCGCGTTCCGTTCGAGGACGTTCGTCGTGCCTGCTCCCGGCATGGCGGGGACAGAGACCACAATGCCGATGTGCGGCTGGCCCGAGTCGAGCAGCCAAGTGAGAATATCGCCTGCTTCAAGCGGCTTAGGGAAGGCGTCGCCAGCCACCGGCCCAGTAGCGGCCCACACCTGTGCTCCAGCGCGCTGAAAATAGGTTTGGAGATTCAGCACGCGGCGGTGGTCGACGCTCGGGTCGGGCCGCGTTTGTTTCCAGGCTTTTCGCGCCGGATAGGCATCGAAGTGTTTCACCATATCCTCATGCACGAGTTTTTGAAGGTCCAGACCCAACCCATCGCGAGCGGCACGAATGACGACGTCCGCGCAGACACCGGTGGAGCGCGGGACGTCGCCGCCCGGGTAGGGGATTGAGGCCCACGACGGATCGTAGCCGGTGGTGACGCCGACCTGGGCACGCGCAGCGGCAGCCAGACGCTCGCCGGATGTGGGGGTTGCCCATCCCAACTTTTCGAATAGGATTGAGGCCGCCAACGCGCTGAGAAAAACTCTTCGCTGCATCGCTCGCTCCCTGGTTAGCGCAGCTCGAACAAGGCGCTGCCGTGAGGCGGCAGCACGACGCTGAACTCCTTTGACTCTTTGTTAGTGGAGTCGTCCCACACGTTGCGGGCGGAGTGCTTTGCGCCGTCGAGACCGAGTTGTTTCCAAGTGGTGCGCAGGGTGACGGGAGTGGATGCGAGATTGAAGAAGGCGAAGTACTCCGCGTAGCCACGAGCGCCGGGCTCATTGATGGTCGCGCGCCAGACGCGGGCATCCTGAAAGCCGGAGCCGAGAGCGGAGGCGTCCACCGGGCGGCTGTAGGAGGCGTACTGGTCGATGAAGAGGACGGCTTGATTGGTGAGCAGCGAGCGTGTGAAGTCGTCGAGCTTGGTGAGATTGCCGCCCAGGATGAGGGGCGAGCGCGCAACGGCCCACAGGGTGAATTCGGTGCGCTGCTCGTCGCGAGTTTCGCGCGACTGGCGTACGTCGCCCCAGCCAGGGTGCGGGCCGAGCCAGCCTTCCGGGAGCATGTCGGCATCGGGCCAGTTGCCGGAGCCGGTGTAGGGAAACCACTGAGCGAGGCGGTCGAACATGTCGCGGACGCCCACGGGAAATTCGCTGTCGGGCTTGTGCGGGAAGGTCCAGCCGTCCCAGTGATCGTCGGCGATACGCCACATCTGCGCGTACTTTGCAACTTCGGATGCATGGTCAAGCGCGGTGGGGCCGGGCGAAAGGCTGAGCACGATGGGACGGCCGGATTTGCGGATGGCTTCGGCAATCTGGCGAATTTCGGTGGGGCGGTAGGGGTGGTCGGAGATGCAGTCAACCTTGAGGAAGTCGAGGCCCCAGGATGCGTAGAGCTTGAGCATGGAGTCGTAGTAGGCCTGGCCTGCGGCGTTATCTTTGATTCCCCAGTTGCCTTCGTCCCAGGGGCAGGGAGAGGTGGTGTCAGCGGCGTCGACGGCGTGGAATGTTGTGCCGGCGATGGGCAGGTTGGCGGCCACGACCTTGCGTGGAATGCCGCGCACAACGTGGATGCCGAACTTGAGGCCCTGAGCATGAAGCCAGTCGGCGAGCGGTTTGAAGCCGGCGCTGTTTGCCGCGGAGGGGAAGCGGGCGGGATCGGGAATCAGCAGGCCGTTCGAGTTCCAGAGGTAGTGTTTTTCTTCGAGGGTATTTCCCGAGGGGTCGGCCATGTACCAGCCTTCATCGATCACGGCGTATTTCCATCCGTATTGCTGGAGCGAGACGAGGACGGTGGCATTGGCTCTGAATTGTTCCTCGTCGATGGTCAGGCCGTAGGAGTCCCAACTGTTCCAGCCTAGCGGCGGAGTAGGGGCGGGAGTTTGGGCGCGGATGAGAGGCGGGACGAGACACACGGCGGCGAGAAGAGCAGCGGGCAGGAAGGCGGGCTTGGTCATGAGGAAAGGATAGAGCATCAGTATCCAACTCGGTACAAGAGAATCGTGGCGCCGGGATGGGAAGGTTATGCTTAGCGGAGCCTTGTGGAAGCAGGAGAATGAGTGAAGAAGGAAGTGCGATGAGAACGATTTGGAACGGCGGTGCGGCACGCAGGTTCATGACGCTTTGTGCTTTGTGTGGATGCGTCGCGGGGTTGTGCACGGGGGCGCTGGCGCGTGGAGCGGCGGCGCCGGGCAAAGCGAGCGCGCAGACGGTGCAGGCTCTGATTGTGAGCGACATTCATTTTGAGCCGTTCTGGGATCCGGCGAAGGCGGCCAAACTCGCGGCGTCGCCGGTAGCCGAGTGGAAGGAAATTCTGGCGGGGCCGGAGGCGGCGGACAGGGAGGCGCGTTTCGAGCAGTTGCAGAAGACGTGCAGTGCGCAGAGAGTCGATACCTCGGAAACGCTGTTCGAGTCGAGTTTGCGGGCGATGCGCGCGGATGGGGTCGGGGCGAAGTTCGTTCTGGTGGGCGGAGATTTGATGGCGCACGACTTCCCGTGCAAGTATGCGGCGCTTTTTCCGAAGGCGGGACCGGGGGAGTATCGGGCGTTTGCGGAGAAGACGATTGCTTACGTGATGGGCCTGCTGCGTGAGGCGCTCCAGGGCGTGCCGGTGTATGCGGCGCTGGGGAATAACGACTCCGACTGCGGAGACTATCAGCTCGATCCGGACAGCGATTTTCTCGCGGAGATTGGGAAATCCCTGACCGCCGACTTTCCGGCTGGTGAGCGGCCCGAGGCGTTGCGAACGTTCGCTGAGGGCGGGTACTACAACGTGAGGCTTCCGGCGCCGATGGCGCACACGCGGATTCTGGTGCTGAACGATTTGTTTATGTCGCGGCGGTATGCGACTTGCGGAGGCGCGGCTGATACGGCGCAGGCGGCGGCGCAGATTGTGTGGTTGGAGCAGCAATTGGACGCGGCGCGGCGGAGCCATGAGAAGGTGTGGGTGATCGCGCACATTCCGCCGGGCGTGAATCCCTACGCGACTGCGACGAGGGTGCTTGACCTGTGCAGCGGGGGCAAGCCGCAGATGTTTTTGAAATCGGAGGCTCTGCCGGATGCGATGTCGAATTACGGGGACGTAATTGAACTGGCGATTTTTGCGCACACGCACATGGATGAGATGCGGCTGCTGAAACCGGCGGCGGCGGGGGCGCCGGCCGAGGGCGTTGCGGTGAAGATGGTTCCGTCGATTTCGCCGATTGACGGAAACAATCCGTCGTTCACGGTTGCGCAGATCGATGCGGAGACGGCTCAACTTAAGGACTATCAGGTTTTTGTGGCGTCGAATCAGACGGGTGTCGATACCCAGTGGACCGAAGAGTACGATTTCGCGAAGACCTACAGAAAGGACGCGTTCACCGCGGCGAGTGATGAGGATTTGATTGCGGGATTCAAGACCGATCCTACGGCGCAGACCTCGGCGAGCCAAAGCTATATTCGGAATTACAGCGCGGGCGGCGGGTTGAGAGCGCTCGGAGTGTTCTGGCAGCCGTACACGTGCGCGCTGAGGAACGATGGAGCGGATGCGTTCAGGTCATGCGTCTGCGGAGAGCCGATGGGACACGGAACCCCTTAACGCGCCGCGGCGGCGGAGTGGCGGAGGCGCGGAGCTTTCTCCTCTTTCGCAGCCAGATATTCATTGACGGCGGCGGCGGCTTTGCGGCCTTCCGCGATAGCCCAGACAACGAGCGATTGACCGCGGCGTATGTCACCGGCGGCGAAGACGCCGTCGACAGAAGACATGTAGTTGGTGGTGGCTACGTTGCCGCGATTGTCGAGCGCGAGGCCAAGTTTTTCGATCATGCCGTTGCGGACGGGACCGAGGAAGCCCATGGCCAATAGCACCAGATCAACATCGACCGAAAATTCAGAGCCCGGAAGGGCTTCGAATTTGGGCGGCGGACCGACGCGAATACAGTGAAGCTGTTTGACGTTGCCGTGCTCGTCGCCGGTGAATTTCGCAGTGTTGATGCTCCAGTCGCGAATGCCGCCCTCTTCGTGCGAGCTTTCGACGCGCAGTTGCAGCGGCCAGAGCGGCCAGGGCGTTGAGGCTGCGCGCTCTTCCGGCGGCTGGGGCATGATTTCAAACTGGTGCACGTGTTTAGCGCCCTGGCGATGGCTGGTGCCCAGGCAGTCTGCGCCGGTGTCGCCGCCGCCGATGATGACGACGCGCTTGCCAGTGGCGAGGATGGGGGCGGCAGCTCCCATTGATCGAAGGAGCGTTTCTTCCGAGTCGCCTTCGTTGCGGCGATTCTGCTGGGGCAGGAACTCCATGGCGAAGTGAACGCCCTTGAGCTCGCGGCCGGGGATGGGCAGGTCGCGGGGCTGCTCGGAGCCGCCGCAGAGAAGGATGGCGTCGAAGCCTTCTGTGAGCGATTCGACGGAAACATTTACCCCGACGTGCGCGTTGGTCTCGAAGACAACGCCCTCGGCGCGCATTTGATCGAGGCGCCGGTCGAGGACGTGCTTTTCAAGCTTGAAGTTCGGAATGCCGTAGCGGAGCAGGCCGCCGATGCGATCGTTTTTCTCGAATACGGTGACGGAGTGGCCAACGCGGCGAAGCTGTTGCGCGGCGGCGAGGCCGGCGGGCCCGCTGCCAACAACGGCGACGCGCTTGCCGGTGGATTGCTCGGGCGGCTCGGGGCGAATCCAGCCCTCGTCCCAGGCGCGCTCGACGATAGAGCGCTCGATGAGCTTGATGGAAACGGGCGGCTGATTGATGCCGAGCACGCACGAGGCCTCGCAGGGAGCGGGACAGATGCGGCCAGTGAACTCGGGGAAGTTGTTGGTGGAGTGGAGGCGGCGAATGGCGGCCTGCCATCGATTGTTGTAGACGAGATCGTTCCAGTCGGGGATGAGATTGTTGACCGGGCAGCCGGTGTGGCAGAAGGGCACGCCGCAGTCCATGCAGCGCGCGCCCTGCTCGCGCTGCTTTTCTTCAGGGAATGGCTCGTAGATTTCGAACCAATCCTTGATGCGCTCGCCGGCCTTGCGGCGCGTGGGCTGCTCTCGGTTGATTTCTAAAAAGCCAGTGACCTTACCCATGCTGCACCTCGGCGGACGCGGCGACCAGTGACGGCGTGGCGAGCGGGGAAGTGTAGACGGCCTGTGTGCGCGCGACGCCAAGCACGCGCTTGTACTCGTGCGGGAAAACCTTGATGAACAGGGGCTGCGCATCGGTCCAATGCTCGAGAACCCATGCGGCGCGAGGGCTGCCGGTGAGGTCGCGATGGCGAGCGAGCAGGCCACGGATGCGGTCAACATCGGCGGGATCGACGAGAGGTTCGAGGTCGACGCTGGCTTTGTTGCAGCGGCGCGAAGAAAAGTCGCCCTTATCGTCGTAGACGTAGGCGATGCCGCCGCTCATTCCGGCGGCGAAGTTGCGGCCAGTGGCGCCGAGGACGATGACGAGGCCATTGGTCATGTATTCGCAGCCGTGGTCGCCCACGCCTTCAACGACGGCGACAGCGCCGGAGTTGCGGACGGCGAAGCGCTCGCCGGCGATGCCGTTGAGGAAGACTTCGCCGCTGGTTGCGCCGTAGAGGACGACGTTGCCGACGAGGATGCTTTCCTCAGGCAGGAAGCTTGAGGTCTTGGGCGGATAGGCAACGATGCGCCCGCCGGAAAGGCCCTTGCCGAGATAGTCGTTGGCGTCGCCTTCGAGTTCGAGCGTGACGCCCTGTGGAACGAATGCACCAAAACTCTGGCCGGCTGAGCCGCGGAATTTGTAGTGGATGGTGCCGTCGGGCAAACCGGCGGAGCCGTAGCGGCGGGCGATTTCGCCGCCAAGCATGGCGCCGACGGTGCGGTGCACGTTGCGAATGGCGAAGCTGGCGGAGACGGGAGTTTTGGATTCGAGCGCGGGCCTGGCCTTGGCGATGAGCGCGTGATCGAGCGCGGGACCGAGGCCGTGATCCTGGCATGTGGTGCGGCGGCGCGCAACGCGGGAGGGCAGCGGCGGCACGTGGAGGATCGACGAGAGATCGATGCCCTTGGCCTTCCAGTGGGCGTCGTCGATGTGCACGTCGATCTTCTCGACGTGGCCGATCATCTCATCGACGGTGCGGAAGCCAAGGCTGGCCATGTGCTGGCGCATCTGCTCGGCAATGAAGAAGAAGAAATTGATGACGTGCTCCGGCGTGCCGGCAAAGCGCGCGCGGAGGACGGGATCCTGGGTGGCGATGCCCACCGCGCAAGTATTCAAGTGGCACTTGCGCATCATGATGCAACCCATTGCAATCAGGGGCATTGTAGCGAAGCCGTACTGTTCCGCGCCAAGCAGAGCGGCGATGACCACGTCGCGGCCAGTTTGCAGCTTCCCGTCGGTCTGCACGCAGATGCGGCTGCGCAGATCGTTGAGGAGCAGAACCTGCTGGGTTTCGGCCAGGCCAAGCTCCCAAGGCAGGCCGGCGTGCTTGATGGAGCTGAGCGGCGAAGCGCCGGTGCCGCCGGTGTCGCCGGAGATGAGCACGACATCGGCGTGGGCCTTGGAGACACCGGCAGCGACGGTGCCGACGCCGACTTCGGAGACAAGCTTGACGGCGATGCGCGCGCTGGGGTTGACGTTTTTCAGGTCGTAAATGAGCTGCGCCAGATCCTCGATCGAATAGATGTCATGGTGCGGCGGTGGCGAGATGAGGCCGACGCCGGGAATGGAGTGGCGCGTCCTGGCGATGACTTCATCCACCTTGTGGCCGGGCAGTTGGCCGCCTTCGCCGGGCTTGGCGCCCTGCGCCATCTTGATCTGCAACTCGTCGGCGTTGACGAGGTAGTTGGTGGTGACGCCAAAGCGGCCGCTGGCGACCTGCTTGACGGCGCTGCGGCGCGAATCTCCGTTGGCGTCGGGCTTGAATCGCGCCTCGTCCTCGCCGCCTTCGCCGGTGTTGGACATGCCGCCGAGTCGGTTCATGGCGATGGCGAGAGTTTCGTGCGCCTCTTTTGAAATTGACCCGAAGCTCATGGCGCCGGTCGAGAAGCGCTTGACAATCTCCTTGGCCGGCTCGACCTCTTCGATGAGGATGGGCTTGTCGAGGGTTTTGAGCTTGAGCAGACCGCGCAGGGTACACAGATTGCGATTCTGATTGTCGATGAGGTCGGTGTACTCCTGGAAGGTGGCAGGATTGTTGGTGCGGACCGCGTGCTGCACCTTGCTGATGGTGAGCGGGTTGAGCAGGTGATACTCGCCGCCCTCACGATACTGGTAGTGCCCGCCAACGACGAGATCGGTTTCGGATTCGGTGAGGGGCTGGTAGGCGTAGGCGTGTTTCATCTGCGCCTCGCGGGCGAGCACTTCGAGGCCAACGCCCTCAATGCGCGACGCGGTGCCGGGGAAGTAGTCCTCGATGAGGGAGCGATTCAGGCCGACAGCCTCAAAAACCTGCGCGCCGCGATAGCTTTGCAGCGTGCTGATGCCCATCTTGGAGAAGGTCTTGAGCAGTCCCTTGTCGATGGCCTTGATAAAGTTCTTCTCGGCCTGCTCGGCGGTCATATCGTCGGGCAACATGCCGCGGCGCTTGAGGTCGTGGATGGTCTCGATGGCGAGGTACGGGTTGATGGCGCTGGCGCCGTAACCGATGAGCAGCGCGAAGTGCATGACCTCGCGCGGCTCGCCGCTCTCGATGATGAGGGCGACCTGCGTACGTGTCTCCTCGCGGACCAGGCGGTTGTGAACGGCAGCCATGGCGAGCAGGCTGGGAATGGGCGCGAAGGTGGGGTCGATGCCGCGATCGGAGAGGATGAGCAGCGTGTAGCCGGATTCGACTGCGTGCGAGGCGCGAGCGCCCAGGTCTTCGAGCGCGCGGCGCAGGCCCTTTTCGCCGTCTTCGGCGCGAAAGAGCGCGGGCAGCGTGGTGGCAAGGAGGTCGCCAGAGGAGACGCGGCGCAGCTTCTCGAGGTCCCTGTTGGTGAGGATGGGATTGGGCAGCCTGAGAGTGTGGCAGTTCTCCGGCGCCTCGTCGAGGATGTTGCGCTCTGTGCCGATGTAGCTGATTAGCGACATCACCAACTCTTCGCGGATGGGGTCGATGGGCGGATTAGTGACCTGGGCGAAGAGCTGCTTGAAGTAATTGAACAGAGGCTGCGGACGATCGGAGAGACAGGCCAGAGGCACGTCGGTGCCCATGGAACCGACCGGCTCCTCGCCTTTGGAGGCCATCGGCGTGAGAAGAATGCGCAGATCTTCTTCGCTATAGCCGCAGGCCCGCTGGCGGCGCAGCAGAGTCTCAGGATTGAAGGCGATGGTGCGCGAGGGCTCGGGCAGCGCGTCGAGCCGGACTTGCTGTTGCTTGATCCAGTCGGCGTAGGGCTGGCGGGAGGCCAACTGCTTCTTGATTTCGGCGTCGGAGACAATGCGCTGTTGCACGGTGTCGACGAGGAACATCCGGCCGGGCTGCAGGCGGCCTTTCTTCAGAACATCCTCTGGCGGGACTTCGATAACTCCGGCCTCGGAGGCGAGAACGACGAGGTCATCCTTGGTCACGATGTAGCGGCCGGGGCGCAGGCCATTGCGGTCGAGGGTGGCGCCGATGACGCGGCCGTCAGTGAAGGCGATGGCGGCGGGTCCGTCCCAGGGTTCCATCAGCGAGGCGTGGTACTCGTAGAATGCGCGTTTGTCCTCATCCATGTCGGGGTTGCCGGCCCAGGCCTCGGGAATGAGCATCGCCATCACGTGGGGCAGGGAACGGCCGGACTGGTAAAGGAATTCGACGGCGTTGTCGATGGAGGCCGAGTCGCTGCCGCCGGGCGCGATGAGCGGGAAAAGGTCGGCAATCTTGTCGCCGTGGAGCGAGCTTCGAAGGATGGATTGGCGGGCGTTCATCCAACTGATGTTGCCGCGGATGGTGTTGATTTCGCCGTTATGCGCGACGTAGCGGTAGGGATGGGCCAGCTTCCAACTGGGGAAGGTGTTGGTGGAGAAGCGCTGGTGGATGAGAGCGAGAGCGCTGGTGACAAGCGGATTGGCGAGTTCGAAGTAGAACTTTTCAATCTGCGGGGCCAGCATGAGGCCCTTGTAAACGATGGTGCGGCAGGAACAGGAAGGGATGTAGAAGGTTTCGCTGTCCTCGATGCCGGAGGCGGCAATCTCGTTTTCCGTGCAGCGGCGGACGCGATAAAGAAGGCGCTCGAAGGCCTCCTCGTCCATGCCCTGTGGACGGCCGATAAAAAGCTGCTCGATGTAAGGCTGCGAGTTGCGCGCCTCGCGGCCGATGGCGTCGCCATTGACGGGCGTATCGCGCCAGCCGAGGAGGGTGCAGCCTTCTTGCTGAGCGATGCGTTCAAAGACGCCTTCGCATTGCAGGCGGCTGTGGCGCTCGACGGGCAGAAAGCACATGGCAACGCCGTAAGCGCCGGGCTCGGGCAGCGTGAAGCCTAGTTCCGCGCATTCGCGGACGAAGAAGGCATGGGGAATCTGAATCAGGATGCCGGCGCCGTCGCCGGTTTCCGGGTCGCAACCCGCAGCTCCGCGATGGGTGAGGTTGATGAGCACCTCCAGGCCCTTGCGGATGATCTCGTGACTTTTTTCGCCACGGATGTTCGCCACCAGTCCCATGCCACAGGCATCGTGCTCATCGCGAGGATGATAGAGGCCCTGCGCTTGCGGTGGACGGATTCGACGATGCGAAGAGTTCATGACAACCTTGAGTGGCAGAATTCTCGTTGCGATAAGCTGCATGCAACTGAGTACACAAACCCTCTGCGATTCGGATGAGGAAAAATCGCCTTGCCCGTGGTTCGTGTAGTTTGCGTGAGCAGAACCGGCCGCATCCGGAAACTGCGTTGTTTTTAATATAACGAAAAACGGCCGTCAATGCAGAACTTCCTTTCAGGATGGGAGACGCTCGCCGGCCCGGTGCAGATGACGGATGGGGTTCAGGCAGCCCATCCGGTGTGTTTTGTGACGTATACTCGGTTCGAATGACGCACTTGAATGAGACGATTCTTGTTACCGGCGGGGCGGGGTTCATTGGCTCGAATTTCGTTCTGAGCTGGATGACGGCGGGCTCCAATCCGGCCGTGAGCCCAGTGGTGAATCTCGATCTGCTGACCTATGCGGGCAATGCCGCGAACCTGGCGCCGCTGGAAGCCGACGAGCGCTATGCGTTTGTGCGCGGCGACATTTGCGATGCGGAGCTGGTAGGGTCGCTGTTGCGCAGGCATCGGCCGAAAGCGATTGTGCATTTTGCGGCGGAGAGCCACGTGGACCGGTCGATCGTGTCGCCCGATGCGTTCATCCGGACCAATGTACATGGGACGTTTGTGCTGCTGGAGCAGGCGAGGGTGTTCTGCGCAGGGCTCGACGAAACCGATCGTGCGGCGTTCCGGTTTCTGCACGTCTCGACGGACGAGGTGTATGGAACGCTGGGGCCAAACGATCCGGCGTTCAGCGAGACGACGCCGTATGCGCCGAACAGCCCGTATGCCGCATCGAAGGCCGGGTCGGATCATTTGGCGAGAGCGTACTTTCATACCTTCAAGCTGCCGGTGCTGACCACGAACTGCTCGAACAACTACGGGCCGTATCAGTTTCCCGAGAAGCTGATTCCACTGATAATCGTGAATGCGCTGGAGGGCAAGCCGCTGCCGGTGTACGGAGACGGAAAGAATGTGCGCGACTGGCTGTTTGTGGAGGACCACTGCGCGGCGATCCGGGCTGTGCTGGAGAGAGGGCGGCCGGGAGAGACGTACAACATTGGCGGCAACAGCGAGCGGGCGAATATCGACGTGGTAACGGCGATCTGCGACCTGGTGGACGAGATGCGGCCCAACGCGAATGCCGCACCGAGGCGTGGGCTTATCACTTACGTTCAAGATCGGCCGGGACACGACCGGCGCTATGCGATGGACGCAAGCAAGATTGCGCGCGAACTGGGGTGGAAGCCGGCCGAGCCTTTTGAAAGCGGGCTGCGCAAGACAGTGCGCTGGTATCTGGAGCATGACGAGTGGGTAAACAGCGTGCGGACCGGAGCGTATCGCGAATGGATCGCAAAGAACTACGTGGAGCGGCCCGCGTTATGAGGGTTGGCCTATGAAAGGCATCATTCTTGCCGGCGGATCGGGGACGCGGCTGTATCCCGTGACCCATGTGGTGTCGAAGCAGCTTTTGCCGGTGTACAACAAACCGATGATTTATTACCCGCTGAGCACGCTGATGCTTGCGGGGCTGCGGGAGATTCTGGTCATCAGCACACCGCAGGATACGGGGAGGTTCGCGGAGTTGCTGGGCGATGGGCGGCGCTGGGGCCTGGATATCCGCTACGCCGTGCAGCCCAGTCCCGACGGCTTGGCGCAGGCGTTCCTGATCGGGCGGGATTTTATCGGGGGCGATGCGAGCGCGCTGGTGCTGGGAGACAACATCTTTTACGGGCAGGGTTTCTCGAAACAGTTGCAGGGGGCGGCGCAGCTCAAAGATGGCGCAACCGTGTTTGCGTATCCGGTGGAGGACCCGCAGCGTTACGGCGTGGTGGAGTTCGACAAAGAGGGCCGGGCGGTGAGCCTGGAGGAGAAGCCGAAGGCGCCGAAGTCGCGGTATGCGGTGACGGGACTGTATTTCTACGACCGCGACGTGGCGAGCATTGCAGCGACGTTGAAGCCTTCTGCGCGTGGGGAGCTGGAGATTACGGACCTGAACCGGCGCTACCTGGAGGCGGGGAAGCTGAAGGTGGAGATCATGAGTCGCGGGATGGCGTGGCTGGACACGGGGACGCACGATTCGCTGCTCGAGGCGTCGATGTTCGTGGCGACAATCGAGCGTCGGCAGGGCCTGAATATTGCATGCCCCGAGGAGATTGCGTACAGGCAGGGATTTATCAATGCCGAGCAACTGGAAAAGCTCGCGGCGCCGATCGCCAAGAGCGGCTATGGGCAATATCTGCTGGCGCTGCTGCGCGAGCCGTACTTTGCTGCCAAGGCTGAGTGGCCATGAAGATCGAGGAGACATCGTTGCCCGGCGTGCTGGTGCTGACGCCGGCGATTTACCGCGATGATCGCGGCGCGTTCATGGAGACGTTCAATTTGCAAGGCATGACGGAGGCAGGCCTGCCGACGAACTGGGTTCAGGACAATTTTTCGATCTCGAAGAAGGACGTGCTGCGGGGAATTCACTATCAGGTTTCGCAGCCGCAGGGAAAGCTGGTGCGGGTGACGCACGGGGCGGTGCTGGACGTCGCGGTGGACCTGCGCCGAAGCTCGCCGGCATTTGGCAAGCACGTGGAGGTGGAACTGAGCGGGGAAAACGGCAAGATGCTGTGGATTCCCGAGGGGTTCGGTCATGCGTTTCTGGTCCTGAGCGCGGAGGCTGGGTTCGCCTACAAGGTCACGGATTATTACTCTCCGGCAGGTGAGCGGACGATCATGTGGAACGATCCTGATTTGGCGATTCCCTGGCCGGTGAAGGCGGAGAAAGCGATCGTGTCGGAGAAAGATCGGCGGGGCGCAAGGCTCTGCGATGCTGAAGTGTTCGCTTGAAGCGTGTGTCTGCCGGTAAATCGTTTTTCAAGCCCTGATCTTTAGGGCTTTTCGAAGAGAAGACGGAGGGTCGAGTGCACGCCGCATTGCGAGCTTTGAATCGCCTCGTTGCCGATAGCGTGATTGAGAATTATGCAATCGGAGGGGCGATCGGAGCGTCCTTTTACCTCCCTGCCATGCAAACCGAGGATATCGACGTTTTCGTTTTCCTACCTGCGACCTCTGAGCCGTTGGTCGCGTTGACACCGGTTTATGAGGCGTTGAAATCGATGGGAGGGCAAGTTGAGCGGGAATACGTCCGGTTTGGCGAGTGGCCGGTCCAAATCCTCACCGACGCAACCCCGCTCATTGCGGAGGCCATCCGGGAGGCGGTCAACGTAGACTACGAAGGGATTCCCACGCGCGTTTTCCGGCCCGAACACCTTTGCGCTATCGCCCTTCAAACAGGCCGCGGCAAAGACTATGCTCGCACTGTTCTTTTTGTGGAAGGAAAAGAAGTCGACCTTGAGTCACTCTCCGCGCTCGCAACTCGCTATCGACTCCAGGACCGGCTTGCAAGGGTTCTCAGCGCTGCGCAGGTGGAAGGAGAGGAGCGGCCAGAATGAATTCCGATCAGGCCAAGACTGCTTTCAATGCTCGGGCAAAGGCCTCGATGCGGATGTATTTGAAATCGAAGAACTGGCCTGAGAAGATTCGCTCCATCGAGCGGATGAACCGGGCGGGGAAGATCGCACGCGAGGCAATGAAAAAAGCGCGTAACAGGCAACTTTCCGAATCCGGCCAAGGTTGAGAATTCCGTCGATTCGCGGTAATTTTGCGCGTCCTTCGGGTGGTATACTCACTTGTCAGGTGTGAACCTGCACCGCCATCTTCACCGCCTTCGAGGTTGTTATGTCAGGCCACTCGAAATGGGCCACGATCAAGCACAAGAAGGGCGCGCTGGACGCCAAGCGCGGCAAGGTTTTCACGCGGGTTATCAAGGAGATTACGATCGCCGCCAAGGGGGGCGGCGACCCGGATGGGAATCCGCGGCTGCGAACAGCGATTCTGGCAGCGAAAGCGGAGAACATGCCCCAGGAAAACATCAAGCGGGCGATTCAGCGCGGTACGGGAGAATTGGAAGGGGTCAATTACGAGGAGGCCACCTTTGAGGGGTACGGGCCGGGAGGCGTGGCCGTCCTTGTCGATGTTTTGACCGACAATCGCAACCGCGCGGTGAGCGAGATCCGTCACACATTCGCAAAGAATGGCGGAAACCTGGGCGAAGCAGGCTCAGTGAAGTTCATGTTCGCAAAGAAGGGCCTGATCGCGGTGGAGAAGTCGGCTGCCAGCGAAGAGCAGTTGATGGACATTGTGCTGGAGCACGGGGGCGAGGACCTGAAGGACGAGGGCGACACCTGGGAGATCATTACCGAACCGCATTCGCATGAAGCGGTGGCGAATGCCGTGAAGGCGGCGGGGATCAAAACGGTGATGAGCGAGGTGACGATGGTGGCGTCGATCTACAACAAGCTGGAAGGAAACACGGCGAGCCAGATGATGCGCCTGCTGGAAGCGTTGGAAGATCTGGACGACGTGCAGAATGTCCACTCGAACTTTGATATGGATTCGGAACAGGTGGAGCACGCCGCTGGATAAGCGAGCTCATGGCAGGCACCAAGGAGGCCGCCCGGTTGTGGCGGTCTTTTTTTAGGAAAAACAGGGAACAAGGGACCGAGGGAACGACGGAACAAAGACCGATGGGGTCCGATGAGATTGGAATCTGGTGGGGGAAGGCTTTGAGGCGAGCTGAAGGAATTGTTTTGTTCTTGTTGCTGGCGGGGACAATGGCCGTTGCGGGTCAAACGCCGGATGGAGCGGCTGCGCCGCAGGCGGGCGATGGGACGGCGGCTCATCGGAGAAGTGATCCAAAGATCGTCCCGGACCGCCGAAACTACACGCAGATTATGATGGCCACTGGCGGATACCGAACGGACATTATTATGGCCACGCCCGGGGTTGCGAACGGCCCGGTTGCCGATGTAAGAAACAACCGCAGCTGGGAATACGGCCCGTTCCTGAACTGGGGCACCGGCGTAGGCAACCGGTCGGATTACAAGTATTTCTGGGGCGGATTTGAGTTGGGCAAGGTGTTGACGCCGGTGTTGCACGCGGGAATCCTGAGCGGCCAATTTGAGCTCGCGGGCAACATCATGCCGCTCTGGCAGGCATACACGCCCCCGCCGCATGAACAGGCGTACACCTGCATCACGACGAACGATCAGTTGGTGAGTTGCCTTCTGCCGTTCGGCGGCGGCACCTTCCGCGGGGTGAGCCTGACGCCGGTAATCTTTCGCTGGAACTTTCTTGCCAAGTCGCGGCGGATTCAGCCCTGGTTTCAGGGCGCGGGCGGGCTGATTTATACAACGCACAAATATCCGCCCAATGTCCTGAGCAACCCGGCCGATAAAATTGACGGCGGGACGAGCGTGTGGAACTTCGCTCCGCAAGGCGGCGGCGGCATTCACTACTTCATCCGGCCGAAGCGGTCGATCGATATTGGAGTGAACGGAGTGCACATCTCTTCGGCTTCTTTGGGCGACCGCAACCCCGGAGTGAATGCCAGTGTTCAGGTGCAGGTGGGATATACGGTCTGGAGATGAATAAAGCAGGGAATAGGGAATAGCCAATAGGGAGTAGAAAAACAGGGACCAGGGAGCGGGGCTCGGGATCGCGGGCGCAAAGGAACAGCGGGAGCGGCAGGGGAGCAAAGCAACAATGAGCAGCGCGATCGTCGAGTGTGTTCCCAATTTTTCAGAGGGTACGGATCGAGCGCGCTTGGAAGCGATTGTTGCCGCCATGCGGGTGGATGGGGTGCACCTGCTGGACTGGTCGATGGACGCGGACCACAACCGCTCCGTAGTCACGATTGCCGGAGAGCCAGCCGCGGTGGTGGAGGCGGCGGTGCGAGGCGCGGGCAAAGCGGTGGAATTGATCGACCTGACGAGCCAGCAAGGGGAGCATCCGCGCATCGGGGCGGCGGACGTGATTCCGTTTGTGCCCGTGAAGGGGATCAAGTTGGAGCAATGCGTTCTGCTGGCGCGGCAGGCGGGACTGGAGATCTGGCGGCGGTTCGGAGTTCCCGTCTATTTCTATGAGGCGGCAGCGGCGCGCCCGGACCGGGTGAACCTGGAAGATGTGCGCCGGGGGCAGTTCGAAGGACTGCGGGACGCGGTGGAGAAAGAGCCGTCTCGGCGGCCCGACCTGGGCGGGCCGGGGCTTCATCCCACGGGCGGGGCGTGCGCCGTGGGGGCGCGCAAGTTCCTTGTTGCTTACAACATCTACTTCGATTCTGCCGACGTGGCGATGGCGCGGGCGATCGCGCGGGAGATTCGCGCCGCGTCGGGCGGATTGAAAGGCGTGAAGGCGATGGGGGTTCTGGCCCATGGCCGCGCGCAACTCTCCATGAACATCACGGACTTTGAGGCGACGCCGATCTCCGAGGTGCATCGAAGAGTCTCGAATCTCGCGGCACGGCACAAGGTCGCGATTGGCGAGGGAGAGGTGATCGGCCTGATTCCTGAGGCGGCTTGTGAGCGGGAAAGCGAGTGGATGCGTCAATTAGTTGGGTTCGACGAGCTGACGAAGATCCTGGAGCGGCGGCTCGAGCATCCGCTGCCGTGGCCGCAGGAGTGATGCTCGAAGAGCACGCGTAAGCGGCCAGACAGGTACAATAAGAACAACGGAGCCCTGGCAGGATGGATGGGAACGAGGGCGGAATTGGCCGGCACGGCAGGCGAATTCTGCGCCATAGAGCCAAGGCAGGATTTCCGGAGGGTGGAATTGTTTAAAAAGCTGGTTTCAATTGCGGCGATGATGCTGGCGGCGGTTGCGCCCGCCCTTGCGGCACAGTTGTCAACAGATGCGCGCGGGGCGATTCCGCGCGATGTGCAGCAACTGGTGGTGATCGACTACCGGGCGATGCAGAATTCGACGGCGGCGATGAATCTGCGGGGCCGCGTGGAGCCGCCGGAACTGAAACAGTTCGATGAGGCACTGAGCAAGTTCACGCTGAAAGCGGGCGAGGGCAAGGCGGGCTCCAGCCAGGGCGAACCCATCGATCAGTATGTCGACGAGCTGGCGTTTGCACTGTTCCGGCCATCGCCGGCGAGCGACGCACTGCAGTCGGTGGGCATCGCGCAGGGCCAGTTTCCGACGCAGGATATTCTGGCCAGCTTCCGCGCGCAGAAGTTGAAAGCGACGATGGTGAGAACCAACAACGTGTACCCGATGACCAAGACCGGGATGGTGCTTTGCTTCGTCGATCCGTCGACCATGATCTTTGGCAGCAAGGACTCCGTGACCAAGGCGCTGGATACGCGGGACGGAATGACCCAGAGCATGCTGACGAATTCAGCGATGATGGAAGCAATGCAAAGCGTGGACTCGGAAGCGCTGTGGAGCATTCTGGACAACAAGGGCACGCAGACGATGATGAAGCAGCTCCTGGGTGAGGCCGGGTCGGTGACCGACTTCGACAGCGTGAAGTCGCGGCTGGAGTCCTCGTGGTACTCGATGAGCTTTCAACACGGGGTGAAGTTTGACCTGACGATTCAGACGGGCGATTCGATCGCGGCGGCCACGATTTCGTCGCTGCTGACGGCGGCAATGATGCTGCGCAAGATGACGGGATCGGACACTGAGAAGCAGGCGCTGAACGAGACCTCGATTGGCTCGGATTCGGGAAAACTGGGGGTTCACTTCGCCAGCTCGGATTCTGACTTCAGTGCGCTGTTGCAGTCGCCGCTGTTTCAGAACGTGGTGCATTGAGGGTAGGGAATAGGGAGTAGGGAATAAGAGAGCATCGACTGGTTAAGCAGGCGGAGCATCCGGAAACGGGCTCCGCCTTTTTGCGCTTCGGGCGGCTCGGAATTTGTAACGCCGGCCTCCCGGCCGGCTGTAGTGCGGGCGTCCACGCCCGCGCAGGCGCGCATCTGTTCAGATCAGTTCGACGCTGTGAACTGCGGCACGAACTGGGCTTTGCCGGCGGGCAAAAGGATGATTTTGAGCTGGCCCTGCTGGCGCTCGGCAAGCGTGGGGCCAGTGATCTGAACTTGCTTGTTGTCCGGGCGCGTGTAGGTAATCTTCAGCGGGCCGCTGCCGGTGACCTGGAACCGATAGTGAAAAGTCGCTCCTGGAGCGAGGCGGTCGGCGCCAAAGCTGGCGCTGGGGTAGTCCACTTCGAGCAGCTGGATGCTGGCTCCTGTGCGGTTCTCGATGGACGTATCGATGTGGTAGGAGTGGCAGGCGGAGATGGCGAGCACAGCGGAGGACAGGAAAGCAGCGAAGAAGCAATGGCGAGCGGTGACGCGGCCCGTCATTCCTTGCTCCGACTTTCCTGGGACGGAGCTTCCTCGGAGGATTGGACGGGCAAGTGTCCTTCGATCAGTTTGGCGAGCGCTTTTTCCAGGCGGTCGAGGCGCTTGGCAAGTTCGGGAAGGCGCTGAAAGAGGGCCACAGCGCGGAGCCAGATGCGATTGTCGAAGCCGGGCGAGCCGGAGATCATTTTGCCCGGCGGGACATCGTGAGAGACGGCGGACTGGGCGGTGAGGATGACGCCGTCGCCGACGGTGCAATGGCCGGCGATGCCCACCTGGCCAGCGAGAATCACGTTGTTGCCGATAACCGAAGAGCCGGCGAGGCCGGTTTGCGCGCAGATCAGCGAGTCTTTTCCGATATGCGATCCGTGGCCGACCTGGACGAGATTGTCGACCTTGGTGCCGTCGCCGATTTCCGTTGCGCCAACCGTGGCGCGGTCGATTGTGGCGTTGGCCTGTACGTCGACGCGGTTGCCGATGCGGACGGGGCCGGACTGCGGGATCTTTTCCCACTGGCCCTGCTCGTTTTTGGAGAAGCCAAAACCGTCCGCGCCGATGATCACGCCGTTTTCGAGCGTCACGTGATCGCCGAGAACGCAATTCTCCCGAACGACGGCATGAGCATGGGCGAAAAAGTAGCTGCCGACCTGAACGCCGGGATAAAGCACAACGTGGGGCAGGAGCGTGGCGTGAGGACCGAGGCGGACACGCGGGCCGACAACCGCGTATGCACCGATGTGCGCGCCTTCTCCGATTTCAGCCGTGGGATCGATGACGGCGGTGGGGTGAATTCCGGGCGGATAAGAAGGCGGCTGGTAGAAGAGGCCGAGCGCGCGCGAGAAGGCGTGATAGGGATTCTTGATGCGCAGCGTTGCGGCGGAGATTTCCTGAAATTCGGGCTCGACAATTACGGCGGCGGCATGCGTGGTGCGGGCGAGCGCGGTGTAACGCACATTGGCGACAAAGGTGATTTCAGTGGGACCGGCTTCATCAATGCCTTTGACGCCGGTAATTTCGAGGTCCGCGTCGCCGCGGAGTTCCGCGCCCAGCTTCGTTGCCAATTCACCTAGCTTCATTGAGGAGATTGTAAAGGAACGGCGGGGACGGCGGTTTGTGGCGGCGCCTGTAGAGTGTGCGCTGCGGATTGCGCGGCGTCGAGCGTTGCGCCGGGAATGATGCCGAGAACCAGCGTGGCGGCGACGGCGAGGAAGAGAGCGGCGATGACGGCGGCGCCGACTGCGGGCTTGGGGTACGCGATGCGGGCGAGTCCCATTTCTTTGTCGGGATCGGGTTTTTGCGCGGCGACGACTACGAGGCGCAGGTAATAAGCCGCGGCTAATCCTGAGTTGAGCAGGCCGATGATGGCGAGAGCGATGGCCCCGCCCGAGACCGCTGCCGTGAAGGAGTAGAACTTGCCGAAGAAGCCGCCGGTGAAGGGAATGCCGATGAGCGAGATGAGGAAGAAGATGAGCAGGCTGCCGAGGATCGGCGAGCGATAGACGAGGCCGCGATAGTCGTCAAGGAGGGAGAGCTGTTCGTCGTATCCGGCGACGAGAGTGACGACGGCGAAGATTCCGACGTTCATGGCGGCGTAGGCGGCGATGTAGAAGGCAGCAGCCGCGATGCCAATGTCGCCGATGCCGGCGAAGGCGGCGAGCAGATAGCCGGCGTGGGCAATGGCGGAGTAGGCCAACATTCGCTTGACGTTCTGCTGGCGCAGCGCGGCGAGGTTGCCGACGGTCATGGACAGGACGGCGACGATCCAGAGCAGCGGCGCCCAGAGAGAGCGGAGGTTGGGGAAGATTTCGTAGACGACGCGCAGGAGCAGGGCGAAGGCGGCCGCTTTGGGCGCAGTGGAAAGCAGCGCAACGACGGGCGAGGGCGCGCCTTCGTAGACGTCGGGCGTCCAGACGTGGAAGGGCACCGCGGAGACCTTGAAGAGAATGCCTACGAGCATGAGCGCCATAGCGGCCAGAACGAGGCTTTGATTCTGCGCGGCGGGAGCGAGCAGGGCAATCTGGTAGATCTGCGTGGTTCCGGTGGCGCCGAAGATCAATGCGATTCCGTAGAGAAGGAAGGCGGTGGCGAACGAGCCGAGGAGGAAGTATTTAATGGCGGCTTCAGGGCTGCGGCCGGTCTGCTTGCGATAGCCGGCAAGCACGTAGGTGGAGATGGAGGAGATTTCGAGGGCGATGAAGACGACGAGGAGCTCGACGGCACTGGTGAGCAGGCACATGCCGACGGCGCCGAAGACGATGAGCGCGTAGAACTCGCCCTGGTGGTGGCTGTTTTCGGGGAGGGTGTCGAGCGAGAGCAGAAGAGCGACGAGAACAATGCCGCAGATAAGGACGTGGAAGAAGACGGTGAAGGCGCTGGTT
>Ga0182027_10003725_pt1 | contig 23950 bp, 17 predicted proteins | sample 712E1DmetaG_FD_121300 | JGI IMG/M metagenome (GOLD analysis project Ga0182027, IMG submission 121300) | Permafrost microbial communities from Stordalen Mire, Sweden - 712E1D metaG (Illumina Assembly) | ecosystem: Environmental > Terrestrial > Soil > Wetlands > Permafrost | place: Sweden... | reverse complement strand
TCCTAAAGCCTTTCCCTGCAATGGCGACGTACAGGGCTAGCGATTATCTTGGACAGCAGTGATGGGCGGGGGCTGGCGGCGTACGATCCGCGGATGATGGTGCGGGTGCTGATTTACGGTTACTGCCGGGAGGTGGCGAGTTCGCGGCGAATCGAGCGGGCGACCTACGAGGACGTAGCGTTCCGCTACTTGGTGGCCGACCAGCATCCGGATCACGACACGATCGCGGCGTTCCGGCAGGAGCAGTTGGCACCCTTGGGGGTGGCCGCAATCCTTTATGCGTCGCAGCGAAGTGTCGCGCATGAAGTGCCCTGTAATTGGGTGGATGACGTAGCGCCGCCATCTTGGCGGCATTTGCCGGCAGGATGCCGGTGCCACGGCCGAAGCGTTATCCAGGCATTTTGTGGAAACTGCGAACCCGCCGCTGCGAAGGGCCATCGCGCCCTGGACGACTTTTGGGCCACGGTGCTGCTGGCCACGCTCTTCTGTTACGCCGTGTATCCTTTCTTCCCTCTCACCCCGCCCCGCATGCTGTTTGGTGACGTGCCGGTTCCGCATGTGGACCCTCTGCTGCGCAGGTTGAATTTCTGGCTGCTCGACCACTACAGCGTGAACGCCTGCATTTTTCCCAGCGGACATGTGGCGGCGGTCACCGCCGTGGCGTTGGCCGTTCGTAAGCACGCGCCGCGCTTGGGCGCCATGTTCATGATTCTCGCCGCCAGTGTCGCGCTCGCCATCGTCTACGGCCGCTACCACTACGCCTCCGACGCGATAGCCGGAGCGCTGGTCGGCGTCGCAGCGTACAATGTTTCGAAACTCTGCAAGTAGGAGATGTGAAATGCGGAATCGATCCTCACACTCGCGTCGCGTGGTCAAAGAAGGGCGGAGGATGATCCTCAGCTTAATCCTGCTGTTGATGGCCACGCTGAATGTCTTTTCGCAGGCACGTCCAAAAGTTGATGAACCGGGTCCCGTCACTCCTTCGAAACCCCAATTGGACGCTGACGAAGCACAGGCCCGCGCATGGTTGGCAGAAAGGCGCAAAGAGGATCCCAGCCTTACGCAAGTTGCGGAAGGGAGGCATTTGATTATTCTCTCAGCCGAGGTAAAGGAGGCACCTGCATCTTGTGACATATGGACGCTTTGGAAATCCCAAGACGGCGGATTTGAGGTTTTCGGTGAGCTAAGATTCTCAGACTGTGACACAGAGAACGACTCAAGCCCATACTGGATCAAGCTCTCTCCCCGCCTGCGACCTCTAGCCTTCAAAAACTTCATGGGGGACAATACCGCATACGGATGTCGGCGAACTCCGTCGGAAATGCTATGCGAGGAAACCGGCAGTGAAGGCAAGGTCTTGCGTGCTATAGATGATGATACCATTAACGACTCTGCTGAGCTCTTCCTGCCCTTGGCCTTTTTCTTCGCTGGTCTGACGCGAAATTTAGGATCCCAAACCGGCGAATCTACCTGCTTCACGCTGTATCAGGAAGATGAAGCCACGGAGACGTTCCCGATTTCCTTTTTCGCTCGCGATGCGTCACTTAGACTATTGAGGCGCGGGAAATACGCCATCTTGCACGACGAGTTGAGCGCTTCGGAATTCCGGTTGGAAGTTCGGGACCCGTCTAAAAGGTTTGCCCATAACCCCCAGCATTCCGTTAATCCTCCGGGTGCAGAACACCAGCAGCCGTACTCCCCTTTTTATGATTTATGGGTGTCCGAGAATGGAGTTCTACTTTCGGCCTCCGACGCCAAGAGCCAAAAGGAATTTATCCGCCTGGTGCAATTCAAGAAGCTCGCCGACTTTTGAGGGAATGTCACGATTCCATCTCAGCACTCCGGAGCCAATGTTCGGGCGGCGATAATCAAGCAAAGCGTTGGGGGTTGTGCTGGCATCGGCGGCAGGTCCAGTCACGGGTTCCAGAAAGAACTGCCTTCGGGCACGGTCATCCGGACAATTTCACAACCGAATCGAGGGGGCGCATCCATTAGACAGGTATGGGGAATAACCCTTCTGGTAGGAGCCGGCATGGGGCTCTTTCTTGTGCCCCAACACGTTAACAGCGAGTAGCGTCAGCCTCAGCTCAATTCAACTTGAAGGAGATCTTTGCCCTCACTCTGCACGCCACCGGCTTACCGGCTTTCGTGGCCGGCTTGAATTCCCAAGTCTGTACTGCATTCACGGCACTCTCCGTGAGTCCCTTGCCGAGCCCCTTTTGAACCTTCAAATTGCTTACGGTTCCATCCGCGGCGATCACGATTGTGAGGATTACGACGCCCGGCACCTTCGCGCGCCTCGCCTCCTCGGTAGCGGTGCGGCGATTGCCCGCGTAGCGTTACGCAGCTTACAACGAATTGGCAGTTGCCGCCCACTTCATTGCCGCAATAAAACGTGGGATTAGAGGCGTTGTGCCCTAGTAGCATCAAGTGCTACCATAGCCCCCCTTCGGGGAGGCCCGGGTTGAGAACCTGCGCTGCAGGTCGAATGGCCCCCAGCCGGTACGGGTGATCTTTCCCATTGCCGGGTGTTGGCATGTTACGCAAACGACGGATGCAGCAAGGAGTTTGATGGGAGGACCCAGGCGAACCGATAAAAGGAGTAAACCGTGCCCGAGGAAACGCGAGTGCTTGAGAAGAGCTACCTGGTCACCGACCAGGAAGCCATTCACTTCATGGGTCCCGGCGTCCTGCCTGTCCTGTCCACCCCGTCATTATTGATGTGGATGGAGCTGGCATCACGTGAGAACGTCAGTCCGCTGCTGGGAGCCGGAGAAGACACGGTGGGAATTTCCATTGAGATGAAACATTTGGCCGCGACGCCCGTGGGTATGCGCGTAAGAGTTGTCTCGCGACTGGTGAGAGTTGAAGGCCGTGTCTACACATTTGACCTCGAGGCCTTCGATGCCTTCGACAAGATTGCCGAAGCGACGCATCGGAGAACTTCTGTGCCGGTGGCCAAGTTCGCGAGCAGGGTCGAATCCAAGAAGGAGAAAGCTGGAAGCGCACCTTGAATTCGAAGGATCGGGGCGCGTCGGATTAACCCCCGGGGTGGCGCAGACGGTCGGTTTTCAGCGTCTGCGCCACCCAGCGGTTGAGCCCCAAAGGGGCGACCCTCGATCTTATTTCAATCCCACACGCATCGTTCGTCGTAGCCAATCCCTTACCTTTGCAAAGACTTCCGATACGGAAAACCAGCCGCGCGATGGTTCTCCTCTTCAACCGCGATTGTGAATGGATTTCCATTGGAACGCCCCTTTAGGGCGAGGGCATTAAGGAGGCCCAGCGCAGCTCGGCCCTACGCCAGGGTGTTTTCCTGGGTGGGGATGGATTGCCCCTTTCCGTTTTCAAATCGCGGCCAGGGTAAAACGTTGTTGGCACGCATCGTGGGCTTAGCCGGAAGCCCTGACTGTGCTAAACTCGCAACGATTCATATAAGGCCGTGGTTAGTGGCTAGTGGATAGTCGCCACTGACTCGCCACTGTCCACGATCCACTGATCCTGGGAGACCTACCTTGACGGCAACCCTACTTGACGGCAATAAAATTCGAGATGAAATCCAATCGGAACTCTTGCAACAGATCGCGGACCTGAAGCGCGAGGGCATCACCCCCGGCCTGGCAGCCGTGCTGGTGGGCGAAGATCCCGGGTCGCAGATCTACGTCCGCAACAAAGTGAAAGCCTGTGAAGCGCTGGGTATCTACAGCGAGAAAATCGTGCGATCAAAAGATTCGACCACTGGCGAACTGCTGAAGTTAGTCGACGATCTCAACCGCAACGATGAGATTGACGGCATTCTGATTCAGCTTCCCCTCCCTCCCCAGGTTGATACCAAGCGGATTTTGATGGCAGTGGACCCGGCGAAAGATGTGGATGGGTTCCACCCCGTCAATATCGGCAACCTCGTTGCCGGGCGCGCGGGATTTGTGCCCTGCACGCCGGCAGGAATACTGGAAATACTCAAGCGCTCGAAGATTCCCCTCAAAGGAGCGCGGGCCGTGGTGATCGGCCGCAGCGACATTGTGGGGAAGCCGGTGGCCATGCTTCTGCTGCGCGAACATGCCACTGTCACCATTTGCCACTCCCGCACGCGCGATCTGCCGGCGGTGGCGCGCGAAGCGGATATCCTGGTGGCAGCCATGGGAAAAGCGGCTTTCGTTACCGCCGACTTTATCAAACCCGGCGCGACGGTGATCGACGTGGGCATCAACCGCCTGACGACGGAAGAGGAAGTGCGCAGGATCTTCCACGATCCCACCGCGCCTCTCGCCACCTTGCAAAAGCGAGGTTCGGTGCTGGTGGGGGATGTGCAACCCGAAGACGCTCGGGCCATCGCCGGCGCGTTCACTCCCGTGCCGGGCGGCGTCGGACCGTTGACTATTGTGATGCTCATGTCGAACACCATTCAGGCCGCGCGGTTGCGGCGCGGGATTAAGAGCAGTGGCTAGTGGTTCGTAGCGAGAAGGCTTTTCTTTGCCCATAGGAAACGAGCCGCGGACCTTCAGAACAGGCGCTACATCTGCTGCTCCCATCATGTTCCCAAGTCTGCCCATATTTGGTGCAAGGGGAGTGCCGCTTGCAAGTAGTTGACTTCGGACCTCGGACTTCGGACCTCGGGCTTTGCTTCGGTCTGACCGGAGGCATCGCCTGCGGAAAGAGCACCGTGGCGCGATTCTTCCAGGACCTGGGCTCATTTATTTTCGACGCCGACCGCATCGGGCACAAGGTGATTGAGCCCGGGCAACCCGCTTACCAAGGGGTAATCGATTGCTTCGGGAAAGATATCCTCGATCCCGGCGGCCGCATCGACAGGCGGAAACTTGGCCCCAAGGTGTTTGCCGACTTGCGACAACTGCGCCGGCTCAACGCCATCGTCCATCCGCACATCATCGCGCGCGTGAAGAAACTGGCCGCCGGGGAGCAAGAGAGGAACCCCCATGCTGTAGTGATTGTAGACGCGGCGCTGATTTTCGAGTCGGGCCTGGACAGGACTCTGCGCAAAGTGATTGTGGTGTGGTGCCGGCCTGAACAGCAACTGGAACGCCTGATGGCCAAGTCGGGCGTTTCCCGCGATGAAGCCGAGCGCCGCATTGAGGCGCAGATGCGCGTGGAAGAAAAGCGCCGCCGCGCGGATTACTTGATCGATTGCTCCGGAACTCTGGAACAATCACGAGCTCAGGCCGAAGCGATCTATCAGGAATTGAAGCGAATTGTTGCAGGCGCGCGCGGCGAGTAGTCATTGGCAATGTCGATAGGCATCTTTGTCCCATGGTTCCTGTCCGCAGGTTTCACCTACGGCTGATGATATTCCTCCCCTCCGGGGAGCGTGGAAGCTCGCCCTGGCTCTTCTGCCACTGCTCGGCGCGGGTGCGGAGATCATCCAATGCCGACTGAACTTGCTGGAGCTTGCGGGCCTGCTCGGCGCGATCCGCGTCGCGCGGAACGAAGATGGCGGGGGCCACAAACATTGCGGCCCGGCTGAACGGGAAGGGAAATTCCGTTTGGTCCCAGCTTTTTCGAAACACAAAGGCGGGGCGAACCGCCGAATGGAAGCAGACGATGGCCGCTCCGGTGGCCTTGGCCAACTGCACCGAGCCCGGTTTGGCCACAAAGCGCGGGCCGCGCGGGCCGTCGATGGTGAAGACCGTTTCCAGCCCCTGGCGATGGCAGCGCACCATTTCCACCCAAGCCTTTGCGCCGCCCCGCGAACTGGAACCTCGCACCACGCCGTAGCCATTTTTCTGAAGGATGCGCGTAATATACTCGCCGTCGAAATTCTGACTGGCCATGGCCACAATGCCGCGTTTGCGCCAGAACCATGTGCCGGAAAAGATTTGGCGGTGCCAGCAGGTGTAGACCAATCCTTTGCCCATCTGGCGCGCGGCTTCCCAATTGCCGCATCCGAACGTTTCCCAGCGCAGGCTGCGGCCGATCAATAGCAACGCGATATAACCAATCCAGGTGGCGACAAATATCTGGACGCGTTGCCAAAGCGTAAAAGTGCGAGAGCTTGCCTTGAGGCGAAGCTGGGAAGAATCCGTCGAAGCCGGCTCGCCCGCTTTCATCAGCTCGCGTGTTTTCCCGCCTTGATTCGTCATGAAGAAGGAGTGACCACTTTAGCAACCAACATCACGCCACCGCGCCGCGTTACCTGACAGAAGCTTGCCACACGGCAACCGCGACGGCAAGCGAGTCTCGTTAGCCTAAGACGATGTACACAACGCGCCTGCCGGCCGCAAGCCAAGGACGAATTCCCCACAGATTCGCATGAGCCTGGGGCTCGCCACGATGAATGAAAATGCGCGAAGCGCTTTTCTCTGTGGTTCTCTGTGTGCCCTATGGTGAATCCTTTCTTCGCGGCGCGACTAGAATTCGAAATGAGCGATCCATAATCTCTCCGTCCATGATTACAAAGATCGGGAAGAATGCTGGTCAGGCACCGGGCGCTGCGAGTCCCGCTGGCGCAAACGCTCCTGCACAATCCGCATCAGAAAATACGCGGCTCCGGAGACCCAGAGGATGGTGTAGTAGAGATGCTCATCCAGCTTCCAGGCAAAGAGGAATCCATCCAAAGCGAAAGTCCACATCCACGCTTCGCCCAGGAAAGACTGCAACCATCTCGGCTGCAAGTCACCGGCGGGCAGGCGGGGCCGCAGCGACGGCCAAAGGCGCGGGACGGCCGCTAGAAACGTGCGATAGCCTTCACCCTGGGCCTGCCCGAGCGCAGCTTCCTCCCGTCCAATCAGGCGCAACACGATGAGCAAATTCCCCAGGATCAAAACCACCGCGCCGGTTCGACTGGCCAGCATCGCCATGCCGGCTGCCAGCAGCATACTGCCGAGATAAAGGGGATTGCGCAGGCGGCGGTAAGGCCCGTCGGCGACCAGTTTTTCCGTGCGCACCGCCCCATCGTGGACCACCTCCGTGCGCAAATAGGCGCCTCCCCAGGTGCGAATCCACGCGGCGGCAGTCACCAGCGCCGCCGAGAGGGCAAACAGCACCTGAAGGGCGTGCCGGGCGGCCAGAGAATCCAAGTGAGGGTCGCGGGCACTGAACATCCAGCGTGCCAGCGCCAAGGTCGCGTTCAGGTGGTCGAACCGGTAGCATCCAAAGCCCAGAGCATACGTCAGGCAGATGACCCAGAAGCGGTATCGAAACTCAATGTCAATCGCACGCATGTGATTCTCCGATTCAGGGCATTATGCCCATGCTGAGGTCAATTGCCTATTCCGCGTCGAATGTCTTTCTCCATTATTTTCAAGAATATCTTGGCAAGACGATTATAACTCATTTGTTTTCATGAATATTTGAGTCTTCAGTTATCAGCTTTCCGTAATACTCTGGCGCAGCCTCTCGGGAACAACCTGATACCGGCACCTGGGACCTAAAACCTGACACCTCCTACGTAGACTAGCGATGTACACCGGTGTATTGTCAACACAAATATTGTCCATTTTCCTACCGGTAGGAAAAAATCTTTCAAGGCAAAGTCAAATTGTCCCTGCTATCCCTTCCGGTTGATTCCTTATAACAGACGCATCATAATGCCTGGCATCGTCCGTATCTTGGGCTGAGGGGCTCTTTCGTATCATGCTGGTATAACTTACCGGAGGAACCATGCCTCGAATTGTCCGTTGTTCATTGATTCAAGCTTTCAACGCCGCTCATCCTGAAGCCTCGCTCGAAGTCACCAAACAAGCCATGATTGAAAAGCACCTGGGCTTTATCCGCATGGCGATCGCGTGATCAGATGAACAAAAGATCAACGGGGCGCAAACGCCTTTCTGTTCACCCGATCACCGGATCACCAGATCTCCCGATCAATTTGTTCACCCGATCACCCGATTCATAAGAGGGCCCTATGACCACGCTAATTCGCCATGGCACGGTTGTTACCGCAGAAGAAACGCGCAAGGCCGATGTTTTGATTGAGGGCGAACGCATCAGCCAGGTAGGCCCGGGGCTTGCCGCCGGTTTCGATGCCCGGGTGATTGACGCCATGGGCATGTACGTTATCCCCGGCGGCATCGACGCCCACACTCATCTCGATATGCCCTTGGGCAGCACCATGTCGAGCGACGATTTCCTGACGGGCACGCGCGCGGCGGCGTTCGGCGGCACCACCTGCATCGTTGATTACGCCACGCAAGCGCGCGGCACTCGCATGCGCGACGCCCTCGACACCTGGTGGAAAAAGGCCGAGGGACGCGCCACCATCGACTACGGTCTGCACCTGATTGTTACCGACCTGGCGGGCGCGGGCTTGGAAGACATGGACGACATGGTGCACGAAGGAGTGTCCAGCTTCAAGCTGTTCATGGCCTACCCCAACTCGCTGATGGTGGATGACGGCACAATTTTCAAAGCCCTTTCGCAGACCGCCAAGAACGGCGCGCTTGTTTGCATGCACGCCGAAAACGGTAGCGTGATTGACGTGATTGTGGCGCGCGCGGTGGCCGAGGGCAAAACCGCTCCCATCTACCATGCACTCACGCGGCCGGTGAAAGCGGAGGCGGAGGCGGTGCACCGCTCCATCGCCCTGGCGGAGATCGCCGGCGTACCGGTTTACATTGTGCACCTCACTTCCGAGGACGCGCTGAATGAAGTCCGTGAGGCGCGCGACCGCGGCGTGCCGGCGTTTGCGGAGACCTGCCCGCAGTATCTCCTGCTTTCCATCGATGATCTCGCGCGGCCGGGCTTTGAAGGCGCTAAGTACGTCTTGACTCCGCCGCTGCGATCCAAGGAACATCAACCCAAACTCTGGGACGGGCTCAAGCACGACCACTTACAAGTGGTTTCCACCGACCATTGCCCGTTCTGCTTCGAAGACCAGAAGATCCTGGGGAAGGATGATTTCACCAAGATTCCCAACGGCGGCCCGGGCATTGAGAATCGCCTGCAACTGATTTATCACCATGGTGTGAATGCGGGAAAAATCACGCTCAATCGCTTCGTGGAAATCACCTCCACCACGCCGGCGCGCATTTTTGGGATGTACCCGCGCAAGGGCGAAATCGCCGCTGGCAGCGACGCCGACGTGGTGATATGGGACCCCGAGGCGGTGCACACGCTCAGCGCCAAGACACACCACATGCGCGTGGACTACTCGATGTTTGAGGGTTTTGAAATTCGCGGCAACGCCCGCACCGTGATTTCGCGCGGGGAAGTGATTGTGGACAACGGCCGGTTCTTCGGCAAGCCCGGCCGCGGGCAGTACCTAAAACGGGCGGTGCGCGGAGGGGCGTGGAAGTGACCAATTTTGGATTTTAGATTGGAGTTAGCGCGCCGCGCACATCTGCAGATTAGCGGCTCTCGATCCTTCGAATCTAATATCCAAAATGGTAAAAGAACGTTTCAAACAGAGTTCACGAAGTGACCTGTCAATGGAATTCTTGGAACCCCTGAACGCGGAGAACAGGGAGTAGCGACCAGGGCATTTCAGCCTCGCTCCGTGTCCTCTGTGCGTGAGTCTCCGTGCCCTCTGGGTGAAATTCTTTTCCGGCGATGACGGAGCGTGATCAGTAAACAAGATCACAGAATGGGAGGGAGAAGAATGATGGAATCTGCCGTGGGGCTGGTGGGTTTTTATATCAATGGGGTTTGGGAGAAGCCACAGGGCCGCACGACTCTGCCGGTCACCAATCCAGCCACCGGGGCCGTGTTGGCGGAGGCGCCTTACGCCACCGCGGATGACGTTGATCGCGCCGTTCGCACCGCGCATGATGCGTTTTTGAAGTGGCGCGAGGTGCCCGTGGTGGACCGCGTGCAGGTGCTCTACCGCTTCAAAACGCTGCTGGAAGAGCACGCGGCGGAAGTGGCGGCCATCCTCACTCGCGAGAACGGCAAGACCGCCGAGGACGCCAGGATGGAGGTTCGCCGCGCCATCCAGATGGTGGAAGTGGCTTGCGGCATGCCCAGCCTGATGATGGGCGATTCGCTGAACGATGTAGCCAAAGACGAGATCTTCGGACCGGTCCTCTCCGTGATTCGAGTCAAGACTCTGGACGAAGCCATCCAACTGGTGAACCGTTCGCCTTTCGGCAACGCCACATCGATTTTCACGAGCAATGGCAAGGCCGCGCGCGAATACTCGTCCCGAATTGAAGTGGGCATGGTGGGAGTCAACGTTGGGGTCGCTGCCCCCATGGCCTTCTTCCCCTTTGCGGGATGGAAGAATTCCTTCTTCGGAGACCTGCACGCCCACGGCAAAGACGCCGTAGGGTTTTACACCGAGCAAAAAGTCATCATGAGCAGGTGGTTCTGAGCAGAGAGAATTGACATTACTTTTGGACGCAGGTAGAAATATATGTTGCCTTTGCTGGGGGGGCTGGAGGGCCAACTCTGGCGAAGATGATTTTGGCTTTTGCATTCTGCAAGAATGGCTGTACTCGCCACTGCAAGTTGCCCGTTTTAACGGGGGTGTTTCAGGATTCGTCCACTTCCACGTCAACCGATCAAACGTTATCCTGATCGCGCCGACGGTAAGGCGACTTTTATTGCTGAGGGCACCCGGCCGGGCGGCCGCGCTTTCCAATTTCGGCGAGGGGCGAGGCAGCGTTTGGCAGAGTTTCATCATCTTTCCCTTGAGGCTTGGCGCCGGTGGCTGCGAGCCGGCGTTTCCTGGATGGGTTGTTGGCCGGGATATACCCAAAGTCCAAGGGGATGTGTTACGGTAGTAGAGAAGGCATACATAATGAAGAAGCTCGTGCTGGCATTTTCGATTCTGGTGCTGATGTGCGGTTGTGGTAGCAGGGCGCCATCTCCGCTCATTGTGGTGTCGATTGCTCCCGCCGTTCCACCCGACATCGACCAGGGCCAGACCCTGCAGTTTACGGCGAGCTTGGCTGACAACGCTGCGCCCCAATCCGCCGCTGGCGTGGCGTGGAGCGTCACCGGGCCGGGATGCGCGGGCGCCACGTGCGGAACGCTTTCCAACCTCACCGGCCCCTCCACAACCTATACCGCTCCCAGGTCGGTTTCAGCCAGCTTAAGCGTCACGGTGACGGCAACTTCCACGGTCCAAACGACCCAGGCCGCTTCGTCGACATTCTTCGTCATGCCTCCGCCCAGTATCGTTACCACCAATTTGCCTACCGCCACGCCGACTTATATTTACCACACAACTCTTCAGGCCACCGGTGGTGTAGCGCCCCTGAATTGGAGCTTGGCCAGCGGATCGCTGCCGGCAGGGATGGCCTTGAACAGTGCCGGATTGATTTTTGGAACACCCACCACGGGCGGCACTTCCACTTTTACGGTCAGAGTGACGGATTCATCGACGGCGCCGGGTGGCGGGCTCTCAACACAACAAACCTTTAGCCTCACCGTCGTGGGAGTTCTCTCCATTCCCACTGCCACGTTTCCGAATGGCAATGTGGGAATTGCCTACAGCGTTTCTCTCCCCTTTTCAGGAGGCTTGCCTCCTTTGGCCTGGAGCATCTACAGTGGCAGCCTGCCTTCGGGACTGGTGCTGCAAAACAACGGAGTGATTTCCGGCACGCCTACCGTGCAAGGCACTTATTCCTTTGCCGTGACGGTGGTTGATTCCAGTCCGGTCCAGCAGAATTTTACAAGCTCAAACTTCACCATCACCATAAACCCCTCGCCGCTGGCCATGAGGACGGCTGCCTTGGCAGACGGTACGGTGGACACGTCGTACCGGGGGCAACTTGTGGCAACCGGGGGCGCGCCGCCCCTGGTTTGGACAGTCATCGCTGGGGGGCTGCCGACGGGGTTGGCGCTCAGCCCCACGACCGGGGCGATTTCAGGCGTCCCCACGGCCGCGCCCGGCACTTATCCCTTCACCGTGCAAGTATCGGACATCAGCTCGCCGCCGCAGGTCGTCACACAAGACCTGAGCATCACCATCAATGCCGCGGTGGCGGCTTGCTCGAGTTCGGGTAACAACTCTGTCCTGGTGGGGCAATACGCTTTCAGCCTGCGCGGCTACAACGGGGTAGGTTTTCTTGCCGTGGTGGGCTCCCTCACGGCCGATGGCGCCGGCAATATCACGGCAGGCGAAGCTGACACCAACGGCGTCCTGGGCCCTCAATCCGGTAGCCTCATCACCAGTGCCAGTTCCTACTCGGTGGGACCTGACAACCGTGGTTGCGCCACGTTCGCGACTCCATTCGGAACGTTCTACACGCGGTTTGTGGTGGGAGGTTTGTCCGCGGGGGTTGCCACCCAGGGCCGCCTCATTGAGTTCGAAAACCCCGGCTCCAGCGCCTATGTTGCCGCGGGCCAGATCATTCAGCAAAACCCTGTCGCCTTCCTCTCTCCCCTCACGGGAAGCTACGCGTTGAGCACGGCGGGCTGGGATACCTCCACATCCGGCCGCGTCGCCTGCGTCGGAATTGTCAGTGGCGCCGCCAACAAATTCAGTTACCTGCAACAGGACTGCAATGATAATGGAACGGTCACCAACACGACCAACACCAGCGTCACCAATAATACGCAGTTGAACACCTATTCTGCTGCCGACACGAATGGGCGCGGCACGGGAATTCTTTCCGTGGGACAAGGCACCTCCACTCTTACATTTTACTGGGTTTCCACAACGCAGCTCTTCATTGTCAACGCCGATCCCGGCATCGCTTATAGCGGAGATTGGCAGCAGTCGACGGCGCCGCTCGGGGGTTCGGGATTCAACCAGGCCTCCTTCCGCGGCAACGTAGCCTTCTATGCGAATGGGTTGGGACTTTCCGGGGCAGCCGGGGATGTTGCGATTGCCACCGAGACGGCCGATGGCATCAGTTCCGAAACGACGCAGCTTTACCGGGATGTCGCCGGCGCCTTCCAAACGACCAGCACGACTTGCACCTATTCGGTGGTCGCGATTGGCCGGGTGACGCTGACTGGCAACAATTGCGCCTCGAGTCCCCCCATTTTCTATCTGTATAACCTGGATTCCGCCTTCCAAATCAGTACCGACTCCTCGATTGAATTGGGAACCTTTGAATCCCAAACGACGGGCCTCACTACCAATTCCCTGGCAGGGACTTACTACATGGGAACTTCGGAAGTGGTCAGCCAGGCCGCGCAGGCAGAGTTGGGCCTTCTCACTCTGACGGGCAATGGAATTGTGACCACTACTACCGACACGGCTTCCACCTCCACCCAGTCCGCGGGCGTTGCCGGCTCCGACACAATAACCTTGCATGCCGATGGGACTTTCAGCACCGGCTCTTCCGGCGGAACCACGGTGGGCATCGCCATCGCCGGCAACAAGCTTGTGATCGTTAGCAATCCAACCCTGACATTTCCCACGCTGCAAATCGGCCAGCGGTAGGAACCCATGGCCCACTTCCCTGGTATCTTGGTGTCCTGGGCGCAAGGGGTTACTTGGTGCCGGTAATTTCCGCAAAATAACGCTCCGAAACTGCAATTCGCGGCAAATAGTCCGTGCAACCCCCGGAGATTTCTGCAAAATCGGCTCAAATGCGCACAAATGTCCGACACTTTATCGGACAATTTGTCATTCTACCCTTTGTTTTCATACACATTTCCGGATCGACCTTCATTTTTAATAGCTTTTTGTGGTAGTGGTTCCCCAATTGTGACTTTTTGTTGGTTTAAGGTGTGGCGGATTCGCCACGAGGGGCGGGGGCTCAACTCTCTCACCTTCGGCACAGGCGCTGCCCTTTCGTTCCAGGCACCGGCTTCCACCTCCGCTATACTCACATATCTAGGCTTTGTCAATTAAAAAGTGAGGCTACATCCCAATGGCGGCCTGGCGGGGGCAGGCTTTCAGGCATCAGCTCTTGGCTTTCAGATCCCGCAACCCCGAGAGATATCACCACCAGGACACGGAGACATCAGGAAAAGAGCACAAATTGATCCAGGCTCCTGACTCCCAACTCCTAACTTCCAGCTCCTCAGCCCTCCCTCCCAAATTTTTTTCATCCCCTCCCCACCACCCGCCGATAACCAAGATGAAGGAATTCTAATGCGGGGCTTAGGACAAATCGGGACATGCGTTGCGTTGCCTCACTGGCCCACTGCCCCGCACTTCCAAACGTGTGGTGGGAATTCTGTGCTCCCGGAGGTAGGCGCTGGTGTCATTTGGAATGGGAACCTTTTCGAAGCACTGGTCATTCCCGCGAAAGCGGGAATCCATTCCGTCACCGGCTCATTTCCAATGGCGTGCGGAGTGGATTCCCGCTTTCGCGGGAATGACTGCACTTGGGAGCGTCTGCGTTTCGCAAATGACACCAGCTCCAGGAGGTGCGCCCCAATGAAACGGCTATTGCTTGCGATCGGCGGATTGGTGGTTATTTGCGGTTGCGGGGGTGGGGGCGGCGGCGGGGGAGGTTACACCCCTCCTGCCTCACCTCCTGCCATCTTCGTTTCCATTTCTCCGGCGGCCCAGACGAATATCGATCAGGGGCAAACGGTAAAGTTCTCCGCGACGGTGGAAAACGATTCGGCCAGCAAGGGAGTGACCTGGAGTTGTTCCGCGTCGGGGCTTACCGGCACGGCCTGCGGGAGTTTTTCCAACACCACGACGACTTCGGCAACGTACAATGCCCCCTCTTCGGTTTCGGCCAACCTCAGCGTTACGGTTACGGCCACGTCCGTCGCCGACACCACCAAGACCAGTTCCGCAGTGGTCATGGTTTGTCCGCCGCCGAGCATTACCAGCACCGCCCTTACCACCGCCACTCCCAATGCCAGCTATAGCGCTACTGTGCAAGCCAGCGGCGGTGCGGGGACGCTTACCTGGGCCCTGATGGGCGGCGCTTTGCCCTCCGGATTGACCATGAGCAGTTCCGGCGCCATCACCGGAACTCCCACCGTTTTCGGGACCTTTACCTTCACCGCGCAAGTCACGGATGCGTCCGCCGGATCGGGTGGACCCTGCTCGGCGCAGGGGCAGATCAGCCTGACGGTCGCCACGGTGATGAGGATCTCCACCACGTCGCTGCCCGCCGGTTCCCTGGGCACCGCCTACCTTGCACAAGTTGACGCCAGCGGCGGAACCACTCCGTATGCCTGGAGCCTAGCGGCGGGTCAACTTCCTCCCGGCCTGAGCCTGCTGCCGAGCTCCGGAGTGATTTCCGGAAGCCCCACGTCGCAGGGTAGCTTCACCTTTACGGTTACCGTGCGCGATTCCTGCCCGTCGCCCCAGACCCAAACCCAGTCCCTCGCCATCACCATCAATGCAGCGGGGCCGCCGACCGTTACCATCACCACCACCACTCTTGCCAACGCCACACCGAATGCCAACTACAGCGCCGCTCTGCAAGCCACGGGCGGCATAGCGCCGCTCACCTGGAGCCTGGCCAGCGGCGCTTTGCCCACCGGCTTGTCACTCGCTAGTTCCGGCGCCATCACCGGGGACCCCACCGTTCCCGGAACTTTCGGCTTCACCGTGCAAGTCACCGATTCTTCAGCCGGGCCGGCTTCGGCGCAAGCGCCGCTCAGCATCACCGTGGTTACGGTGATGAGCATTTCTACCACGTCGCTGCCCGCCGGTTCCGAGGGCATCACCTACCTGGCACAAATTGAAGCCAGCGGCGGCATCCCTCCGTATGCCTGGAGCCTAGCGACGGGCTCGCTTCCACCCGGCCTGACCATGCAGCCAGCCTCCGGAGTGTTTTCCGGGAGCCCCACGTCGCAGGGGAATTTCACCTTTACCGTTGCCGTATGGGATTCCAGCCCGACGCCCCAGACCCAAACCCAGCCTCTGACCATTGCCATCGGCGCGCCCGGGCCGCTGGTCATCACCACAACCTCTTTGCTCGACGGCACCGTCTCCAAACCCTACGCCGCCATGGCCGCGGCGATGGGCGGCACACCCCCCTACACTTGGAGTACCCCCGTGGGTACCGTGCCCCCAAGTGTGTCGCTCAACCCCTCCACGGGCGCGATTGCGGGGACACCGTCGTCTTTGGGCACAACGTATTTCACTGTTATGGTTACGGATTCAAGTTCCACGCCTGAAACCCAAACGCAAGCGCTCAGCATTACGGTGGATAACCCCGCGGAAGCGTGCACCAGCTCAGGCAACAACACGGTACTCCACGGGCCGTATGCCTTCAGCCTGAGCGGGTTTAATGACGCTGGCTTCCTGGCTGTTGTCGGCTCCTTCACCGCCGATGGAACCGGCAGAATCACCGCGGGGGAGGCGGATACCAATGGCGTGCTCGGTGCGCAACACGGCAACATTATCACCTCGGCCAGCTCCTACTCGGTGGGGCCGGACGGCCGGGGTTGCGCCACCCTGGCGACTCCGTTCGGAACCTTTGCGACGCACTTCGCTCTCGGGTCGATGTCTTCCAACCCCGCCACTAGCGGCCGGATGATCGAGTGGGACAGCCCCAGCTCGAGCGCCTATATCGCTACGGGCCAAGTCCTGCGCCAAAACTCCAGCGCCTTTGCCGGCGGATTGACCGGCAGCTACGTTTTCCGCACCGTCGGATGGGATCCCGCTCCCCTGGGCGGCCGCGACGCCTGTGTGGGCGTGATCGGCGCGAGTGGCAACACGTTCATTGGTATGGAGCAGGACTGCAACGACGCGTGGAACATCTCCAACACCGCGGCACCCGACGCTGCCGGAACTTACACCAGCCTGGATGCGAATGGCCGCGGCACGGGAATCATCGCCCTGTTGGAAACCAACTCCAACATCACGTTCTATACGGTGTCCAGCTCTCAATTGCTAATGCTCAATGCCGACTCCGGCCCGTGGGCCAGTGGGGAATGGGATCAGCAAAGCGTGCCAGCGGGCGGAGGCGGTTTCACGCAGGCATCGCTCAATGGCAACATGGTTTTCTATCTCAACGGGCTGAGCATGGTTGGTACCGCATCGGCCGTCTCCATGGAGACAGCTAGCGCTGATGGAAGCAGTTCGATGGCGATCACGTTTTATGAAGATCGCGCCGGCGCGATGCAGGTTTCCAGCACTTACACGTGCACCTACGCCGTCGAGCCGAGCGGGCGCGTGACCCTCAGCAGCGATTCGCAAACTTGCGGAGGCACTACTCCTATTTTCTATTTGTCGGGCTTGAACACGGGCTTCATTGTCGATACCGCACCGGGGGTGGACACGGGATCCATTGAACCGCAGTCGGGCGGACCTTTCAACAACGCCTCACTGGCGGGAAACTTCTTCGGCGGGATGGCGGAAGTTGTTATCCAAAGCGCGCAGACGGAGGTGGACCCCGTCGCACCGAACGGCAGTGGGAGCATTGCCGGCACTACGGACATCAGTTCGACGAGCGCGCAGGACGCGGGATCTTCGTTCCTCGCCGCCACCTATACGGTCAATCCGGACGGGACCTTCAACGTCAATTCCTCCGGCGGCGTGGTGGCCGGCATTATCATTTCCAGTACGAAATTCGTGATGTTCAGCCCCACAACCCTTGCGACGTCCCTGCCCACTTTGCTGGTGATGCAGCAATAGCGAGCCGCCCCAGGGCCTTACGCACTGGCTGCCTTCCACCCGGAACGTTGGCGCAGGCCGTTGATGTGGGCCACATGGTGCTTCCCGTGCCAGGCGTACATCGAAAGGTATTTTTCCAGCGTCACCCGCCCCAGCTCGGGATGATTCAGGGCGCGGGCAAAATCCTCCGGCTTCAGGCCGCGGAGCAGCATCACCAGGCGTTGGTGCAGCGAGTCGAGCAGGGTTAAGGACAGCTCGGCGGGGGCCGTGCGCGCGTCGCTCAATTGCGCCCAGAGACCCTCGTCGTAGGGCTTGATGGTGGGCTCGTTCTCAGTCAGCGCCAGGCGAAAGCGCGTGTAGGCGTTCATGTGACTGTCCGCGAAGTGGTGCACCATCTGGCGGACGGTCCAGCCGCCGGGGCGGTAAGGTGTGTCAAGCTGCGCTTCCGTCAGGCCCGCGACCGCCGCTCGCAGGTTCGCCGGCGTCGCTGCGATGTCGGCAAGCCACAGCTGCCGCTCCGCCTCGCTCGCGAGCAACCCTTCGCCGCTACGATTCCAGGTAAATTTCCCCACGGGATATTGCAGGTCCATCGCTTCCCTCCTAAATTAATGTGAATCCCTATCTGATGCGCCGAAGGGCCCGCGGGTTTCACCGCTCTACCCACCCAATATCTTTTCGATTTGGGCCAAATGATGCCGTGTGTGGCCAGCCATAATTCGGATGACGGTTCCTGCTTTCTCGGGACCGCGGTCCGGGTGGGCCGCGGAACGTTCGCCCGCAGCGGTCACCGTTCTTTCCTACGTGTTGCGCAACCAATCCCACACTTCTATACTTCAAGGTCTTTGTGGAGATTTCGTTTGGCGCGAATTCACATGCGGTTCACGCAGACGTGTTCCCCGGTTTTACCTTTGGAAGGAGTTTATAGGATGAAGTCATCGCGTCGTAATTTCCTTTTGACTGCCGTTACTGCACCCTTGGCGGCGAGCCTTGACCCTTATGGGCAGCGCCACTTTGAGGCTTTGGCAGCCACTCCGCCCGCAGGGCCCGTGCAATTTGAGAATCCGCAACTCCTCCGTTACGACGAGAAATGCTTCACCTTCAATGGCAAGGACACGCTGGTGATGAGCGGCGCGTTTCACTATCCCCGTTGTCCCAAGGCGCTCTGGCGCGATCGCTTGCAGAAATTCAAACAGGCGGGATTCAACACCGTTGAGACCTACGTCTTCTGGAATTATCACGAGCCGCAGGAAGGCAAAGTGGACCTCTCGGAGTTTGAAGCGTTCGTCAAACTCGTCCACGAAATGGGTTTCATGATGATCGTCCGTCCGGGACCCTATATTTGCGCGGAATGGGAACGTGGAGGATTTCCTTCCTGGGTGGCGGCCAAACGTTTCCCCCTTCGCACCAATGACCCGGAAAGCCTGCGGACCTCGCAGCACTGGTACTCGGCGGTTCTGCCCCTCATCATGAAGAACCAGATTGTGGTGGGCGGCCCCATCATCATGGTGCAGGTGGAAAATGAGTATGACTACAGCGCGCCCATGCCCGATGACGCCAAGCGCGAGTACGTGCGCGCCCTGGCGCAGATGGTGTGGAGCGCCGGCATCAGCGTGCCCGTCATCACTTGCTGGACCCGGCAGGCGCGCGAGAATAATGATCCGGACATGGCGCGGATCATTGACACGTGCAATTTCTATCCACGCTGGAAGATCGCGGCGCAGCTCACCCCGGCGCTGGAGAAACTGCGCCGCGAAGAGCCCGCCTCTCCCCTGACGATTACGGAACTTCAGGGTGGATGGTTCAGCGAAATCGGCGGCCTGCTTTCGGTGAATCAGGATGGTGTAGACTCGACGCAAATCAACCTGCTCACCAAGTCCGCGCTGGAGTTGGGGGTTACTTCCTTCAATTACTACATGGGGATCGGCGGCACCAATTTCGATTGGGCCGCGAAGAAGCTGACCACCACTTATGACTATGCCGCTCCCATCCGCGAACCCGGCGGCCTGGGCGACAAGTACTACGCCGTCCGCGGCATTGGCCAGTCTCTGCGCGTGCTGGGTAGCGTTCTGGCCCGCGCCGCGGCGCTGAAGGGCGCGCAATGCACGAACGACAACGTCAGTGTGAGTGAGCGCACCAACGGCCCCAGCGCGGTTCTGTTTGTCCGCGAAAATACCAATTCTCCCCAGCATTACAAAATGACTTTCACCGATCCCCATAGTCCGAGCAAGCGCTTTGTCTCTGCTCCCCGTCAGGGGGAATTGGAACTGGCGCCGCGCGAGATGAAGATCCTGCCCGTGCAGATTAAGATTAGCGGCGGCAGGCTGTGCTACTCGACCGGAGAAATGCTCACTCACGGCGTCAACCTGGATCGGGACTTCGTGATTTTGTACGACATGCCGGGGCGAATCTTGGAGATGGGCCTTGCCACCGAGGACGAACCCAAAGTGCAAGGCGACACGGCCTATCGGTATTGGGATCCGGAATACGAAACCTCGGTTCTGGCGGTGCGGGTTGGAACCACGGAAAAAATGCTGATATACCAGGAGCACCTTCAGATCTTCGTCGTCCCGCGCGAAAAAGCTCTGCACACCTTCCTCTGGGAGTTTCCCCCAAGAATTGTTCCCGGCTCCGAGGAGACCAAAACGGTGATCGCTCCCATCCTGACCGACGCCTACGCCCTGGTGGCGTCGGGCACGGTCAAGAGTCGCGCCTGGGTGGATTTGGAGTTCCTCCCCGGCCAGCACGATGTTGCCGTGATGTTGCCGCCGCTTCCGGTGAAGTGCCGGCTGGATGATATCCTGACCGACTTCCTCTATGACCGGCCCTGGCACCTGGCGCGCGTCCATGTGACCACGCCAGCATTGCCCTATCAGCCCATCAACCTGAGCGAGGGCGACACCTGGGTGGAAAAGTTTGATCCCGCCGCCGGTGAATGGCTCGCCGGCCCGCCGCACGCGCTCGAAGATTTGGGACCGGTGCCTTACGGCTACGTCAAGTACCGCACCCCATTCACTTTCAACGGCGAGCCCCGGATGTTCATCTCCATGCGAGCCGACGACGCGAAGAAGGTTTTCGTCAACGGTAAGTTCGTGGCGGAGGCCTCCAACACCGAGAAGTTCATTGATTTCCCCCTCGCGAAATACGCACAGCCGGGTTCGAACCTGGTGGAAATTTCCTACGAACTCTTTGGCGCCCCAAGTTTTGGCGAGCATTTGGGCGAGTTGAAAGGACTCGAATCGGCCGGCATTGGTGCTGATTTCGCCTCGGCCAAAGGCCTGGAGAGTTGGCAAATCCAGCGCACCGCCGCGCTGATGAGGGGGCGGGAAATTAACCCGGACGCCGGGCCTACGCCCGCCGAAGGGGCCGGCCGAAATCCCGCCAATGCCGGGCAGCGACCCGTCGGCGGGGCTTGGACGCCCGCGTCATTCCTTGGGGGTGGGGAGAACCAGCCACTGGTCCCTGCCTTTACATGGTGCCGTGCGAGATTCACCCTGCCACTGCCTGATGGAGCTTGGCAAGCACCCTGGAAGCTCACCTTCGATGCGGACTGCGACGCCCTTATTTTCCTCAATGGGAAATTCGTAGGGCGCTACGTGACCGTCGGTCCGCAGAAGAATTTCTATCTTCCCGAACCGTATCTTGCCTCGGGCGGCGAGAACAACCTGACGTTTGGGCTGGCCTATACCGACCAACCCCATCACTTGCGCAAGTTGCAAGTGGCGCCCTATGCGGAGTTCGCAGTCCGCCGGACACGTATTGAGTTTGAATGGTGACCGCGAAAAGGGTGGGTGCCCCTTGGAAGATGTGCCTTCACGAGTGATCGAGACACTTCTATGAAGCAAATCGGGCTGGCCCAGGGTTTGCCTGCATTATCGTTCTCCATCCATAGGCGGCCATGCCATTAGGTATTTCTTGGAAGGTGGTCAATTTTGAACAGACGAGTGCCCTTTGGGCGCTGAACATGATGAAGATATCCTTCGCGATCTGATAGAATTCATTAAACACAAAGTTGGCTTAATTTCGCGAAACGCCCCAAATCTATATGGAGGGAACTCACATGCGTGTTCGCCACTTCAGCTTCCTCCTCTCGGCAATGGTGCTGCTGCTGGTAAGTGTACAGCCCGTTTTCGCACAGAGAGGGAGACTCATTGTCCGCGTCAGTCCGCGTCAAGCTTACATTTATGCCGACGGCAATCCTGTTGTCGACGCGGCACACCACTTCGTAGTCTTGGCTCCCGGAGAGCACAAGATTGATTTGTACAACTACGGGTACAAACCGGAGTCGCGGACGGTCACAATCGAGGCTCATAAGACCACCATCATCAATGTAACGATGGAGGCAATCCCGGGGCCGGTCACGGGGCCGTGGGGATGCATTACCCTGGAAGGCGCCGACCGCGACGCCGGCCTCTTGAATGGCAAAGACCCTGCCTTTTTCGTTGGGCACGGCGACGAATTCAACAACGAATGGGTTTGGAAGCAGGAATTGATCGTTCCCCCGGGGAAATATGAATTGACCGTGATACACGGCGACCCCAAAATCTGGTCGACCGAGGTCGATGTGCAAGCCAACCAACGCGTGGTGGTTGATGCTTACAAAGGCGTTCGCAAGACCGTCGCTTGGCCGCGTGGACAGCAGTTGCAGTCACTGCCGCGATTCACCGCCGGCATTGCCAGCGCCGAGGTGGCGATCCAGAAGGTCACCGGCCAGTTTTCTTCTTCCACAACGCAGATCAATTGCGGCGATTCCGCGCACCTGACGTGGTCCTCTGACGGCGCCGTGAAGACGGACATCAACGGCGGGCCCGTAAACGCCTCCGGCGATCAGACATTCCAGCCTAAGCAGACCACCGATTATAAATTCACCGCCGCCGGGCCGGGTGGAGTTTACACTTCCGACGCCACGGTGAACGTCAACACGGCGATTGCCGCTTCGCTCAGCGTGTCGCCCGCCGAGGTTCGTTACCACAAAATCGGCGATAAAGTTGACCAACAGTGTGCCGCGACGGTGACCTGGTCAGCCGGCAACGCCGACACCATCTCCGTTGATCCCTTCGGATCGGTCGGGGCGACTGGCAGTCACGATATTCAGGTCGCGCCCACCAAGACTTCGCCAGGACCGATTGACGAAACTACCACTTACACCCTGCATGCCAGCAACGCCTGCGGCGGGTCCGAGACGCGCACTGCCACGTTGCACATTACGGGCTCGATTGATACAGAGTCCGTTGTAAACGAGGCCACACTCGAAACCGAACTCACCTTCAACAGCATTTACTTCCCTTACAACCTGCCGACCGTGGCGAATCCTCAAGCCGGGTTGGTTCCCAGCCAGGGTAGGCGCCTGGATGAAATCGTTTCCAATTTCAAACAGTATATGGCGCTTCGGCCGGAGGCTAAGTTGATTCTGGAAGCCCACGCTGACGTCCGTGGCTCGGTGTTATTCAACCGCGTGCTGTCACAACGTCGCGCCGACCGGGTTAAGAGCTATTTGATCGAGCATGGGATTCCTGCCGAAGGGATTGAGACCAAAGCCTTCGGAAAGGACAAGAACCTTACCGACAATGAAGTGCGAGAGTTGACTGCGAAGAACCCCAATGTCACGCCGGAAGATCGCAAGCGGGTGGATCGCAATATCGTTGCTTTCCGCATGGCGAACAACCGTCGCGTGGACATTCACCTGAGCACCACGGGCCAGGCTTCGCAGCGCTTCTTCCCTTACAATTCCGACGACCTGAATGTGCTGCTGGGAGAACAGAAACCGGTAGCCAGGAAAGCGGTGGCCAGGAAAGCACACGCCAAGAAGGCCGCCACCAAGTAGTCAGTAACTTCTGCAAGGCATCGCCGGGGCCGCACCAGCGGCCTCGGCGAGTTCAATTCGCAGGGATTTCCCGCCTCGAGTGCTACTCCCCTTTCAGTTGTGAAGTGCAATTAGGGCAGCGCGTGGCCGCCAGGGGAATTGGCGAACAGCAGTACGCGCAGGACTTCGTTGCGGGGGCGGCGGGGGCCGGCGCAGGCGTCCGCAGCTTATTCACCTGCCGCACCAGCAGGAACATGGCAAAAGCCACAATCACAAAATTGATGATGGCGTTCAAGAAGATGCCGTAGTTGAGCGTTGCGGCCCCGGCCGTTTTGGCGGCGGCCACCGTATCAAAGTGCCGGCCGGTGAGGCTGATGAAGAGGTTGGAAAAGTCAACCCGCCCCAGCACCAAGCCGATGGGGGGCATCATGACATCGTTGACCAATGAGGTCACTATGCCTCCAAACGATGCGCCCAAAACAATTCCGACCGCCATGTCGATGATGTTCCCGCGCATGGCAAAATCCCTGAAATCTTTCAGCATGGTTGCTCCTTTTTGGTGGAGGCTGAAAAATCCCTGCCCACCGGAATAGGTGCGATTTTACCTCGTTCCGGTTGGCGGGGGAAACAGCGGACTTCGGGATTCCGCGTGAGCGGGGCCGCCGCCATAGGCGCTGGAATAATGGTTAGCGGTGCCCGAAAGCCCGCGCAGCGGGCAAGGTCAATTCACTCTTGTCCAAAGCACGGTCTGGCGAATGACAGAG
>Ga0182027_10003724_pt1 | contig 23950 bp, 19 predicted proteins | sample 712E1DmetaG_FD_121300 | JGI IMG/M metagenome (GOLD analysis project Ga0182027, IMG submission 121300) | Permafrost microbial communities from Stordalen Mire, Sweden - 712E1D metaG (Illumina Assembly) | ecosystem: Environmental > Terrestrial > Soil > Wetlands > Permafrost | place: Sweden... | reverse complement strand
GAAGTGCATGGTTTCGGGGACCTTGATGAGCAGCTTGCCGGTGCCCATGACGAAGCCCGCGTCCGTGTTGCCGATGCCGGTGGCGAACTGGTTGAACGCGCCGGCCATGCACGTGTGCGAATCGGTGCCAAACAACACCTCGCCCGGACGCGTATGGCCCTTGGCCGGCAATGCCGTGTGGCAGACGCCGGCGTAACGCGAACCAAACTGCCGTTTCAAATTGCCCCTGGCGGCGTCGAATTTCCACGAGCCGTTCGGATCGTCAATCACGTCGTAGAAATACATGATGCCCTGTTCGCGGACAAAATCGCGCAGGATGTCCACGTTACGGTTCGAGAGCGAGTCGGAGGTGAAAATGTAATGGTCGGGGATGATGACGATTTTGTTTTTGTCCCAGACTTTGGCGGTCTTGCCGAACTCGCGTTTGAACACGCCGATGGTGCCCGGCCCGCAAACGTCGTGCGTCATGAGCACGTCAGCGTTGACCCAGAGGTTGTCGCCGGCCTGCACGCGCGATTTTCCAGCGGCGCGAGCGAGCAATTTTTCCGTCAATGTCATAGGCTGGACAAAATAACCGACGCGCGAATGAACTTCAACAGAACATTGCCACTTGCCACGTAGAATTCGTCCGGCAGACTTGCGCCCCGCGTGACCCCGTCCGACATCTTTTTGAATCTGCTCCGCAGCGACGTGCCGGTGCTCGCGCTCGCGCCGATGCAGGACGTGACCACGCTCGAATTCTGGCGCGTGCTGGCGCGCCACGGCGGCGCGGATGCTTACTGGACGGAATACTTCCGCGTCTACGGCAATTCGCGGCCCGACAAGTGGATTCTCCGGTCCATCACCGAAAATCCCACCGGCCAGCCCGTCGTTGCCCAGCTCATCGGCAACAACATCCCGGCGCTCGTGCGCACGGCGAAGGCGTTGCAGCAATTTCCAGTCGCGGCGATTGAGCTGAACCTCGGCTGTCCCGCGCCTGTGGTTTATCGCAAATGCGCGGGCGGCGGTCTGTTGCGCGACCCGCAAAAAATCGACGCCATCCTCGGCGCGCTGCGCGACGCGGTGACGATTCCATTCACCGTGAAAACGCGCATCGGCTTCAAGTCGCCCGACGAGTTCGATACGCTGCTGCCGCTATTCGCGAAACATGCGATTGATTTGCTCACGGTTCACGGGCGCACGGTCACGCAAATGTACCGGCCCGGTGTGCGCTACGACCTCATCGCGCGGGCGGTGCGCGAGTTGCGTTGTCCGGTGCTGGCCAATGGCAATGTCCATGGTCCGGCGCAGGCGCAGGCGTTGCTGGCGGAGACGGAGGCGCGCGGATTGATGATCGGACGCGGCGCGATTCGCAATCCGTGGCTGTTCGACCAAATTCGTCAGCAGCTTCGCGGCGAAAAGATAAAACTGCCGGCCGGGCGCGACGTGCTGGCTTACATCCGCGAACTTTGGGACGCCGAAGTCACGCCCGGTGTGCGCAAATCGGCGCAGGTGCGGCGCATGAAAAAATTCATGAACTTTATCGGTGAAGGCGTCGGCGAAAAATTCCTGCACGAAATCCGCCGCGTCACGACACAAGCCGATCTGTTCCGTGTCTGCGAGACTTATTTGGATCACGACCAGCCGATGACACTGGAGCCGCCGGATCTTGTGCGAAACGATGGTGCCATGAAATTGGTTGGTTAGGGGGCTACGACGGCATTGTTCCTGCTGTTTCACGAGTGGCGGTTGCTTGGCCGGTCTTTGTCTTCATGTGAAGAGAAGATTGAGCGCAGGGGATGGTTTCGTCCTATGATGGCATTATTCCTGCTTGTAGGCTGACTGTCGTTTTTTAACCGATCTCTTATTTTATGCGAAGAAAAATACTTGTTGTAGAGGATGATGCAGACCAACTTGAATTAGTTCGTTTGACTCTGGAAAAGGCGGGTTTTGCGATTGGCACGGCTGCCAATGGCAGTGACGCTCTCGTAAAAACCCGTTCAATATCGCCGGATTTGATTATACTGGATTTAATGTTGCCCGGCTTAAACGGGTTCGATATTTGCGAAACTTTGCGAAAAAATCCAGCCACGGCTTCCGTACCGATTATCATGCTGACGGGCTTGTGCAGCCAGTTTGGCCGTCTGGCCGGGTTGGAATCTGGTGCCAGTGATTTTCTCACGAAGCCTTTCAAAGTGGAAGAACTTGTCTCAAAAGTGGACAAATTGCTGCGGACTCGCAGGTCTTCCAAAGCTAAAGTGCAGAACGAATTAGAGCCAAGACTCAAAGGTTCCTGTCCCAGTTTAGCCGCTCAGCCGGGTTGAAGTCTGGTGCCGGCAATTTTTCCACATGGCCGGTCAATTCAGGGGACTTGTCGTAAAAAAAGACAAGTTGCTGCGGGCTCCTGCCGCAAATCCAACTGCACGCCGATGCCGCTGCATTCTTGACTTTGGCGGCCTGACTGGATTTAGCTCAGGCGAAAGCCTTTTGAAACCTGTGATGGAATAAACCGTCTGCAAACCCAGTGAAGACTACAATGAAGACAAAATCATTTCATGCCGTGTGTTGGGGATTGGCTGCTCTGCTTACTTTCTCCACGCTTGTTTGCGCGCAAGGCCTTAAACCGATTCAGCTTCCGAAGCCGCAGATGGACGGCGGCAAACCCCTCATGCAGGCGCTGAAGGAGCGCAAATCTACACGCTCATTCAGCACCGAGAGACTGCCAATGCAAGTGCTTGGCAATGTGCTTTGGGCGGCATTCGGTATCAATCGTCCGGATACCGGTCATCGAACTGCACCATCGGCAGTGAACTGGCAGGAAATTGACATTTACGTCGCCACTGCAGACGGACTTTATCTTTACGACGCGAAAGGACACACGTTGCAGCCGGTGCTTGCTGGGGACATCCGGGCAGGAACCGGAGGGCAACCCTTCGTGAAGGAGGCGCCGGTCGAGCTTGTCTATGTGGCGGATTATTCGCGGATGGGCAAAACGACGGATGAAGACAAAAATCTTTATGCCGCGACGGATACGGGTTTCATCGGCCAGAATGTCTACCTGTTTTGCGCTTCCGAAGGATTGGCGACGGTGGTGCGTGGATCGGTTCCCAGGCAGGCCCTGGCGAAGACAATGAAATTGCGGCCCGATCAAAAAATCATCCTCGCCCAAACGGTGGGGTATCCGAAAAAGTAGATGTCACGGCAACGACAGCCCCGTCAGGAGCGAAATCCTTGTAAAATTATTTTACCTTCACTCGAAACTCGCTTGCGTCGCGGATTTTTTCCAAGTCGCCTTTGTAAAATTCCTCGCGGTATTCGTCGGTTTCGAGCAGGTGCTGGTGGAGTTCCTTTTTGTCGCGCTTGATGATGAATTTCAATTCATCCAAATCGTCCGACCAACGGAACCCGTTGAAAAATTCCGCGCCGGCAAACTGCGTTTTGTAGAGCGCGTTTTGTGAATAGCACGTGCCGAGGTAAAGCTGCTTGAAACCGTGCTCGGCGAACAGCGCCACCGCCGAGGTCATCATGAACATGCCGAGGTTGCGCGCGTAATAATTCAGGTCATAGAAGGCGTAATAGTAATAGGCCAGTTCCTTGTCTTCGAGATACAGCGTCGCGACGCCAACTTCACCGCCATGCTCCGCATCAGTGAATACAAGCAGATGTGAGATAATGGGCGAACCAAACAGCGCGTCGAGCCGCTCGAACGTCATCACGTCCTTGCCGAATTTGATGTCGGCGTAGGTCTTGAAAAATTCCCGGCGTTCCGGCGTGTAATTATATTTGTCGCGCGGTACGAGCTTCACGTCAATGCCCGCGCCCTTGCGCAGGATGCGGCGGTTTTCGGATGACGGCTTGAACTTCGCAAGGTTCACCCGCACCTGGCGGCAGAGGTAAAAACGGTCGAGATTGCGTGACGACGGCAGGAAGCCGGCGTTGAAAATGTCCGACGGCGTTTCACCCGGCTCCGGCACGGCCCAGATGGCGTAGGGAAACTGGTAGTGCTCGTAGTCGGAATTTTGTTCGGAGAAAAGGAGTTTCATGGCAAAGCTTTTGACACAGATTTCACGGATTTGCACTGATCGAATCCGTGTTAATCCGTGTCTGGTTTTGTTTGGAGGCGTTCACCGATTTTCTCCGTAGGCGCAACCGCCAGCCCGTCAGCACGTCGTAGCTCACCGAGTTTTTCAGCTTCGCCATATCGTGGACGGAGATTTCCTCGTTGCCTTGACGGCCCATGATGACGGCTTCATCCCACATCTGCGCTTCGGGAATATCCGTGATGTCCACCATCAATGCGTCCATCGCGATGCCGCCGATGAGCGGGGCGCGTTTGCCGTGGATGAGCGCGCCGCCCTGGTTGCGCACGCGCGGGAAACCGTCGCCGTAACCAATGGGCAGCACCGCAATGCGCCGCTCCGATGACGCGGTATAACGCATGCCATAACCGACGACTTCGCCGGGTTTCAGTTTTTGAATCGCCGCGATGCGTGCCTTGACCGACATCACCGGTTCGATGCCCGGAATCCGGCGGCAGACCGACGACGGGAAAACGCCATACATCAAAATGCCCACACGCACCATGTCGAGATGCGCCTGCGGCAAATCGAGGAACCCGCCGCTATTGCAAGTATGGCGATATTTCACCTTGATGCCGCGCGCCGCCATGCCTTTCAGGACTTCGTTGAAGCGGGAGAATTGAAGGTTGGGAAATGTCTTGTCGATTTCATCCGATTGCGCGAAGTGCGTCATCACTCCTTCGAGCAGCAGTGATTTCTCGGCGCAAATCTGTTCGATGAGCGGCAGCGCCTCGTCCCAGCGCACGCCGAAACGGCTCATGCCGGTGTGAATTTTCACATGCACCGGCACGCGTTTGTTGGCGGACGCAGCGTCGCGCGCGAGTTTGCGGACGGTATGAGGCTCATTGACACAGACCGTCAGGTCGTGTTCGACGCACCACGGCAATTCGGCTTCCTGTCGTTCACCGAGCAACAGCAACGGCGCGGTGATGCCCGCATCGCGGAGCGCCGCCGCCTCTTCCAACGTGCTAAGACCAAACCCCCATGCGCCTTCTTCGAGCGCGATGCGCGCCACGTCGAGCGCGCCGTGGCCGTAAGCCTCGTCCTTCACCACGGCCATCAACTGCACGTTGCGCGGCAGGTCGCGGCGGATGAGCTGCAGATTCCGACGCAGCCGACCGAGGTCAATTTCCATCCACGCCGGTCGCAACGGAAAAGTTGTCGAATCAAAGTCCATTGAATCGTCGAAAAATGTTTTAACCACGAATCGTGCCAAATGACACGAAAAATCGAGACATGGATTTCATAAATTGGCACGGATTAAAATTGTTTGAACCAATCCGTGAAAATCTGTGCAATCCGTGTCAAACCGTTCCCGGCGGCCACAGGCTTTGCCCGATGTCCGTGCGGAAATAGCTGCCCACGACGCGGATTCTACGAATGTTTGCATAGGCTTTCGCAATCGCCGCGTCCAGCTTCGGCGCAAGCGCGATCACATCCGCTATGCGGTGGCCGGTGGACATGAGTTTCCCGTTTGTGCCGCGAGCAACTTCGTTCCACCACACATCGCAGTCGAATTGTCCGTCCACTTCCAACGGCAAATGCGGACTACGCACCTGTATGAATGGGTAACCGTAACCGGCCAGCGTGAGCGAACAGCCGAAATTGAGTTTTTCGTTGAACTGCAGGTCCAGCTTTTTGTTCTGTGCGGTTCGCAGGACGATTTCCGCCGGATTTTTCAGCATTCGCAAAATCATCGGCCCGGACGTGACGCCGATACGGATATTGTATTCGATGACGTGCCATTTTGGGTGGGGCGAGGCTACTGACGAGCCGGCTCGCGAGGACGCTCGCCCCACCGAAGAATTACATTTGACCGCGGTGACTTGCAGCGGCCCGTTGAATTTTACCTCACGCAACCACGGCAGCAGCGGATGAATGAGTTGCCGCGCCAGACCGTATTTGTCATTGGGATCGCGTTCGACCAATCCGCCGAGCGGCGCGCCGGCAATCACGCCCTGGTTGCCGTTGAAGGCATATTTGTATTCCTGATTCGTGACGAGCGAATAAATTTCACCGCCGCTGACCAAGACAATGTGCCCTACCTCGGCGCGCCCAAGATATTCCTGCAAAAAAACACCCTCGTCGTAATTGACGTGCCGCAGCCACGCGCGCGTGTCCTCGACCGTCTCGCAAAGAATCGTATGAATCGGACTTGTCGGCGAGCAAAGCGGATTTTTGATGACGAATGGCTGTGGATGTTTTGCCAGGATTTGTTCGGCAGATTTTTGATTGGATGCTACGTAGGCCTGCGGGAAGGGAATTTTGAAGTCCGCGCACAGTTTGCGGGCAAAATTGCGTTCACGCTCGATCCGCATCGCCTCGCGTGTGGGGCTAAAAATGCCGACACCCGATTTCAAAAGGTCACCCGCCCACGGCGCCTGCGCCCAATCAATGGATTGCGGAATGACGACATCAATGTTCTTTTCCCGAATTAGTGGAACCGGACTCGGAAATGCGTTGCGCGAAAAAGTCGGTCCGGCAAGCGACGGCGGAAAATGGCCGTAGTTGCGGGTGAGATACGTTGAGACACTCGCGCCCGCATCCGCCAGGGTTTGCCCGATGCTGTGCGCAAACGAGCCGACACCGAGAATCATCACGGATGTCGCCGGGTTTTGCTGCATTGATGTTTTGCGTGGCATGAATTTTTCCGTGCGCGAAAGTGTTTCTGAATTATGCCAGTAGTGCAACGACAAGCTCAAGGAAGACTGGAGCCAGCTGTCAGGATTGAACTGACGACCCACGGTTTACAAAACCGTTGCTCTACCGCTGAGCTAAGCTGGCTGCTGATATTATTGTTACGCAGTATGCCGTGATTTGGCAAGTCAACGTGTCAGGCTACACCGCGCACGGCGCAAGAATCGCATCGGCCATGCCGTGAATGATCTTTTTATCCGCCGGACAAATCGTCGCCAACACGCCGCCGAGTTGCAGGCGCTCCGCGTCAGCTTCCCCGGAAACAAAATAATACGGGCACAGCCGCACCCGGCCTTTCATCGGGACTAGGGCATTTTTCTCGAAGTCAAACCACTGCGTTTCGACCGTTTTTGGTTTTTCATAACGCTGTAGAACAAACGGCGAATTTTGGAAGCTCGAAATTGCCTTGTCCACCGCAGCGCTCCACTCCTCTTGCGACAAATCGTTGCCGAGATAAACGCCGCGCGCGCCCCAGGCGTGTTCGGAAAAACCTGATACTTTCAAAATCAGTTCGCGTTCGCGTTGTGAAAGCGTTTTGAGCTGCCGCCAGTCCGTGAGATCCAATTCAGGAATCGCCGCGTGGGGCGACAGCGGGGTCGGGTCAACAATCCATGTGTAAGGGACCAGCTTGCGTAAACGGTTGAAGAATGCTTCGCCCAATTCCTGCCGCCAGAAATCGTACAGATTGCGATTCCACAACAGCGCAAGAAGCATTTTTTCCTCGAAAATCGGTTTCGGCGGAGGTGTGAGCCGGATTTTTTTTGCAGCAGCCAGTTCAAAAATTTTCTTCGCGTTCGGCACATTCGCCAAATCAAACAGCTCGAAGAAGCGATAAACTGCGTCACCATCAACAAACTGGTTGAAGGTTGAAGGTTGAAGGTTGAAGGTTGCGCCGCTGCGTTGATTCAACTGCTCCGCCAACCATGCCATCTCCGGTTTGTAGGTCGCCGCTTCCTCCGAAACAACGATGTGAACCTGTTTTGCGTTGCCAAAGATGGATTCAAACCCGCGCAGCATTCCGTCCACGCCGCCAAGGACTTTGGACTTTGGACTTTGGACTTTGGACTCCGAATACGTTTGGTTCAACCATCCCGTCAGCCCGATGCCGCCGGGCACGGAATCAAGTTCCGTGATGCTGATGCCGGTTTCCGTCAGCAAAATGTCTGGGCGAATGACGCGCGGCACCTCATTTTTGAAAATGGGCCGGCGTTGAAGTTCGATCAGTTCGCGCGGCTTGCCGCGATCCAGCAATTCCGCAATCCACGCCGGTTGTTTGCCCTCCACGCTGCGGCGATAAAGCAGATTAACCGCGCGATAGAATTGCAGCAGCACACGACCCAGAGTTTCGATTTCCTTCGCCAGATTTTCGCCGAGCGGGAACGGCACCGGCGAAATGCGCCAATCGAGTCCTGCAAAAAGTCCGCCGGCCGGAATTTGACTCCGGATGAATCGTGCCCTGTCAGCAGGTGAAGCTGTTGAGGAATCCGTGTTCAATCCTTGTCTTTCCGTGGTGGATTCAAGTCCGTAATTGGCCATTCCCGATGCCAATCCATTTGTAGCTGGTCAGTTCGTTCAGTCCCATTGGGCCGCGCGCGCCGATTTTATCGGTGCTGATGCCGATTTCCGCGCCCATCCCGAATTCGGCGCCGTCGGTGAACCGCGTCGAGGCGTTCCAATAGACTGCCGCCGAATCCACCTCGTTCAGAAATTGTTTCGCGTGCGCCTCGTTCCGCGTGACAATGCTGTCCGAATGCGCCGAGCCGTAGTAATTGATGTGATCAATCGCTTGCTGGACGCCGTCTACGACGCGCACGTTCAGGATGTAATCGTTGTATTCGGTGAACCAATCCTGCTCGCTCGCGGAGCGCAGTTTTGAATTTTGAATTTTAAGTTTTGAATTCAAAATTTCCTGCGTTTGTTCGTCGGCGCGAAGTTCAACGCGCTTCGCAAAAAGTTTTTCCGCAATCGCAGGTAAAAATTGCGCCGCAACTTTCTTGTCCACCAGCAGCGTTTCCATCGCGTTGCAAACGGCAGGGCGCTGGCATTTGGCGTTCATCGCGATTTCCCCGGCCATTTTCAGGTCGGCGTCGGCGTCCACATAAACGTGGCAGACGCCCTTGTAATGTTTGATGACGGGAACCTTCGAACAATCCGCCACGGCGCGAATCAATCCTTCCCCGCCGCGTGGCATGCACAGGTCAACGTATTGCGTGAGCGATAACAGGATGGGAACCGCCTCGCGGTCGGTCACAGGCACGACTTGGATGGCGTGCTCTGGAAATTGCCGGCACGCGATTTTGCCCGCGTCAATCATCGTTTTGGCGATGAGCTGGTTGGAATTCAAGGCTTCCTTGCCGCCGCGCAAAATCGTTGCGTTGCCGGACTTGAAGCAAAGGCTTGCCGCATCCGCCGTCACATTTGGGCGCGATTCATAAATGATGACCACGACGCCGATGGGCGTGGAAATTTTTTGGAGCTTCAATCCGTTGGGCCGGACGCGCTCGTCCAAAATTCTTCCGACGGGATCAGGCAACGCCTCGATTTCGCGCAAACCTTTTGCCATGGCGGCGATGCGTTTGTCATCCAGCTTGAGCCGGTCGAGCATGGCAGATGAAAGCCGCCCGCTTTTCACGGCGGCGTTCATGTCGAGAGCATTGGCCTCTTTGAGCGCGTCGGCGTTTTGTTCCAGCGCGGTGGCCATGGCCAGCAGACAGGCATTCTTCTCCCCCGTCGTCAATTTGGCGAGTTCACGCGACGCAGCCTTGGCTTGTTTGGCCAATCGCGTCATCTGCTCATTCAATGTCATACTGGAACAAACTAACCTAACAATAGAAACTTGAAAGTGCGAAGTGAGCGGGTCGGAATACGGCCTCAACGTTCGCCAATCCAGACGAGCGTGCCACTCGGCAGTTTGTCGAAGAGCGGAATCAAATCATTTGCGGCGAGATGGATGCAGCCGTATGACGCCGGACGGCCCAGAGACGGCTCGTCGCCCGTGCCGTGGATGTAGATGTAGCGATTGTGCGAATCCACATTGCCACCGCGATTGAAGCCGGGTTCGAGTCCTTCCAGCCACAAAATGCGCGTCGTGATTTTTGCGTCCGGCAAACCTTTCCAGGTGTAACCGATCGGCTGGCGGCCTTTGAAAACCGTGCCGACCGGCCAGCCGCCCCCGATTTTTTCAACGACGCGATGCAATCCCAATGGCGTGCAATTCGTGCCTTCCGTCTGCCCGATGCCGAAACGCGAAGTGGAGCAGCGGAACTTTTTTACAGGCCTATATTTTGCACCACAAAGACACAAAGGCATGGGGCATTTTTCAAAAAGCGAAATGGTTTGTTCGGCGATGCTGACGGTGAGAACAAACCGGCTCGGAACTACACCGAGTTGCTGGCATTTCCGCAAGCAAGGGAGGAACAGATTCATGGGTGAAATGTCACGGTCATGGATTCAGAGAGCGATCGGCATCACTCCAAGCAGTTTTTTAAATTCATCCGAGTTCTAATCATTTTGTGACGTTAGCATTTGCGTCAATGTCACTCAACTTGATCGCCTTGACATCAACAGAACCGTCTGCCTTGATGATGAAATAAATGGTGAAGCGGTCAGGGCCAAGTGGAGAAATGCCTTCGAGTTTAACTTTGACTGCGTGATGCTTTCCATTTTCATCCCATCGCACTTCCGCTTCCGAAGCAACTGGCACTGGAATCCAACCTTCTGTTGCATTGGCGCTTTTAACTAACCAGCCTTTTTCGGCCACTTTCGTATCGCCATAATAGGCACACACTCCATCCAAGTCCTGACCTGTTTTATTTACAAAGCCAATGTAATATCGCCCTTTCATTGATGACTGTGAACAAGCCGATATTAACAAAACAAGTCCTGTTACGCTAATCAGACCAATGAGTATCTTTTGATACGACGTCATTTCAATTTTTTCACGAGCACCTTCGAGTTCCTTCCGCTCTGCTCGTAAATTTTCGCACGGGCGGGCGGCAAATCATCGGGCGTGCCCTCGGCAAAGCCGCCTTTGGACTGAAAATAGGTGAACGCCTGTGTTGAGAGCGTAATGAGTTCGCTCAAACCCATTTCTCGCGCCTTGTTTTCGACGAACTGGATGAGCTTGCGCCCGATGCCCTGGTTTTCGTACGACGGATTGACATAGAGACACGCCAGTTCGCCTTTCTTTTGCTCGGGATAGACATGAAGCGCGACGCACGCGACGGGGTTTTTATCAATCTCGAAGATATAATAATCGCCCAGGTTTTTCTCGATGTTCGCCCGGGTGCGCTTGATCAGTTCATCCGACTCGACTGCCGCCTTTGTCAGCAATTGAATCGCCCGCACGTCCTTCTTTTTGGCGGGCCGGATTTGCTGGTATTCATTCGCATAAATGAGCGTGCCGATGCCGTCATTGGAAAACACCTCGGCAAGCAGGCCTTCATCCACTTTGCCGTTGATGATGTGAACGCGCGGTACGCCGACGCGGCACGCCGACGCGGCATGCTGCGCTTTCGACAACATTTCAGGCACAAATCCAGTGCCGCCTTGTTGCAGCAATTTTTCCAGGTCTGCCACGAGCGTCTGGCGAATGAGTTTGCCGTTGTGAATCAACCCATCCTGCGTCGTGATAAAAATCAATTTGACGGCTTTCAACGCTTCCGCGACTGCGACCGCGACGCCGTCGGAATTCACACGATACGTTTTGCCGTCGCCGTCGAAACCGAGCGGCGGAATGACGGGAATGACGTCCTGCGCGAGCAGTGTTTGGAGCAATTGTACATCCACGCGCTCGACTTTGCCGGTGAACAAATGATCCACGCCCTGAATGATGCCGATCGGGTGGGCGATGACGACATTCGTGCTGGCAGCCCGCAGGTCATTGGCCGAAAGGCCTTCAAGAATTTCGTGTGTGAGCCGGTTTGCGGCGGTGAGCGCAAGCTGGAGCGTGGCTGCGTCCGTGATGCCGGAGCCGTCGAGATTGGAGGCTTTGATGTTTTGCTCCTCTGCGAGCGCCTTGATTTGCGCCGACGCGCCGTGGACGAGCACGACGCGAATGCTCAACGACCGCAACACCGCCACGTCCAGCAGCAACGTGGCGAAGTTCTCGTCCGTGATAATAGCGCCGTCCACCGCAAGGATGAACGTCTTCTCGCGAAATTGCGGAATGTATTGCAGGATGCCCCGCAGATCAGTCAGTTTCACTTTGGTTCGTCAGTTTTGTTTCAACGCAAAGGAATAAGTATTCGGTTTTCGGCGCGATTCAAATAATTATTTCTTGTTCAAAACAGCTTTTAACACACCAAGACACCGCTCGTTTTCCTGCGGCGTGCCAACAGTAATGCGAATCCACTCCGGCAATTGATAACCGTCCATCGGGCGCACAATCACGCCCTGCTTTTGCAGCGCTTCAAAGACTTTCCGGCCTTTGCCGACGTGAACCAGAATGAAATTCGCGGCGGATGGAACGAATTCGAGCTTCAAGTTGCGGAACGCCTGCTCGAAAAATTTCAGCCCGGCGAAATTGTTCTGTCGCGTTCTGCGGACATGCTCTGCATCGTCCAGCGCGGCCATCGCAGCGGTTTGCGCGAGCAGATTGATGTTGAACGGCTGCCGGATTTTTTCGAGCACGGCAACAAATTCTGGCTGGCCGATGCCGTAGCCAATTCGTAATCCGGCCAAACCGTAAATTTTCGAGAACGTCCGCATCAAAATCAGGTTCGGTTTTGTGCCTTTCCGGACGAGTGGAACCAAATCCAGCGGGTCATCGCAAAAGTCAATGTAGGCTTCATCCATCACCAGCAGCACGTCGTCGGGAACGTCGTTGATGAACCGGATGACTTCCTCGCGCGACGCAAGCGTGCCGGTGGGATTGTTCGGGTTCGCCACGAAAATAATGCGTGTGCGCGGCGTGATGGCGCGGAGCATCGCGAGCAAATCGTGTCCGTAATTTTTTGCCGGAACGGTGATCAGGTTCGCTCCGAACAAAGCGGTCACAATGGGATAAACGGCAAAACAATATTGCGAAACGACCACGTCTGCGGTGGCGCCACCGCCACCCAGCAGCGCGTGACCGATAAATTCGATGATTTCGTTCGAGCCATTGCCAAGAATGAGATTGGCCGGTTCAACGCCGAGTTTTGCGGCCAGCTTTTGCTTTAAATAGAACGCGTTGCCGTCGGGATAAAGATTCACACCGGCAATCGCCTTTTGCATGGCAGCCTGCGCCAGCGGCGATGGGCCGAACGGATTTTCGTTCGAAGCCAGCTTGATAATGCTATCGGCGGGCAGGCCGAGTTCGCGGGCGACTTCTTCAATCGGGCGGCCGGGCTGATAGACCGGCAAATTTTTTATGAAAGGATTGAATTTCAAGTTCGATTTTTGATTGAAAAAAACGGAAGTACCCTCCGGATTTTTCACTGCTAGTCACCGGGCAACTGAATGTCGGCTTTCGGATACAGTTTTTGATAATCGACAGCCATCACGCCGACGATTGCGGCGACACCGAGAATATCGTGGGCGTTCGACCCGCGCGAGACGTCGGCGGCGGGCCGGTTCAACCCCAACAGAATCTGGCCGTAAGCATTCCCGTGGCCGACAAGCCGCACCAGCATGCTCGCGATGTTGCCGGAATTGAGATCGGGAAAAATCAGCACGTTCGCGCATCCGGCAACCTTGCTCTCTTGCAATTTGCGCACGGCGATTTCTGGAACGAGCGCGGTGTCCACCTGTAATTCACCATCAAAGTCTGCTTCCAAACGCAACTGCTCGGCCTTGCGTCTGGCCAGGGCGGTTGCAGCCTGCACTTTGCCAACGGACGGATGGGTGGAGCTGCCTTTGGTTGAGAATGAAAGCATCGCCACGCGGGGCCGCACGCCCAGCATATGCCGCGCGAGCCAGGCGGTGCTCACAGCGATGTCAGCCAGTTGTTCCGCGGTCGGATCGGGAATGACGCCGCAGTCGGCCATGAACAACACGCCATTTTCGCCGATGCGTGTGTCCTCGACTTCCATGACCATGCAACTCGATGCCGTGGTGATGTCCGGCACCGTTTTGATGATTTGAAACAGGGGTCGCAGCAGGCTGCTGATGATGTGTGATGCTCCGGAGACGATTGCGTCCGCCTGATGCATCGCCAGCATCATCGTGCCGAAATAGTTCGGCTGCATCATCGCTTCGCGCGCTTCAGTGATGCGAAGCCCTTTTTCACGACGAAGCGAAAAGAACCGCTTGGAAAAATTTTCGGAATCCCCGCTTTTTATGGGATTGATGATGCGGATGCCGTCGAGCGGAATGTTCAAGCTTTCGGCGACCGCCTTCACTTTCGCCTGATCGCCAAGCACGATGGGTGCGCCAAGTTTGAGCGCCTGGAATTGCCGCGCCGCCTGTAGAATGCGCGGTTCTTCGCCTTCAGGAAACACCACCCGCTTGGGATGCCGTTGCAATTTATCAATGACGTTGCCTATAAAACGCATAAGCACAGTCTCAAGTTTAAAGTATCAAGTTTCAAGTTTTGTTTTCACCGAACACTGAAAACTTCAAACTGCAAAATGAATTTGCTGTTGAATGGGACGCGTGGTGCGTGACGAGTGACGAAACTCGTGCCACGCGACACCGGTCACCTGTCACATTTTCAGCCGCGCATTGACTTGAATGCCAACGGTTGTTAATCTCCACAGTCCAATGCTTGATGCGATTGAGAAACTTCTGATTCTACAGGATCGCGACCAAAAAATTCACCGTATTCAACAGGAGCTTGCCCGCATTATTCCCGAACGCGAAATCCTGCGCGTCAAGGTCAGCACGGCGCAAACGCAATTAGACACCGCAAAAAGTCGCGTCAAACAAATCGAATCCGACCGCAAACGGCTTGAGCTCGACGTCGCGGCGAAGAAGCAGCAAATCGATAAATACGCCAATCAGCAGCTTCAGACGCGCAAGAACGAGGAATATCGCGCGCTCGCCCACGAAATTGACGCGTGCAAGGCGGATATCATGAAGATTGAAGACGGAGAAATCGAGCTGATGGAGCAGACCGAGCAGTTGCAAAAGGAAATAGCCCGTCTCACCCGCGAAAACGACGAGGCAAAAAAAACGATCCAAGACCAGATCACGCAGTTCAACCAGCGCGAGGAAAATTTGAAAAAGGAACTGGCCGAATTGGAACGCGGCCGCGTGGAACTGGCCTCGGCGGTGGATGGCTCCGTCCTGAAACGCTACGAACGGCTGTGCAAGAGCAAGGGCGACATGGTCGTCGTGGGTGTGCATCACGGCGTCTGTGGCGGGTGCCACATGAAATTGCCCCCGCAGCTTCTCGTCGCTTGCAAGTCGGATCAGGAAATCGTCAATTGCATCAACTGTAACCGGATTCTTTACTACACGCGCGACATGGCTCCGGCTGCTGTGGAGTAAGAATTTCACCGCGGAGATACAAAGTTGTCATCATTTTAACGCCTTCGTGCCTTTGCGGTTAAACGATTCTGCAGCTTGTAAATTCAAGCCGAAGTCGTATATTCACAATGGTTTTGGAAGGGCGGAGAATCGCTTCCGACGCGAGTCGGGAGAGGAAAGTCCGAACACCAAAGGGCGCGATGCCGCGTAACTCTGTGGCGGCGGTCTATGACCGTCGCAAAACGAAGATACACGCGGGCGGAAAGTTGAAAGGCTTTCCGACGGACAGTGCCACAGAAAATCAGACCGCCGGCGTTTCGCAAGAGGCACCGGTAAGGGTGAAAAGGTGCGGTAAGAGCGCACCGCTCGAAGCGTAAGCGACGAGGCACGGAAAACCCCATCGGGTGCAAGGCCAAATAGGGAACCCCGGAGTTGCCCGCTCCAGGTTTCGCGAAAGCGAGACGGGTTCCGGGTATCGGCTGCATAAGACAAATGATTCTCTCCGTTCGCAAGAGCGAAGACAGAATTCGGCTTACAGCCCTTCCAAAACCAATTCAAATTTCCAAATCCGGAGGGATGAGTTACACGAGTCCCATTGTTGGTAGGGACGCGCGGCCCGCGCGTCCGGCGGAAGTTCCGCCCCAACCCCGGTCGCCTCGTCCGCCTTCATTCCATTTCGGCGCGGCAAGGCGATGCGACCCTACCTTTGCAGCAAATTATCACTAGAAATTGGTATCACTCATCCCTCCGACTAATTTGAAATTATTGTGTTTTTCCCGTAGTGAACCAACCTGGCCTTTTTGAGTGCGGCGGGTGAGCTTAAATTTCCTGTTCGATCCACTGTGCTGACCGAAACAATATCCGGTTCGGAAGCAAAAAAGGTCCGCGTCGTTTCGTTCGCCGGCAGAATTTCTGTCGTCCAGACTTCATTCGTGCGGAATTGCAAGACCCACAACCATGCCGGTTCGCCCCCGGAAGATTCCCATTGAAAACGCCAACCGGCGCGGCCTTCACCGATGGTGAGTTTTGGTTTGTCCGGCGGAATGGAATCCAGCCATGGCGACGCGGGCACAAGCGCGGGTTGTGTGTTGATGTCACGCTGGAGAGCTTCGGCCAATGCGGTGTTTTTGACCAAACTGTTCATGCTGTAAAAAATACAGCCTGTAACGCCGGGTTGTTTTCGCGTGATCCGGACCTGATGTGAAATTTCGTCCGGACTCCAACCAACCGCCCTGAATGTGGCAATGCCCGGCCAGAGATGGCGGCCTTTTGAATTTTGTTCCGCCCACCACTTGAGCAGGACGGGAAAACTTTGCTCTTTGGGTTCAATGGGCCAGTAAAGTTCCGGCGAGAAATAATCGAGCCAGCCGCTGGCCAGCCATTTCCGCGAATCGGCATAGATTTTTGCGTAAGCATCCATCCCCCTGATCTGCCGTGGATAACCCGGCCGCCAGATGCCTTTGGGACTGACGCCGAATTTCACCCAGGGTTTCAACGCCTTGATGGAATGATAGACGCTTTGGATGAATTGATCGACGTTCGCGCGCCGCCAATCGTCACGGCTGATGTCAATGGTTCGAGGGTGACTGCGCCAGCTTGCGTCGTCGGGGAAATTTAATTCGCGCCCCGTCGCGTCCTTTTCCGGGTCTGGATAAAAATAATCGTCAAATTGCACACCATCCACGTCGTAGCGTTGCACCACGTCCATGACCACGCGCAAAGCGTATTCGCGCGCCGCCGGTTCGCCGGGGTCGAGCCAAAACTGATTGCCGTATCGGCGGACGAGTTCGGGATGTGTTTGTGAAATATGATTCAGCGCCACGGATGATTTGGCTGCAAAATGCCGGACACGAAATGGATTAAACCACGCGTGCAATTCCAGTCCGCGCTTGTGCGCCTCCGTGATGGCGAACGCGAGTGGATCATAAAACGGCTGCGGCGCCTTGCCCATCGTCCCGGTGAGATATTCCGACCACGGTTCAATGGGTGAGGCATACATGGCGTCCGCCGCCGGTCGGACTTGGAAAATGACGGCGTTTAATTTTAACTGCGCCGCGTGATTGAGCAACGCGATCAGCTCGGCCTTTTGTTCCGCAACGCTCAAACCGGGCTTGGATGGCCAGTCAATGTTCGCCACGGTGGCAATCCACGCGCCACGAAATTCACGCGGCGGTTTTGGTGGCATGACATCCGTCGGTACATACGCCGTGCCTGCCGCGAAAAGTGTCACGGGCAACAGCCAGCAAAATGCGGACAAAAGTCGGGTTTGGGGCATAAACGGTTGAGAAATAAGACGCTTTAACGCGCTGATTGGCAAAGGTTTTTTTGGGCAAATCAGGGCCGGCTTGACAAAGGGCTGTGGGTATGTTTCCCTCTTACTGTTGCAGCCTAAATCCGGCTTCCTTCCTGAAACCGGGTGCGGGAGAACCAAATTCCTCGAGGTAACTTGAGGACGGGGCGAACGGTGCGCGGTAACGCGAGCCAAGGCCACTTTCAAGGCCAAGCCCGTCAGCTAATCTCGCAGGCATTTGGAAGGGCGATCCTCTGGGCCGCGAAGTCCGCGGTTTTCAAGTTCACCCAAAACTTAAAACCCGGTAGTGTGGTCACGGTTCACGCCGCGACGACATTTGCCTATTCGAATGATTATGTTGGACGCCATTTACATCGGCCTGTCAGTCCTGTTCTTCGCCGCGTTCGCGCTGTATGCGCGCGGCTGCGAAAAACTCTGACTCAATTTTTATGGAAAATCTCATTCTCGGAATCATGTCCGTCGCGCTTTGCGCGTATCTCATCGTGGCCATGATTCGGCCGGAAAAATTCTAAATGCCATGAACGCCCATCAATGGTTGGAACTCGCGCTTTACATCGGCGCGCTCATTCTCGTCACCAAACCACTCGGTTTGTATATCAATCGCGTGCTCAACGCCAATGGTCGCACCTGGCTCGACCCGGTGCTGCGCCCGCTGGAACGATTGACTTATTGGGTTTTTCGCGTTGATCCAGCAAAAGAACAAAGCTGGAAACAATACACATTCGCGATGCTGCTGTTCAGCCTTGTGAGCTTGCTGTTCACCTACGCGATTTTGCGATTACAACAATTCCTGCCGCTGAATCCGCAACACTTCGGCGCGCTTTCGCCGCACCTTGCGTTCAACACCGCCGTCAGCTTCACCACCAACACCAACTGGCAAAGCTACGGTGGCGAATCCACGATGTCATATTTCTCGCAAATGGTCGGGCTGGTCATTCACAACTTTTTTTCCGCCGCTGTTGGCATTGCGATTGCAGCGGCGCTCGTGCGCGGCATCGCACGGCATTCCGCGCAAACCATCGGCAACTTCTGGGTGGACGTGACGCGCATCATTTATTATTTGCTGCTGCCAATCTGCCTGGTGTTGGCGATTTTTTTCGTGTCGCAGGGCATGATTCAAAATTTCAAGCCTTACACGACGGCAAAGCTCATCGAGCCGCAAACCATTTCTGTCCAGAAAACCGATGCGAATGGCAAACCTGTGGTTGACGCCAAAGGCAATCCGGTGATGGAAAATCAGACACTTGACACACAGACCATCGTGCAAGGTCCGATGGCCTCGCAGGTCGCCATCAAGATGCTCGGCACGAACGGCGGCGGCTATACGAACGCCAACGGCGCGCATCCGTTTGAAAATCCCACGCCGCTCTCGAACTTTTTCCAGATGCTCGCGCTGTTGTGCATCGGCAGCGCGATGACCTATCACCTCGGCCGCGAGACAAAAAATCAAAAGCACGGCTGGGCGGTCTGGTCGGCGATGTTCGTCATGTTCCTGGCGGGAGTTTTGGTTTGTTCGTGGGCGGAGGCCAAAGGCAATCCGATTCATCAGAAACTCGGCGTCGCCGCCGCCGACGGCAACATGGAAGGCAAGGAAGTCCGGTTTGGCATTCTTGATTCCGCCTTGTTCGCCACGGTGACGACCGACGCCTCGTGCGGCGCGGTTAATTCCATGCACGATTCCTTTACGCCGCTCGGCGGGCTGGTTCCGCTCTTCAACATCCAGACCGGCGAGGTGATTTTCGGCGGCGTCGGCGCAGGACTTTATGGCATGTTGATCTTCGTCATCCTTGCCGTGTTCATCGCCGGGCTGATGGTCGGGCGCACCCCGGAATATCTCGGCAAAAAAATTGAGGCCTACGACGTGAAGATGGCGCTGCTGGCGTTTGTCATTCTCGCATTCATCATTCTCGGTTTCACGGCCTGGGCGTCGGTGAGCGACTGGGGCAGGGCCGGCTTGAACAATAACGGCCCGCATGGCTTGAGCGAAATTCTCTACGCCTATACTTCGGGCGCGGGCAACAACGGCAGCGCCTTCGCCGGCCTCAACGCGAACACGCCGTGGTATGACACGACACTCGGCATTGACATGCTGCTCGGGCGTTTCGGCATGATCGTGCCGCTGCTGGCGCTCGCGGGTTCGCTCGCGCGCAAGAAAATCGTTCCTGCCAGCGCCGGAACCTTTCCGGTGACCGGCATCACATTTGTCGTGCTGCTGGTCGGCACGGTCGTGCTCGTCGGCGCATTGTCGTTCCTGCCTGCGCTCACCCTCGGCCCGATTGTAGAGCATTTCCTCATGTTGAAAGACGGTTTGTTTTGATCCGCAATCACTTTTGTTATGAAATCAAAATCCATTTCCGCTTTGCATGCTGGCATCCTGATGCCCGCGCTGGGCGACGCTTTCAAAAAACTTGATCCGCGCCTGATGGTGAAAAATCCCGTCATGTTCGTCACGATGGTCGGCGCGGTCATCTGTACTGTGGATATTTTCCGTTCGCCCGGCCAAACCGGATTCATCGCGCAAATTGCGCTTTGGCTCTGGTTCACCGTGCTCTTCGCCAACTTCGCCGAGGCCATCGCCGAGGGCCGCGGGAAAGCGCAGGCCAGGGCGCTCCGGCAAACCCGCACGAGCACGAGCGCAAATAAAATTTCCGGCAACGGCAAAATCGAAACCGTGGACGCCGATTCACTCCGCAAAAGTGACATCGTTCTTGTTCGGGCCACTGAAATCATTCCCGCTGACGGCGAAGTTGTCCTCGGTGCTGCGACCGTGGACGAATCGGCCATCACCGGCGAGTCCGCGCCGGTCATCCGTGAAGCCGGCGGCGACCGTAGCGCCGTCACCGGTGGGACCCGAGTGCTGTCGGACGAAATCAAAATCCGCATTACCGCCAATCCCGGCGAAGGTTTTCTCGACCGGATGATTCAGCTTGTCGAGGGCGCAAGCCGCCAGAAAACACCGAACGAAATCGCACTCACGATTCTGCTCGCCGCACTCACGGTCGTTTTTCTGCTCGCCGTCGTGACGTTGAAGTCATTCGGCATTTACTCCGGCACGACGTTTTCGAACACCGCGCTCATTGCGCTTTTAGTCTGTCTGATTCCCACCACCATCGGCGGCCTGTTGAGCGCCATCGGCATCGCGGGCATGGACCGTTTGCTTCAGCGCAACGTTCTTGCGATGAGCGGTCGCGCGGTCGAGGCGGCGGGTGACGTGGATGTGCTGCTGCTCGATAAAACCGGCACCATTACGCTGGGTAATCGTCAAGCCACGGCATTTTTGCCCACGCCCGGCGTGACGGAAAAGGAACTCGCCGACGTCGCGCAACTCGCGTCACTCGCCGACGAAACACCCGAAGGCCGTAGCATCGTCGTGCTCGCCAAACAATTTGGCATCCGCGCGCGCGAAATCCGCGATTTACCCGGCGCGCAATTTGTTCCCTTCACCGCGCAAACGCGCATGAGCGGAGTGAATTTTGAAGGCAAACAAATTCGCAAGGGCGCGGCGGATGCGGTTAAAAAATTTCTCGGCGGAACCTTGCCGCTGGAAATTGAGCGCGCCGTGGAAGATATTTCCCGTTCCGGCGGCACGCCGCTGGTCGTTGCCACGCAAGAACGCGCGCTCGGGGTGGTTCATCTGAAGGACGTCGTAAAGGGCGGACTGGCTGACCGTTTCAAACGTTTTCGCGCGATGGGCATCCGCACCGTGATGATCACCGGTGATAACAAGCTGACCGCCGCCGCCATCGCGCAGGAGGCGGGCGTGGATGATTTTCTCGCCGAGGCGAAACCGGAGGACAAGCTCGCGCTCATCCGCAAGGAGCAAACCGGCGGACGAATGGTGGCCATGATCGGCGATGGCACGAATGACGCGCCCGCACTCGCGCAGGCCGACGTCGGCGTGGCGATGAACACCGGCACGCAGGCCGCCAAGGAGGCCGGTAACATGGTGGACCTCGACTCGAACCCGACGAAGCTGCTCGAAATCATCGAAATCGGGAAACAGCTTCTCATCACGCGCGGCGCGCTCACGACGTTCAGCATCGCCAACGACGTGGCGAAATACTTTGCCATCATTCCGGCGATGCTCATGGTCACGTTTCCCGTCATCGCGCCACTCAATGTCATGCGCCTGCACAGCCCGGACAGCGCCATTTTAAGCGCCGTGATTTTCAACGCGCTCATCATCGTCGCGCTGATTCCGCTTGCGTTGCGCGGCGTGAAATTCCGCCCGCTCGGCGCGGTGCAAATCCTGCGCCTTAACCTCGCCATTTACGGCGTCGGCGGCGTCATCATTCCATTCGTCGGCATCAAACTCATTGACCTCGCCGTCTGGCATTTACATTTCGCGTAATTCAACACCGGAAAATTATGAAAAATATTTTTGCTGAATTCGTCCGCTCCATCGTGGCGACAATTTTCTTCGCCGTCATTTTGTGCGGCCTGTATCCGCTCATCGTTTACGGTGTGGCGCAATTGCTGTTCCCGCATCAGGCCAATGGCAGTCTGCTCGTTGACCGTTCTGGCGCGGTGCACGGCTCGGCGTTGCTGGCGCAGAATTTCACCGGCGCGAAGTATTTTCATCCACGCCCGTCGGCGGCGGGTGCGAACGGGTTTGACGCCACCAGCTCCGGTGGCAGCAATCTTGGGCCGACTTCATCCAATCTCGTCGCCAATATTACGCAAAACATCGCCACCTACCGTTCTGACAACGGTCTCGTGATCCCGCAAAGCGGGACGCCCGTCCCTGCCGATGCTGTGACTGCTTCCGGCAGCGGCCTCGACCCAGATATCAGCCCGGCGAACGCCGAATTGCAAGTCTCGCGCGTGGCCGGCGCGCGCGGAATTTCCGAAGACCGGGTGCTGGAATTCGTGAAACAAAACACGCGTGGCCGCGACCTCGGCGTCTTCGGCGAACCACGGGTGAACATCATGACTCTGAACTTCGCGCTCGACCAGTTGCCGCGGAAGTAGTTTCTTTGCCGCATGGAATTGCCTCCGATTGAACGATTGAAGCCGGAAGATTTTCTTCGGCTCATTGAAAAAAGCCGGCTGGGCAAGCTCAAGGTTTATCTCGGTCACGCCGCCGGCGTCGGCAAAACCTACGCGATGCTGGAGGAAGCGCATCGCCTGAAAAAAGCGGGCGTGGATGTGGTCATTGGCTGGGTAGATACTCACGGTCGCAAGGAAACCGAGGTGCTGCTTGAAGGTTTGGAAATCATTCCGCGAAAAAAAATCGAGTACAATGGTCACATTGTCGAAGTTCTCGATGTTGAAGCCATTTTTAAACGTTACCCGACTGTTTGCATCGTGGACGAATTGCCGTTCACCAACGTCGCCGGTTCGCAACATCCCAAACGCTATCTCGAAGTGCATGATTTACTGCTCGCCGGCATCAACATCATCACCGCGCTAAACATCCAGCATCTCGAAAGCCTGCACGACACCGTGCTGCGCGCGACGGGCGTGGACGTGCGCGAACGCGTGCCCGACCGATTTGTGCTGGAAGCCGACCAGGTGGTGAATGTGGACCTGACCGCCGAGGAATTGCGCGAGCGGCTGCGGCTGGGGAAAATTTATCCGACGGACCGCGCCGCCGCCGCGCTGGGGAATTTCTTTACGGAAAACAACCTGAACGAACTGCGCGAACTGGCCTTGCGCGAAACCGCCGCTGCGCTCGATCAGCGCCCGCGCCCTGGCGCAAAGCCGCAACCGGACGTCAGCGAAAAAATCGCCGTCTGCATGAGCACCAATCCCGTCACGACCACGAAACTGCTGCGCACGGCGTCACGGCTGGCCGGCCGATTGAACCGCGAGTGGATGGCGGTCTATGTGCGGCGCAGAAAGGAAGACCCGGTGCGCATCCCGTCGGATTTGCAGCGGAAGTTCATGCAAAATGTCCAACTGGCGACCGAGTTGGGCGGCAGCGTCACCGTCCTGGAGAATGAGGATGTCTGCGCGGCCCTGCTGAAGTATTGCCGCGAAAACGACGTGAGCCTTGTGGTACTCGGCACGACGGAACGTCATTGGTGGCAGTTCACGCGTCCGAATGTCATCAACTTTTTCATGCACCACGCGCCGCGCATTGACCTGCACATCGTAGACCCGAACGGATGACGCGCCGGTCCGATTCTCGTCCTGCCGATTCAGGCGTGACCGTAGTAGTCATCTTCACGCCGTCGTGCTCACTTCAGGCTCTGACGTGTCGAGGAAGCCCTGCAAATGCCGGACGCGTGTCGGGTGGCGCAGTTTGCGCAGTGCCTTGGCCTCAATCTGGCGGATGCGTTCGCGCGTGACGTTATACATCTTGCCGATTTCTTCGAGTGTGCGTTCGTAGCCGTCGAGCAAACCGAAACGCATTTCGAGAATTTTACGCTCGCGCTCGGTCAACGTCGTCAGCACGTCGCTCAACTTTTCGCGGAGCAGGCTGTAGCTGGTCACTTCCGACGGATTTTCGGCCGTCTTGTCCTCGATGAAATCGCCGACGCTCACGTCG
>Ga0182027_10003722_pt1 | contig 23956 bp, 21 predicted proteins | sample 712E1DmetaG_FD_121300 | JGI IMG/M metagenome (GOLD analysis project Ga0182027, IMG submission 121300) | Permafrost microbial communities from Stordalen Mire, Sweden - 712E1D metaG (Illumina Assembly) | ecosystem: Environmental > Terrestrial > Soil > Wetlands > Permafrost | place: Sweden... | reverse complement strand
GCCGAGGCAGCGGGAGCTGAACGAATCGGAGTTCGACCAAACGTCGGCCCGAGCGGCGAACGTGGCCTGACTCGACGCGCCGAGCGCCGAAGCCGCAAGCAGAATGGAAACGAGCAGAGTCTGCGCTCGTTTCATGTGACCTCCTTGGAGGCGGGCTTGACAATGACCTGCGGCGGGCGGTGCGTTTCGAGCGGTTGAGCTGGCGGTTCGTTCGGGACCACTCGATTGGGCATGGCGCTATGCGGGCGACTCCCTCCTTCCCGGCTGGCGGCGGACGTACGGTCGGCTCCCTTGGCCGGCGCACGGCCTTGATGGCCGGCCTACTCTACGAATGGCCGCTTATCTGCCGCTTATCTGGCCGGGTCCCCTGCCCCGTCGTGCTCCATCTTCACGTACCGAATCGGGCCACGGCGCAGCACCAGGTCCAGGAGTGCCCGCGGCACCACTGCCAGCCACAAGCCGTTGAAGAGCGAGACCCGAAGGGTGCGGCGCAGCCGCTCCGAGCTATCGAGGGGGCGGCCGTCCGGCCGTCTGGCCCAACGCAAGGCATCCCAACCCAGTAGCGCACTGATGCCGAGGTAGCCGGCCACCATGGTCAAGAGACTCCGCCTGCGGCCGGTCACCACCGACGCGGCCGCCGCCCCGAGAACTACCGGCGGAACCGCCAACTGGCCGACGTACGCGACGAAGTCCAGGCGCGCGGCGACTGGCAGCTTCGAGCTTCTGACAACGGCAGATCCGTGTTCGAAGGCGCGCCGGAAGGCACCCTCGGCCCAGCGCAGTCGCTGCCGCCACAGGCCATCGATGGTGCGGACGGGCTCCTCCCACACCTCGGCGTCGATGGCCCAGGCCACACGCTCCCCCGCCAGGGCCGCGATCCGGCTCGACAGGTCGATGTCCTCGGTCAGAGCCTCCGCTCTCCACCCGCCGGCGGCAGCCAGAAGATCGCGGCGGACCATGATTCCGTTGCCGCGGAATTCGGAGCAGCCGCCCATGGCCCACCGGCCGCGGTTCAGCTCGCCGTCCAGCGTCTGCTCGTCGGCCTGGGCACCGGCCAGCCAGCCGCTCTGCGCGTCCAGGATGCGGCGGCGGGCCGTGACGGCGTTCGCGCCCGCCGCGAAGTACCCCGCGGCACGCCGCAGGAAGCAGGGCTCGAGCCTGGCGTCGGCGTCGAGCACGAGCACCACATCGCCGTGGCAGATGTCCGGCTGAGCCGCCGTCAGGGCTGCTCCCTTGCCATCGGGCAGATCGTCTCCGCGGCGCAGAATGACGTGGGTCAGGTTTGCGACGCCATGCTCAGCGGCGGCGGCCCGGATCGCATCTGCGGTTCCGTCCGTTGAGCGGTCGTCCACCACGATGAGTTCGAAGAGCGGCGTGCGGTCGGCGCTCCGGTAGTCCTGGCGACTCAAATCGGCCACGAGCCGGCGCAGGACCGCCGCCTCGTCTCGAGCCGCGACGACCACGCTGAAGGTCGGCATCGAGTCGGCCCGGGCAAGGGCGTCGGCCGCATCGCAAGGCGTGATCGGGGGTCGGCGCGATGCCAGCGCAACCGGTATCGCACAACCCAGGGCCACTCCGGCGGTGACGGCGGTCACCGCGCCGCCAAGCCGCTTGTGGCTCGACAGCACGCCGACCGCGAATCCGCCGGCCAGCACGCCGAAGGCGGCCGCGCGCCACGCGTCCGGCGTCACCGGAATGTCTAAGGGCGATTCCAGACCGGCCGACTTGCGCCTTGCCATCAGGAAGGCTCGCCGTCCCCGATCGCCCGGTCTCGCGCCCGTCGGGTTGACTTGGATCCCTTGGATTCGGACGTGGGAATCGGGGCCGGAGCCGGGACCGGAATCTCCGTGATAGGCGGAACCGTGCCCAGGTCATTCGGCGCCATCGCGGCGGTCACCGGATCGACCGGCGCCCCGCTCGGAGTCTGCGGCGCCCGAGCCACGTCCTGGTACCGCAGGGAACCGCCGCTCGTCGCGCTCGCGACACCCCACAGGAACACGATGACGCCCGCGGCCATGATCACCGGTTCGCGACCGACGATGTCCGCCACGGGCGCGACGATGATGATCGGCGCCAGGCTGGCGATCGATACCAGCATGTTCAGGACGCCGAAGACCCGGCCTCGAACATCTTCGGGCAGTTCTTCCTGCAGCTGAGTCTGAGCCGAGATGGCAACGATGACATAGGCCGCCCCGATAAGGAAGGCGATGGCGATGACCAGGGACAGCAGGGACACCAGGCGGCTGGCCTCGGTCACGCCCGAGGATGTGGCGCGATCCTCGAGGAAGTGCGAGATGGGGCCGGCCCAGGCGAGCAGGGCCAGGAGGACCCCGATGCCGATCATCCCAGCCTCGATCGTGCGGCGACGTGGCAGGTACCGTCCGTAGGAGTTCAGAACGAGGATGCCCATCACGATGCCGAGCCCGAGCGGCAGGACGATCAGCGCGAAGTCCTTCTCGCCCAGTCCCATCGTCTTGGTGGCGAAGCCGGGGCCAAGAGTGCCCAGGATCCCGACCAGGGCCCCGGTGATGCCCAGGTATGACAGCGACCAACCGACGTTGTGGTGGTCCCGGATGTAGGCGATGCCCTCGACGAACTGGCCGACCAGTGTCTGCACGGCTCGTTCCGCGTCTGCGACGGTCTGCCCGGGGGTGGCCGAGCCTTCGCCCAGCGCGCTCGAGGATGGCAGAGTCCAGCAGAAGGCCGCGGCCACGAAGTAGAGAGCCGCGACGATGAGGATGAGCAGCTGGGCGCTGGCGAGGGCGATAAGGGTCGGACCGAGCAGGGCGAATCCCAGGGCGAACGCGACGTTCATCGTCAGCGTGAAGAGGCCGTTGGCCGCGAGGAGCTGGTGGCGTGGTACGAGCGACGGGATCATGGACGCTTCGGCCGGGCCGAAGAAGGTCGTCACGGTCGATACGAGGACCATCAGCAGATAGAGCATTAGCAGGTTGTTGCCCACGAAGACAACGGCGAGGAACAGGAGCCCGCGGATGATGTTCGTGACCACCAGCATGAGGCGCTTGTCGACCCGGTCGACGAGAACCCCGGCCATGGCCGAGAAGATGATGGCCGGCACCAGGAAGCTGAGCAGCAGAGCGCCGACCGCACTGTTCGAGTGGTAAGAGGCGTTGATGATGATGGTCAGCCCGTAGATGACCATGTTGCCGCCGACCTGCGTCGAGAGCTGGGCAAGCCACAGAAGCAGGAACGGGCGATTCGCCAGGACGGTCAGGCCACTGACGTCGTCCGGCTGTTTAGGTCGCCGCTTGGGCCGGGGTGCCTTGGCGGGCCTGGGCTTCGAGGCCCTGGCCGAGAGGGGGATATTCACAGAGCCCCGCCTCGGCCGGGGGCCGGGTCGCGGGGCTGAGGCGCAACGGCCAGGCTCATCGCCAGATTGCCACGCTCGATGAAGCCGGTGAGGCGTCGCTCTACCGAGCGGCGTTCGATGAGCACATGGCGATTGCAGTTGCGGCAGCGCAGCCCGATGTCGGCCCCGAGGCGATCGACCAGCCACTCTGTGCCACCACAGGGATGTGCTCGCCTCAGGATCAGGACATCGCCGAGGCGGAACTCGACCACTGCCGGCTGATCGGGGCGCACTAAGGCAACTCCGGCGGTAGGCAACGAATCATGTGATCCATAACGGCCGCTCAATCTATCAGAGCCGGGAACCGCGCGTCGTGGCATCGGACCGAAGAGGATCCTTCAAGCCAGGCGCGCCGGCAGCGTCAGCGCCAGCCCCGCCTCTGGTCCGCCATCAAGGCGAGAGCGATGCCCATCAGGACAAGGCCCAGACCGGCGATCACGGCCGCGAACACCAGCGCGTTCGTTTCATTGGACTGACCAGGTGCCTGGGATCCGGACGGTGAGGCAGTGCCCGACGCGACGGGCTCGCCGCCCCCCTGGGTCGGTTGTGCTGTGGCAGTTGGGCCCGAGGTCGACCCGTTCCAGCCGGGAGGAAGCGGCCCCGTTGCAGCAGGTTGCGGTCCGTACTTGTGAGGAGTAACGCCATTCTCGGCCAGCCAGGCCGAGTCGAACGCGGCCACGTCCACTCCAAGTGCGGTATTGAATGCCTCGTCATCCGAGGCTCCGGTGGCATAGGCCTGGACGAGCTTGAGGATCGCCGGCTGGCCGTACTTGCGGACCATGAAGTCCACGGCGCCCACGGATTCGGCGTACGCCAGATAGATGCGGTCAGCGTCGAGCGGAAAGTAGCCGTTGAGGGCCACCAGTGACGGGAGCGTTCCGGCCCGAGCCGCCTGCGAGACGAGCTGCCTGCTGCCGGCGTCGTACCCGATCGCCACGTAGTCGGCGAAGCCTTCGTTGAGCCAGCGGGGCGGGTCGTGGTACGGGTTGTCGGTCGCGTCGGCGAAGACGACGTGGGTCACTTCATGAGGCATGACCTCTGCCGCGTAAGCGGTGTCGGTTGGGCCAACCACGGCGTAGCAGCTGCGGAACGAGGGAACCGCCACGCCACCAATAGTGCCTGGCTCGCTCAACCCCTGCTGGAACGCCGTCTGGCTCGGATAGACGTAGTAGGCGATGGGCTTTGTCTCGCTCACGCCGAAGAGCGCTGCGGCCTTCGTCACCCCGGCGTCCGCCTCGTTTACCATCTGCTGCGCGAACGAATCGGAGGCCTGGATGTAGTGCAGGGTGACGACGTTGCCGGCCTTCGACTTCCAGGTGAAGCGGTCGTCGGCGTAGACGACTTTGATGGGCGGCCCGTCGACCGTGGTCCCGTCGGTTAGCACCAGCTCGAAATAGGCCGTCACCGGGTCGAAGGGATAGAGTCCGCCGCTCGACGTATCCATCTTGAACACGAGGGAGCTAGAACCTGGACTGGCTATGGCGACGACTGCCGGACCGTACTGATCGGGGGTCTTGACCAGGATGCTCGCCGACTCGACGGTGGCGCCGCTGTAGGGCTGCGTGAAGATGATGTTCTGGCCGAAGGTAGACGCCGCCGTCGGCGTGCCAAAGGTGATCGCCGCGCCCACGGCGGGCGGGGCAAGACACGACAAGGCGATGAGCGCCGACGCCAGGGCCACGCCAAGACGCCGGCCGAGAGGGTGAGTGGTGAAGGCGTTCACCATCAGCCGGCCCACGCGAGTCCGGCGAATCTCACCATCCCCTGGCTGCTAGGCGTCGCGCCCAGCAGGCCCCTCGCAACCAGGGCGTAGCCCACCCCCAGTACGGGGTCGCCGTACTCCGCACCGTAGTCCACTGGGATCACGGGCGCCTGGTCCTGGACGATAGACTGCGCCAGATCGACGGCCTTCTGCATCGCGCCCGGATCCGTGCTGGAGAGTGCGGTGGCGATGGCTCCGTCGAAGTCCTTGTCGGACCATCGGCCGTAGTTGTTGAGCTGCCCGGTCCCGAGCAGCATGCCCAGGAAGTCGTTGGCGCCCGGGAAGTCCGCGACCCAATCCATCTCCCAGAAAGCCGGTGCGTCCGTCGTGAGCTGCTTGTTGTATGCGGCCCAGTCGAGCGTCTGGTACGAAATGTCGATCCCGAGGTTGACGTGGAGCTGGGCGATGATGGCCCGCTCGAGCCTGTCGAAGTCCTGGCCCGTCGTGATCAGGGTCACCTTCGGGAAGCCGGCGCCGTTGGCGAACCCGGCCGCGGCGAGTTCCGACTTCGCCTTGGCGAGGTCGAACACGGGGCCGTAGTCGGTGGTGCTGTGGCCGGGCACGCCCGCCGGAACCATGCCCGTGGCTGGGACCTCCTCGGGGGTGGCCGACAACGTGACGACCAGTTTCCAATTGATGCCGAGTTCGAAGGCGCGGCGCACGTGGACATCGTTGAACGGCGGCTTCGTGGTGTTGAAACCGTAGTACTCGACGGACGGCGATGGCTCGAGTCGCAACGACGGGCCAAGGATGCTGTCGTAGGCGATCCAGGTCGCATCGCCGCCGCTGATCGGCGTGTAGTCGAGCTTGCCGGCCTGGAAGTCCACCACCGCGCCGTCGGCGCTCGGGCTGCTCAGCAGGTGGACCGTCGTGATTGCCGGCTTGCCCGCCCAGTAATGCGGGTTGGCGGTGAGGGTCGTCTCTGTCGTCGTGACGGCGCTTACGACATACCCACCGCTGCCGACGAAGGTGCCCGGCCGCAGGAGGCTCGGGTTCGAGTCCACACCGGGTGGAACGACCGCGAGTGTTGGGCTGGATGCGATCGCGGGGAAGTCAACCGCGGGGCTGGCCATGTCGACGTCGACTTCGCTGTCGCCGGTGGCGTGGATCCCGACCGCGGATGCCTGGCCCGTCCCTTCTCGATAGGCGCGCGCCCCGGTCACCTCATCGAGGAGCGACGCTAGCTGACTTGGGTGGGCGGGCGAGAGAACTCGCATCCAGCTCGAGACCACGTCACCCGCCTTGAGCGCCGAGCCGTTAGAGAAGGTCAGGTCCGGCCGGAGGTGGAAGACGACGCGCTTGCCGCCGTTCTGCGTCTCCCATGACTCGGCGAGGGCGGGCTCGACTCTCGAGGCCGCGTCGACCGCGGTGAGCGACTCGAACACTTGAGAGACCACCTGAGCGCTGCCGGCATCGTACTGGACCGCCGGGTCCAGTGACTCCGCGGACGGCCCGAGGATGGTGACGGTGGTACGGGCGGCGGCGGTCATGAGGGGATGCCATGAGGCGCCGACACCAAGGGCCATCGCCAGAAGAATGGCGCTGGCGACGACGAGCACCCTGCGAGGTCGATCCCTTCTGGCGACCTCGGTGAATGGAACCGGATACGAGTTGATCATCGATCTGTCGGCGTGGCTCCCGGTATCGTTCGGCGTGGCTTGGGCATTGGCCGAGTATAGGATCGTCAGCCCGCCCTCGCCGCCGCGGACTCGAGCCCGATCGCCCTGCGAGTCGCTCAGGCCCGCCGGCCGCTGAGCCGCTGCAGGACTGCGGAACCCAGATCGGCGATCAGAGCCGCGTCGCCGGCGCGGTCGAGTCCGGCCTTGTCCGCCGGCCTTACGACTCCCAGGATGCCCATGACGACGCCGCCCACCACGAGCGGGGCGCCGATCCTCACGGCGTTGGCCGCGACCTCTTGTGCCGGGGTGGAGGTGAGCCACACACGGCCCCACAGTCCGTTACCGCGCCGAATCGAGAGAGGCTTCTCGACGAATGTTCCGCTCGCGGCGACCTGGGTCATGCCCGCGTTTGGCCTCACGGTCGCGCCGGCGACACCGACACCCACAGGAACGGCCGCCAGTTCGTCGATGTCGTTACGCAGCGCCACGAACGCGTCGACGGCGTCGCACAGGACCGTGGCCTGGCGAACGATTGCAGCGGCCGCGGACCCGGTGGTCTCGGCGCTCATCATGTCGCGTGCCGCTTCTACCCACCTCGCCGGGCTGATCTCTGATGCGGTCGCACGGACAGCCGGTTCCGTGACCGGCGCCTCGGAGCGTTGGCGCTTGGCTCGGTAGAGGGCGGCGTCGGCCGCCTCCACGAGCCCCGATTGACACGCCCCATCGGCCGGCCAGTGCGCGGCACCGATCGAGGCCGTGACTTGCACGCCGAGGTCGCCGACGGGCGAGTTGCATACGCCCCTGCGGACCGACGATCGGACCCGATCGGCGACGTCGTGCGCGTGCGCCCGCGACGCCCCGAACAGCAGCAGGGCGAATTCGTCGCCGCCATACCTGTATGCCCGGTCGTTCTGGCGGGTGGCGCTCACGATCGCCTGGGCGACGGTTTGGAGCAGCGTGTCGCCGGCCGGGTGGCCATAGGTGTCGTTGAATACCTTGAAAGAGTCCAGGTCCATCATCAGCAAGGAGAACGGTGCGCCCGCCTCGATCATGCTCGTGAGGTCGCGCTGGAACGTTCCGTGGTTTCGCAAACCCGTCAGGGCGTCCAGGTCCGCTCGAGTCGACACCGTGACGTGGGCTTCGGCGTTCTGCAGAGCGATCGACGCTTGGCCGGCGAATAGCTTGCTCAGCTCGAACTCGTGCTCGCCGAAATGGGCCTCAGGCCCGCCTACTCGCGTCAAATTGAGGCTTCCGACGACCTCGCCGCGGACGCGAAGCGGCACCACGATGATGTTCTGCGAGACGCGAGCATCCTTGCCCGCCCGCCGGATCCTGGGGATCTCGATCGGTCCTCTTCGCGGCTCAGCCAGCGCATCGCCGGTTTCGGGGCCAACGGCAAGAACGTCCTCGCCGACGTCGTTGGCGCATACGGCGTCGCCGCGCCCGATGACCCAGCTAGTCAGCCCCTCGTCGTAGGAGTCTCCCACCGGCACGGCATCGCTTGCCCCATCCGACCCGCGCGACAGAACCGACTCGATGCCACCCGTGGCGCCTTCACGGCGATAGATGGTCAGGCGGTCGTAGTGGACGACCGTGCCGATTGTCTCGGCGATCTGCTCCAGGACGCTTCTCGGCTCGAGAGTGGAGACGAGTTGCTCGCTGACGTCGAGGAGGCGCTTCTCGGCCGCCACCTGCTGCTCGAGCAAGGCGTGCTGGCGTTCCAGCTCCTCGATGTTGTGAGCGTTGACGATCGCCTGAGCCGCGTACCGCCCGAAGATCGAGAGGGCTTTCTCGTCGTCCGGACCGTACTTATCCGCGCCCCGTTTTGAAATGACAAGGACCCCCTGGACGCTGTCGCCGTATGACATCGGCACCAGTAGAAGCGACTCCGGCCCAAATGACGAGCGGAAGATCGATCGGCGCTCCACGGAGGCGTCGGGGATGATGAGAGGCTCGTTGCGCTTGGCCACCCAGCCGGGCAGGGTCTCGACGGGACCGCTGGCCAGGGCCTCCAGCGGTGGGGACTCGATGCCGACGAAGGTGCCTGAGGCGGCTGCCGGACGGAAGACGCCCTCTGGATCGGGGCGGTAGACGCGGACCGTATCGCAGTCGACGAGCCGGCCGACCTCCGCCACGATGGCGTGGCCGATGGCCACGACGTCGCGAAGCTGGTTGAGGCGCAGGCTGAGTTCGTGGATCGCCCCGAGTCTGTTGGCGAGTGACCGAACGGAGGCGTAGAGGCGGGCGTTTTGCATGGCCGTGGCCAGCTGTCCGGCGAGGCCCGTAGCCAGCCCCAGGTCGCGGACGGTCCACGAATGCGGCCGGCGGTGCACTACCAGCAGCACCCCCATCATGTCGCCGGGAATTCGGCACGGCACGCCTGCCAGGCCGACGATCCCTTCACGGTCCGTGACCATGCGGATCTCTTCGGCGATGGGGTTGGTCGGGTCGTTGAGTGGAACCGCGACGAGCGGGCTCTCGGGCCAGCGCTGCATGATGGATTGGAGCGGCGCGACCGCGTTCCGGTCGAACGCGTCGAGGACGTCGTGGGCAATCGAGCGGCTGGCGGTCAGGACCAGCGAGTGATCGGGCTCCTCACGCCAGAAGGCGGCGCCATCCGAGACGAGCACGAGTTCGACGGCGGCCAATACCTCGTCGAAGAGACGTTGCCGGGCCGATCTTTCGGCTTCGCTATCGAGCAACTCGTTGCTGAGTGAGCGGGCCGCGTTGAGGCCGCCAACGTCCCCCTCATTGGTCGCCTGCGTCGATCGACTGGACGCCTGAGCGGAGAGACGGCTTTCCATGGCGGTTGCATTGTGGCGCGTCTTCGGCGGGACGTCAGCGCCCTCATGTGGGGGGTCCGCCTGGCCACCACCGTCTCGTGGGACGGCTCAGCCCCGCCGCCTCAGTCCCGCCGGACGGCGGCCGGTTCGTGAGTCGCGTCTCCGGCATGGGAAGGTGACTGCACGTGATGGCCATCGGAAGCGTCATGTGGGTGAAAGTGCGCCACGGCGCCATGCTCGTGGAGATGCTCGTGGATCAGGTTGGCCCGGATGAGGAGCTCGCGGTCGGCGAGTATCGCGGATGGCAATCCGTCCACCACCACTCTCCCCTCCTCGCTGAGCACCACAACTCGATCCGCGATCAGAGGCACGATGTCCAGTTCGTGGGTTGCCACGACAAGGGTGCGGCCCGCGGCGGCAAGTCGCCCGATCAGGTCGACGAGGACCCACTTGGTTCGCGGGTCGAGCGAAGCCGTGGGCTCGTCGAGAAGAACGACGTCGGGCCGAAGCGAGAGCACTGAAGCGATGGCGGCCCGCTTCTTTTCCCCGCCCGACAGTTCGAACGGCGCTCGGTCGGCCAGGTGGGCGATTCCCATCTCGTGGAGGGCTTCGTCGCAGCGCTCGCGGACCTCGTCCTTGGTGAGCCCGAGCTGGAGCGGCCCGAAGGCTACGTCGTCCAGCACCGTGGCGCTGAACAACTGGATGTCCGGGTCCTGGAAGACGAGGCCCACCTCGCGGTGGAATCTGAAGCCGTCTTCGCCCGCCGCCACCGCGGCGATGTCGCGGCCCAGGGCACGGATGCTGCCACGCGTGGGACCCACGACACCGTCGAGGAGCTTGAGGAGCGTGGACTTGCCACTGCCGTTGGCTCCGAGCAGGACCACTCGCTCGCCGGGCCAGATCGTCAGGTCGATGCCGTCGAGGGCGACCTGCCGCCCGGCATAGGTGTATCCCACGTCTCGCAGCTCGAACAGTGGCTCCCCCGGATCGACGGGCGCAGGATGGGTGGTGGGCCGGGGTGTGGTCGCGGTCACGGCAGGACCCTCCCAGAGAACACCGCCATCGCCGCGACTCCGGCAACGCCGGCCATCGCCGCCAGGTCCGGCGGGCGCAGGCGATAGGTGTTGAAGGTGCGGACCTCGCCGGCGAATCCGCGGGCAAGCATGGCCGCGTAGACGTCGTTGCTCATCTTGAATGCTCGGCTCATGAGGTTGCCCATGGTGCCGGTGATCCAGCGCCGCTGCTCACCGCCGCCGGTTCGGCCCACTACGCGGCTCTTGCGGGCCAGAAGAATGCCGTTGGCCGTGTGTAGGAACAGGAAGATGTAGCGGTAGGTCATCGATAGGACGAGAACGAAGACCTGCGGCACCTTGAGGGCGCGAAGGCTCTTGAGAACATCGGCCCATGGCGTGGTCACCACCAGAAGAACCGCGAGCGAAACGGAGACGCCTACTCGGCTGACGAAGATAGCTGCCCCAGCCAGCCCGTTCCACGACGGCGCGAGATGAGCCGGCCCAATCCCCAGGTCGAACACCCGCGGACCCGGAACGAAGAAGATCGCAGGCACGACCACGATCCCTGCGAAGAACGGGATGCCGAGCCAGACGCGCTTGACGAAGAACCCGAACGGGACCTTGCTGGCCCGGGCCGCAGCCAGAGTCGCTCCATACAGAATCGCCAGCCCGACGACGGAGGCGGTCAGGCTCGCCGCCAGGATGGCCGTAAGCGCCGCGATCATCTTCATTCGCGGGTCGCGCCTCTGCAGCCAGCCGTCCGATCGGGCGTGCTGCTCGGTGAAGATTGCCCGCTCGATGTTCTCGGTTATGCCGCCCACGGTCTTCTCGAGCCAGCCTATTCGGCCGTCGCGGTTGGCCCCCCAAACCCTCCGAGTGGCAGTCGTCACGGCGTGGCCGGGTCGACGACTGCCTTCGACGAGCCGGCGCGCCGCAGCAATCGAGCAATGGCGTAGACGACTCCGCCGACGCCCAGAATGCCTACGAGACCGGAGATCTCATAGCCGATTGCAGCATGCCAGAGCGGTGCGCTCGCATCCGAGAAGAACGGCAGCGGCACGTTGTAGCCCGACAGAGGCGCGCTGAAGACGGTGGAGAGATCCTGAAGGCCGGAGGGAACGTAGCCGAAGGCGGCTTTGACGTCCTCGGTCGAGCCCTCTCCGTAGGCGAACCCGGGAGCGATCAGCCCGAGCGGCGCCAGGACCGCTATTGCCACGAACGCCGTTCCGGCGCGCTTGATGCCACGCGGCAGAAGCAGGTAGGCGGCCGGAACGATCACGACTCCTACGATGGCGGTAACCAGGAGCATTGTCGCCACGGACGGCCAGTCGACTCCGGACCAGTCGGCACCGAACAGGTGATTCGGATCGCCTCCGCCCTCGACCAGCCCGATGATCGCGAGAACTGCCACGGCCAGTGCCACAGCGCTGGCGACCGGCTGCCAAAGCGGGCGCCGGGCGACCGTACCTTCGGCAGGGGCGTCGGGAGCGAAGATTCGCCGCAGGCTGGTCAGGTATTCGGGGTGGTTCCGCTGCAGATATGCAACGCCCAGCCCTGTGACCAGGCCTTCGACGATGGATGCGCCCAGGGCGTGGGCGATCACCATGGCCGGTATGGCTTCGCCCAAGCCGTAGGGGCTGTAGAGCGCGTGGCCGTTCTGGGAGAAGAGGATCGGCTCTACGCCCAGCTCCACTCCCACAGCGAAAGCCGCGACCGTGATACCAACATATGAACCGATGCCTGCGGCCACCGCCCGACGCGTCGATAGGATGGGCGATCCCGCTGCCAGGAGGCGGTATGTACCGTATCCCACGAACGGCAGGATGATGGCCATGTTCAGGCAGTTGGCGAAGATCGCCAGAACACCGCCGTCGCCAAAAAACAGAGCTTGCAGGATGAGCGCGGTGCTCACGGCGATCGCCGCGGCCCATGGTCCCAGCACCACGGCGATCAGCGTGCCCCCTACCGCATGGGCAGTGGTGCCGCCCGGAACGGGCACGTTGAACATCATCATCGTGAAGCTGAGAGCGGAGAAGATCGCCAGCAACGGCACAGTCCGGTCGTTGAGGACCTTCTTGACCCTGTGGGTTGCGACTGCCCAGACGGGAACCGTGGGAAGCGCCAGTGCAAGGGAGACCGCGGGCGCGAGATACCCGTCCGGAATGTGCACCCAGGTCCTCCTTCGTCCCGCCTGTCGATACGATGTGCTATTGCAACAACTTGCGCTAGCATCAGTCTACGCTGCCTATTCGATGCGCGACAATCTCGAAGCCATGAAGGACCGTCAGGTGCCACGAGCCGTCTCACGCGAGGTCAACGGGTCGCCGCCCCCTACTCCATGGGACGGCGTGGCCGGCCGGCTGCGTGCCGCAGGTCTCAGGTGGACGCCCCAACGACGGACGCTCGTCGATGTGCTGCGTCAGGAGGAGGGCCACGTCACGGCGACCGAGTTGATCGCCCGCTGTCGAGAGCGCGACCAGACCACGACCCCCTCAACGGTCTATCGGACGCTGGACGTGCTGGAGGACTTCGGGCTGGTCGCGCACGGTCACGGCCCGGACGGCCGCGAGGATTACCACGTGCTGCCCGACCAGGTCCACGGGCACCTCCACTGCGTTGCGTGCGGCGCGACGTGGGAGATACGGCCCGAGACGGGCGCCGCGATCGTAGACGCGCTGGCCACGGACCTGGGCTTCGCGGTGGACCTTTCGCACGTCACCATCTCGGGGCGGTGCAGCGGCTGTCGCGACTGAGGGTGCGGCGACCGCGCTAGTCGACCGGGATGACTAGCAGCCACTTACCGTCACGCGTGGGGTAGCGGCCCTCGGGGCGCTTCCAGCCCAGGTAGTTCTGGGCCATGGCGGCCATGTCGCGGTATGAGTCCGGCCCGAGCGTCTGGCCCCAGATGCTGCTCAAGCGCGGGTAGAACGGGTCCACGATGAAGGCGCCCTTCAGCTGGAACGTGTCCGGGAATAGCAACGGATCGGCGTCCGCCTTGAAGCCCGTCATGACCCAAGAATGGGCCCCATACCAAGTCAGCAGTCCCACCGGCCGACCGGTCTGGCTCAGGGCCATTGCCGCGTCCTTCATCGCCTCGCTGAACGTGGGGTCCACGACGAGCTTGTAATTCCCGGCACCGAGCTTGGGCATGGCGAGCGCCCAGCCGCCCGGCCCGAAGCCGCCGTCGTAGCTGTCCTCCGTAGTCGTGAGGGACACGAGCAGGCTACCGATCTGCTCCTGCTTGGTCGTCGTCAGGTCGACGCTCGGGCCGATGATGTTGAGCATGTTCTGGACGGCCCCGGCCATGCAGTTCTCGCGGTCGTTCTGCGTGACGAAGGTTGCCGGTCTGTATAGATCGATCGTGAACGGCGTCTTCGTGGGAGACGCGACCGGCGTTGGCGCCGGATCGGATGGGGTCGATACGGTCGCGGAGGCGACGGAGACGATCGGGCTCGCGCTCGCAGCCTGTGTTGCGCTGGCCGTCGCACGCCCGGTCGGTAAGGGGGAAGACGCCAGGCCTCCGGCCTTCACGCCCGGGACGACGGCCATCACGGCCATCCAGCCGACCGCAGCCATGAGTGCGCATAGCGCGGCGTAGCCGACCGCCCAGGCGGTTGCACGGCCGCGGCTTCGCTGGCCACGCGTCACTTCCAGTGTCTTCCTCCAAGCCGATCGCTCCGCAGAGGCGGGTGCGGACGATGACGCCTTCGCGACCTTGCTCGTGACGACAAGGCCATCGGCGTCTACGAGCGGCGTTCAAGAAGATACGCGGCTCGGTCAAAAGGCGCATCCCATCGGTGCGACGGCTCGGGCAAGTTCAGGCGAGAAGCACGTTCCCGAAAACGTGGCGTCGGCCCGTGGCGGTCACGGGTTCTTCGAAGTGCAGGTCGCCGGTGAGTTCGCGCTCGTAGCCGCAAAGCACGATCGTCGGATCGCCGTCGCGGTGCTCCAGCCCGATCGCGATGGCGTCCATCAGCCCGCCGCCCTCCTGGCGCGGAATCAGCGCGTCCCAGCACACGGCGCAGGCGCGAATCGTTCCAGCCCGAGCCTCGAGGCGGAACGTGGCATAGAGCGCGTCGATGATCAGCGGGTTCGATGGCTCCTGCAGGCTCGGCGACACGTCGATGAGCGCCAGCTGCCCGCCCGCGGCGAGTCGAGCGCCGAACGGACGGAACTCACCCGACTGTTCAAGCATGGTTTCGGCCAGCCCCAGGAGAGGCATCACCAACTCGTTGAAGTCGGTTCGGATGGCGGGCTGCATCGTCTCTCCGGGTGTCGTGACGGGTTCACCAACGGCCGATCGGCGTTTCGTGATCTCCCCGGAAGGCATCGGTCGCGAATGGCTCCGTCCTGAGCGCCTCAGGCGTCGGGCTCCAGACCGCGGCTCAGAGACCGCCCCTGCCTCGTGCCGACCGCCCCAACCGTACCGGCCCGCAGTGACGCAACGGTCGACCAGCCCGCCAAAGCCATTCCGGCAACGAACAGCGGCCAGGGATACCAGCCGGGGAGTCCGCCATCGATGAGCGTCGGCGTATTGGCGGTGAAGCTACCAACCACGAGCAGGCCGCCCGCGACTGCCCCGGCCCCACGCACGAGGCCGACTCGCGGCATCCGGCCCGCGCGCACCGAATACGCCGCTGCCAGCCCGAACCCGATCAACGCCGCGCTGACCGCTGCCGGCGCCCAGACTGGGGCCGCCCAGGGCACCGGGATCAGGAATAGGACGTCCCACGTGCCCAGCGAGTGCGGCCAGCCGATGAAGACCCATAGCCAGATGTAGTAGAAGAGATCCCAGACGCCGAAGGCGACCGCCGTCCAGGCCAGCCGGTCGGCCCAGCGGCGGCCCACCAGACACCCGATCGCGGCCAGCATCACCAGCGTGGCAGCTTCTCGGCCGACTTCGATGGCGGCGAGGTCACCGAGCACCTGCTGGCCGCGCAGCGGAAAGAGCGTGTCCGGAGTCATCGCCAGCGCGCGCTGCAGATACACCACGACAGCCGACTCGAGGTAGGCCATGGCGATGGCGAAGGCCAGGACGGCGAGAACTACGGTGCGAAAGCGCATGGGGCTTCTCTCTGGCGCCTTTTCCAGGAGTCAAGCGTACGACGGTTTTTGGTCGGGCCCCGCCGACCGCACCCGGGGTTTCGGGTGACGTTAGCCGCCAGCAGCCAGCTTCGCCGCGATCGCGTCTCGGACGTAGACTGCGGTCCCGGAACAGTGGCCGCGGTACTTGCCATTCATCCCGACCATCAAGCCGACGCCCAGCTTCTCCGCACGGGATTGGCGCCCCCGGCCGGACTCGAACCGACGACGCCCGCCTTAGGACGGCGGCGCTCTGATCCACTGAGCTACGGGGGCCCGACGCGATGTTACCGCGTCTGCGCCGAGTTTCGCCCCAAACAGACCCGAATCTCCCCTGCGCCCCCCTACTCGCCCGGTTCGAAGGTGAAGCGGGCTCGATCGCGGACAAGGCACCCAATCGGGTGGAAGGGCTCGTGCGAGAGGACGATCGTCCAGCTCTCGGCCGCGGCGCGGGCAAAGAGCCCTTCCTTTACGGCGACCGAATCCAGCGGGAAGTCATCGAACGCGGTGACCCATTTGGCGTTGGCGTTCCAGCGCCGCATGAAGAGGTCGCCGAAGAATCCGACCGTTCGATCGCGACCGCGGATCGCCACGCCCTGATGGCCGGCCGAATGGCCACCGGTGGCGAAGACCGACACTCCGGGGAGGATTTCGGCCTCGCCGTCAGCGGCATCGCGCAAACCCAGGTCCTGGATAAGGCGCAGCTCCGGCTGGTCATAGCCTGCGACGACTCGAGGGTTTGTGGTCATGGCTATCTCCCACTCGGCTCGCTGGGCCACGAACTTGGCCCGCGGAAACGCCAGCGACCCATCCGGCCGCAGGACGCCGCCGGCGTGGTCGTAGTGGAGATGGCTCACGACCACTGCATCGACGGAGCTCGGATCGAATCCGGCTGCCTCGAGTGCGGGAAGAATCCACGGCCCCTCGTAGGAGCGCATGGCTCGCCCTTTGTCGCTGATCCGATCCCCGATCCCCGTCTCGATGAGCACTCGCCCCGAGGGTGTCTCCACGAGCAGGCAGTTGAGAGCCTGAATGATCCGATGGTCGGCGTCGATTTCGTCCGCGACCAGGTCGTTCCAAATTATCCGAGGCACGACGCCGAGCAGCGACCCTGCGTCGGAGCGAAAGCGACCTGCCTGAATCAGGGCGACGCGAGTGCCGCCACCCAACTCCGCCGACCAGTGGACCATGTCGTTGATGGTTGTCACTGTCCGCGCCCTTCGTCCCCCGCCAGCGGACTATGCGCGCCCGTTCCCGCGCTTCGCGCGGGCCGTTCGTTCCCCGCCGGAGGAGCGCTCCCGCCGCCTGGCGCGCTTCGCGCGGGTGCTGCGTGGTCCGCCGCCCGAGCCCCCGCACCCCGCCAGCCTGGGCCGAAGTCCTCGAAGTAGGCCGAGGCCGTCGGCTCGGATTGGCCCTGGTACTTCGACCCCAGGCCGGCCGAGCCATACGGTCGATCGACCGGGCTCGACATCTCGAAGAAGCTGATCTGGCCGATCTTCATGCCGAAGTACAGCGCGATCGGCAGCTTGGCAACGTTCGACAGTTCGAGCGTCAGTTTGCCCTTCCAGCCCGGGTCGACGTAGCCGGCGGTCGAATGGATGAGCAGACCGAGCCGCCCCAGCGACGACTTGCCCTCCAGGCGGGCCACCAGATCGTCCGGCAGTTCGACCCATTCGATGGTCTGGCCAAGCACGAATTCACTGGGATGGAGAACGAACGCTTCGTCGTCTGCGACGTTCAGGAGTTCGGTCAAGTCCGGCTGCGGCGATCGGACGTCGATGAACGGGTAGCGGTTGTTTCGAAAGACGCGAAAGCTTCGATCCAGGTGGAGATCTATCGAGGACGGCTGCAGGTCCGCCGGATCGTACGGATCGACTCGGACGCGCCCGGCGGCAAGGGACGCAGCGATGTCTCGATCGGACAGGACGCTCACTTGGCGGTGGCTCCGCTTTCGCGCTGGGCGTACAGGTTGTCGACCTCCCGCTTCAGCGTCTCGATGTCCTCGAAGCTCTGGTAGACGCTGGCGAAGCGAATGTACGCGATCTGGTCCAGCGCCCGCAGCTTGTCCATCGCCATCTTGCCGATCTCCGACGAGTCGACCTCGGTCGCGCCGCCGGCCCTCAGCTGCGCCTCGATCTGGTCGGCGGCCTGCTCCGCGGCATCCTCAGGCAGCGGCCGTCGTGTCAGAGCCTTCTGGAAGCCCGACACCAGCTTCTCGCGGTCGAACTCCTGTCGCTGACCGTCGCGCTTGACCACCACGAGGCGCGGTGCCTCGATGCGCTCATACGTGGTGAATCGGGCTCCGCACGTCTCGCACTCGCGGCGGCGTCGGATGCTGGCCTCGTCCAGGTCGCGCGAATCCACGACTCGGGTCTCACGTTCGCCGCATCGCGGACAACGCATCGGTCGACCTCCACACAGAGCCATCAAGGCTCCGGCGAGGATATCACCGCCCGCCGCAGCGGCACGGTCGCGCCGACCCGGGATAGCGAGTCGGCCCTCTACCTCAGCGGCTCGGGGTGCCCCAACGCGGATCCGTCCGCGGCGGTTCCTTGGCCGCTGCGGCAATCTCCTCGGCCCTGGCGCGGATCGCTTCGCGGGCATGGAGGAGATTGAGATAGCCTCGCTTCACGGACGTCTCGCCCTCGGAAATGCGGTCCGGCAGGTGGTCCAGCATCAGGACGCGACCATATTCGACCAGCTCCACGGCACGCTGGGCTCGCACGATCTCCGGGTGCATGCCGCCGGAACCGGGCTGGACGCCGCGCCTGTCGATGATCTCGGCTTCCTGTGCGTACCGACGCAGTGCCTCGGCAGATGCGCGCAGGCTGGCCTCGCTCGCATCCGGCTCGATCCGTCGCCGTCGAAGACCGTCGATGACGGCTGACAGTTCCGCCAGTGAGGTGTCGGCCCGCCTGGCCAGGTCCACCGCGGCTCGGCCCTCCTGTGCATACCGGCGCAGTTCGCCGCCGACCACGAAGACGCGCCAGAGCAGCAGCAGAATCGGGACGCCCAGGGCAAAGAAGACGACGAGTGGCAACAGCACTTCGGTCGACACCGCTAACTACCTCAATGCCGGCGAGAGAGCTGTCGAATGCGACAACGCAACGCAACTACCACGGAACGTGCTCCAGTCGCGCGGCCGCGATCTGCGGTCGAGCGCGCGAACGGCCAATCGCCGACATCTTCGGCGTTCCCATGCCCGATGCGAACTAGGATGTTCGTTTCCGGGGTCCTGGCCCGAATGACGCTCCACCACGAGGGCTGGCTGCAGCAATCCGTCCCGCCATCCGGACTCCCTTCGGTGGCCGCTGGACTTCAGCCGGTTCGCCGGGTCGGCGCCACTCGTCGAATTCGCCGTCCGAGCTCGAAACGAGGCGCACCGATCGGACAGAGGCGCCTGGCTCGATATCCCGGATCATGTCGTAGACAGTCAGCGCTGCAACGGCGGCCGCGGTCAGCGCTTCCATCTCCACACCCGTAGGACCGATGGCAGCCGTCTCGGCCCGGATCCTGACGGCGCTCGCGGCTCGCTCGGGAGCGGCGCTGACAACCAGATGAGTGAGTCCGGCTGGATGAACTAGGGGGATCAGGTCAGCCGCGCGCTTGCCGGCGAAGACGCCGGCCAACTCGGCCACACTCAGTACGTCCCCCTTCGCGATCGTACCGTCGATGATGGCGCTCAGCGTCTCCTGCGCAACTGCCACCTCGGCCTCCGCCACCGCCCGGTGAGCCGTGGCCGGCTTACTGGTCACCTCGGGCATGCGCGGCCTCCTCGTTCGTTCGAAATGGCTGGATCGGCGACGCTCGGCGCGGCTGCCCTCATCGAACACACCCTCTCCGGGCTTGCCGTCAAAAGCGCCATCGCCCTGGCGTCCCGGCGCGTGGTCAGCGGCCACGGAAGCGGCTCTTCCTGATCTGGCCCAGCGCCGCAAGCTGGCGCTGCTGCTCCTCGACCTTGTCGTGAACCAGCGCAGCGACAGAGCGGCGCGTGAGCAGAACGGTCGCGGCTCCGCCGGGCGCGACCACGAGCGCGTCCAGGCCGCTCCGCTCCAGGACTTCTAGGGCGGACCACAAATCCGTATCCCCGGGCAGCCTGGGGACGTTGTCTATGCGGACCATCGCATCCTCCGTGCGGGTCTGGGTCCAGACGCGACGCGGTATTCGCCGGATCTGGGCCGTCCCGATGAGGCCCAGCAACTCCGAGCCGTGCTCGACGAGGGCGGCGCCGCCGAGCCGGTCGGCGAGGTACTCGCCAGCGAAGACGTCCAGGGTCAGCTGCGGGGGGACCCGGGCCGGCTCAGTATCCTCCGCGTCACTAACGTGCAGCCCTGAGATGAGGCTCTGGAGACCGCTGCGGCGGTCGAGGAACCGGCTCGAGCTCATGACGAGCCAACCAGCCACGGCAAGGCACAGCCCTGTCACGACGTCCGCCACGGCCATCAACAGGGCCCCGAACAGGATTAGGAACACGCCGACGTACCGACTGATCCGGATGGTCGCGGCCGTCGCCGCCGCTTCCTGGCGGGTGCGCAGCCACACCAGCGCGTGCAGCGCCCGAGCACCGTCGAGCGGATAGCCCGGCACAAAGTTGACCATGCCCAGGAACAGATTGAATCCGGCGACCATCGTCGCCACGAACCCGATCGCCTGGATTCCGTCCGGTGGGTTCTGCTGGTCACCCGTTCCGAGGACGAAGACCGCGGTCACCGCACCGAAAGCGACGGCCAGCAGGAGGCTCACGACGGAGCCGGCCATAGCGATCCGGAACTCCTCCCCGGCGCTCTTGGGCTTAACCTCCATCACATAGGGCCCGCCGAGCAACTGGACGACGACCACGGGTACTGCCTGCCCGTTTCGGCGAGCCACCTTGACGTGCGCGAGTTCGTGGGCGGTGCCCGAACCGAGCACCAGAACCGCAGTGGAGATCGAGGAACCCCACGCGAGCGCCGCCGGCCACGCCGCGGCCGCGCCATTGCTCAAATCGACGGCGAAGATGACTGCAATGAAGGCCATGATCGGAACCCACGTCCAATGAATCCGGACGTCGGTGCCGAAGATGCGCCCAACAGTGAGGCCGATCACGATGACGCCGTCCCCGGACTTGCGGGTGCCGATGCCGGGCTTGGATCGCGGCCGAGTCGTTCGGCGAGCTTCCATACCAGCACGGAAAGGCCGAGAACTGCCCCTGCGATCGCCACGCTCGTTTCGGACCAGAACTGGTCGGGGAAGAGTTGCACCAGCTTCTCGGTTCGCGCATCGAACATGAATGTGCCCGGCGCGAAGAAGATCTCGTGGAACAACAGGAAGGCCTGGTCGAAGAAGAGCGCGAAGGCCACGCCGACCACCACAACGCCAACGGTGAGGACCCGCGCCCCGGCTGCCGCCGCTCGCCAGAACCAGCGCCGCCCGCCGCTCGCCACGCCGACGACGATCAGCAGGATCGCCGCGAGCAGGGCCACGAAGCCCAGGCTCATCAGGACCTTGCGGACGTCGGCCATGTGGCTTCGTTCACTCGCGTCCAGGACCGGCTTGCCGTCCAGAGTGACGTCGAAGTTGGGCGGCCCGAACACCAGGTCGGAAAGGATGCTGCCCGTGACCTGGCGGACCTGGTTCGGCGTGTAGCCGGTGAGCCCGGATACGTCGCTGCGATCCTGGTCGAAACCGACCCAGATGGGGTTGAGGAAGAGCAGCACGGCAAAGCCGACGATGACACACGGCGTCGCCACCGCGGCGACGGTCGGCGCGAGTCGTTCTACGAGCGAGACGTTCACGACGTCATCCTACCGCCTCAGGGCGCTATCCCAATCTGAAGTCGCGCGGTAGCGGCTCAGACGGGCAATTTGAGCGCAAGCGCCTCTCGCCGGACGATCTTCCAGACCAGCTCGAGGTCCGAGGCCTCGGTGCGCAGGTTGGATATCGCGACCCGGATCGTCAGGCGGCCGTTGACCCTGGTGTGGGACAAGAAGGCCTGTCCGGTGCGGTTGATCGCGTCCATGAGCCTGACGTTGAGGTCGTCGATCTTCTCCGCCATGCCTGGTTCGTCCTCGCGTCCGATCAGTGAGACCGGCCGATACCGGAAGCAGACCGTTGAGAACGGCACCGGCGCCATTCGTTCGAAGTCGGAGTCGGCGTCCACCCAGCTGGCGAATCGCGCGGCCATCTCCAGGTGATGGTTGACTCGCCGCCGGAGGCCTTCCAGGCCGAAGTAGCGTAGGTGCATCCACAGCTTCAGGGCCCGAAGTCGCCGTCCCAGCGTCGGCATGTACTCGTTGTAGTCGCGGATCGGCCCTTCGCGGTCGAGCGTTCGCAGGTACTCCGGAACCAGGCTGAAGGCATCGCGAAGAACCGGCATGCGGCGCGTCAGCAGAATCGAGGCGTCGACCGGTGCGAACCACCACTTGTGTAGGTTCGTGACAATCGAGTCGGCTTCTTCCCAGCCTTCGAACTGGCCGCGCAACTCCGGGATGATGGCCACGACGCCGGCGTAGGCTGCATCGACGTGCAGCCACATGCCCTCGCGCCGAGCGATCTTCGCCATTCCGTCGATCGGGTCGCGCGATGTGGTGGACGTCGTGCCGATCGTGCCGACGAGGGCGATCGGCTTGATGCCGGCGGTCCGATCGGCGGCGACGGCGTCCTCGAGGGCGTCCAGCCGCAGCTCGAATCGATCGTTGGTCGGGATCTTGACGACGCCGGCGCGACCCAGGCCGAGCGTCATGGCCGCCTTCTCGATCGACGAATGGGCCTCCGTTGAGCAGTAGACCCGAAGCTGCGGCACGTCCTCTCGCGCCGGCAGGCCCTTCGCCGCGGCATCGATCCCGGCACCCTGGCGCGCGGCCGCGAGAGCCAGCATCGATGAAGTGGATGCGGAATCGGTGAGTAGTCCGTCGAAACCTATCGGCAGGCCGAGCGCCTGGCGGATCCAATCGACGACGACCTGCTCGAGTTCCGTACCGACCGGGCTGGTCCGCCACAACATAGGATTTGAATTGAGCACCGACGTGAGCATCTCGCCGATTATCCCGGGGCCCGAAGCCGAGCTGGCGAAGTAGGCCAGGAACCGCGGATGCTGCCAGTGGGTGACGTTGGGCTCGAAGAGGCGCCGATAGTCGGCCAGGATGGCCTCGATGGGCTCGGGCGACTCAGGCGGCGATTGCGGGAAGAGCGGGCGCAGAGAGCCGGGCTCCACCTGGGGCATGACGCTTCTGTCGCGAATGCCTTCGAGATAGTCGGCCATTATGTCGACCGCCGCATGAGCAGCCGCACGGAAGCTGGCCGAGTCCATGTCGTTCAGACCCGTGCGCTGTTCGGCGTCGAGCGTGGAGGACCCGTTCGGGCCGTCGGTAGAGGTTTCAGTTGGCTGTTGCGTGCGGTCGCGAACCATCTGTACTCGCCAGGGGTGGGCAGGCCCGGCCGCGGTCGCGAACCAGGGGTCCCTGGCGAGTGTACCTCCGAGCGTATGACGGCGCGTCTGAGGCGACGATATGGGTTGTCGTACGGACTAGGTCAGTTGTTCCAGCAGCCTATTTCAGGCTGAAGGAGGCGAAGAACTGCTGCGAGGCGACGCTCGAACCTGTCGGTCCGAACGCAAGCAGCCAGTACCACCGAGCGTCGACGAAGAACATGCGGTAGTAGACATCGTCGCTCGATGTGGTCAGAGACACCTGGACGCCTGGGTGGCCGCTCACCGAGATCGACGCCGACGAAGTCTCCGTGCCGGCCAGGTTCGAGTTCATGCTTGACTCAAGGGTGGTCAGCAACGTGGTGGTGTCCACACCCGCCATCGCCGAGGCCGGGAAGTCGAGATAGACGACAGCATAGGCACTGGTGAGACTCGTCACGGTGTACATCGTCGCGGTGCCCGAGAGAGTCCCCGAGGTCACGGGCTCGGTGGACTTGACTGGGGGCGTCGTGCCCGGGAAGCTGGCCGTCCATGAGCCGTCAGGGGCGGAGAACGGCGTCCAGGCACCGGTCCCGTCGGCAAAGGTAGACGTTGGCGTCGGGCGTGGGAGAGGCGTCTCGGTGGGGCCCGAGAGCTCCGTCGGCGTGGCCTCCACCGCAGGCGTCTCCGTCTCGGTGGGCATGGCATTGGCGACGTTGCTGGCCGCCAGGCTGGCAACGGGGCTGGACGAAGAACTGCTATGACCCTGTGCGACAAGGAAGATCAACGCCCCGGCCGCCACCAGGACACCCACGGCCACCATGGCCAGCGCGATAGGCACCATCGAATTGCGCGGGGCGCCGTACGGCTGGCCGTAGGGCTGGCCGTAGCCCTGAGGCTGACCGTAGGGCTGCTGGCCGTAGCCCTGAGGCTGACCGTAGGG
>Ga0182027_10003721_pt1 | contig 23958 bp, 32 predicted proteins | sample 712E1DmetaG_FD_121300 | JGI IMG/M metagenome (GOLD analysis project Ga0182027, IMG submission 121300) | Permafrost microbial communities from Stordalen Mire, Sweden - 712E1D metaG (Illumina Assembly) | ecosystem: Environmental > Terrestrial > Soil > Wetlands > Permafrost | place: Sweden... | reverse complement strand
ATAGTACATACGAGCGTTCATAGTTTCACCTCTTCCTCTATGGAGCCCGCACCGCGGGACATGACCACCACCCCGGAGCGGACCAATTCCGAGACTCCAAAACCGCGCAGCAGGGTGATCAGGGCGTCGATCTCACCTTCTGAGCCGGTCGCCTCCACAATCAAGGATTTGGCGGCCAGATCCACCACTCGGGCGCGGTAGGGGGCCAAGACACTCAGGACCTCGCCTCGGATCCGCTCGTCGGCGCGCACTTTGATCAGGGCGATCTCATGCTCGAGCGTTGGCTCGGCGGTCACATCCTGGACCTTGAGCACATCGATGAGCCGGTAGATCTGCTTGGCCGCCTGCTCCACCGTACCGTCGTCGCCCCGCAAGGTGATGGTCATGCGGCTGATCTCGGGTTTGTCCGTGTGGCTGACGGCCAAGGTCTCGATATTGAAGTCCCGAGCTCGCATCAGGCTCGCCACCCGGTTCAAGACGCCAGGGCGGTTCAGCACCAGGATCACCAGGACATGGCGATGGACTTCGCCCCCTCCGGGCAGGGCGCGGGTGGCCGCGGTGTGGGCGGGGGTACTGTTGGCGGGGGCGGCCATATTAGTTCAACTCCTCGAAATGTGGTTCGCCGTTGGCAGGCACTTCGTCACCTATAGAGCCGCCCTCGGGCTGGACCGACTGGCCCCGACTTTCTGGCTGCTCGAACAGGTCGGACAACCCTAACCCTGGCGTCATCATCGGGAAGACATTCTGCGCGTCCGAGATGAGGAAATGGACCAGGGCGGGACCGCTATGTGCCCGGGCCGCCTCGATGGCGCCCGCGACTTGCGCCGGCGTGGTGGCCTCGAAGCCGGCCAGTCCGTAAGCGTCGGCCAATTTGAGCCAGTCGGGGCCCAACAGGTGGGAGGAATGATAGTTGCCGGCATAGACCAGTTCCTGCCACTGGCGGATCATGCCGAGCTTGTGGTTGTCGAGTAAGGCGATCTTGACGGGCAAGCCCTCCTGGACCAGGGTCATCATCTCCTGGGCGGTCATCTGCAGACCGCCGTCGCCTACCACCGCCCAAGTTTCCTTGTCCGGACGGCCCAGGGCCGCCCCCAGGGCTGCCGGCAGGCCGAAGCCCATGGTGCCCAGGCCCCCGGAGCTGATGTGGCTGTTGGGCCGCCGGAAGCCGCCATAGCGGGCCAGCCACATCTGATTCTGGCCGACATCGGCGACCAACGTCGCGTCGTACCCAGTGATCCGCGCAAGCTCGCTCACCACATAGTCGGCCGAGAGTTGGCCGTTGTGCCAGGAGCCCGAGCCATGCCAAGGTGTGCTCTCAGAGGCGGCGCGCCAAGCCGCGATCTGGGCAAAATACTCTGCCCTGACGCTCGGCTCCACCGGTGCGACCTGGGGAATCAGGGCCCGCAGCACTCGGCCCAGATCGCCGACGATGGGCAGCTCGACGGCCACGTTCTTGCCGATCTCCGCCGGATCGATGTCCACGTGGATAATGCGGGCGTGCGGCGCAAAAGTGGCGACGTTGCCGGTCACCCGGTCGTCGAAACGCATGCCCAGGGCGATGATCAGGTCGGCCGACTGGACGGTCTTATTGACATGGCTCCAACCATGCATGCCCACGAAGCCCAAGCTTAGCGGGTGGGTTTCGTCGATCGCCCCGATACCCAGCAGGGTGTGGGCCACCGGGATCTGGGCCCGTTCGGCTAAGGCCCGCAGCTCCTCGGTCGCGTTGGCGATCAAGACCCCATGGCCGGCCAGGATGACCGGACGGGCGGCCCGCTCGATCTCGCCCGCCGCCAGCTTGACCTGGCGCGGGTGGCCTTCGAAGTTGGGCTTGAAACCGGGCAGATAGAGTTCATCGGGCGATGGATGGGACGCGGTGCAGAGTCCCATCAGGGCATCCTTGGTCAGGTCGATGTGCACCGGGCCGGGCCGGCCGGTGGCGGCGATGTGGAAGGCTTCGGCGAAGACCCGCGGGATGTCGTTTGCGTCGCGCACCAAATAGTTGTGTTTGGTAGCGGGCAAGGTGATGCCGGTGATGTCGATCTCCTGGAAGGCGTCCTTGCCCAACAAAGAGCTAACCACATTGCCGGTGAGCGCAACCATCGGCACCGAGTCAAGCATGGCCGTGCCGATGCCGGTGACCAAGTTGGTGGCCCCGGGCCCGCTGGTCCCCAGGCAGACCCCCACCCGCCCCGAGGCGCGGGCGTAGCCATCGGCGGCATGGGCGGCGCCCTGTTCGTGGCGCACGAGAATGTGGCGCAATCCTGGATAGTCGACAAAAACATCGTAGAGCGGCAGCAGCACCCCGCCCGGGAAGCCGAAGAAGACATCCACCCCCTGGGCGAGGAGCGCTTCGCAGACCGCGTCGGCCCCGATGCGCGGACGGCGCAGATTCGTGCTCTGAACTTGCGGGGCGGGGGTCCGGTCAGACAAGGTGCGGCTCCTATTAGCAGACAGCAATACCGGGGTTCGATGTTCCGAGAGTTATCGGCGGTTCTGCGAATCCGTCAAATCCAGCGCGCAAACTATGAGGATTGGGCTCTTGACCACCGAGTCAGCGCGCCTATAATTGCGCGTCGCTCGGCGCCGGCGTCGAGAGCCCGTGGATGATCGTAGGGAGATCCCAAAGTCATCGTGATGGGTTCTTCTTTTATCCTCCACGAGCCGAAGCGGACGGGGCGCCCTCTGGCCTGGGCTATTGGGCTCGGGACTTCTCGAAAGCTTCTTCCTCGGCCTTGATGGCCGCCCATTTGTCGGCCTCGAGCTCATCGAGTCGCGCGTCGCTTATCCCAAAGTAGTGACCCACCTCGTGAAAGACCACTTCATTGATGGCATCGGCCAGGGCTTGAGGGCTTTGATAGCATCGCTCCAAGGGACCACGGAAAATGGTAATCGTGGAAGCAGGCACGAGCTGTTTGTCCGCGTAGTAGGCCGCACGGTTGATGCCATAGAAGAGGCCCAGCAGCTCTCCCTTCTCCAGCTTTTGATCTGGAGCTGGCTCCTGCTCGACCGACACGGACACATTGGTCAGTTGTTCGCGAAACTTGGCAGGAATGCGGCCGAACGCTTCTTGGGCGATCCTCTCGAAAGTGGCGTCGTCGAGGCCTGGCTCGACCACCACCTCGGCATCATTTGGAGCAGATCTGGGCGCGGAAGGCGACGTTCGACGATGAGGCCGGTGGTGGGTGTGTATAGGAGACACAATATCGGCCTTTCTTTTGGGACGGCTTCGCCGAAGGATTGGCGGTCGCTCTCCAATATCCGGTCTGGGAGCTCTTTGTCAATTTCAGGTACAAATAGCCTAATGTTCCGCTTGCTCCAAGGCTCGCGAGACCGTGTCCAGCGAGAGCAGGGCGCACTTGAGACGTGCCGGGCTGATCTCGACCCCGAGCAGATCCAGCACGTCGTCAGGGCGCAGAGCCGCCACTTGTTCCACCGTCTTGCCCTTGATCTCGTCCGTGAGCAGCGAAGCGCTGGCCTGGCTGATAGCGCAGCCGGATCCGACAAAGGCGACGTCGGCGATCGTCCCATCGGCAATTTCCAACATCATGTTGATGCGGTCGCCGCACAGCGGGTTGAAGCCTTCATAGGACACGCTTGGATGTTCGAGGGTTCCGGCGTTGTGGGGCCGACGGTAGTGCTCGAGGATATAATCGCGGTAGAGATCGTCCATGGATCTAAGCCTTGAAAATGCGCTGGACTTCACGGAGCCCGGCGATGAGGGCATCCACGTCTTGGCGCGTGGAATAAACTCCGAAGCTGGCCCGCGCCGAAGCAGCCAGGCCGAGTTTGGCATGCAGTGGCATGGCGCAATGATGCCCGGCCCGGACCGCGACGCCACTGCGGTCTAGAACTTCTGCCACATCATGGGGATGGATGCCCGGGAGATTAAAGCTGATGACCCCGCCGCGGGCGCCGTTGCCCGGTCCGTAGATCTCGATGCCGGGCACCTCTTGGACCAGAGCGCCCAGGGCGTAGTTGGTCAAAGCCTGTTCATGGGCGCGGACCGCACACATGTCCAAGGCCATTAAGTATCTCGCGGCGGCGCCCAGGCCGATGGCCGCGGCGATGTCGGGGGTGCCCGCTTCGAACTTGCCGGGCACATCGGCATAGGTGCTCGTGCGCAAGGACACCTCCTTGATCATCTCACCCCCGGTCAAAAACGGCGGCATGGCCTCGAGGATCTCACGGCGACCCCACAGAACGCCTGAGCCGGTGGGCCCCAAGGCCTTGTGCCCGGAGAAGACATAGAAATCGGCACCAATCGCGATTACATCGACGCTCATGTGCGGGACGGCTTGGGCGCCGTCGATCAGCACCCGCGCGCCGGCGCTATGGGCGGCGGCGGTCATCCGGCCCACCGGGTTGATGGTGCCCAGCATATTGGAGACGTGCGTAAACGCGACGAGCTTGGGTTCTTGGGCCAGTAGATTGGCGAAGACCTCCTGGTCCAAGCGTCCGTCGAGCAGTGGGACGAACTCGAGGCGCAGACCCTTTTCCGCGGCCAGGACCTGCCAAGGGACCAAGTTCGCGTGGTGCTCCATCTCGGTCAGCACAATCAGGTCGCCCTCTTTCAAATAGTGCCGCCCCCAGGAATAGGCCACCAGATTGATCGCCTCCGTGGCGTTGCGCACGAAGACCACCTCATCGGCCTTGGCGCCGAGGAGGTTGGCCACGCTGCCCCGAGCGCCCTCGTAAGCGGCAGCGGCACGCTGCGCAATCTCATAGATGCCGCGGTGGATATTGGCCGAGTACTCGCGGTTGTAGCCGTTCACCGCCTCGATGACACTTGCCGGCTTGAGGCTGGTGGCCGCCGAATCGAGATAGACCAAGGGCCGACCGTGCGAATTCCGCACCGCCAGGATCGGAAAATCGGCGCGCACTCGGGTTGGGTCCAGGGGCAGTGGGAACTTGAGATGAGTCGCCGGTCGGGCCATCGGAATCGCGCCAAGTTTGCTCTTTGGTTGAGATGTCAACATTTCACACTTCTTTAGAATGGTGAAGAATCCGCGTCGCTTCGACGCCCATTATGGGCGAAGCGGGGTCGTGGTCAATCAAGCAGCCCACTTGACCCTCATTGCGCCGATGGTTTGTCGTTGTCAGCCCTTTGAGTTGACGCTCAAGGTGCCTCGAGCTAGATTTGAAGGGCGAGTCTCCTGACCTCTATCGTTCGGGTGAAAAGGTAAACAAGATGACTATTGCTGCGCGTATCCTACCGTTCGTCTACGGCATCCTGCAGCGCCCCCAGACCACGCCTCTTCTGGTCGGCGGCGCGCCGATCTCGTCGGATGAGCTCAACCTCTTCGTGGCCCGACGGCGGGGTTCGCTGTCGGCGCCCCGCACCAGTGTGCTCGCCGCCCGCGCCCTGTGGGCGCTGTCCGAGGGCAAGATCTTCGTCAGCTACCTGCCCTCGGCCAACCACCCCAAGATCATGATCTCGGTGCTGGCCGGCGGGGCTTCCATCGCCACGGGCCGAGCCGCCGTGGCGGCCGATGTGGAGCGGATACTTCTCGATGTCGACTCCGGCCGGGTCTATAACGACCACGAGACCTACCAGAGCCCGGCGACCGCCGCCCTCTTTGCCGCCCTGGACCTCTACGACCGCCGCCGCGGCATCGACTTCGCGCCGGCGTATCTGAGCTTCCTGCGCGCCAAGGAGGCAGGCGCAGGCGTCCGCGAGACGCTCCTGGCTGCTGCCGATGAGCTGCTGGTGTCCATGCTCAACGACTATGAGACCGACCGCGTCCCCTCGCAGATCACCTGGCACGCCACTCCGCGGGGCGCCGAATTCGCCCGCATGAACTCGGACAAGGTCCTGGACATCTCGAGCCTGATGAGCTCGTCGCGCGAGCTCTTAGAACACCGCCCGGACATGGAGCGCTACATCCCACGGCGGGCCATCCTGATCAGCCCCATAGGTGTAATTGCGCCTGAGGACGAGATCGAAGAGCCCATCGAGGAATCGGACCACGTCGGCATGGGCATGACCGAGCCAGAGCCGCGCCCCGAGCCCGTCCCGGAGCCAGAGCCGCTGGAAGTGCTGGTCGAAACGGACCCAGACGTGGTCGGCAAGCTCGTCGCTGATCTCGGCGTGAGCGAGGTCGCGGCTAAGATGCTGAGCGCGCGTGGTTTTAACACTGCCGCTTCCGCCTCGCAGTATCTGCGCCCCCGGGGCATCGAGAGCCACGACCCCTACGACATGAAGGGGATGTTCGAGTGCGCCGCAAGGCTGCATCGGGCGGTGGGCGCCCACGAAAAGATCGTTATCTTCGGCGACTACGACGCCGACGGCATCCCCGGAACTTCGCTGCTATTGACCTATCTGCGCTCGGTCGGAGCCGATGTGACCGCGGTCATCCCCGAGCGCGAGGGCGGCTATGGTCTGATCCTCTCGGCCGCGCAGTCCTTGCGCCAGGAGCATGCTCCCGATTTGGTGGTCACGGTGGACTGCGGCTCCTCGGACCATGAGGCCATCGCCTATCTGAACGGTGAGGGCATCGACGTCCTGGTCACCGACCACCACCTCACCCTCAATGGCCTGCCGCCCACGCCTTACTTCATCAATCCCAACCGCTCCGATGGCGACCCCTATCCCTTCCACGGGCTGTGCGGCGCCGGCGTGGCCTACAAGCTGGTCCAGGCTATCGCCAAGCCCCGGGAGGGCGAGCTCTTTGCCCATATCCCTGAACTCTACGACTTCGTCATGATCAGCACGGTCGCCGACCAGGTTCCCCTCACCGGTGAGAATCGCTTCTACGTCCGGGCCGGGCTTGCCAGAGTGAACTCCCGTTCGACCGGCAACATCGGCCTGTGGGCCGTGGCTCAGGAAGCCGGCATCTTCCTGGAGAATCTCGATGCCCTGGACTTGGGCTGGAAGATCGCCCCGCGTATCAACGCGGTCGGGCGCATGGGCACCAACCCCACCACCTCGGTCGTGGAGCTCCTCACCACCTCGGACCACGACCGCGCGTCGGAGCTGGCCAAGATGCTCAACAAGGACAACGGTGATCGCCAGAGCTTCACTGACCGGCTCTACGAACAGGCCCAGATGCAGCTCGGCGACAATCCCCGTGACGACATCATCGGCGTGCATCTGGCCGAGGCCAGCGCCGGCGTGGCCGGATTGGTGGCGGCCAAGATCAGCGAGCGCTATCGCAAGCCGGTCCTGCTGGTCAATTCCCAAGGTCGCGGCTCCGGCCGAGCTCCGGCTGGCCAGCAGATCATCTCCTATATGGAGCAGTTGCGGGCCATGGGCATCTTCGGGGTGAGCCGGATCCTCCCCGACGGCTCTAAGATGACCCCGGGCTATGGCGGCCATTCCGCCGCCTGCGGCTTCTATGGCGTCGAGATCGAACCCTTCCTGGCCGCCGTCCACCAATTACACAACACCGATGGGCCGGCCGGCGGAGCGCCGCGCCGGGTCGATGCGGTGTTGGCCCTATCCGATGTTACTCTATCGCTGGCCGAAGAACTAAAGGCCATGGGGCCGTATGGCGAAGGCAACCCTGAACCTGCCTTCGCCATCGGCAACCTCGAGGTCGTCGATGCCCATCCGTCCAAGTCCGGCCACTCCCTGCTCTTCTCGGTGACCGACGGCGAGCGGATCATCAAGTCGCACTGGTTCGGCGGTGGCAAGACCGATATTGACAGTCTGCCCGCGCGCGTCGATATTCTGGGCAACCCCGTCCGCGATCGCTCTGGTGCTGTAGGTTTGGCCGTGACTGCCCTGAAGCCCTCCAAGATCCAACCACCCAAACGGGTCAAGCTCAACATTGATCCCAATCAGACCTTCTTTGTCATCGCCACCCGCAAGCGCTCGGGCAAGAGTGCCGGTGGCAAGATCCTGGGTCGGATCCTGGGATTGGCGGAGATCGGCACCAGCACTATCATCAACGAGTTCGTCGAGCGCGACCATGGTCTCGCCGCGGGCACAGTTCGCAACGCCCGTGACCTCAATCCGGAGGCCTATCGCCGCGAGCTCATCGCCACCGGCGACCGCATGGACACCGAGGGGCTGACCGCCGGCATCATCGGCCTACAGCGTGACTTCCGGGTGGTCGAGGGTATCCGCCGGGCCGGCGAGCTACGCAAGTCCATCGCCTACGCGCGGGAACGCTATGGTCTGGCGCCCTATGTTATCTGCCTGGAGAACCCCGACGCCTCGTTCGACCCCACCGACAACACCGAGGCCGCGGGCTTGCGGGCCCTCGCCGATGTGGTCATCCCCAACGACCCGAATCGGGGTTCGCTCGATGAGCTCGAGGAGCGCCTCTACCAGGCGGTCTTGACGCTCAACAAGGAAGAATAGACAGCTATGGCTAAGAAGAGTTTTCATCTCGGCGATCAGGTTCGTGTCTTGCGAGAAGGCAAGTCATACACCGGCATGGTCGGCGTGATCAGCGGCAAGGGACATCGAGTCCACGAGGGCCGACCACTGTCCGGTCAAGGTTACGATGTTCGCCTGGACTTCCCACCGGACACTCTCACATTGCGTTTCGGCATCGATGAGATTGAGAAGGTTTAGGAGAGACGATGGCCACCAAGCCAATTTTCAAGTATGGGGATCTGGTCCGCGTGATCGACAAGAGCTCTATCTTCTATGGGGAGCTCGGATTCGTCCGCGGGCACGGCCATGATGGCAAAGATGAGAACTGGCGCTACCTGCTCCACATGGAAGATGTGCCCGGTACGCCCGAGTTTCCAGCCGAAGCCATAGAAAAATATAGGCATTAGGAAGATCGCATGGTTGTCTCACAGCATTATCTAGAGTGCATCAACGGCTACAGCTTCAAGTTCTACTCCATCGCCCTCCTCGAAGAGGCTGGCGCCTGGTCGGTGGCGCGCAACCATGGTGCCATCGGTGCGCCGGTCGGCTGGAGCTTCAAGATCAAGGGCGCGACTGAAACACGCGCCCGGAGCGCCTATGCCTCGTTGCTGCGCGAGAAGCTACGTCCGCGGCCCGCGGAAGGCAACTATCAGGAGATGTCCAAGATTCCAGGATATCTCGCGTACCGCTAAGGAGAGATCATGACCACTCGAGAACAGCATCATACAGATACCCTAGACGTGCTGGCGGCCGTCAGCGTTGCCTGCCATAAGTATGGCGAATCCGTGATCAAAGGCGCCGACGTCTTCGCCATCGTCAATGCGCTGGGTGATATCAATGGGCGCCTGTTGGGCACCAAGCGCGAGCGCGCCATGGCTGAGCTGCATAAGTTGGGCCTCATCAACATCGTCCGGCGCGAGGCCGGCCGGGTCTTCTGGGCGCCGACCCCGGCTGGGGCAGTCACGCTGTCGATGCGAGCCAAGTAAGGGCTACACACCCAGGCGAGATCTAAAGCTGGGGGCCTGTGGGGCAACGGCTCAGATGCGATCTCGCCAGACAAGACAAGAGTAAATTGTCTTGGCAAAATCACCTCTCTACCCGATCCAGATCTGGGCCGGGTTCTTGTGACGGCTTGCGTTCGGCGGTGAGGTGCCTTACAATGGGGCAAGCCAAATCCACAGCAGGAAGAACTGATGACCGAGGAGCTCCTAGTCCCCAATAGATGGCACTTCGACCAAGTGGGCGAGCTGTGCCGCGCCCGGCGGACTGGTCAGATCGGTGAGGTCTTGATCGGCTTTGAGTGGCCGGCGACTTTGCCGCAGGTGTCCTCACCCTGGCTATCCTGGGAGAACCTGGAATGCTCCGGCGGCTGGATTCCCACGGGCCCGGACGGCCAGCCGATCGACGGCCTGGCCGACCTGGAGCTGGTCATCGCGGGGCGCAAGCCGCTGGGCGGCGGCGACTGGCAGCTCGACGCCCCTTGCGACGACCCGGTGATCGGCGATTGTTTTGACCCGAGCTTCCGCATGCTGGCCCTGGGGCAGGTGGCGCGCAGCGTTCCGGGGCTCCTGGTGGAGGAATCCCATGAACCCCGGCCGATCGGGCATTTCGTTGGGCATGTCTGGCATTCCGTGCTGATCGCCCGCGACGCCACTTTCGGGGAACTCTTTGATCTCGTGGCCATCGGCGCGGCTTATGAGAAGGCTGGACTATCGCTGACGGCGCAGATCATCGACCTGGCTACGCGGCCTATCCAGTCGGCCTGGCCGTCTGCGGCCACCCCCGAGAATGACCTTGAGGTCATTGCCGGGGGCTTGGCGCTGGGTTATCCGTTAGGCAGCACTCTGGCCTTCCTGACGCGCTGGCATAAAAGGACAGGCAAGAGTTAGACGCCCCGATCGGGATAACTTGCGTCGAGCGGCCACGCAGACAGACTTTGGGTAGAGGACGAATCAGCAACCGATTGAGGAGCTCTTCAACATGACCACTTCGGGTTTTTGCGACTGGACGCTCAATGAGCGCAATGAGATCATGGCCGCACCCTGCGGCAAAGCGGCTATCCGGGTCCGGGTCCGTTCGGCGTCCCAAGTTCTGGGCAGGATCGCCTACCGCTGCGAGGAGCACATCGAGTTGGCTCGCAAGAGCGGCTTCACCATCACGCCCGAAGACCGCCCCGGCTATTAGGAAGGAGATCGTATAGTGACCACCACTTCTAAAGTTGCGCGCTGCAACGCCGGACGGGACATCGTCTTCCAGTCGGATGTCCCCGGAGCCTCGGCCTGTGGCCGGCCCGGATCGCGTGTCCTGCTCATCTCGAGTGCCTATGGCGCTGATCCTGGGATCGAGGAAATCTATTGCCCCCATCACATTGAGTTGGCGCGCAAGACGGGCTATCGAGTAGTGGCGCTCTAATGTCTGACAAAGAGCCGACTACCGACCCGCGGCTGCTGCGCAGCACCCAACGCCTGCATAAGATGCGCAGAGAAGCGTCGGCGACCTGGCTTGAGCGCCATCACGCTGTACGCTGGAGCGCCATGCGTCAGCGCTACGCGCAGCACACCTCGATGGCCCGCTGTGTGAACCGGGGCTGTCTGGCCATTTGGATCATGGATAACCAGACCGGCGTGGTGTCCGAGGTGGTGCTGGGCTCGGACCGCAACCGCTGCCCGCACGATCCTGATCATGGCCAGGGGCCGAGAACTTAAGCTTTAGCGCCGGCCATCGGAGAGCCTTCGGCCGCCAGGAGCGCTCGTTTGATCTCCAAGCCGCCGGAATAGCCGCCCAAAGAGCCATCGCTCGCCACTGCCCGATGGCAGGGGACGATGATCGGGACTGGATTGGCAGCACAGGCCGAGCCCACCGCGCGCGCGGCCCCGGGATGACCGATGGCAGCGGCAATCTGACCATAGGAGCGCGTCTGGCCGGGCGGGATTTGCGCCAGGGCGCCCCAGACCTGGCGCTGGAAATCGCTGCCAGCCACGTCCAGGGGCAGGTCTTTGGCGCCCGGGGCGGGGCGGCCAGCGGCGAGAGCCGAGAGCACAACCGCGGCCTGAGCAAAAGCCACGTCATCGCGTTCGAGTGTGGTGCCGGCGAAGTCGCGTTGCAGCTTGGAAACCAGATCTCCCCGATCCTGGCCCAGATAGACCAGCCGCAAGCCCGCAGAGCTGCGGGCCAGCAGGGCCAGCCCCTCAGGGATGGGAGTGATAGTCCAGCGGATCTTCTCGGCGGCGGTTTTGCCCTTGGCGGCCATTTCTTCTCCTTGTATAGCTCAGCTCGTTCAGAGATTGGTGGCGATTATAGGGCAGCTCGACGTCTCGTCAAACAAAGGAGCCGATCCATGGCTCGCATCGAGTCTGCCCATTTGCGACGCCGCTGAGCGGTAATGAATCAGCGCCTTCTAGAGCCACCAGAGCGCCAGTGGTGCGACCGTAGAATATCAGCGTCGACCTGGCATGGCCACGCTTTAAATCAAAGAGTCAACGCGCTCATTATGCGCCTCAAGCACCCTCAAGTTGCCGAGCCATCAAACCCGCAGGATCCAGGCGTTGTCATGGGCGGCGGCCTCTTTGATGAGCGCCGGTGTGGGCAGTGGGACTCCGAAGGCGCTGATGCCGCGGATCACCAACTCGAGACCCAGGGGTGTGACGTATTTGGTCACCAATTCTTTGATCTCTTCAATGCTGGCGCTGCGGATTATCGCGTCACGACGGGCATTGGCGCGGGTGTGCGCCCGCACAACCTGATCATCGGAGAATTTCGGGTATTTGCTTGGGATATTGAGCTTGTCCACGGGGACCTCCTGTCGGTTTCTAGATTACACGATGCGCTTGAGGCCGCTGGCCAGCGGGGTTTTCAAATAGCCCACACCACCGACGTGGACTAGTTTGAAGGAGACCCGCTCACCCACGGCGAAGATGGTCGGGTGGTAGCCGGGTCCCGTTTCGGCGCCAAAGCCGCTGAATTGATATTGGCGGCCATCATCGCCGCGAATCCAGCCCATCTCGCCGGCCTGATATGCCCCATGCGCGGGCGACATCTTGCTGATCGTGCCGCGCGTCGCAAAGGGGGCGGGCTTAGAGGGGGCCGGCGCCGGATTGCCCTTCCCATAACCGTGGCAGTCGATGCAGGCGGCGGTTTGGTGGCAGGACTCGCAGGCCCCGCGACTGCGCGGCCCCAGGGCGTCGAAGGCAAAGACGCAATTGGCCTTGTCGTGGCAGGAATCGCAAAGGAACATGAGGCCCTCCTTGATGAAGCTGAGTGGATCATTGAAGTCCTGATCCTATTTATGATCCGGCGGGCTACAGGTCAAACTCTGCCGCGGGCAAGGGTTGTTTCTGCCATCCCTGTAAAGCTAACTACTGCTTGGGTCGATAACCCAGGAGACCTGGGTCGTCGACGCTCCGAGACTGAACTGCTCATGAGATAAAGACATCACGATCAGAGCTCGGTTCCCGCTTCAACGGAGTTGGCTGGGCGGACCCCAGGCTTACATCTCCTCCACGGGCGTTTAGGCTCTCCGAGGGCATCCCGGCGAGTGATTTGAGATTGAGAGCGGCATTGAGGTCTCGATCGAGAGACAAGCCGCAGGCCGGGCAGTCATAGACCCGGAGATGTAATGGCATGGGCTGGCGGGCCCCACAGCCGGAGCAGAGCTGGGAGGAGGGGTAGAAGCGATCGGCTTGGCGGAAGCCCACGCCGCGCCAGGCCGATTTGTACTCGAGCTGGCGGTAGAGCTCGGCGATGCCGAGATCGGCCCAAGATCGACCATTGTGGCGCTTGTGGTGTTGAAGGTTCTGGACTGCCAGGTTCTCCACCACGATCTGGCCATAGTCCTTGGTCAGGCGGTCGCTGACCCCATGGGACCAATTGGCCCGCTGGTTGGCCACCCGCAGGTGGACCCGGGCCAGGTGGACCTTGGCTTTGGCTCTGCCAGCGGAATTGCGCTGGCTGCGGGCCAGCGCCTTGTTGGCCCCCCGGAGCTTGTGCAGCGATCGCAACAGGGGCCGGGGCGCCTGGATGACGGTGCCATCCGAGAGAGTCAGACTGGTCTTGAGTCCCGCGTCGATGCCGACGGTCGGTTTGTCCGATGGGGTTGGCGACAAGAAGTCCTGGCTGACCAGAAGCGACACGAACCATTTGCCGGCCCGGCGCGACACGGTGGCGGTTTTGATGATGCCGGTCACCCGGCAGGGGTTGCCCTTGAGCTTGAGCGCCCCCAGCCGGGGCAAGATCACCGCGTTGCCCTCGATCTTAATGATTCCGCGCACCCGGAAGGAGTTAGCCTCACTGTACTTCTTGAATCGCGGGAAGCCAACGCGTCGACCAGCTTTTAGCCCAGAGAAGAATTTACGATAGGCTAGGTCCACGTCAAGCAGAGCGTACTCGGCGATGTGGGCACTGAAATCGCTCGCCCAAGGCGCCACCTGCGCCCGGGCCGCCACCCAGGCTTTGCATTGGTCAAAATGGGAAAGGCTCCGGATCTTCTCGCCGCGCTCTCGGGCCGGCTTGATCTCGGTCTCATACTGGTGCTGACGCTCCGCCAGACCCCAGTTGAACACCTTGCGGGCCAAGCCGCAGGCGCGCGCCAAGGTGGTCGCTTGGCGATCATTGGGATCCAACTCAAAACGGTAGGCCAGATGTCGGGAATCCATGCCTGACATCCTAGTCAAAACCAAATAGAACGCAAGAGCTAGCTGCCTGTGTTATCTTCGCCCTAACGGGGCGTTTCGGCAGGACGCGTTGTGCCACTGACTCTTCGGCCAAACGCTCCTAAAGATCAGGCGAAAACAAGTCACCCCGTCCGACCGGCTGGTGTTGACCAGGCCGCATAGGGCGGGGTGACTTGCTAGAACTGGGCTCGAGCTCCGGAGAGAGCTCGAGGGGTTGGTAGGCTACTTGGCCTTGAGGGCGGCGAGACGGGCGTCGACTTCGGTCGCCGTTTCGTCGTCCGCAAGTGAGGCAAATTGGGATTCCACCGAGCTCGAGGCGAGCTCGGCCATACCCTGAGCCTGAGCCTCTTCCTGGCGGATCTTGTCTTCGAAGTGCCCCATGGCACTGGTCGGATCGCCGGTCTGAACGGCCTTGAGAGCCTTCTGGACGCCTACCTGGGCGTGGGCCATCTGGCCGCGGGCCACGAGATCGTTGCGCTTGTCCTTGAGGTCCTCGAGTTTGATGTGCATCTGGTCGAGGCCAGCCTTGAGCTGATCGACTTCGGTGGACTGGGAGGCGATGGAAGTCTCCAGGTCCTTAGCCCTGGTCTCGGCGGTGATCTGGCGGGTGAGGGCCAGTTTGGCGAGAGCGTCGAACTTGTCGGCGTCGGCGGTGTTGCCGGCGGCGCGGAGCTGGTCGGCCTTCTTGGAAGCCGCGGACGCCTTGGCGCCCCAGTCGGCCTGGTCACCCTGGGCGGTCAGGAGGTCCTCCTGGGCCAGGCGGAGCTGGCCGATGGTCTGGGCGACGCTCGTCTCGGCCTCAGCGATCTGGCCGGTGAAGTCCCGGATGATCTGGTCGATCATCTTCTGCGGGTCTTCGGCCTTGTCGATGGCGGCGTTGATGTTGGCGCGCAGCAGGTTGTTGACGCGACCTAGGATGCTATTGGAATCAGCCATGAGAGTGTTCCTCCGAATTGATTGGGGCCTGCTCGCAATTTGCAAACAGATGAACATTAGTCGCTAAGGTTGAAAGAGTGGGCTCGCTCACATCTTACCAGCCCCCTCCTGACGAAGTGCCCCCGCCCCCGCCGAAGCCCCCGCCGGACGAAATGCCGCCCCCACCGCCCCAGGAGCCACCACTCGACGAGCCGCCGAAGCCGCCACCACTGTAGGTGTCATGCGAGGAGTAGGAACTGGCGGCTTCTGAGGCCTCATGGTCCGCGACATCGCTGCGGGCATGAGAGTAGGCCGACTCGGCGTCATGCGCGATCGCGGCCATGGTCGCCGCCGCGGCGATCATCTGGGCGGTGGACAACTCCCCGTTGTAGGCGGCGAATTGGCCGTTGGCGCGCTCGAGGCTTGAGCGAGCACTTGAATTGACCACACTGCGATGGCTGTTGATGTAGCTCTGAGCTTGGGTCAGGGATCGCTGTGCCGCGGCATAGGCCTCCTTGGCCGCTTCCTCTTGGCGGACGCGGGCGGCGACCGCGTCGCGGACCTGGTCCAGGACGCTGTCGGCCAACTTCAAAGCCGCAAGGGCCACCTGATCGGCCGCATACGGGTCGGAGTGGGACAACATCCGAGCCTGGGTGAGTAGGGCCTGGGCTTGAGCCACGGTCTTCTCTTCACCGGACACATCGTTGTTGTGGTCGGCGATTGCCGCCTTGTCGATCTCTGCCTTGGCCGACGTCAGGTGTCCCGACAGGGCGGCTGCGGCGGTGTCGACTTCTTTGGCCATGGCATCGAGGGCACCGATTAAGACCGCGATCTTGGCGATCCGCCCTTCGGCCGACGCGGCGGCCAGGGTGCCGGCGCCCTCAATCGCCCCGGTGGGGGCCACACTGCTCACCGCTTGCTGTGCGATGGCGAGGTCGGCACCCGCGAGGTCGGCGAGCTTGCGTGCCCCATCGATGTTAGTGGCGACCGTCTTATAGGCACTTTTAGAGCGTCCCGACAGGGCGAGGGCCCTCTGTACAGCAGCAGCGATGGCCTTTTTAGTGTTGTCCAGGGAGGCCGTAAGCCCTGGTACCCTTTTTGGGAGGGTTTTCTCCAAGTCGCGCAGGTTGGCGATTTGCGCCATCTGCGCGGACAAGGTTTTATTGATCGCTGCCGTCTTGTCCAAGATGGTTTGGTAGGCGTCGCATTTGGCGCTGATCACCGGATTGGCGCGGGCAGCGAAGAAGTGGCCGAAGATGTTCCAGCCGTACTCGGCCTCGCCCTCGTCCAAGGTGGTCTTGGCCTTGGAGTATGCCGAGACTGGCGCCGAGGCCGAGCCTTGCGCACCGGCCAGCCCGAAGTCCGCGTCATTGACCGCGGCCTGCAGAGTGGAGATGTCACGCATGCTGGTCTGGAGACCGGTCAAGCTTTGGCGGTAGGGGGCGGCGATCTTGTCGCCGAACTCCGCCCCGGCAAAATCGATCTCCTGATCGGCCGATTTGAGAGCCTCGTCGGTATCGACGAAGGACTTGGCCGCCGCTGAACTCAAGGCGTCCATCTTGGCCGCCAGAGCGGATGCGCCCTTGCGGGACTTGAGCCAGCCGGCGAAGAAGAGGGCGCCTGTGCCAACGAGCAGCAGGACGACGATACCGCCCAGCAGGATGCCACAAACTAAGAGGAAGCCGGAGAAGTCGATAGGCTTTTGAGGTGCCGACGGGGCCACCGGGGTGGTGTTACCGCCAGCAGCCGGAGTGGCGGCGTTGCCGCCCCCGCCAACCGGATTCGACGCGATGATCACGCCCAAGCCGTCGGCCCCGGCGGCGATAGCGCCGGCCGTATCACCAGATAGCAGATGTTGCTTGACGGCGCCGTTGAGCACGTTGTTGATGTCGGTGGCTCCGACATTGGTGATGCCAGAGCCCACCCACATGCCGTACTGGCGGTCGGAGAAGGTGATGACCAGCAAGGCCTGATGGTCGCCGAGGTTGTTGTCGGTGGCCACCTGCTTGGCATAGGCGCCCGGATCGACGCCATTCATAGAGTCGGCGAGGAGGACTTCCATAGTCACGCCGTGGGCCGAGGCTAAGGAGTTCAGAGACGAGGTGATGGTGGGATCGCTGACATTCACCTTGCCGCCAGTCGTCAGGTCGGTGACCTGTCCGGCGAGTTTGGGGCTGTTGGCCGCCACCGCGCTCGAGGCGAGCGTCAAAAAGAGGGCGATAGCCAAAGGGGCGAAGAGGGCGCGCAGTGCGTTGGTCTTTTTCATGTTGCCCGAGGGGGCCTCCGTGTGCGGTGAATGAGGAGTGGCTTCGCTTCTCGTCCCCAGAGATTCCAGCAGAGACTTGATTTACGAACCAGCCCTGATGGTCTCCCTGATAAAGACTCCGATTCCAAGGTGTAGGTTCAGTTCTAGGGAGTCCCTGCCCTTGGCGTTGTAAAGAGTATCCGACCAGGAGCCCGCGTCAAGGCCATTTGTCGCCAATCGGGCCGGAGTTCGACAGAACGCACCACAAGTGGTCGCTTAATCCCCCTTTTGCCGATTGACGGAGGGGTCCGTCCGCCACATGATAGGGGAACAAAGTCTCAGGACAACCATATCAGGAGCCCTTATCATGCCGACCTTGTTCCGACGCAGCGCAGCTTTTGGCGCCACGTTGCTGCTCGCCGCCTTCCTCCTGGTTCCCGCCGCCTTGGCCGCTTCACCCACGGCCAATCCCACCCTGGCCGGCTCGGTGACCAACTCCAGCCCGCCTCCAGCACCCGCTACCCGTATTTTGGACGCCGCCGGCATCTACTCTGACGCCCAGAAGACCGATCTGGCCAATCGCCTGGCCCAAATCTGGTCGAGCGAGAACATCGATGTCATCATCGGCGCTCGGGTGGCCCCAGACCGCAACACGATCGACGAGACCCAAACCGACGCCATGAACATTGGCAATAACGCAAAAGTTGGGACGGGCGCCCGAGGAGGACTGGTCCTTCTCTTCAACCTGGATACATCCAAGTGCCACGGCCAGGCCCAGCTCTACGCCGACGACCGCCTGCGAGTGATCCTGCCCAACGCCGACCGCCAGGCCATCTTCGACGACCTGATGAAACCGCAGCTCAAGGACTGCAAGCTCTACGACGCCACCACCGTCGCCCTCAATGCCGCCATCTCGCTGATCCGCGGCGACCGCAGTGTCCTGCCGGCACCATTTGCTCCGGATTGGGGCCTGATTGCCGTCTTGATCATCGCTGGTCTGTTCGGGCTGTTCATCCTCATCGTCATCCTGGGACGCTTCGCCGCCTTCCCGGGCGCCCGAGCGCGCTACAATCAGATGACCGCTGCGTATAACTCTGGCAAAGCTGACCCCAACACCCCGTCGGACAACGACGAGGACTTCATCTATGGGGCCGGGCACAAGCACCGGCGCAATCCCCTTGACCACTTGCGCAACCACCTCGGCAATCCGAACTGGAGCGACCCCACCGACTATCCGATCTACTACGGCCGGCCTCCGGGCTTTTGGTTCTGGTGGTTCGGCATGGGCAGTCACCAGAGCCAAAGGATCAATCTGCCGACCACCGGCGGCGGCTCCTGGACCGGCGGGGCCAAAAGTTCCGGTGGCTCCTGGGGCAGCTCTGGCTCGAGCGGGGGCGGCTCTTGGGGCTCCGCGGGCCTGGCCGCCGGCGGCTTCTGGTCGGGCATCGGCCAGGATCTTGGATCCGTCGCCTCTGGCGTGGGTCAGGGCGTGGTCGCCGTTCTCGACGGTCTGGCCTCGGGCTCAGGCGGGAGCGGGGGCGGCTTCTCCGGCGGCGGGGGTGCCGGCGGCGGCTTTTAGCCGGCAATCTCCAGCTCTAGAACAAGGGCGGCAGCTAGGTTGGCTGCCGCCCTTTACCTTTGGCTTGACCGAGGAAGTGGCCCCTAAACCTGAGCGTATACCGGCCGGCCTCGAACCTGGGATTTTTAAGACTGGGCGGGCAATGCGTCGGGCTCGGTCAGAGGCTCGGTGCGGGGAGCTGCCGATTGGTGGCGAAACGAACGGACAAGGACGAGTATGCCAGCGATGAGCATGCCGGCTCCGATCATTTCGGTCGCATTGAGCGGCCCATTTGACCAGAAGTAGATCTGACTTAACTCGTCAGCGATTGGCTTTGGGAGCAAGGGTGGATTACCGTTGATCTGGGCTGCGAACCGCCAGATGATCACGGGCATGAACGCGGCAATGGCGCCTACGGCAGAGTAGGCTAGTCCAACCGCCAGTGAATGAGACTGCCAGGCTAGAACGCCAAGCAGGAAAATGACACCTGCGACCGCAAGGGATCCAAGCGAGATTGCTAACGCAAGCCCGTTCGGATCAAATGATAGTCCGGCCTGGCGCTGGATCTCAGGCATCACCTGGCCATCAAGCCACCCGCCAGCATACAGGGCTGCCCCGGCGGTCAAGATGGCGATCACTGCTCGATCTCGCTTTGACATCTCCCCTCCTCATCGGTTTGGTGTGACTCTGAATGTCTGCAGGGCGCATCCTGCTGTCAAGCAGCCGGCGCACCAACTTTAGATTCTGGGCGATTTCATTCACAGACTTTTAAGACCCCGATTTCTCCGAGGACCTCATAGGCGGGCACAGCTTCGGTGGTGGTATTCCTGGCGTGGTGCTGGTTGAGACTCTCGATGGTGCTTGCGTGGCCGTGAATCTTGGCCAGGCAGTCCTCGATCACCCGGCGGGTGTGGGTGTGGGGGCCGGCGTCGCGCAAATAAAGCAAGCGCATCGCCGCCTCGACCAAGAGCTGCGCGGCTGACCGCTCAGTTTGCGCCAGGTCGCGCTGCGCCTCACCCACGCTCGGAGACAAATGCGAGGTGGCCATGTTCACCCGGAGCATAGCTCCTACCACCTGGTCGCGCAGCGCCTCGAATTCGCCGCGCGCCCAGGCGTCTCGAACCGGCGGCGTGGTGTCCATGGTTCTTCCCCCAATTGCTCATAATGACGCCCCACTATGGGCGGATCAGCCTCACGGTCAAGTGGGCGCAGCTTCTTTCGCCCACTTGCGACAAACTAAAACCCCGCGGTGCTCATAAACGCCGGCGGGGTTTTAGCGAAGAGAATCAAACAGTTAGGGTGCGCGCTCGATCTTGTCAATGGACTTGCGGTTCTCGTCGGGTGGCCCCCACCAATCGCGGCTCAGATACATACCCAATATTGCCAATGGCGTCGCGATGATGAGGGCGCCGACTGGCCGGCTAAAACTCGCGCTCAGGATGCCGTTGGCCGTCTGGATAAGCGAAAAAGCCAAGCCCAAGAGCAATCCGTTGCGCGCAGCGCGCAGGAGTCCCACGACGAGGGCTTTCACGGTTACTTCCTTTTGCTCGAGGGTTTGTCTCATTGCAGGGCCTGACTATATTCAAGAGACCGAGGAGTCAAGGGGTCCATGCGCTTTGCTGTTGCCTGTCGTCGCCGGCAATGAGTTCGCCTGAGATCAGAGAATCATCTCGCCAATTGACTTTTGGGCGACCTTGGACGAGACTATGAGCGTTCAACCCACAGCTTCGAGCATGAGGCTCTTGTGTCCAAGCATTTCGCCAACCTCTGGGCGGCCCACCGCTTCCTGGCAGCGCATCGCAAGCGCGGCTTTGACAACACAGGCTTCCTGGACGCGCTGTACATCAACCGCGCCATGGTGAACCCGCTCACCGGCGAGATTGACGACGATCCGGATAAGAATACCCGTCTTGAGGTCTGGCTGGAGTCGGGTCCCGGCCGCGATGAGAGCGGCGCCTACTGGCACGATATCGATCTGGATTGCGGGGCCTCGACCATCGAGGAAGCCATGATGACCTTGGCGGAGAAGGTCCTCGCCAAGTGGGGTCCGGGCGGCCCGGATGATCCCATTCCCGACCGGTCGCCTTCGGACTCGCTAGGAGAGGAAGACCTAAACACGACACCCGGACGGGTATTCGACTCCGCCCAGGAATTCTTGGACTACCTCGACACGATCGGCTCCGCATCCGACCCCGCCCCCGCCCCGCCGCCAAGCCGCGCTATCACCGTGTAGCCCTCGGGATCTTCTCGGGGGCACCGGCCGAGCCGGAGGACCACTCGAGATGGTTAGAGGTATTGCTACACGCCGGGCCGCCCGAACCCGGGTCATCGCCCGGCGCCTGGGCATCTTGGCGGGTTATGGGCAAAACTCCTATGATGCCGGGCGCGCCGGCGTCTATAGCCAAGTGCCAGACTACTATGCGGACCAGCCGGGGCGCCTGGACAAGCGCAACTTGACCTGCGATTGCTGGCTGTGCTCCAAGGAGATGAACGAGCCCGAACGGCGCTGGCGCTGGGACCGGGGTTTGCCGGATGATTGGGCAGACTTTTGCGCGCCACTATGGCGGCAGTTCCACCGTGGCACCGGGCGTTATCGGGCCTGATCAGTCCGGCAGGCAGGAGATGCCCTGGGTATGGCTGGAAACCCCGGTCCAGCAGGTGACATTGCGCGCGTCGTCGTGGATGTACCAGACGCCGGTGCCCGCGATCTCCACGTGGGTGCCCTTCTGCGCACTAGCACTGGGTTGCAGGTCAGCGTCGGCCAGACAGCTCAGGGTCCGGTATGAGTCGCCCCAGGTCCAGCAGCTCACGTGGCGCAGGTCGTCATGCAAGTACCAGACATCCACGCCGGGGAGCTGTTCGTGGTGATAGCCTGAGAGGTCTGGGTTGGCTTTGCCCAGGTAGGCGCTATCCTGTAAGCACGAGGTGGCGCCTGCCCAGGCCCAGCAGCCAACCGCGCGCCCGGTGTCATGGAGATAGTAGACCTCGGTGTCGCCGATCTTGAGCAGTCGGTTGTCACCAGTGTCGGCGGCGCTCGAAACCGCCGGCTTGGCGGCGGTGTCCAAACTGACCACCGTGACCAAACCGGCTAATATCGCTGCGGCCGCCAGAGCTAAGAGGAAGGCCTTCATTCTCGAACTCCGCTAGCGGGTCTGACCCGGTTTAGATATCACGAGGCCGATTGTAGCAGTTCCGCAAGATCGCCGCAAGACATGAATGAGCCGGCGGGGGACGATTCGTTCGTTTGGGCCCCAGAAAAAAGCCTTGGCTTGACGGTTTGAGCGCGCCCGCTATAGATTCTGGTAACTAAGGACATAGAGGGAGGTTCTCCGATGGGCCGTTACGCGATTGTGGAGAATGATGATGGCTCCTATCGTTTCCTGGAGCACAACCCGGCCACTGGCAAGTGGGCAAGACTCGCCACCGACCTCAACGACGATGAGCTGGCCAACGAGGTCTATTCCGCGCTCGAGGACGGCGACCTGGAGCTCGAGGGCTTGGTGTCCAAGCACAACTCCGACGGCTCCAAGACCCACGTCAAGGCCGTCAGTCTGATCAAGGACTGGCAGCGCCGCCAATTGGGCTACGTCATCGGCGCCCAACCGGTCATGCGCCGACCCGGCGACCCCGCCGGCCGACGCAAGTCGCTGTAGGAGTTGATCATGCCAGTCGTCGAATTTACCAAGGGCCGACAGGTCAAGATCATCGGTCGCGGCTGCGCCGACTTTGGCCGGACCGGCGTGGTGGCCGCCAGCACGGACATCGGTGGCACGATCTACTACTTCGTGGACTTCAAAGGCTTGCTGCGCAGCCGCCATGGCCGCTTCCTGGCCGCCGATCCCGAATTGGCCTAAAGGCCCCAAGATGGTCAAACCGCCGGGCCTATCCAAGCTCCTAAACAAGGCTCATGAGGCGGTCTCGAGCCCACTCGCCTACGGGCTGTTGGCTGGACCGGCTGGGCCGAACCGGCGAAGCGTCGTGCACTTCTTTGTTAAGGGGTCCAAGATCCCGCTGTGTGGCAAGGATCCTACCGGACCAATCTGGTCGACGATGACCTCGAGCCACAATAGCGGCCCGTGTAAAGCTTGCTACGCCATCGCCAAAGACAAGTATCCCGAATCCTTCGGCTTCTTGAGGAAGATCTTCTACGCTGACGCGAGCCGGCCGAGCTAGAACTCTCCCGGGAAACGGTTCTTGGCCAAGGCGTTGCACTTTCGGCAGACGGGCTGTCCTTGGACCGGCGAGTTGCCCAGCAAACGAAACTCACCGCGGGTGATCACATTGCACAACGGCCGCATAGATCCCGATAAGAACAGATGTGCCGTCGGCCAAGGGCGTGGGGTTTTGCTTTCCGGCCGCTCGAAGAAGCCATACGAGACATTGGCCATCTCTTCTCCTGATTGTGGATCGAGTCCGCTCGATCTTCCTTAGCGCAGATATTCTGGACCGTAGGGGCCGACCCTGCCCAGCCCATGGCTGGGGTCACCGATGTTGCCGCGGGCATGGAGCGCGGGCTTCTTCCAGCCTTCGGCCTTGAGGACGTCGCCGTTGGTGGCGTCGATGAAGGCGAAGACGCTGCGGCTGTGGGACTCGTTGCGCACCACCCGGATATAGCGGCGACCGCGCTCCAGGGTGAGCTTGGGCACTTCCAGAGTGGGGAAATGGGCCTTGTTGTTGGCCTCGATCTTGGCTTGCGCGCCCGCCAGCCAGCGCGCCAGGTCAATTTCGAAATTAGGATTGGTCGGAGCAGCCATGGAGCACCTCATCGCTTTGGATTGATCGACTCCTCTATAGAATCCGCCGGCCCCGCTCGCTGTCAAGCGCATCAGGGCGGAATGCTCACCGGTCATTAAAACCCTAACGGCGCTCTGGTTGGAGCGCCGCTAGGGCCAGGGAGAGGGAGGGGTGAATTCTAATTAAGCCACTACGAGGTGGCAGGGACACCTTCCGGAGGCGCAACCGAGCCGATCTCCATGGGTTTGGCCTTCCGATTCCAGGGCACGCCGAGCATCGGCAGCAAGAACCGATCTGCGCCGTAGTAGCCGGCCACCTTCCAGGCGAGCATTAGCCCGACCATCATGGCAAACAAGATCGGGTTGGTCGAGGTTGAGCCGGCGAGCATGTAGGACATGTTCATGGTGGCCCCGAAGAACGAGGCGATACCGACCAGGGCCCCCAGGAGCACGGCTATCCCGACGGCCAGCTCGCCAAAGGCGACCTCCCAGGCAAACCAGGTCTGGGCGTT
>Ga0182027_10003718_pt1 | contig 23967 bp, 27 predicted proteins | sample 712E1DmetaG_FD_121300 | JGI IMG/M metagenome (GOLD analysis project Ga0182027, IMG submission 121300) | Permafrost microbial communities from Stordalen Mire, Sweden - 712E1D metaG (Illumina Assembly) | ecosystem: Environmental > Terrestrial > Soil > Wetlands > Permafrost | place: Sweden... | reverse complement strand
GACAGCAAAGGTGTCTGACGTAGTTACGATGATGCTCAAGAAGAATATCAGCTCGGTGCCGGTCATGGACAAGGGAAAGTTGTCCGGTATCGTCACCCGCTCCTCGCTCGTGAACGCACTGTGAGCTCAATCCTCCCCTTTTTTAAGTCTTCCTGTGACGGAATGGTGCCGAAGTTTGCGATTGTGGTTACGGCCGGTGGATCCAACAAGCTTTTTCCTGTCCCATGAGATCCTCTCCATCACGGAGATCACGTTCCAGGAGAATGGTATTGCGGGGAAAGGAGCATGGTTCGAGATCCGGATCCCGAAGGGTTCGTACCGCGCTTCCACGAAATGAGCGGGTGAGGGACTTTTTTTCAGGATTTTTATTCGGCCAGTACCATCTTAAGTCAACAAAATTCAACCGGGCAATCCCCGCACCAGTTCAGGGGATTACCTGGACTTTCGAAGAGAAACTGGTATGTTCATCCGGGGCATCAATGTGGATTTCATAACAGTAGGTACCCGGTTGAACCGGCTGTGCGGCAGTGGAAACCGTTATCTGCAGCTCGTAGGTGCCGAAACTTCTGCCCACGAATTGTGCCGGATCCACGGAAATTACCGGCCAGCCCGGACTCGGCGGCTGCGGGGTATCCATGGATGAGGATCCCATGGTCTCGCAATCCAGTTCTTCAAACCAGACCCGGACCGGCCCGGTACCCCGTTCCCCAAGACGGACCGTGACATTCCCCACCCATCGCCCACCCTGGTGCATGGTGATCTCATGTTCGCTGATATCCCCGGTGGTCTGATAATCCAGCCAAGTTGTCGGCCGGTCCGCCATCTGTACACGGATCCAGTCATCTGCCACCGCATTCTTCTCTCGTTCAACATCGGCATGCACGTAAAATGTCCGGGTAACCGGGTCATGGCTGTAACCCGCCGGGGTGATATTCACGACAAGCTGCGTTGTAATATTCGTCCCGGGTTCAATGGTAAACCGGTCGGGGACCATCCGGGCAAAGATACCCGGTGATGGAGTAACGGGCGTTGTATTCAGGGGGCTGCTCACTTCAGTCACCGACAGGGTGACATTGCCCGGTCCATAATCCCGGGAATAGAATACATAATCCCAGGTAGCATTGTCCGGGCCGACCAGCCAGATCAGGTCCCCCCGGAATCCACCGATCGGTTCGCGGAGGAGGAGATCGGTTGAGTTCAGCCGCTCTGAAAGCGGCAGAGGTTCCTGCGGTAAGGGTGGAAGTGGTGTACCGTTTGGGACGGCAGAAACTGTAGTGCGTGCAGGACCGGACGGTGCGATAAGGATGAAAAATGTAATGACGATGATGGTGGCAATAACTGCGAGAATGGCGAGAAATTCCTTCCGCATGGCCAGGATCCCTGCGGATTATATATGTAGAGATTGTATAAAAGGATGGCCGGTAAAAAAATTCCTGCGAAAACAATTTCTTTCAGAATAGATTATCACGGATTTATCCGAATCCGGACATTCAACCTGCCGGTACTGAACGGGCGCGAACTCTTTACCCCCTCAGGATCACCCGGTGGCCGGTATTTCACGTCAAAAAAATGTCATTTTTTTACAGAAAAATGGAGAAGGGCGTTGGGGGTCAGTGGGGGAAAAATATGCGGACGCTGGTTACGGAAGCGTGGCAATAATCGAAAATTATGGCGGGGAATTTTGCAGGGCTCCCGTTTCCTGCGGACCGGAAGTACACCGCCAGACCCCCCCATTGCCTTGCACAGATTCAGTTAAAAGATTGGAGTTCGCGGGAGGGGTCGTACTGAACCTTGCCTGGCCCCGCGACCGCCAACCAAGATTACTCTAAGTAAGTACTATACCTCTGACTCTTATCTGAGGATACAATAGTATATGCGATTGCAATGAACGCTGCTGCCCCCAAAGGTATGCCTCGTGGCAGATCCGGGAGAGTAAAATACCATGCGACCCCAACTGAGATACTAAGTAGAGGAACACCTGAATCCACACTGTAATAGTAAGCACCTCACAAATCAGGACTCTTTTCCCCCCAAACACTTATTACCCAACCCCAACCATATTATAAAGCACCATTCATGGAGCAGCGACTATCCGCTGCGAGTGTCTGTATAAGATGCGAGATTCCTCTGTTGAGGTAGCCTAGCCAGGTAAGGCGCAGGTTTGCTAAACCTGTGTCTGAAAGGACTCGAGGGTTCAAATCCCTCCCTCAGCGCTCAAAAGAGAAAATCTCACACAACGAGGGGATTGGATGGCTCAGGAAGAAGACATAAAATACTTTGTAAGGGTTGGAACCACCGATCTTGACGGCACCAAGTCCGTCAGGGTTGCCCTGACCGGCATCAAGGGCGTTGGCCGGCATACCTCATCGGTTATTTCCCGCATGGCGAATGTCGACGAATATGCTACCCTTGGCCGTTTGGACGAGGCATCGGTAGGCCGGCTTCGCGTCGCTGTTGAACAATACTCGGGCAAGATCCCATCATGGATGGCAAACCGCCCCAAGGACGTTTACACCGGTGAGGCAAGGCATCTCCTTGGCCCGGATGTAGCACTCCAGAAGGATGAGGATGTCAACCTCATGAGAAAGATCCGCTGTTACCGGGGGATCCGCCACGAGACCGGCCAGAAGGTCCGCGGCCAGCGCACCAAGTCGACCGGCAGGACCGGAACGACCGTCGGTGTCAAGAGGAAGACCGCGGGAGGCGCTTAAACCATGGGATACCCAGGCAAGAACCACAAGACTTACCAGCCCCCCAAGCGCCCGTGGGAGAAGTCCCGTATCGAGGCCGAGACCCGTCTCGTCATCGAGTACGGTCTCCGGAACAAGCGCGAGGTCTGGAAAGCCCAGGCCCACCTGCGCAAGTACCGTAAGGCAGCCCGTAACCTGCTGGCCCTCGGGTCCAGCGCGGCGGACAAGAACCTCTATGACGCCAAGAAGGAGGAGCTCATCAGCCACCTGCAGCGTGCAGGCCTTCTCGGCCCCGACGCGGACATCGATGATGTCCTCTCGCTCAAGGTCCAGACCCAGATCGAACGCCGTCTCCAGACCATCGTGTACCGCAAGGGACTCGCCCGGTCGCCGAAACAGGCACGGCAGCTGATCACCCACGGCCACATCGCCATTGACGGCAGGCGTGTCAACATTCCCGGCTACCATGTCACCCGGACTGATGAGACCCAGATCGCTTATTATGGCAAATCACCGCTCGTGAGTGACACCCATGCAGAAAAGGTCCGGATAGCAAAACCCGCATCCAACCCCAAGCCGGCCCCGGGCGGATTCGCCTACCCGGCACGGGGAGGAAGGAGATAATATGGCGGCAAATGAGAAGGAAAAATGGGGCATCGCCCATATCTTCGCGTCATTCAACAACACCATCATCACCATCACTGACCTGTCCGGTGCCGAAACCGTGACCAAGTCGAGCGGTGGCATGGTTGTCAAGCAGGACCGCAACGAGAGCTCGCCCTATGCAGCAATGCAGATGGCAGGCAATGTTGCCCAGACCGCCCGTGAAAAAGGAATCGTCGGTGTCCACGTCAAGGTGCGTGCACCCGGCCAGGGTAAACAGCGCAGCCCCGGCCCCGGTGCCCAGGCAGCCATCCGCGCCCTTGCCCGTGCAGGCATGCGCATCGGCCGTATCGAAGACGTAACGCCGATTCCCCACGACTCGTGCCGGCCGAAGGGCGGCAGGAGAGGAAGGAGAGTCTGATGGAGATTGAATTCGCCAGTCTGGACGACTCCCTCGCACGATTCACGCTCTCGGGAGCGAGCACGGCCTTTGCCAATGCATTCCGCCGGGCAATGATCGGTGAAGTACCGACCCTTGCCATCGAGGATGTGCGTATCTACGACAACACGAGCGCACTCTTCGACGAGATGCTGGCACACCGTATCGGGCTCATTCCCGTCAGGACCGACCTTTCAAGCTATTCGACTCAGGACAAATGTTCGTGCGGCGGGGCAGGATGCCCGGGCTGCACGTCAACGTATACTCTCAGCGTCGAGGGTCCCAAAACGGTCATGTCAAGCGACCTGATCCCGCAGGACCCCGGGGCAGCACCGGTATACGACAACATCCCCATCGTGAAACTCACGAAAGGGCAGAAACTCGTTATCGAGGCCCGGGCAATCCTCAATACCGGGCGGGAACACGCCAAGTGGCAGCCGACGCTCGTCTGCGGGTACAAGAACCATCCGGTTGTATCCATCAGCGATGCCTGCGATGCCTGCGGCCTGTGTGTTGACGAATGCCCCCGCGGGATCCTTGCAGTAAAGGGTAAGAAAGTCCAGGTTGTAGTTGGAAAACTCCCCGACTGTTCGATGTGCAGGCTCTGCGAACGGGCATGCCTCTCAAGCGGTATCGGGGATCAGCCGGCAATCACCATATCCGCCGAGAACGACCGCTATATCTACATGGTCGAGGGCGACGGATCCCTGCCGGTGAAAGAGATCATGAACCGTGCGCTGCTGTATCTGAAGGAGCAGGCAGATACGCTGGAAAAACAGCTAGGCGAAATTTCAGGGGATGAAAAGAAATGACAAGAATCATCGAGAAGACGAACCCCCGTCTGAGCACCCTCATCTCGCTCTTGAAGAACAAGTCGCGTGAGAATGAGGCGAAGATCTGGCGCGAGATCGCAAGCAGGCTGGAGACCCCGAACAGGAATTATGCCGAGGTCAACCTGTCCAAGATCAACCGTTATGCCCAGAACGGTGAGACGATCATCGTCCCCGGCAAGGTTCTGGGCAGCGGCGTGCTGGAACAGTCCGTGAAGATTGCGGCGCTGAACTTCTCAGCTTCAGCCACGAGCAAGATTAAGGACGCGAAGGGACAGTGCATGACGATTGAGCAGCTCATCAGCGACAACCCGAAAGGCAGCGGTGTCCGGATCCTGAGGTGAACAAGATATGGTAACCATAATCAACGGTGACGGACTGCTCCTCGGGCGTCTTGCAAGCATCACGGCCAGCCGGGCGCTTGCCGGTGAAGAGATTGCGATTGTCAATGTAGAAAAAGTGATCATCTCCGGCAGCCGTGCACGGGTGCTGGCCAACTACCGGCACAAGAGGGAACGCGGAGCCTCCGGCGACCGCTGGGGACCGTTCGTCCCGCGCCGGCCCGACCATCTCATGAAGCGGACCATCCGCGGCATGCTCCCCTACAAGCGCCCCCGTGGCGTCGACGCGATGAAGCGCATCAGGTGCTATGTCGGTGTCCCGGTTGGTTTTGTCGGAAAAGAGATGGAAGTGCCCGAAGAGGTACATATGAACCGTCTGAACAACCCGAACCACGTCACGCTTGCTGCAGTGTGCACGTTCCTCGGAGCAAAGTTCTAAGGAGGCGAACGCAATGGTAAAAATCATCAATACAAGCGGAAAACGCAAGACGGCAATCGCCAGGGCAACCCTCAAGGCCGGGAAAGGTGTGATACGGGTCAACTCGGTGCCGCTCGAAGCCTACGGTTCCGACACCACCCGGATGAAGATTGCCGAGCCTATCCTCCTTGTCCCCAATGCGATCCACGGCATCGATGTCATTATCGACGTTGCCGGTGGCGGTGTCATGGGACAGGCCGAGGCAGTCCGGACCGCGCTCGCCCGCGGCATCATCAAGTGGCACAACGACCCTGCGATGAAGGATATCTACCTGGCGTATGACAGGACGCTCCTTGTCAACGACTCACGGCAGAAAGAAGCCAAGAAACCGCACGGTTCCGGAGCCCGGGCAAAGTTCCAAAAGTCTTATCGTTAAACCAGAAGATATGATGAGAGGTTAAATCTTGATACCCGTTCGATGTTTCACCTGTGGAAAACCCATCTCCACAGCATGGGATGAATTCAAGGCACGGCGGGAGAAAGGCGAGGATCCCAAGAAGATCCTCGACGATCTTAATATTTCCCGGTACTGCTGCAGGCGCATGCTCCTGACGCATAAAGAAGTCATTGACGAGCTCAATCCGTACCAGTAAGATTTGTATGATGAATAAGGGGGGCCGTAGGGTAGCCTGGACCATCCTATTGCGTTCGGGACGCAGTGACCTGAGTTCGAATCTCAGCGGCCCCATGAAAAAAAGACAATCATTTTGAGGACGAAACATATGCAGACGCAGGTTTATACCCGGTACGAGCGGGCAAGGATTATTGGAGCAAGGGCTCTGCAGATATCAATGGGTGCTCCGTTACTTATCACCACGACACGGATCGATCCGCTGGAAATAGCGATCGAGGAATTCAACAACAACACCATCCCCATTACCGTAAAGAGGAAGTAGGCAGCCCATGACGACCATCGAGGTTATTGAACTCAGAACCATCCTGGACAGCCGGGGCAACCCGACCGTTGAAGCCGATGTCTATACAACCGGCGGTTTTGGCAGGTCGGCAGCCCCGAGCGGCGCCAGTACCGGCTCGCTTGAGGCAAAGGTCAGGCCGCCGAAAGAAGCAGTTGATAATGCCATCACAAATCTCATCCCTGCCCTTATCGGTATGGATGCCGCTGACCAGGAAGGGTTCGACGAGCAGCTGCGGGATATCGACGGCACTACCGACTTTTCGGGGATTGGTGCGAACGTTGCTGTTGCGCTCTCGCTTGCAAACGCGAAGGCTGCCGCATCGTCGATGGGTATCCCGCTCTTCCGCTACCTTGGCGGGGCATTTGTAAAGGAATTGCCGCTCCCGCTCGGGAACGTCATCGGCGGCGGGGCGCATGCGGAGAACGCCACCGAGATCCAGGAGTTCCTCGTTGTTCCGGGCGGTGCAGCGGATACCGAGGAAGCCGTCTTCGCGAACGCGGCCGTACACCGGCAGGTGAAAGAACTCTTAAAGAAAAAAGGTAAATCCTGCGGCAAGGGTGATGAGGGTGCATGGGCACCGCAGATTGACGATGCCCTCGCATTTGAGCTCATTGCCGAGGCGACCGGACTTGTCGCCGACGAAATGAACGTAGAGGTTGACATGGGGGTTGACATCGCTGCAAGCCAGATGTGGGACGGGAACGCCTACAAGTACCGAAAGACCGTGCGGTCCACCGAGGACCAGATCGCCTATATCGCGGGACTTGTCGATAAGTACAACCTTGTCTACGTCGAGGATCCCCTCCATGAAGACGACTTCGATGCCTTCTCGGAACTCAACAGCCAGATCGGCGATCGCTGCCTGGTCTGCGGTGACGATATCTTCGTGACCCAGGTTGACCGCATCCAGCAGGGCATCGATACGGACGCAGCCAACTGCGTGCTCATCAAGCCCAACCAGGTCGGGACCCTTACCGATACCTTTGATGCAGTCCAGCTTGCCCAGAGAAACGGCATGGACACCGTCATGAGCCACCGCTCCGGTGAGACCACTGACACGACCATCGCGCACCTTGCCACTGCATTCTCCTGCATTTTCTTAAAATGCGGTGTGGTGGGCGGAGAACGCATTGCCAAATTAAACGAACTGATACGCATAGAGGAACAGCTATGACTACTGTAAATGAAATGGAAATTGAACTGAAAGAGCCGCTCATCCCTGTCGAGGAGTACCTTGCTGCCGGTGTCCACATCGGCACCCAGCAGAAGAGCGAGGATATGAAGAAGTTCATCTACCGTGTTCGCGGCGATGGGCTGTATATCCTCGATATCCGTGAGACCGATGCCCGGATCAAGACCGCTGCCAAGTTCTTAAACCAGTACGAGGCACCCAACATCCTCATCGTCACTTCCCGGCAGTACGGCCAGTACCCGGCAAAGAAGTTTGCCGACACCATCGGTGCAATGTCCGCCACCGGCCGGTTCATCCCGGGCCTCCTGACAAATCCCGTCCTTGATGCCTATATCGAGCCGCAGGTCATCGTTGTCACCGACCCGATCGGCGACGCACAGGTGATCAACGAGGCAGTCCAGTGCGGTATCCCCGTATTAGCGCTCTGCGATACCAACAACATGACCAAGTTTGTTGACTTCGTCATCCCGACCAACAACAAGGGCAGAAAAGCGCTCTCGATGATCTACTTCCTCTTAACCCGCGAAATGCTCCGTCTCCGCGGCATCTCCACGGCCCTCACCCCCGAGGACTTCGAAACCGAGTTCTGATGAATCGGTCCACTTTTTAGTGACCGATATCTGGATATAATAGAAGGACTAGAGGGTTGATCCGATGAAGATGCGTACATGCGCAGTAGCCGGCATGTTTTACCCGCGGGAGCCTTCTCATCTGGAACAGCTGCTGGAGAAGTTCTTCGCAGGAGTAAAACCGGAAGGGAACCCTCTGGGCATCGTATCCCCCCATGCAGGGTATATCTATTCGGGGCAGGTCGCAGCCACTGCCTTCGGTACAATCCCCCCGGGTTTTTCCGGCACCTTCGTGGTGATCGGCCCCTCCCACCGGGGATACATCAACTGTGTCTCTGAAATTCCCTGGGAGACGCCGCTCGGGGTGGTCGATACGGATGGCGAGTTCGTCCGTTCGCTCGATATCGAGACCGATGAACTCTCGCACCGCGACGAGCACTCGCTCGAGGTGCAGATGCCCTTTATCAAGTACCGTTTCCCCCGGGCACGGATTGCCCCGGTGATGATGGGCCAGCAGGACTATGCAAGTGCGATGCGTCTTGCGGAAAAGATCCGTCACGCGATCCGGCAGACGAAACGGGATGTCCGGGTCGTTGCTTCCAGCGACTTTTCGCATTACGTTCCCGCGGCAAAGGCAAAATCGGATGACCTCTGGGCGATCGAGCCATTGGTAACACTCGATACAAAAGAGTTCTACCGGCGGATCGAGGAACGGCGGGTGACTGCCTGCGGGTACGGCCCGATCACCGCGATGGTGAGCGTCTGTGCCGGGCTCGGGGCGAAAGCGGCAAAACTGATCCGCTATGCGACAAGCGGTGATGTGACGGGGGACAACCGGGAAGTTGTCGGGTACGCGAGTATTGCGGTGATCTAGGTTGGCTACGTGGAGTGCGCCGGGCAAGGTATTTTTGTTCGGCGAGCATGCAGTAGTATACGGAAAGCCCGGCATTGCCATGGCCATAAAACCGCGGGTGTTTGTCACTGTGCGGGATACGAAACGGCCCCAGCGGGCAAAGTCCCCGTATATCGACAGCTGTTTCGCGGCAATGGAGGTGATGGGCAGTGTCTATATCAACTCCCAGATCCCGAGTTCGTCCGGCCTCGGATCCTCCGCAGCGGTAACGGTTGCCACGCTGTCAGCAATCAACGACGAATTTAAGAAGAACAAGACCCGCGAGGATATTGCGAATATGGCATTCGAGATAGAGAAGAAGGTGCAGAAGGGACGGGCGAGCCCCACCGATACCACGGTTTCCAGCTACGGCGGGATCGTGCTTATCAGCGGGGGCTCCCGCCGGCGCCTGCCCCCGCAGAACATGCACCTCGTAATCGGGGACTCTCTTGTCTCGCACAGCACCGCAAGGATGGTAGAGCAGGTCGCAGAACTCAAGAAGAACCACCCGGACATCGTGGACCCGGTCCTCGATGCCATCGAGGGGGTCAGCTTGAGCGCTATCCACTTTCTCAACAACCCGAAGGAACTGGGCCGGTACATGAACATGAACAACGCCCTTCTTGAGGTGCTCGGGGTCGGTCACCCGCAACTCTCAAAGATGGTCCTTGCTTCCAGGAACGCCGGGGCATTTGGTGCGAAGATAACGGGTGCCGGTGGCGGCGGGTGCATGGTTGCGCTCTGCCCCAAGCAGCTGAAACACCGGGTTGCAGGTGCCATCGAAGCCTGCGATGCCCGGGCGATCGTAACCGGCATTGATACGGAAGGCGCGCGAAAGGAGAAGAATGTCTGAGCGGTTGATCCTGAAACTCGGCGGGAGCATCATCACCGACAAGAGCGCCGGCTGTGCGGTCAACCGGGCCCGGCTTGCGTCGATAGCAGGCGCCATCGCGGATGCCACCCCGGGAGGGATGATCGTGATCCACGGTGCAGGTTCCTGCGGACATCCTGAGGCGAAGCGCTACCACCTTGACAAGGGAGCGTCCGCCGGAAATACGGAAGGGATCTTCGTGACGCACCGTGCGGTCAGCAGCCTCAATGACGCTGTTGTTACCGCCCTCCGGGAAGAGGGGGTACCGGCGCTGGGTATCCATCCCCTCCATACAAGTGTTGCAGATAACGGCCGGCTGGTAGGGTTCGAATGCCGCCACCTGGAAAAAATGCTCATGCTTAAGATGGTCCCTGTGATCCACGGAGACGTGGTGATGGACCTTTCACGCGGGGCCTGTATCGTATCGGGCGACCAGCTCGTACGCTACCTCGCGGTTGCCTTAGGGATCAACCGTGTGGGGCTCGCCACCGATGTACCGGGAGTGCTGGATGGGGATGCCGTGGTACCGAAGATTACCCGGAAAACGGTATCGGATCTCCAGATCGGCAACTCGAATCATACCGATGTCACCGGTGGAATGAGAGGGAAAATTGATGAACTGCTCGGCCTTGCGGATGCAGGGATCGGATCAGATATCTTTCATGTTTCGCGGATTCCGGATTTCCTCAAAGGGTCCGGTCATGGCGGGACGATCGTGAGGGGAGACTAGATCGTATGGCAGACAAGGGACGGTTTACATCGTCAAGGAAGCTCGATCACCTCCGCATCTGTGCGGAATATGAGGTTGAAAGCGGCGATGCCGGCTTCTCGGATATACGGTTCGTTCACAATGCCCTGCCGGAATGCGACATGGGCACCATCGACTTGCATAGCCGGTTCCTGGGCCATACCCTCTCCTCCCCCCTCTTCATATCAGCGATGACCGGTGGTCATCCCGGTACCAGGGATACGAATGCCCGTCTTGCACGGGCTGCAGAACGGTACGGGATCGGGATGGGCGTCGGCTCCCAGCGGGCTGCGCTTGAGAACCCGTCCCTTGCCGATACGTTCTCGGTGGTCCGCTCCGAAGCACCCCATGCATTCCTGGTAGCAAATCTCGGTGTTGTCCAGCTCCGCGACCACGGGATCGAATGGGCGGAGCGGGCCGTTGAGATGATCGGGGCGGATGCGATTGCGATCCACCTCAATTTCCTGCAGGAAGCGATCCAGCCGGAGGGCGACCATAATGCGACCGGCTGCTTTGCGGCCATCGGGGAACTTGCCCGCGATTTCAAAAAACCGGTCATTGTCAAGGAGACCGGCTGTGGGATCTCTGCTGCAACGGCACGACGGTGCTGGGGCGCGGGTGTCCGTGCCATCGACACCGGTGGCTGGGGCGGGACGTCCTGGGCAGCAGTCGAGAGCGTCCGGGCAGACGAGAGCGGCAATCCAGGGGATAAGAAACTCAAGTTGCTCGGAGAGGACTTTGCTTCCTGGGGGATCCCTACGCTCGTAAGTCTTGCCGAAGTGCTCGCAACCGGAGGGCCGGTTATTGCATCGGGCGGCGTGCGGAGCGGCCTTGATATCGCCAAGGGACTTGCATTCGGTGCAGACCTGTGCGGTATGGCGCTCCCGCTCCTGAAACCGGCCATGAAAGACGATAAAGCGCTCTTTGAAGTGATCGATATGATCCACCGGGAGCTTGAGGTCGCCATGTTCCTGACCGGATCGGCAACAATTGCCGATCTCAGGAAAGCATCCCTGCACATTACGGGAAGGACCCGGCAGATGATTGAAAAAGACAATCCGGCACGAATGAAACGATAAAATGTTAAACCGGGTAATTTTTCAGGAAGAATAACCAAACACACAAGTAAGGAGATACAAAATGGATATAGAAATTATCGCAGTAGGCGGATACGACGAAGTCGGGCGAAATATGACCGCCGTCCGCTGCGGAAAGGAAATTGTCATTTTTGACATGGGACTCCGCCTGGACCAGGTAATGATCCACGAGGACGCGGAGATAGAGAATATGCACTCCCTTGACCTGATCAAGATCAAGGCGATACCTGACGATACGATGATGAACGCGGTCGAGGGGACTGTCAAGGCCATCGTCTGCTCCCATGGGCACCTCGACCATATCGGTGCGATCCCGAAGCTGGCGCACCGGTACAATGCCCCGATCATTGCCACGCCGTATACAATCGAGTTAATACGGCAGCAGATATCGGGCGAGCAGAAATTCGGTGTCAACAACAAGCTCTTTGCGCTCAAGTCCGGGCAGCGATATACCCTCTCCCAGAACCTGATCCTTGAGTTTGTCAGGACGCAGCATTCGATCATCGATACCGTAACCCCGGTGCTCCACACCCCCCACGGTGCGATTGTCTATGCCTGTGATTTCAAGTTCGACCGGACCCCGGTCATCGGTGAACCCCCGGACTTTGCCCGCTTCCGCCAGATTGGGAAAGAAGGCGTGCTTGCGCTCATTGTCGAGAGCACGTATATCGAACGCCCGGGCAGGTGCCCGAGCGAGCGGATCGCCCGCGACCTTGTCCGCGACGTCATCACCAGTTACGAGGATGACAAGAACGCGATCATCGTCTCCACGTTCTCGTCGCATATCTCCCGTGTTAAGACGCTCGCGGAATGCGCCCACGAGATCGGCAGGAAGCCCGTCCTGCTCGGCCGGTCGATGGAGAAGTACTCGGTGACTGCCGAGCAGATGAAACTCGTCTCATTCCCCGAGACCACGAGTGTCTTTGGGAACCGGAGGACGGTCGACCGGACCATGCGCCGGATGATGAAGGCCGGCAAGGAAAAGTTCATGCCCATTGTAACAGGGCACCAGGGAGAACCCGGGTCCATCTTAACAAGGCTTGCTCTCGGGGACACTCCCTACCAGCTCGCTAAGGGCGATAAGGTCATCTTCTCGGCAAACGTGATCCCGAACCCGATGAATTTCGGGCAGCGGTACATGATCGAACAGCACCTCAAACTGGCAGGGGCCCGGGTATTCGAGGACCTGCATGTCAGCGGGCACGCTTACCGCGAGGACCATTATGAGTTCATCCAGCTCCTGCAGCCGCAGCACATCATCCCTGCCCACGGGAACATCAAGATGACGGCAAGCTATGCAGATTTTGCCGGCGATCTCGGGTATGTCACGGGATCCACGGTGCACCTGATGAGGAACGGGCAGCGGCTCAGGCTCAATTAAGCGGGGCAACCATATGTCGGAACTCTCACCGTACCTTGCATCGGTCGCAGCAACGATCGATCACATGATCGACCGGTATTTTGTCGATAGGACAGGTGACCTGAACAAAGCCTCAGCCCACCTGCTCGCTGCCGGGGGAAAACGGCTCCGCCCTGCGGTGGTGATGCTTGCAGCAGATGCGGTGAAACCTGGTAGTTCGGACGAACTCCTGCACGCAGCGCTCGCGCTCGAGGTGACTCATACCTTCACGCTCATCCACGACGATATCATGGACGATGACAGCCTGCGCCGGGGGGTGCAGACCGTGCATACGAAATGGGATGAGCCGACCGCCATCCTTGCCGGCGACGTACTCTATGCCCGTGCGTTCGAGCATCTCTGCATGGCGGATGCAAAGGACGATGCGAAAGTCCGTGCCGTGACCATGCTTGCCAGGGCCTGCGCCGATATCTGCGCAGGCCAGCATATGGATATGTCCTTTGAGCACCGCACCGATGTCGACGAGCCGGAATATATGGAGATGGTCAGGAAAAAGACCGGTGTACTTTATGCAGCCGCAGCGGGTATCGGGGCTGTCCTTGCCGGAGGGAACTCCGTGCAGGTGAAGGCGCTCTACAACTTCGGGCTCAACACCGGCATCGCTTTCCAGATCCAGGATGACCTCATTGATCTGTTAGCACCACCAGAGATGAGCGGGAAGGACCAGGCTTCCGACCTCCGGGAGGGCAAGCAGACGCTTCTGATGATCAAGGCGCGGGAGAAAGGGCTTGATTTAAAGAAATACCAGAAGGCGCTCACACCCGCGGATATCAAAGCCGCGATACAGGAGCTGACTGACGCAGGGGTGATCGATGAGGTGAAGGGTATCGCATCCGGTCTTGTCGCTGACAGTAACAAGAACCTTTCTGTCCTGCCAGCCTCAAAGGAACGGCAGCTCTTAATGGACATCGGGGAGTACTTCGTCACCCGGAGCTTTTAGGATGGTTGTGGACGATCCAAAAGAGCTCCTCTTTTTGTGTGCACTGCAGAACGCAGTGAAGCACGGGGGCGTTCCACAGGCAGGCGCAGTCATCGGGATGGTGATGGGAGCCCACCCGGAACTGCGGAGCAGGGCAAAGGAGGTATCCGGCCTTGCAAAAGAAGCGATCGCAGACGTAGCTGCCCTTTCCCCTGATGAGCGGATTGCAATGCTCAAGACCCGTGCCCCGGAGATGTACGCGTCGCTCTCAGAAAAGCACGAGCACAAGAAGGTGCTCCCGGATCTGGAAAAATCCGAAAAAGGGGTCGTCATGCGGTTCGCTCCCAACCCCTCCGGCCCCCTCCATATCGGGCATGCCCGTGCAGCGGCCTTAAACGATGCCTACGTGAAGCAGTACGGCGGGCGGTATATCCTCCGGATTGAGGATACTGATCCGAAACGCGTGGATCCCGAGGCGTACGAAATGGTCAGGGAGGATATCAGCTGGCTTGGCCTTGGAATCACGGAGACCGTAACCCAGAGCGACCGGTTCTCCCTCTATTACGATCTCTGTATGCAGCTGATCGAGCGGGGCGGGGCATATGTCTGCACCTGTGACAACGAGCAATTCAGGGAGTTAAAACAGGCAAAGACTGCCTGCCCCTGCCGCGACCTCCCGGTGGCAACGAACCTTGAACGCTGGCAGAAGATGCTCGACCATGAGTTTAAGGAAGGGGAAGCTTCGGTGAGGATCAGGACCGACCTAGACAACCCGGACCCGGCAATGCGGGACTTCCCGGCGTTCCGTATCCTTGACGCACCCCCGCACCCGAAGGTGAAGGCACACGTCTACCCGCTGATGAACTTCTCGGTGGTGGCCGACGACCACCTGCTTGGCGTAACCCATGTGATCCGCGGCAAGGACCACATCGCCAATACCCGCCGGCAAAAATATATCTACGACCACTTCGGCTGGCAGGTGCCGGTGTACCGTCACTATGGCCGGATGGGGATCGAGGGGGTCGTCCTCTCCACCTCCCAGATGCGTCTCGGAATAAATGAGGGCACGTATACCGGCTGGGACGATATCCGGCTCGGCACCCTGAGGGCGCTTGCCCGGCGCGGGATCTGCCCCGAGGCGGTGAAGAACGCGATGCTTGCCATCGGCATCGGGGATACCGACATCTCGTTCTCGTGGGACAATCTCTATGCCGAGAACCGGAAGATTGTTGACCCGGTTGCGAACCGTTATTTCTTTGTCCCTGACCCGATCACGGTAACGATCGAAGGTGCAGCACCGCACACCGCCCACGCGATGCTTCATCCCGGTGATACCGCCCGCGGTACCCGGACACTGGAGTTCGATGGGAGCGTGCTGCTCCCGAAGAGCGAGATCTCGCCCGGGACCTCAATGGTCAGGCTTAAGGATCTCTTCAACGTGAAGATCGTATGGGACGGGAATATTCCCTCGTTCTCGTACGGCGGCGATTCGCTGGCAGAGGCCCGGGCGGTAAAAGCCCCAATTATCCAGTGGCTGCCGGCACAGGCTGCAGTACCCTGCACCCTCCTCACGCAGGAAGGGGAGATGAAGGGGGTGTGCGAGCCGCTGGTCGGAGCAGAGCTTGACAGGGTCGTCCAGTTCGAGCGGATTGGGTTTGCCCGGATCGATAGTGTGGATGCGTCCGGGATACGAGCGTATTTCACCCATAAATAACCCCGTTCATGCAGAGCGGGTATCCGGCCGGTAAGCGGGACGGAAGATAGATGATTAATGCCACCAACATTCATCGTACATCTTAGTCTATGTGACTGGCGGATATCCCCGTGACGAGAGCAGTTCAGAGCAATGCATCCCCCTGTCATCCGGGTCTGGTCTGTCCTGTCATTCCCCGATCTGCCATCAGATCCTGTGCCGGTTCGATCCAGCTTGAGGCAGTATGAGCGAGAATACCATTAACAAAAACAGATGCAGAGAGATCGGCACCATCGCAGCATTCCTCGTGCTGTTCGGAATGATGATCATCATCTTACCCCCGGTCAATGCCGATACACCAACGGTCACGATTACCGATTACAAGGTCACACCGTCCGTGCTGATGCCTGACAGCATGGGCACCATTACCGTTACGATTAAAAACACGGCAGCAAGCGCTTCAGTCAGCGAGAGCACCGCGCTCTCGTACGATAATGCCGGGACGACGAAGACTACCGATATCAACGTCTATATCGAGAATGTCCATCTCGAAGGAAACGGCATCGAAGTGTCAAGCAACGATTTCGAGCGTGTCGGGGATCTCGGGCCGGGGCAGTCCACCATCATTACCTTCTCAATCCGTGCCCCCGAAACAAGCGGGATATACTTCCCCGAGGTATGGATCGACACTGCCGGCGGGCGGAGCACCCGCTATCCTGTCCCCGTCAACGTCAACACAGCATCCGGTATCCAGAAACAGGCAATCCTCATCCTCGACACTTCCCTGCCTGCCAGCGTGAACCCGGGTGATGAAATCCCGGTGATCCTGACGATGAGGAACGACGGCCAGCTGCTGGCGGACGACGTTACCCTGAAAATTATTAATGCCAGCAGCAGTGTGGCCCCGAAGACTACCGATCTCTACCATCTCGGGACACTTAACCCCGGTGAACAGAAAGTAGTGACCATAACACTCCTGTCTGACAAGGATGCCGCCATCGGCCTTATCCGGGTCCCGGTGATGATCAGTTACAACTCCCTTGACGGGACCCCGGTCTCCCAGCAGACGGGTATCGATATCATGATGAAAGGCAATGCCGAACTCGGTTTTGTCTCGGTCGATACCAGTCCCCCGCGCCTGACGGAGAACACGCCTTTCGACCTCACGATCCGGATCGAGAATACCGGTACCGGCGAGGCAAAACAGGTCTCTGCAAAGATTGACCTCCCCTCCGAAGGGACAAAAGAGGCGTTCATCGGTAAGATCAAGCCGGGCAATGATGCCCCGGCCGTCTTCCTGCTCGAAGGGCTGAAAGGCGGCAACTACCCGTATACCCTGAACATCACCTACACGGATGATATGGGTATCCACACGCTTACCCGGCAGATGAACATGCGGGTGACGCCGGCGGATAATTCCGGCACCATCATCTTCGTTCTGGTCATTCTTGTCATACTGGGTCTTATCGGTTACCGGTACTGGTACCTGCCAAGAACCAATGGCGACGGTAAATTCCCATGGGAAAGAAAGAACTGAAGGTAGCCTTCCTGCTGGCGCTGCGTTCGCTCCAGCGGGGAAGCCGCTCGAGCACGATCCTGACGGTCCTGATCATCGGGATGTGCTTCACCAACATGATCTTCCTCCCTTCCATGTTCAGCGGGATTGGCCAGGGCATCACAAAACAGATCGTGGATTATGAGACCTCAAATGTCCTCGTCAGCCCCAAAACGGGAGAACAGTACATCACCGACCTTGGTACCACCCTCGACCTGATCAATGGTATGCCGGGCGTACAGCGGGCATCCCCCCAGTATTCGAAGGGGGCGACCTTCAAGTACCGGCAGCGGGTCCTCGGCGTTTCCGTGCGTGCCATCTCTCCTTCGGATGAGATGGAAGTGTCTCCGGTGTACACGAAGATGGTTGCCGGCAGTTACCTCGGGGAAGGAGATACCGGGGAGATCATTATCGGGAAACCGCTGGCCGGTGATGCCACCGTCCGCCAGGAAGATGAATTCGAGCCGTCGCTGGGCGGTGTCCGTGTCGGGGACTCGATCACGGTCGAGTACGGCAACGGGTACACAAAAGACTACCGGGTCAAGGGGATTTATTATACCGGCTGGAGTCCTGTTGACAGCGCCGCGTTCGTGACCTGGACTGACATGGAACAGGTAGAAGGAAAGACGCTTGACCAGGCAGATTCCATCACTGTGAAAGCCAAACCCGGGTATTCCGAGCAGTTCATCAAGAACGAGCTCCTCGCGTACGGGGTGGGAGAGAACGGGAAGGTCCAGACCATGACGGACCTGCTCTCTAAAAGTATAGGGAAGGTGCTGCAGAGTTTTGCCATCATCAACATGGTGTCCCTTGTTGTCAGTGTCATCATTACAACCGTCGTGCTGTTCATTGTTATTACTATCAAGACCCTCAGCAGCCGCAAGCAGATCGGGATCTTAAAAGCAATCGGCGTGGACAAGGAGGTTATCATGCACAACTACGGGTTCCAGGTCATGATCCTTGGCGTCCTCGGTATCATTCTCGGTATCATCATCACGCTCTTACTCGCCGCCTACATGTTCATACACCCCATCGTGACTCCCGAATGGTCTGCATACCTGTATATCACCCCGTGGGACATCGTGACCAATTCCGTGATCCTGTTCTGTGCAGCAGTCGTTGCCGGGTATGTCCCTGCCTACCAGGTCTCCCGCGAGGATATCCAGTCTGCGATGAGGGCCTGATATGATCGAGATTAACGATTTACAGAGGATCTACCACATGGGTACGGTGGAAGTCCGGGCTCTCGACGGGATCACCCTGACTATCGAAAAAGGGGAATTCCTCGGCATCATGGGAGCGAGCGGGAGCGGCAAGACAACGCTGTTACACATGGTTGGACTCCTCGATCTCCCTACATCCGGCCGGATTACGATTGACGGCCTGGATGTCCTTCGCCTGACCGATTACGAGAAGACCATGTTCCGGCTCTATAAGCTCGGCTATGTTTTCCAGGACTATGCCCTGGTCCCCGACCTCACCGTGATGGAGAATGTTGCCCTGCCGGCCATGCTCCGGAAAGACCGGAGCGAAGAGCAGGTAAAAAAGGACAGTTTCTCCATCCTGCAGAAGATCGGCCTGTACGACCGGCGCGACCACCTCCCCCGCGAGCTCTCCGGCGGCCAGCAGCAGCGTGTTTCGATCGCCCGGGCCATGGTGAACAAACCGGACATCCTCTTTGCCGACGAACCCTGCGCCAACCTTGACTCGGAAAATTCCAAGATGGTGCTTGACCTCTTTCACGAGATCAATGAAGAGATGAAGCAGACCATCATCATGGTATCCCACGAGGACTGGCACAAGGACTACTTCCACCGCATCGTCCGGCTCAGGGACGGGAAAATTGCGAGCGATGAGAAAAATCTCTCTGCGGGCTAGATTTTCCGATGCAGTATCCTTTACCTTTTTTTCTATCCTGAGCTGACAGTACCATGATACCGACTTTCCAATGGACGAGATCCGCATCGATACAATAGTCCGTTCCCGCCGGCGGACCATCGCGCTCATCGTTACTCCTGAAGCCCGCGTCATTGTCCGTGCCCCCCTGAAAGCCCCGGCCGCCCTGATCGACGATTTTGTCAGGAAACAGCAGGGCTGGATCCAGAAAAAGATCGGGGAGATGAAGGGGCGGCCGCAGGCTCCCGTCCATGCGTACGAAGAGGGCGAGATCTTCTGGTTCCTCGGGCGGGAGTACCCGCTGCACATTGTTGACAATGCAGGGACACAAATACAGCGAACCGACCTGCTCTGTGTTCCCCGCACTCTTATGCCTGATATCCGCAGCCGGATACAATGCTGGTACCGGGAGGAAGCCCATAAGGAGATCCATTCGCGGTGCATGTGGTTCTCGATGATGACCGGTTATTCCCCGGCCTCAGTCCGTATCACGGACGCCCGGCAGCGCTGGGGCTCGTGCACCTACAGGGGCGGACTCAACTTCAGCTGGCGGCTCATCCAGGCGCCGCTCTCCATCGTGGACTACGTGATCGTCCACGAGCTCGTCCATCTCCGGCAGCCCGACCATTCGCGGAAGTTCTGGGCAAAGGTGGAGGCGCTGATGCCGGATTACCAGCGGCGGCGGGAGTGGTTGCGGGAGAACGAGCGGCTGCTGAGGATATGAACGGTCATTCCATGTTTTTTGAACGATTTGAAAAACAGTGATATTTTCGATGATTTTTTTTAACAACTTCACATTCCCAATCGAGTAATTTCTGCCGATGATCTTGAAAACCAAAATAAAAAAATATTGGAAAGGGGAAGCAAAACAGAATCCCTAGGACCGGGAAAAAGAATGGACCAAATCTTGTATGGAATATTAATATAACTATCCCTGAAAAAAAGAATGCAATCGCACAATTTCCACAAGTTTGCATCAATACAATGAAACGTTCGTGTGTTTTCTTCTCTACATTATTCGAACATGATAGAAAGGGCAATCTCATCAAGGAATAATATTTTGCATTCCGACATTCATCCTCAAAACAAAAAAATTTTTTCATATTTTTAGTGAGAGAATTTTGTTTTTCATTATCCGTTTCCTTTGGACATCCAAAGATATTCCGGGATTTGTTAAGATATTCTTTCGGTGGAAAGATCAAGTCAAGGAAACCAATTTTGCGCATCATAAATGAACTGCATGTCTGGCCAATAACTTGCAGTCCTACACCAACAATATAGAATATACCAAACATTAAAATCCAAAATACTATCGGTATGTGGTTGATAATCAAAACAAAGTATTGCAGTCCATACCTTGAATTAAAATCAATATTCGATAGTGCTAAGATCATTGTTCCAATTACAATCGCACCCGGCGTAACAAACGAAAGCAGATCACGGAGTATGAAATCAGAATAGAAACCTTTGATGGTATCACTTAAGTCGGACATTAAAATTCACAATGGATACTATCGTCATACTTTAATTATAGTGTTTTGCCATATGGTGTGAAAATTATATTTCAATTCAGGAGGGGACAGTGCCTGTCCCCTCCCGAACCCTCCCCTGCGCATTGCGATAGTGTTGCATTACCTGTTCCAACACTATCGCAACTGTGCCCCGCCCCCATTGGGGGCTGGTGGCACAAGGGGGGCCATCACAAAACCGCCAAATCTGTTAAAAACAAATCAAATTCTGATCGATCCGGATCACATTTTCAATCAGGGTCTGCTTAAAAAAATTCAATCAAAGTCTGCTTAAAAATTTTCAAGCAAGGTCTGGTTGCAAAAAGTTAAACACATGTACATAAACCCATAAAACCACTTCACGTCTGAAGATTGCACCGGTGCACGGTTTTCGAATCAGAGTTTGTCTGAAAATTTTCAATCAAGGTCTGCTTAAAAAATTTTAATCAGGGTCTGGTTAAAAAAATAAAATCAAACCCTGATTGATCCGGATCAGAATTTCAATCGGGATCGTGATCGCGGCTGAAAAATTTTAATCAGGGTCTGACTGGAAAATGAAGTCCCGCACCACAGGTATCAAAGCCCCATCAGCGCCCCCGCACAGATCCCGGCCGCGTAGAGCACCATCGCGACATGGAAGAGCGGCAGCACTTTGAGCGCTGCGTCGGGCGTCCGGTACTTCAGGATCACGATGTTGGCAATGACGAGCAACACCAGTCCTGCATAAATCCCGAGCTGGGCAACGAGCCCTAACCGTGTGATGAAGAGAACTGCCATCATGGCATGGATGACGGTGAACCCGGCGATCCAGTAGCGGGTCCGCTCCGCATCGTAGAGTGTCGGGATGGTCCGGAGTCCCTTTGCACGGTCGTTTCCTTCGTCTATCAGGTCGTTCACCCCGAGATGTGCCAGGGCAAACGGATAGAAGAAGATGAAATACAAAAACGCGGTGATATCCGGAAGCCCGGCGCAGATGTACCCGGCAACCGGGAAGAGGGCGAAGTCTGTCCGGCCGATGATCTGGGGGAACGGGTACACCTGCGGGATTCCTTTCTCCTTCTGGTAGAAAACCTCGATCACAAAACAATATGCCATCAGGAGCAGCACATAGACCGAATGGGGGAGGGGCAGGGTCAGGATGAGGACCGCGGCGATCCCCGCGAACACGCCGAACAGTGCGAGTGCGTGCAGGGGAGGGATGAGCCCGGCCGGGAGGGGGCGGGTGCCGGAGAGCCGCCAGTACTTCGTCAGCTGGCCCGGTTCAGCCTCCTTTTTGTCAATATCCCGGTCGATATAATCGTTCAGCACCAGCCCGGCCTCGAACCCGAAGAACCCGATCAGGGCCACTTTTGCAAGCGTGAGCCACTCAAACCCGCCGTAGGTCATCGCTGCAAGCAGGTACCCGGAACTGAACAGGAGCGGCCAGGCAAAGAAAAACTGCAGCCTCAAAAGGTCGATGTACGCCCGCAGGGTCGCATTCATCACTGAATGGTTCGTGCTGCCCGATATTTTACCCTTTCACCGGATGGATACAAAAAACCTCTTTATCACCTCAGCCATCCAAGAGAGAGAGATGGATTCATTTTTTATCCGGTCGGAGCTTCCCGAAGATACCGATGCCATTTTTGAGGTCAATTACCAGGCATTCGCGCAGGACGGCGAGGCACGGCTCGTGAATGCCCTCCGCGATGACGGCGACTATTTAACGGAACTCTCGCTCGTGGCGGTGTCCGGCGACAGTATAATCGGGCATATCCTTTTCCCCCCCATCTCTATTGTCTCGGATACTGCGGAGATACCCGCCCTTGCCCTCGCCACGCTCTCAGTCCACCAGGACTTCCAGTGCCTTGGGATCGGTACAGCGCTCATCGAGGAGGGTCTGAAGGAATGCCAGCGTCTTGGGCACCGGATCGTGATCGTTGTCGGCCACCCTACGTATTACCCCAAGTTCGGGTTCACGGTTGCACGGGACCATGGGATCAACGCCCCGTTCCCCTGCCCGGACAAGGCCTTCATGGCACTCTCGCTCGCCCGTGGTGCCCTGGACGGAATCTCCGGTATGGTACGGTACCCCCATGCGTTCGATGCAACCGGCGCCTACACGTCCTAGCCGGTCACCGGTAACGTGTCCTCTTTTTTACCCACGGTCGCAAGATAGATCACGAACTGGTCAGAACCATTGATCCCGAGGATGCCGTTCAACACGTCGTCATCGAATGCAGCGATGGCACACACCCCGCAGTCTGCCGCTTCTGCAGCAAGATACAGGTTCTGGCAGACATGCCCTGCATCGAGGTGGAGGTCGCGGTAGCCCCGCTCCCCGTACCGGTACGTCATCCGGTACGGGACTGCGGTCCAGAGAAAGACCGCCCCGCTCCGGAGGATGAACTGCTGGTCGAAACAGGCGCCGGTGATCAGGTGGGCAACGGCAGGGTCCCTATCCACCTGCTGGAGCCGGTGGCTCAGGGCAAGATAGCGGTACAGGCCCGGCCCGAGCTCCCCCACGTCATTGACCAGCAGGAATGTCTCGAACGCATGCCGGGCGCCGGCAGACGGGACCGTACGGAAGGTTGCCAGGTCTCCATGGACCTGTTTTACTCCCTGCGTGCACCAGAGAAGGAAGGAGAGTTCTTCAAGAGCGATTGGCTCGTGGAGGTACGAGCGGACGCTGCGCCGGCGCTCAATCGCAGCCCGGAGATCGATTTTGGGGACTTCAAGGGATTCCGGCCGGGGCAGATTGATGATACGTGCATGGGGGTCCGGCGGGAGTTCGAGCGGGGGCCGGGGCAGGCCTTTCTGCTGATCGCTCTTCCCGATAGAGCGGTACTTTGTCTTCTCCATAAACTCCTGCCCGGTGCCGGGTGCGTGAGATACCGTATTTTGCGATGTCATGTGCTGTCCTCTTTACCGTGTCCTTATCTCTCCCGCCTCGTCATGGTATCGGTAAGGGCAATAGCCACTCCGGTCCCCTTTCATACACCCTTATACCTTTGTCCGCTGACCTACCATGCGATATGGTTGCCGGTTCGTTTTCCCCCGCTGGTGACGATCTGATCCATGCTATCAGCACGTTCCGGAATCCAGCCGGTCTCCCCACCGGCACGAAGGATGTGACGATCGGGCCGTGCATGGTTAAAAGGTTCACGAACGAGTTCTGGACTTCCCGCCAGCGGCAGGCCTCCTCCATCCACGAGGTCTCTTACCGTGCCTGCTTCAAACCCCAGCTGCCCCGGTTTTTTATCGATCTCCTGACCCGGAAAGGGGATACCGTTTATGACCCGTTCAGCGGCAGGGGTACAACCGTTATCG
>Ga0182027_10003716_pt1 | contig 23973 bp, 12 predicted proteins | sample 712E1DmetaG_FD_121300 | JGI IMG/M metagenome (GOLD analysis project Ga0182027, IMG submission 121300) | Permafrost microbial communities from Stordalen Mire, Sweden - 712E1D metaG (Illumina Assembly) | ecosystem: Environmental > Terrestrial > Soil > Wetlands > Permafrost | place: Sweden... | reverse complement strand
CGTTTACCGACGTGAGCAAGAAGCTGGGCGTGGACGATCCAAATGGCTACTACGGGCTCGGGGCACTGTTCGCCGACGTCAACAACGATGGCAAGCCGGACCTCCTTGTGGCAAACGACTCGACACCAAATTATCTCTATTTAAATAAAGGAGACGACACATTTGAGGACGACAGTTACATCGATGGATATGCTCTTAACGGAAATGGGCGGGAGGTCTCCAATATGGGCATCGCTGTCGGAGACTACGAGAACAACGGGCACCTGTCCGTGGTGAATACCGATTTTTCCGACGATTACAACATTCTCTTTCAGAACGACGGGGCGGGGTTATTTACGGACGTCAGTTATCCGGCTGGAATTGCCAATTCCTCTATCCCATTCGTCGGGTTCGCAGATGGATTTCTGGATTACGACAACGACGGTTGGAAGGATCTTCTCATAGTGAACGGTCACGTGTATCCAGAGGCGGATCAGCATCCCGAGTGGGGACAAAGCTATGCCCAGCGTCCGCTTTTGTACCACAACCTCGGGAAGGGCGAATTCGAACTCGTTCCCGCAGTGGAGGGGACCGGCCTTGCCGAGGTGATGGTGGGCCGCGGCGCAGCGTTTGGCGATATCTTTAATGACGGCAAGATCGACGTGATCATTAACAACATGGACGGAGTCCCAGTGCTCCTGCGCAACGTGAACCCCGATCACCATCACTGGGTGGAGCTGAGGCTCATCGGCGGACCCAAAAGCCCCCGCGATGCAGTTGGGGCAACCGTATATCTCAATGCGGCGGGAATGCGGCAGCGCGAGGACGTTTTGAGTGGAGGCAGTTATCTCTCCTCGAACGATCCGCGTGTTCACTTCGGACTAGGAGATGATGCCGACGCCGCAACAGCGGAGATTCGCTGGCCTTCCGGCGCCAGAGAAGAAATCAAACTGCCTGCCGTTGACCGCATCTACACCATCACTGAAGCCAAGGGCATTACCGGCACACAGTGCGGCGGAGCGCCCTGCATTGCTAACAACGGTGCAGTCAAGGCGGCGATAAGGGACGGGCATCAATAACAGATAGGCTACGTTCTGGCCGGTAACCCAAATCTTGATATTCTATGGAGGTGCTCATCCTCCCGTGTAGCATTTTCGGCGCGATACAGTTGGTTCTTCCTTGAAGGAAATGTCAACGAGCCATTGCGGCTTCGCTCCACACCCATTAAAGCCGGTATCATCTGCGACAAATAAAATGCAGGCGGTCTCATTGGAAGAGACAGTTAGAGCATTTTCACTGTTCCAATGATGTGGATATCAGATGACCACACCGTAAGCGCAGGAATCTGCCGCGGCGGTCAGCGAGGGTGGAGTACCCTTTCCCTCCCGCCAGCGTTGAGAATGGTCCAACGGATTTCGCTGAACGTTTCCCTGCAAACGCCATATTTAGGCTTGAACAGACGCACAATCCGGCACCTCTTTCTCCTGGATGAATGCAATGGAAATGGTCGAAACAGATTCAACTGCTGATCATTGATCGATGCCGGCACGACTTTCACGTGCGCAATTTTGGTTGACAAGTCGATTCAAAAGGTGTTCAACTAATAATTTGAAACGTTTCACTTTATTGAGCCAGATGACGAAGATGGTTCAATTAACGGCGGCGCTGAACAACGCAAAGAAGCTCAAAGCAGGTTTTGGTGCGTTGTTGCTCGTGGCAAGCGCGATGCGCCTCCCCGGTCAGGCCACATCGGACGACCTCGCCGAATGTCAGCAGACTGCGCAACGCGCCGAGGAACACGGCGACTTTGGAACAGCGGTCCAGGAATATGAGCAACTGGCAAAATGGCTACCGCGCAGCCCAGAGGTTCAAAGTAATTTAGGCGTAGCATTGTATTTTCATGACGATTACGGCAACGCCGCCGAGGCATTTCGTCGTTCCCTTGCGCTCAAGGAAAATCTCTACACGCCTCATTTGTTTCTTGGGCTGACACTTGCAAAGCTATCGCAACCGGCAGCAGCGGCAACGGAACTGAAGAAAGCAGTTGCGATCAACGGCGCTGATCCAATGGCGCACATGTGGCTAGGTTATGAATATACCGATATATCCCAGTTTGAGGCCGCGATTGCTCAATTCAAGATCGCGGCTCAAGAGAAGCCCGACGACCTCGACATCTGGTACGCTCTGGGTCAATCCTATTTAGGCCTCGGCAACGAGGAAACCGCGCGGTTAGTGCGCTTGGCGCCAGATAGCGGAAGGGTTTGGCAGCTTGCGGGAGAGCAGTTCGAAACCCAAGGAAACAGTGGTAAAGCACTGGAGCTCTACATTGGCGCCTTCAAGAGACGGCCTGATCTTGACGATTTAAGGGCGAGAATCATCGCGTTGGGAGGAAAACCACCTGCGGAAAAACACGAGGTGTCGGCAACGAGGGCACGTGAAGACCAGATTTACGCTCGCATCAAGAAAGATGAGACGCTGACGCGGAATGCGTTCGAACGTGTGGCTCTGATCGACCCAGATTCATCTCGTGCACACCAGGTACTTGCCAACTCCTATGCGGCCGCAGGCCGTTTCGATGACGCAATCAGGGAGTATCAGATGGTGTTGCAGCGCGCCCCCGAACTGCCCGGCATTCACGTGGCGTTATGTGACGCGCTGTCGAGGATAGGTCAGCTTCAGGAAGCGATCAAGGAATGTGAAGCGGAGATTGCGATCGCGCCTTTCAACTCCGAGGCGTACGCGGACGCCGCCCGTGTTCTCTTGCTAGCACACGAAGATGAGCAGGCAGAGAACTTGCTCGACAAGGCACTTACGCTGGAGAGTCCACCGGCTTTTGTCTACAAGCTACTCGGAAAGTTATATCTTGACCAGAAGAAATATCGCCAAGCGCACGACATGCTGAGCAGGTATCTGTCCACAGAAACCACGGATGCAAGCGCCTATTATCTGCAAGCACGAGCATGTAGATTCAGCGGAGATCAACAGTGCATGGACCAGGCTATTGCCGCTTTTAAGAGAACTTCAGATGCTGCTAAAAATACGAACGGGGTCCAGGACGTGCTCGGTGCAAATCGTGGCCAGGGAAAGGTTTCCGATGATGATGAAAGCGGCATGAGGGAAGCTCCTTAACGCATCACGATCCTGTCTCAGCGATTGATGCATGAATTCTATGAATCTCGAATCGGAGTCACCCTAGAAAGGAGAAGCATTTCGAATGTGCTGGAGATTACTAATCAGATTCGTTGTGGGTCTGGCAGCGAAGTGTTCCACCGTCAGGATTGGATGCCGTTGTGCGGCCATTATCCTACTTACCGCAATTATTCTCCCAGGAGCCTTGGCGCAAGGTTCGCAGTGGGTACGACCCACCAAGTCCACCGATCCGCTGATTTGGGGGCGACGCGATGGAATTGTATTTGGCCTGTACTCGCCGGGTGGAATGAGAGGACCTCGAGGTCTGATTCGTGTTGGTCTTTTCACTCCGCTATCGAAGGACCCGCAGCTACTCAACTTCGTCGCCGTAGAGCCGGTGGTCCGTGGGCTCGGTGATCGTTTCGATCGCATGGCGTTCAGCGAACTCGAAATGAGCGAGCTCGATCCCGGCCAACGCGGTAAGCGAATGTGGGTCCAACGAGAGAAAAGCGATTCGGACAGCTATATCGGCGGGGTACTTGAAACTCTCAAGGCCGGGAAATCAACCGTGGAGCGTCTCTCTGTCAGAATCGATGTGGAGCGATTTACGCAGAACGGCGCGCACGTCTATGTTGTTGCATCCATTGACAGCGATCATCCCAGCGAGCTGAAGCTTGCCGTTTTTGCGAAAAGTGATAGTTTGCCGCTCGATGAACTGACATTGACGGCAACGATGGGAAATTACGAGCGGCTGCGCCTGCTTTGGCTGAACGACAGAATCGTAGACAGTCGCGAACTCTTCGGGACCTATACGGGGAATGCTTTTGTGGAGGATTACAATTATCCGCTTCCTGCGATGCTGCGATCAGGAGATGGCGATGCGATTGTTTTTTGCACATCAAATGAGGCTGATCCTGAAAACACGCCAGGTAACAACACGGCGCACTGGATATACACCCTGCCCAAACTCACGCAGTATTGGCGCGTCCCCGGTCATGATGTTCAACCGGATCTGCGCGTACGCGTCAATGCGCGCCGTGACTACTGGGCCTCTACGGTGCCGGTGCCTGGTGGTGTAGCCTTTGAAAACTTTGAAGTCCGCCAACGCTATATCCCGGGACAGACTTTTATTTTCGGCATCACGCAACAGGAGCCGTGGGTCTTCTATCATGGGCCGTCGATTTTGAGTCCGCCTGCGCAGGAACGATATTCCTCGACGGGCGGGATACGCTAGGACCTGTCTGATAAATGCCTGAGGTGGGATTTTGCTTGCAAGCTGGCGGCGGACCATACATTTTCTACACGCCGACTGCGGCTATCAGATCGAATTGATGACTGCGCTGCGCCAACGCTCACGCTCGCACAAAGGATCGGGCAGACCAATGGCTCCTGTCCCTCACTCAAAGAATCTACGAGACTCGCGAGGACCAGATGGCCCTGGAAAACTAAGCCTAGGTCTGGCAAGAACTGGTTGGGCCCAGTATGTTAGTGGCCTCCTCCTTTTCGTGTTTGTCTTGGCGGCTGCTGTGGCCGGCGTAGGACAAACAGTAACACCTCCCAACAGCACCTTCTTTGCTACGGCGGCGGAAGAGGCCTATTCGACCTACCAGATGAATGGAAATGGCGACCTTTGGCCCAGTTGCTGGGCTGACGACGGCAATCTTTATGCCGCCAACGGCGACGGCGCGAACTTCGGCAGCACTTTTTATCCCATGGCAGTGGGGCAGATCGCGGGCACGCCTCTGAATTTGACCGGGAGGTTCGTTGCTGGCGACGTAGGCAACAACTACAGCGGAAGCCCGTACGCCGACAAGCCAACCGGAATGGCCTGCGTGGGCGGAGCTATCTACCTCGCTTATCAGAACCTGAATGAGAACACGTTTGAAGACGCGCCCGCGGCGTCAATCGTGGAGTCGCAGGACCACGGCGTGACGTGGACGGCGAATCCAGCCACTCCGATGTTCGGCACGCCGGGGAACGCGGCCGACCCCACGGCATATCTGTTTACCACCATCTTCTTTCTTGACTTTGGGCAGAACTACGCAAGCGCAATCGATCAATACGTATATGCATACGGCCTCGACAACGACTGGCGAGACCAGACCGCTGTATATCTTGCGCGCGTTCCGGCCATCAGCATTCTCGACCGCTCCACCTGGCAGTTCTTCGCGGGCCTGAGTGGGAGTACTCCCGAGTGGACCAGCAATATCACGCAGAAAGTGGCAGTGCTGACTGATCAACGCGAGCTTTACCAGAACATGTTTGGCACCGATTGCCCGACCGATCAGAAGATCATCGCGCAGGGCGGGGCGGTGTATGATCAGCCGCTGAACCGCTACATCATGGTGACGTGGGGATGCGCGACGCATGAGTTTTATGAATCCCCAACCCCCTGGGGGCCGTGGAGCCACTTTCTCTCGAATGACTTCGGCCCGTTGCGCCTGATTCAGAATCGCGGTCAATACGGAACCAGTATTCCGTCGAAGTTCATCAGCACAGACGGCCTCACGCTTTACCTGCAGAACAACGTGTGCTGCACAGGCAACTCGTACACGTATTCACTGCGCAAGGTGTATCTGGAACCCTACACCGCAACGACACCCACCAACGCGCTGTCAAACACCAATCTCGCCCAGGCTGCGGGTACGCGGGCCATCAACAAGAGCACGCACTATGGCACTCTCTGCAGTTTGAACTGCGTCGACCAGCTCAATAGCGGCAATATGACCGTGAGTGAAGATGATTACGACGAAGAACAAAAAAACGTCGATTGGTGGGGATACACCTGGCCTCAGGCATACAACATTAATCAGGTAACGTATACCACTGGTAGCATGTTCTCAAACGGAGGATGGTACGAGAGCGGTTTGACTGTGCAGGTGCGCCAGAACTTTCAGTGGATCGCGGTGGGTTCGGTCACCATTGCGCCATCGTATCCCTACAGCAGTTCGGCAGGAAGCCAGCAAACCTACAACCTCAGCTTTCCAGCCACGTGGGGCGATGGCGTTCGCATTACCGGCACGCCCGGTGGAAGCGCCCATTTCACATCGATCACCCAATTCGGGGTCTACTATGCTGCAAACCCAATCGGGCCTCCAGGCTTCAATATTAGCGTTGCGCCGGGCGCCATCAGCGTGGGGCAGGGAGCCAACGCCACCGCTACGGTGAGTGTTGCGCCAACGTTCGGGTTCAATCAGCAGGTGTCGTTCAGTTGCACGGGATTGCCCAGCGAATCGTCGTGCGGCTTCTCGCCCACAACGGTTACGCCAAATGGGCAGAACGCCATCGCAACTACGGTCTCCATCAGCACAACCGCCCCATCGAGCGCCAGCAACTCAGGCCAATGGCCCTTTCTGGGCGGGGGAACCGTTCTTGCGCTTTGCTTGCTCTACCCTCGGAAGAAACGGCGACAGAGCCTTTGGGTTTATTCGGGCCTGCTTTTGGCGATTGCCGTTTGTGGATACGGAGCAGTTTCAGGGTGCAGAGGGTCGAGTTCGTCGCAGCCCACCAACCCCGGCACGCCAGCCGGCACGTACTCGATAACCATCACGGCTACGTCGGGATCGGGGACATCGGCGATCTCAGAATCCACCACAGTGTCGTTGACGGTGCAATAAAGGAGATCTGCCGCGAACAAGGCAACGGCCGGAGAGTACCCGAGCGGCTCGGCGGCGCAACACCAGTCGAGAAGTCTGGCCCGTCATGCACTGGCGTTGCATGGAATCTCAGTTGACCAAATGCTCTGGCGCAGCGCGCATTCACGGAACGCGCTAACGTCGCCGACAACTTTTGGCATCCAGCCGATAACGAGGAGCCTGACACGCGTCAAGACGAGCCCATATGCGCTCGAGGCGCGGAAATGGCGGGACGCGCAGGCGATTATGATTCCATGTTGTACCCTAATCGGACTGGATCTGAAGGTGCTCTGTGAGTTTTCGGCAGGCGTGCGTGACACCATTTAGCTCACCTTGTTAAGTTCAATCAACAGTCGAGGCGGCTGATATTGAACCGAGGCCAAAAGCACATCGCCCATTCCTGGGCCGATCGAACAGTTGCAACGGCAGTTGGATGAGTTTCGAAGCACCGGGCCGCATCGAACGAAACTGTCTGAGCCACTGTGGCAAGCTGCAGTGAGAAAATGCGTACTCGGCCTCGCACCCAGACTCATGCCAGGGGGGAACCCGGGAGCTTGCGTTTAGGCCGGAGCCGCGGACTGATTTCTACTCGAGTGGCCCGATGCGAAGGCCTTTCTTGATCAGTTGATCGCCTGCGACCTGCTGGGCAGGACCATCGTTCCACCGGACACGGTAAAGCTGAGAAGGCTGCAAACCGCGGAAACGTACAAGAAACTGTCGTTGCTTCGAGTTGGAAGAGATACGAAAAGTAATAGTGCCAGCCTGCACCTCGACTTGGGTGATGGTGCATTCATCGAAGCCAACTCCCTTAAGCGCATCCACGTCAACGAGAGCGTCCCCTAGCATCGGTGAGAGGATCTCGACGGTAGTCATTGCGCTTCCAGTGCCCCAGTGAAATCCTGTCATAGCGCCTGGTTGATCCGAATAACCCGTATGGGCCCAGTTTTCCCATGGCGCGATGGCAAACGTGGCCCGAGCAGCAGCAATGGCCCGTTCCAAGTATTCGAATGTGCCAGTTGCTTCGTAATAATCAAAAAGGACGGTTGCCGCATAGGCTTGCCGCGCGTCACTCCACTCCTGGTCGGTATTCTGCGTCGTGAATCCACCGAAAAGTGGCGGCGTGAACATCGGAATGTTCCACACTTGCTGCGTAAGAAGCAGGTAATCAAGCATTTCTGTGCCACTCTCCAAATACTCGGGCTTGTGGGTGACGCGATAGAGTGCAAGCATGGCTTCGGGTGCCTGTATTTCCGCCAAGTTGTTTTGCGGATACTGCGCGGTCCACCGATCGATAAATCCATAGCTCTTTCGGGCGCAAGAGAGAAAGGTCTCGAAATCGAACCAGCGCTGGCGCGGTACAACTTCACGGCGGACAAAGGCCATAGCGCGTTCGGCGCCGGCAATGTAGCGCGTATCTCCGGTCTCCGCGCCGAGTGTGACGAGGAGCAATGCAGAGACCGCTGTCTCCGCGTTGAAGTCGCGAAGCTCCGTCCGGGGCTCCAGATTGTTTGCGTAATACCATGATGGAATAACGCCGCTTGATTCCTGATGAGCAAGGAGAAAATCGCCGTAGGGTTTAACGAATTCCAGTATTTCGTTTTTGCGTTGCGGCGTAAGGTCTCCCGACCAGCGAAGCATCCAGTAGGCGGTCCAGGACATCGAAAAAGCATGATAGCTGTCCGAATAGCCCGCCCAACCGTCGCTGGGTATCCATTGTGTCCGATCAACCAGGTAGATTGTTGGGAAGGCTCCGTCTTTGCGTGGTGCAGATAAAGCAAGATTCAACACGCTTTCGGCTTTGCGCATGATTGCGTAGTGATGTGTTCTCTGCCCATACAAATACCATCCGTAGGCGCTTCGCAGCGTTTGGAACCAGGCATTAAACCACGCATCGGACGCCGGACGATCCCAGATGCCTTCGTAGTTGCGATTGCTGGTGAGTGTGCCGCATTGTCGATCACCACACGGAAAACCAATGTAAACCCTGTCAGCATAGTCGTGCCACGCGTCCTTACGCCAGGTAGCAAACGAGCCGAGCTCATGGCGCACTACATTCTGTTGTTCATCTTCGGATGCCAGAAAGGAAGGGTGGCCAAGCCGACTCCAGAGCAGACGTACGACTCTTTGGTATCCGCGCTTTGGCGGTTGTTCAGAGAGGACAATAGAATAGTCATACTCGACCGAATTCGCGATCGGTGTCAACCGTTCAGTTAAATTGCGCCGGAAGTAGCTATGATCGTGAGGCTCCGAGGGAATCGCCCCATAGGCCATCCACGGAAACTGATCTGAAGTTACGTCGAGATCGAGCGCGCGTATCTGCACGTGACGGCAAGTTAGGCGAGGAAGGATCGCCGCAAAGAGCCGCCCTTGCTGCATCATAACTGCAGGCGATTTGAAGCTATTCGTGGGGATGAGGTCGCCTGCCTCGCTCTTGATATTCTGTGACCATATGAAGTCAAGCGGCCCGGTATGCTCATCAGTTGTTGTGTGAACTGGCGGAAGGAAATCATATCGGTCCTCCACGGAGCGAACCGATGTGTCCTGGGCCAGGATCAGCCGAGTAGAGACGTCAAGAACATCATTCTCAGAAGTGAGACGAATTCGCTGCTCGAATGAGCCGACTCCGCAATCGCCAGTAACAAGTAGGCCGCCTTCGATCCGGGAACCCTTTGTCATAGTGCAGATGTACATTCCTGCATCGGTACGGATGTGAACAGCTGAAGCCGCAGCGAGCATAGGCTGCCAGACATCACCTACCTTAAGCGAAAGTACTTCGCGCTTGGGGTGAGTGTCATTGACCTCTACCATGACGCTTGGTCCGGACAACGATTGTGCCTGCGTGCCAAGCGGAATCCCGGTAATCAAAAAAATGCATAACAGGAAGATCGACCTGTACCAGCGCACGGGTTCACCTCCTAACTGGAGATTCTCTGTAGAAAAGACGGCATCGCGTACCCAGGCTGATTCAACTGCTATTGATTCTCGATCCGTCCTATATCGTGTGCCATGATCCATCGCGCACCAAAGCCGTAGAGGGCGACCGCGAGGTAGCCGAGCAAAGGAACGATGTACCCCTTAGCGACGCTTCCCGTCTGTCGAGCAATTAGTCCAAGAATCGGTGGAAAGACGGCTCCGCCAGCAACGGCCATAACCAGAAACGATCCGGCCAGCTTGGTGTTTGCCCCGAGTCCTTTGATTCCGAGCGCGAACGTTGTAGGAAACATAATGGAAAGAAAGAAACTGCTGACCACAATGGCGTAGGCACCATTCATGCCCGGGTGGGTCATCGCAAAGCCGAGTAAAATGACGTTGATTGCCGCGTAGACTCCGAGCAATTGATGGGCAGAGACATACTTCATCAATTGAGTGCCGAAGAAACGGCCCAATGACAACGCCACGAGCGTGGCTGTCAAATAACCTGCTGCTACGCGTTCGCTGACACCCGTGAACTGCTTCATGTAGGGGATCAAGCTGCTCCAGGTAGCCACCTGTGCTCCTACATTACAAAAGTTAGCCAACACGGCGAACCACAAGTGCGGGTAGTGCAGAAGAGCGCGAAACGATCCACGATCTTCCGATTCTCCTTCGCTGGCGATAGAAGGGAACTGCATCCGCGAGAGCAGCAAACCAACCGAGAGGACCACAATGCCCAACACGACATAGGTCGGTACGACGCGCATCAGCTCGCCGTGCAGATACATTCCGTAGGTGCCCGCAAGGCGCAGGGCAGCAATTTGAGGTTGTTTAAGCTCGATGCCGGAGAAGATGAAATTTGCTCCGATAATCACGCCCAGGATCGTTCCAGGAGGGTTAAACGATTGCGCAAAGTTCAGTCTCCGTTCCGAAGTGGCCGGAGTGCCGAACTGGGCCATAAACGGATTGCACGCGGTCTCGAGGATCGATGCGCCACTGCCGACCACAAAGAGCGCGATTAAAAACGGCAGATATTTTCCCGCGGCGGCAGCCGGCCAAAACAGAATCATTCCAAGACCGAATGTGCCAAGTCCTGTGATCATGCCCACTTTGTATCCCCAGCGCCGCATCATCACGGCCGCTGGAATCGCCATGCAAAAGTAACCCAGGAAGTTGGCAGTCTGCACGAGTTGCGCGCTGAACTGGGTCAGTTCAAATGATTTCTTGAATTGCTGAACCAGGATGTCAGTGAGATTGTTCGACATTCCCCAAAGAAAGAAAAGTACTGTCACCAAGGCGAACAGGGCCCTGTGGCTTGCGGGGAAGATGGTGCCATGCCCACTTTGATCAGAGGGGCGCGAGGCAGTGCCGGGTTTCGCAGAAGTTTGCATGTTCACTACACTGAATCTCGAATAAATGCGTGAAGCGAAAGGGCAGGCGAGAAATAATCAGTCAATAAGAGACTGACGCAAACTGAGATATGTGGCCGCCGCATTTTACGCACACAACACTTCAGCCCCAGCGCGGGAATTTGCTGCGAACGGCTATGGCGTCGTCGATACCGATCCAACCAGAGGAAGAATTGAGCGGTCCAGCTCGTCATCCGTGATCGCGTTGACATGTACATTCCGGAAGAGTCCCCAGTGCTCGACCAATTGAACCGTTTTTCCGGGGAGTATGTTCGTGAGCGGGCCCAGAGTCTCAACTTCGAGGAATTCGTTATTCGTAAATGTTTCAAAAGAGCAGCCAAAATCGGGATATAGCTTGGTCGGATCGGCTGCTGTTCGCTTGACAAAGACCTCGCCGTTGAGGAGGTAGGCGGCCCAGGTGTTGGTATTGAACATGCCGATCTTCTGGGCGTCGCTAACATTCGGATCCTGGCGGAGGGTCAAATACTCGCGCGTGAACTTCCAGCGGGGATCAGAGAGATTTGTGTAAGCCCACATGACCAGTGGGTTTGTGGCCGCAAGGTTCTGCGGGTGATGGCCACGCGGCGGAAAACCACTGATGACCGTGCCACCTTGCGCCATCATGGTGAGCGCCCAAGGCGAAAACTCCAACGGGAAGAGAGCGCGATTTGTGATCCGGTATGAGACTGTCACGTTCGTACCAGAGGGGGCCAAACTGACCTCGATCTCTTTTTGGAGCTGGGTGAGCGGCTCAACGGGTTCGCTCGCGATCACGCCGGTTGGGGTGATCTGAACGTCGACCGGGACGTTGTCTGGAGCCCAGGTAGCGATGGGATCCTCGGGCGCCTTCCACACCCGGCTCCCGCCGCGGAGCTGAAACGCGGATTCTCCGCTTTTGCCTAACTGGTCAGGAAATTCTTTGAGCAGGTTCTGACCGCCGATAAACGCATAGCGAATAATGCGCGGCCCAACATCGCCAGTCACGATCAATTCGACTTCGCCGTTGCTGATCCTGTAGCAGTTTGCCCATCCTTTGTATTCCACTTTTTGAACGCTCACGCTCGCCCTCATAAGTGCTGCTGCGCAGATGATTGAAAGCAAAACCAGAGACTTTCTAAGCATGAAATTCTCCTCGCCGATCGGTTTGTATGCCGAGCCACACGGGTCAAGCCAGACCCCGCAGCCATTTAGTTGATCTCAAGGTGATCCTTATCGGGCAGCTTAGGAAACGGCGTGTGGGGTTCGGTCTGGTACCAATAGGCAACCGAGGAAATATCGTCCATCAGTGGCAGATACCGCCCATTACTCTGCCATCCAAGGTCTTGAATAGTCACGCGCAGGTCATGATCGAAGCGAATCGGATCAACAATGTGCCACCGGTAAAGGCCGAATCTTTGCTGAGACTGATACAAGCCGTCTGGCTTGATAACCTGCGCCAGCCCGGAGTACGGCGAAGTGAACACATCATATTGATGGGTTTGCTGGTTTTCGAAGTCATAGGATCCGTTAAAATAGTCCTCAGTGCCGGTGCCGTTGATGCTAGGAAACTCCTGATCACCGTCCAGATAGAACTTGATTTCTCCCTCGCCCCACCAACCGTTGTTGTGAACACCCCACGCTAGATAAGTGCCTACGTATTGGCCTTTGCCATGCACGGCGTCGAGGATGGTATAAACCTGCTGGTATGGCAGAGGATTGACACGCCTGAACTGAGCATGGAAGTACGCGGCATCGGCCGGGACCACCGCTCGAGTAAAATCAATCTGGTAGTAGATGACCATGGGCTTATCGTCGAGATTCTCCAAGGTCACCCGGGCACTGTTGCGGAAGGGCATGGGCCAATAGGAATTGAAGGCGCTACCAGGGTTGACGCACACGGCCAGCGAATAGATGGGTGCATACTTGCCCCATCCCATCGCAAAGAAATCACCAACGGGGACTTCCACGGAAGGGTCAGTCTCGCCATCCCAGTACATTCTCAGAATCGAGAGGCGCCAGTTTCCGGTAGGCGTCATCCAGATGTGCTCGATCTGGCCGGGGCCCTTAATCTCAGCCAGTGTGAAGGTCTGGCCGGGCTGGACGATGATCGAAGGGCTCACTTTCCAGCCCGTGCCCAGGTCGCGTGCGGCACGAGCTCCTGTGCCTTGGGTCGCCAGGCCGCCTTTCCCCTTCTCGCCTGTAAGATTTTCCGGACTGATGGAATAAGTCTTGGCGTCCGACAAGCGATATAAGTTACTTATGTTGTTACTGAGTCCGTCGTAGGGCTCAGATTGCGTCCAGCCTGCGACTGGAAGCAGAAGCAACGAGCCGATTAGAACGAAATTACAAATATTCGTCATGTTCCCTCTGTGATCCAGCTTTGGCATGCACAAGAACTTTTCTAGAGCCAGCGCAGCGGCACAAGCAGCTTCTCGTTGATCCTTTGCATCTTCAGCAAACCATACTACCTCGAATCTGAAATGTGGATGCTTTCCTTCTTCCGCATCTGCTCGTCCTCAGAGACGGGATCATTTGTAGAAATTTCGACGCTCTGACGTGCAGCTGGCCGAGAGAAAGAACAGCGATTGGGCCCCCATTTCTCAGCCAAGAAAGCTCCCAAATTTTCTAAATCTGCAGACTCATGTTTGTCAAGCGAAACGTTACGAATATGATATTCTCTTGTGCTGGCGGCACGAAAACACGATTTCGCGGGCTCCTGGGTGGATTCTCAATTTCCAGTATGATGATCATAATAAACTACTTAACTAGATCGTAAAGCGAAATGGCCTTCCGCCGCTCGCTTGTGATGATTTGCAATTAGAACGATTTGAAGGATACTGAGAGCAAGCTTGAAACTATTGAATCTTAGGAAGTTCAAGGAACTTCTCATGAACGAACGAGCAAAATATACGATGCGAGATGTGGCAAGGCTGGCGGGCGTTTCGACGTCCACCGTCTCCGGCGTGATTAACGATACAGTGATGGTGAGCCCCGAGCGCAAGGCGCGCGTTCTAGCAGCTTTGGCGGCGCTCGACTATCACCCGGATGCGATCGCGCGAAGCCTCAAAACGGGCCGCTCCAACGCGGTTGGTGTCGTGGTGCCCGACATCACAAACGCGTTTTATCCCGAAGTGATTCGTGGAATTGAAGAAGCCGCTCAAGCAGCCGGTTACTCTGTTCTGCTTTGCGACTCGAACGAGAGCAACGTGGTTGAGGAGCGACATCTCGCGGCATTGTTCGCGCGCCGCGTTGATGGTGTTCTTCTGGCCTGCTGCGCCGATTCCAGGGCAATCGAGTTGATTTCCCGGCGCCACCTGCCGGCGGTTTTTATCGACAGGGTTCCTCTCACCACGGTAGTAAATTCAGTGTGCAGCGACAATGTGAGGGCGGGGCAATTGGCAACGGAACACCTGATCAGCCTAGGACATGAACGCATCGGGATGCTCGCGGGCCATCTGGGTCTGTCGCCGCATCGCGACCGGCTCGAGGGTTTCCGCAAAGCAATGCAGGAGGCGCATCTGCCCATCCTAGACGAATACTTGATCTCTGGCGACGTGCAAATTGAGAACGGACTTCAAGATGGAAGGCGTCTGCTCGCATTGGCAGCCCCTCCAACCGCAATCATGGCCAGCAATAACAAGCTACTGCTTGGAGTGCTGCAGGCAGTCAATGAAAAGGGGATTTCGATTCCGGATGATCTTAGTGTACTGGGATTCGATGATTATTCGTGGAATCAACACTTTAGCCCGACGCTTACAGCCGTTGCGCAGCTAACGCACGAGATTGGGAGAAGGTCTTTTGAGTTGCTGATGCAACTGATTCTTTGTTCTTCGGAGAGAATACCCTCGCCGACTCGTTTGTTCCTCCCGGCGGAGCTGCGTATCAGGAACTCCACCGGTGCGCCGCGAAAGCAAGATTTTCGATAACCTGGGCGCCTCTCATGATCTTTTCGATAGATTTGAAAATATACACAAAATACAGTAAAAACTTATATCGTAACGTTTCTATTGCGTCCACAGCTGGCTTCGTTTACACTTTGATTGCCTTGGAGGAGGAAATTCCCATGTCCTCATCTATATTCATGGTCGCGAGCGGTGACCTCCGCCTATCGGCCAATCAAATGTGCTGGCCAGCCCAGAAGGCGGCCGAGGATGCTCTGACAGCCGCCATCCGCCAACTCGGCTATGACGTGATTCGTGCTCATCCGGTTTCAGAAGAAAAGGGGCACGGCTTCATTGACAGCCAGCGATATGGGTTGGAGGTTTTTCGGAAGATTCCTGCCACTGCCCGGGTGATCGCAATAGAAGCGGTATGGCAGTACAGCCATCATGTTCTAGGCGGGCTCATTCACCATCAGGGTCCGATCTTGACGGCAGCCAACTGGAGCGGGCAATGGCCTGGGTTGGTCGGAATGCTGAATCTAAACGCATGCCTGGCTAAAGCCGGTGTACCTTACGATACGCTGTGGAGCGTGGATTTTACGGATGCGTACTTTTTAGAGAGGTTGAAGACATGGCTCGGCGGCGGACGAGTCGAACACGATGCTTCGCATGTAAGGCCGTTCGCATTGAGTACGCCATCCGCCAGATCAGGAGAGGCTGGTCGCTCGGTAGCCCACGAGATTCTGCAAAAGAAGGCCATCCTCGGCATCTTCGATGAGGGGTGCATGGGGATGTACAACGCAATCGTCCCCGATGAGCTTCTTCACCCCAAGGGGTTCTTTAAGGAGCGGCTGAGCCAATCAGCGCTCTATGCCGCAATGCAGAAGGTGCCGACGGAAGAGGCTCAGGCCGTCCGTACTTGGCTCGATGTTCGTGGCATGACCTTTCATACCGGCTCCGATCCCGCGTCCGAACTGACCGATGAACAGATCCTGGAACAGTGCCGGATGTATATTGCGGCGCTTCAAATTGCAGACGAATTTGGTTGCGATGCGATCGGAATTCAATACCAGCAGGGCCTGAAGGATCTGACGGCTGCCTCCGATCTTGCGGAGGGATTGCTTAACAATGTCGATAGGCCTCCGGTGACGGCGGTCGGCAATGGCCGGGTCCTCTATGAGGGAAAGGCGCTGCCGCACTTTAACGAAGTGGATGAGTGCGCTGGTGTTGATGCATTGATCACGAATAGAGTGTGGTGCCAGTTGGGGCTCGATCCGGAGACAACATTGCACGACATTCGCTTCGGTGAAGAGTACGACGGCAAGTTTGTGTGGGTCCTTGAGATCTCCGGCGCAGTGCCAGCGCAACATCTTGCTGGCGGCTATAAGGGAGCGACAAGCGAACGCCAGCCCAGCATGTATTTCCCTCATGGCGGAGGTACTCTGAAAGGAATCAGCAAGCCGGGCGAGATTGTTTGGAGCCGGGTCTATGTGCAGGAGAACAAACTCAAGGTGGACCTAGGCCGGGGAACTGCCGTGGATTTACCCAAAGAAGAGGTTGAGCGGAGATGGCAAATCACCACGCCGCAGTGGCCGATGATGAATGCGGTTCTCCATGGTGTGACGCGGGATCAATTGATGGGACGCCACAAATCCAACCATATACAAGTGGCCTACTGTGACAGCAGCGAATCTGCCGACGAGGCTCTAATGGCCAAAGCAGTTGCGTTTCGCGAGCTTGGCGTCGAAGTCTATCTCTGTGGCGGCGCTTCGCAATGAGCCTGTTGATCTGAGCAGCCTTCGGAACACTCAACGTTCGCGCCTCGATGTTCGACGCTGAAGTTTTCCGATTCCGACACCAACTGGTTCCAAGCTCCGGCTGAAACAAGGCCGATCATTCAGGTCTGGAGAGATGAATACAATGAAAGCCGTCGTCCCGTGGCATCTGCCGGCAAAACATTTCAGAAGTTCGCCAGCCCGATTGCGGTCAACCAAGGTCTGGCTTAAACGGAAACTTGCTGATTCCTAACTTTGTGATTGGTAAGCCCTAGCGGATCCCATAATAGTGCTGTTGGCCTCGTAGTTGTCTCATTTTCTTCTTATCTGCAAACGGTGCAGTGATGCCGAAGCGCCGCGTTGTTCAAAAAACGTTTCGCACTCGGAAAGAGTTGGAATAGATGGTTGGGCACCAGGCCGCGTTACAGACAGCGCGGCTGCGCCACAGGCAAACTTCGCAGCATCCTTGGGCGCCATCCCGCAACATGTAAGAGCAAACGCAAATGCGCCGTTGAATGAGTCACCAGCAGCGGTGGTATCGACGGCATCCACCGAAAAGCCGTCAACAAATGTGCCTTTGACATCTTTGCCGGCTAAGTAGACACCTCGGACTCCGAGCTTGAGAATTACGTTTCTTACACCGAGGCCCAGGAGCCGTTCGGCAGACTCCGGGGCTGAGTACGAGGATTGGGCGGAAGGATCGATTCCCAGCAGCAGCATCGTCTCGGTCTCATTCGGCGTCAACCATGTTACACTTTGCAGCAGTTTTTGAGAGAGCATGTATGCAGGAGCTGGGTCCAACAGAAAGGGTATGCCACGTGAATGCACCACTTGCCCCAAGTATTCTGTGGTTTCGGGAGGGATCTCCAACTGACTTAGTACCATACTGGCATGTTCGATCTGCTCCCGGTGACGATCAATATCCTCAGGAAGCAATGAGCCATTCGCACCCGGAATGATTACGATAGTATTGTTGCCGTCTCTGGAGATTGTGATCAGAGCTATTCCAGAGGAACCAGAGACGTTTTCCACGCAACTTGTGTCGATACCGGCTTGGTCAGCGCCGTCGCGAAGCTGGGCAGCAAACGGATCGCTACCTAGCTTGCCGATCATCTTCACGGAGGCTCCGAGGCGAGCAAGCGCAACAGCCTGGTTGGCGCCTTTGCCGCCGCAATGGGTTTGGAAATCGAGGCCGATGATCGTCTCCCCCAGAGCCGGGAGACGATCTACCCTCGCGACCAAGTCCAGATTTAGGCTTCCCACAACCACAATCGATCTCTGCATGCAACCTGCCGCCTATTATCAAAAAAAGCAAACTGCAGCAATTACGGCCAAACCAATTTGGAAACAAATATGAGTAGAACCAGCCGGCGAGAGTCTGTATGCGCAAAGGCACCCTCGCGCCGGACGAAGCCATCCCATGCCGCCTAACCCAGCACGTTCAAACAACGACTGGTTTCCCCCGGACACTTTCATTCTCCTCCGATTCACGATGAGTAAAGACATCTTATGAAAAAAGCGGTGCGACGGCAATTGCTGTGAGTCCACACAAAAAGAAAACAAACATCAACGCAAGATACGCTTTTGACCGGAATGGTGCCTCGGTGAACTCTCTCCAAACGAAGACGCCCCAACATGCTGAAATCATTGTCGCACCTTGGCCAATTGAGTACGACACGGCAGGCCCCACGATGTGCGCCTGCGACGCGACAAAGTTCACCACTGCACCAGTACACCAGACAACGCCGCCCAAAACTCCCCATAAGTGCCAGTTCCTTGGAGCGTGTAGGTAACCGCTCATCGAAGTGGGCCCTTGTGCATCGAGTGGCATTCGCATCAGCAAGTAGTTCATCGGGATGGAGCACACGATTACGCCAAGCACGAAGAAGAGGACGGCTGCATATGGTCCCGGTGCATTTTCGCCCGTCATTGCCTTTGAGACGAATGGGTAAAAGCATCCCATCAAAATTCCGGCAATTAGGCTGATGACAATACCTCGCCGGCTCATCGCAGGCCGATTTGCTTCGCGCAGTCTGTATGCAATTGCATCGAGCGCAATCGCACCTACCACAAGCGCAATTCCACCGAACAGTAACAACGGATCACCCTTCGGCGATATCAGGTAGCTGCCGATTGCACCTACCACAAGTGCCAGCCCAATACCGACAGGAAACGCAACCGCAAGGCCAGCGATATTGATCGCTGCAACTAGAAGGAGGTTGGCGATGTTGAATATCACTCCGCCAATGACCGCCAGGACAATAGGCTGCAGACTGGCGTGGGCGATGTCTGTATAGAATGGTCTCCCGGCACTTCCAAAGCTCCCTAACGTCGATCCCAAGACGACAGTTCCGATGATCAGACCGATGACATAATCCCAATAAAATAATTGAAATCTGTAGCCGGGACACAGTTTGAGTGTGTTCGCCCATGATCCCCAACACAACATACTTACGATCATGAAAGAGAGTGATATGAAGTACGTCTCAGGCTGATACATGCACGAACTCCTAGGCAGTTTCAAAGAGCACGACCAGTCCCCGGTTTTCAGGTTTCTGGTACTTAGGAGATTACAGGAGGCGCCGTTCGACAATGCCAAGTCGCGCTATCCTGTAATCCGATTATCGATCACGGAGTCTTCGCTCAGGATTGGAGGAAAGCATCACTTTACCAAATCACAAAGGTAAATTCGTCGAGCTACCTCTCAACTTGGATAGCCGTGCTGACGTTGGTCACAGCCTATAGAGGACTGAGATACCTGGAACCTCATTCGATCTTCTTTCCGCAGGGGCGGCCACGCTGGCAAGCAAGATCTGCCTGCGAGCATGGCCATTCCCCTCAGGTTGGGTTTAGAACTCCAGTTTCATACCGAACTGTATGATCCTGGGTGAATTCTGCTGATCCGACAACGTACCAAAGACGGTCGACGAGTTGGCTAGTGACGCAGAACTCAGATCTTTCGGAGCGGCATTGACGATAAACGTCTGTGAGTTTTCTCCGTTCGAGAAGATCGTCCGGTTGAAAGCGTTGAAGAAGTTGGCTTGAAATTGAAGATCGAGGTTTTCAAACAGTTGTGTTCGCTTGGAAACCGAGAGATCTTCATTGGCATAGCGTGGCCAGCGTAGGCCTGAAAACGAAACAGGAGCATCTCCAAAAGTGGCCGCGGGGGGTATCGAAAATGCCGCCGGATTGAGCCAAAACTGGCAAGGCTGGCGGCCAGTGGTCGTTGGCAATGGACCGGAACATTTCTTTTGGTAAGCAGGATTCTTGAGCGGCTGACCGGGAACAACGTTGGGGCGGAAGGCATAGCCATCTCCTGCCGCGAAATAGGGATTGTTGGAGCCGAATGCATCGTACTCGATATGAACAGGCCGGCCGCTCTGATACTGCTGGATGCCAGAAACCGACCATCCTCCCACAAACTTGGAAGTTGCGCCCTTCCGGTTGAGAAACCGCTTATTGGGGCCAAACGGAAGCTCGTACGTGTAGCTAAGAGCGACTACATGCGGAATATCGGAAGTCGTGACAGAGCGTTCTGCCCGCTGATTGTAAAAGTCTTGTTGAAATGAGGCAGAGTAAATCGCATTTTGCCCGGCAGCGTTAGGCCCGGAGTTCGAATCGACATCCCCGATCGTCTTTGAAAACGTCCACGAAATCAGGGCGGTCAAGCCTTGTGAAAAGTGCTTTTGCAAGCTCGCTTGCAGGCCGTTATACGAGACGCTTCCGATGGGCCTTAGGGGGTTGTCGGTGTCACCGTATTGCGGTTGCGGCCGCAGAGCTTGGGCAGCAGTCGCCGCTGCCCCAAAAGTCGATACAAAGCCCGGCCAGGGCGCAGTGATTCCTGCAGCTTGTATCCTCGGGTCGGTGATGGGCAGCTCCAGCCAAACGTTCAAAGGCATCCCTGCCGCTGCTGCGGCAGAACTATACTTCGGAATGACCTGGTTGTAGTTTGTCTCGTTTGGCTTCGCCCATAAGCCGAGACTATAGGTGTGCATCCCAACATAACCGACATTGGCCACGATGCTAGAGCCAAGACTACGCTGGACTTGGAACGTCCAGTAAAACTGGACTGGAGGCGTTCCTGAACTGGGAAGGATCATGGTCGGATTATCGTTGCCAACCTCGATTCCGGGGTTGAGTTGAACTGGGGCAACCGCTGATGACGGAAAGCTGCTATCCCAGTAATAGGCTGGAGAACCGATATAATCCTGCGCTTGATTGAGAAAGGCCCTGTTGCCGAAACCGCCCGAAGTTGCCCAGCCAGCGATATCGCTCTCGCTGTTGTCGTTACCGATTGGGCGGCTGACCGAGGCGCCTCCACGGAACACCATCTTTCCCGAGCCAGGCGAGTACGCAAAGCCAAACCTGGGCTGGATTCCGTGATAGTCGATAGTGGCAATGCGGTTCGTTCCAGAACGAGGTTGACCTAAGCTGTTATTACCATTCCCGTAAAACAGATAGGCTCCGGGAATACTGCCGGCACTCGGGTTGGGGAGGTTTGGGTCCAAGGTGGAAATATTTCCGTGTGCCTCCGACCTGGGGAGTTGAACGTCGTAGCGCAGCCCCAGGTTCAGAGTCAAATGATGCGATATTCTCCAGTCGTCTTGAGCGAACACAGCTCCTTGCGACCAGCGAAAGGACGGTGTCACAGGATAGCTAATATTGATGTAATTCACGGCTCCAAACAGAAAGCTGGCTGCCGGAGCGCCCGTACCTGGCGGAAGGGAAATCGCAGTTGTACCATTGATGAATCCTGTCCCGTTCAGCGCCGTTTCAGTTGGCTCGAAAACCATTGAGCCACCAGGAAACCCTGTCTCGCCTCGCTGCAGGTAGCGCCCCTCGCCGCCTACGGTAATGCTATGAAGCCCACGAATCATCGTAGCAGCATCGCTAATGAAATAACGGCCTTCCGTATCGCCCGCTGCATCCACACCGCCCAACTGATTCTCCACGGTACCGATGCCGATACCGAGAAGAGGGGTGTCGGCAGGGAAAGGCGGCAACCCAGTGATTCCGAACCCAGGCCCGGGGTTCGGTCCTGCTTGAACCGGTCCGCTAAATCCCTTGTCGCGGATATAACCTAGATTGACGTTGTTAATCATCGTCGGAGAATGCATATAGGTGTATTGGAGACGTATCTGCATGGTCGGCGCGGTAAAGTCTGATGCATCATATAGATTCAGAGTGCCGTTATTGGTACTGGCATAGTTCCCGGTAAACACGCTGCCGGACAGCGAATGCTTCTCGGAAAAGTGTTCGTCGATCTTAACTACGAGGCGGTGCTCGTCAATTGACGAGGAATGCAGGCGGAAGTAATTGTTGTTAAGGGCGTTGTTTGCCGCCGTAGGGAACAAGGGCAAGATGGCCTTTGACACAGTACTCAGGCCAACAGTGCCGGTGGGGATTACATTGGTGGGGGCGGATCCGGGTCCAAATGGGTCGCGAACCTCATAACTGTTCCCGTCAGGCCCTGTGACATTGTGAGCCGACGCAGGATTGTAGATTTCGCCCGTGAAGACAGGCCTCCCTGCGGGATCGAACACCGGCGACCCGTTGTATGTTAGCTGAGGGCCAAGAGCCGAGGAAAAGTCGCCATTTCTGAACGGGGTTGGAAACGTAGTCAGAGTCGCGCTATAGCCGCTCGGACGGTATTTAAAGCCTGTGAAATCGACGAAGAAGAAGGTCTTGTCGCGGCCATGGTAAAACTTGGGAATCCACACCGGGCCGCCGAAGGTTCCGCCGTACTCATTCTGCTTGAGTGGCGGCTTTGGCTCGCCCAATGCGTCGGCCACATAACCGGCAGCATCGAGAGCACTGTTCTGCAGGTAGTCGAACGCGGTTCCGTGAAAGGCGTTGGTGCCTGAATTGAATGCAAAAGAAACGGTCCCCTCGGCGAGTCCGTACTGCGCGCTCTCGTTGCTGGTGATAAGTTTGAACTGGCTAATTGCGTCGATCGGAGGATGGTTGTTGGTAATATTGCCAGGTTCGGTTGTGTTCATAACTGGAACACCATCGATGTAAACCTCATCGCCATAAGAGGGCGAACCACTGACATTGAGGCGATAATCCGGTTCCGTACCGGGGTTCGAGCCAGACACCCCGGGCGTTAGAACAACGAAGTTCACAGGATTGCGCATGTCTCCGTTCATAGACACGGGCAAGTCCTTAATCTCTTGAGGAGAAATCACCGTGCCGATGTCAGAGGTCTGCGTCTCCAATGTAGCCTCGTTGCCGGCGACCGTCACGGTTTCACGCGCTTGGCCGACCTGCAGTGTGACTGTGAGCGCCACAGTACTCCCTACTCCCACGACAATGTGTTCCTGAACGTTAGTGCTGAATCCCTTGGCTACAGCGGTGAGCGTATACACTCCGGGAGTAATGTCCAAGAAACTGAACTGCCCAGTAGACCCCGACCGCCCAATTGCGATGATCCCGGTAGCATCGTTCTTCAATGAAAGTTGCACGTTGGGCACTACGGCATTCTGTGCGTCCTGGGTTTCGCCCCTGATAGCTCCCAGATTTACCTGGCCCCACATGCGGCTTGGCAAAGTCACGGCTATCAACAGAATCATGAGCGATACAACTGGCGAGTACTTAATAAACTTCATTGGCGCATCTCCTTACGGTGATCCCGAACTGATGGTCACTTTCGCTGATTGTGGAAATTTGAAAGCTTTCAAACATTAACGGGAAAAATCTAAGCTCTATTGCATCGACTTGTCAAGTGGAATTTTCTTGCGGGATCGTTCCGTATTTTGTATACCGGTCCAGCAATCCATAAAAGGGAGGGCAAATGACTCGAAGAAGTAAAATTGGAGCACGGGGCGAATCTTGGACAGAGCCGTTGGAATCTCCATGGGCAATTTCTGAATCAGGCTGATTTGATTCTCCCACCATAAGATTTTTAAATACAATAAGTTAGAAAGCGGCTACCTTGGCACTAATGGAAATTAATAGTGATGAAATCACAGTACCACGGCCGGAAGCATATATGAAAAGACACTTCCTGCAATGAGGACATGGGAGTGCAAATGTGGCTCGGGAGTGTCGATGGCCAAGTCGCTCCGATTCGCAAAACCCACAGGATGCCTTCAAGATCGGCTCGGTTCGATGCTTTGGGGCGACCCGGTTTATCGTGCCTGCATAGAGGTTCCGCGAGCAAAATCCTTCCAGCAAGAGTCGCGCATCGCCCAACATCTCCTCTCGTTAATTGTATCCGTCTGAGCAACGCACCCTGTTTTGTCGTCGCGTTTAGTGGTGCACTGAAGTTATG
>Ga0182027_10003714_pt1 | contig 23976 bp, 19 predicted proteins | sample 712E1DmetaG_FD_121300 | JGI IMG/M metagenome (GOLD analysis project Ga0182027, IMG submission 121300) | Permafrost microbial communities from Stordalen Mire, Sweden - 712E1D metaG (Illumina Assembly) | ecosystem: Environmental > Terrestrial > Soil > Wetlands > Permafrost | place: Sweden... | reverse complement strand
CGGGGTTGTAGACCGGAATGTCGGTGCGCCGTTTGAAGGTGATGCCGTAGAGCTTCTCGGCCGCGTAGAAGACGCCGTTGTGGAGCACGTTGTTCAGTTCGAAGTAGGGCTTGGTCTCGGACTCGTCCAGATCGTACTTCGCCTTGCGCACCTGCTCGGCATAGAGGTTCCAGTCCCATGGCTCGAGCTTGAATCCGCCCTTCTGGGAATCAATGAGCGCCTGAATATCCTTGGCTTCGCCATTGGCTTTTGCGGTTGCCGCTGGCACGAGCGCGTCCATGAATTTGAGCGCGGCCTCGGGCGTCTTTGCCATCTGGTTGGTCAGCGTCCATGCCGCGTAATTCGGGAAGCCCAGCAGTTGGGCTTTGCGTGCACGCAACTGAGCGAGACGGGCGATGGTGGCGCGCGTGTCGTTTGCGCCGCCGCGCTCGGCGCGGGTCCACGAGTTCTCAAAGATCGCCTTGCGCGTGTCGCGATTGGCGAGCAATTGCAGGTCCGGCTGCTGCGTGGTGTTCTGGAGCGGCAGCACGTAACCCTCGACCTTGCGCCCCTTGGCGGCATCGGCGGCGGCGGCCAGCTCGGCATCGCTCAAGCCGGCCAGCGCGGACTTGTCCTTCGTGACATAGGCTGCATCTTTAGTTGCGGCCAGCAGCTTGGAGATGAATGCGGTGGTAAGATTCGCTTCTTCTTCATTCAGTTTTTTCAGCTCGGCCTTGTCGACGTCGGAGAGCCTGGCGCCGGCCAGCACAAACTCCTGGTAGTCGTATTCCACCAGGCGCAGCGACTCTGCATCGAGATTGAGCGAGTGACGCTTCTCGTAGATATCCGAGACGCGCTTGAACAGCTTCGGGTTGAGGTAGATCCCGTCCTGCATCGCGGCCAGCTTCGGAGCTACCGCGTCCTGCACCTTTTGCAGCGCCGGGTTGATGTTGGCGCCGGTGACGCCGTTGAAGACCATCGTCACGCGGCTGATCAACTGACCGCTCTTTTCCATGGCGACGATGGTGTTGTCAAACGTCGGCTCGGCTTTGTTGTCGGCGATGGCGCGAATCTCCTCGAGATTCTTCGCGATGCCCGCCTCGATCGCCGGCTGATAGTCGCTGTCCTTGATCTTGTCGAACGCGGGCGCATGGAAAGGCAACGTGCTCGGCGCGTAGAAAGGGTTGGAAGGGCCGAAGGCTGCCTGCGCATTGCCTGCGCCCGGTGTCAGCGCGATTGCGCCAGCGGTGACGATGGTGGAAATTTGCGGCAAGAGTGTCCTCGTCCAGTACTGATTGATTCTAATCATGACTGCGTATGCTCCCTATGTCCGCCGACATTCTATAGCAGATTGCAGGCGGCGGGCTGTGCGGCAGACCGTTGCCTGTGACGAATGGCCTGTTGACGGGATTGAAGGTTGGGCGATGTTTGATCGCGCTTTTCCTCCGGGGCTGAAGCCCTGATTCGTCTCATTGGCTTTATGCGGGGGTTGAAACCCCCGCCTCCCTCCGGAACGACTTCTTCCGCAAGCTCCGAGGAGGAGCGGGGCACAGTACTCTTAAAGAGATGCCCCCGATCCTGAATGCACAGTCTGTAACCAAACAATTCGGCGCTACACCGCTTTTTCGCAACATTTCGATCACCGTCGAGGACGGCGACCGCATCGGGCTTATCGGGCCGAACGGCGCCGGCAAGTCGACATTGCTTGCGCTGCTGGCCGGGCAGGTGGAGCCCGATTCCGGCGAACTGGCTGTGCGCAAGCGTGCCCGCGCCGCGTATGTGCCTCAGGACTCTCGATTTGCGCCCGGCCTCAGCATCCGCCAAGTGCTTGAAGGGGCGCTGACCTCTGCGCACGTGAATGAATCTGAGCGCGAAGGCCGTCTGCGCGAGCTGGCCGGACGCGCCGGCTTTTCCGATCTCAGCGCACAGGCCGCGTCCCTCTCCGGCGGCTGGCGCAAGCGGCTGGCGGTGGTCGAAGCGCTGGTCGGCGATCCCGACGTGATGCTGCTCGACGAGCCCACCAACCACCTCGATCTCGCCGGCATCGAATGGCTTGAAGAGCTGCTTGCCTCCTCCTCTTTTGCCGCCGTGACCGTCAGCCACGATCGTTATTTCCTCGAAAGCACCTCCAGCCAGATCGTCGAGCTGAACCGCGTCTTCGCCGAAGGACTGTTGCGCGTGAAGGGGAACTTCAGCCGCTTTCTTGAAGAGAAGCAGGCGTATCTGGAATCGCAGAGCAAGCAGCAGGATAGTCTGCGCAACCGCGTGCGCACCGAGATTGAATGGCTACGCCGCGGGCCGAAGGCGCGCACCACCAAGTCCAAGGCGCGGATCGATACAGCGAATGCAATGATCGGCGAGTTGGCGGCCATCGACTCTCGCACTTCAGTCAGCACCGCGGGCATCGACTTTGAAGCCAGCATGCGCAAGACCAAGCGGCTCGTTGAGTTCGATAACGTCGCCTGCGCGGTTCCATCCGGCGGCGACGAACCCTTAACAGAATCCCGTCCAAAAGAGGAAAGGAGCCCCCGGCTCTTTTCGGGCCTCAACTTTATTCTCACGGCAGGCATGAAAGTGGGCCTGGTTGGCCCCAACGGCAGCGGCAAAACTACGCTGCTGCGGCTGCTTCGCGGGGAACTCGAACCTGTTGAAGGCACAATCCGCCGCGCCGAAGCACTGCGCCTCGTCTACTTCAGCCAGATGCGCGAACTCGACGAAGACCTCACCCTCCGCCGCGCGCTCGCGCCGGAAGGCGACGGACTGGTCTACCAGGGCCGCACTATCCACGTCGCGAGTTGGGCGGCGCGCTTCCTCTTCACCAGCGAGCAACTGAATCAGCCGGTCCGCAATCTCTCCGGCGGCGAGCGAGCGCGTGTGCTGATCGCCAAGCTGATGCTGGAACCCGCCGATGTGCTGCTGCTCGACGAGCCGACCAACGATCTCGACATTCCGACGCTCGAAATCCTCGAAGAGAATCTGCTCGACTTTCCGGGCGCGCTGGTTCTGGTGACGCACGATCGCTATCTGCTCAACCGCGTCGCCTCGACGGTGCTTGGCCTCGATGGCCGCGGACACACCGGCCGCTTCGCCGACTATGCGCAGTGGGAAGATTGGCTCGGGGAACAGGACAATCTCGAACAGGAGGGAACGGCACAGGAGAAATCCCGGCGCCGCTCCGACGGATCAAGCTCGACGCAGCAGGCGAGCGCTGAACCCGCTGCCAACCCAGGCGCAAAAAAGAAGCTCTCGTATCTGGAAGCGCGCGAGTTCGCCGCCATCGAGCAGCGCGTGGAGGTCTCCGACACCCGCCTCGCTGCCGCACGTGCGCGCGTGGAAGACCCTGCTATCGCATCCGACGCCAGCGCCCTGCAGGAAGCGCTGCTCGAACTCGATGCGGCGCAGCACGAAAACGACACACACTATGCCCGCTGGGCCGAGCTTACCGAAAAGGCCGGAGATCCCACTTCAGGTGGATAGCCCGGACCGGCGCAGGTGCATAGTATAGACAGGTCGATAATTTTGCAGGCTGACGAATCGGCCGGAAAGCCTTTATGCAGAACGACGTAAAAGTCCTCATAGCCGAAGACGAGCCCAACGCGCTGATGGGCCTGGCCGAGCTGATCTCCGGCTGGGGCTACCAAACTGAGACCGCGCGCGACGGCCAGGAAGCCTGGGAGAAGATTCACGCCTGGGACCCGGCCATCGTCGTCAGCGACCTCAAGATGCCGCGTCTCGACGGCATTGGCCTGCTCACCAAACTCGGCGAAGAACACGCCAGCCTCAGCTCCAACCTTGCCGTAATCGTCCTCACCGCCATGGGCTCAATCCAGCTCGCTGTTGACGCCATGAAGCTGGGCGCTTACGACTTTCTCCAGAAGCCGGTGGACGCCACGCGGCTGCGCACCATCCTGGCCAACGCCACGCGGCAGCGCGTAACCGAAATCGAGCTTGAAGTGGCACGCCGCCGTCTGCGTGAGAGCGGCGTGCTTGGCTCGCTGGTCGGCAACTCGAAGGCGATGCGCGAAATCTTCGGACTCATCGAACAGATCGCGCCTTCCAATGTTCATGTACTCATCACCGGCGAGAGCGGCACCGGCAAGGAGCTGGTAGCGCGCACGCTGCACGAGTTGAGCCCGCGCAAGTCAAAGCCGTTTGTGGGCGTGAACTGCGCGGCCATTCCTGAAACGCTGATTGAGAGCGAAATCTTTGGCCACGAGAAAGGCGCCTTCACCGGCGCCGCTGAGCGGAGAGCCGGCTGCTTCGAACTGGCCAGCGGAGGCAGCCTGCTGCTCGACGAAGTGGGCGAGATGCCCAACGCCACGCAGGCCAAACTGCTGCGCGTTCTCGAGGAGCGCAAGCTGCGCCGCCTGGGCGCGCGCAACGAGCAGGACGTGGACGTAAGAGTGCTTGCGGCCACCAACCACGACCCGAACACGGCCGTTGCCGAGGGTTACCTGCGCGCCGACCTTTTCTATCGCCTCAACGTATTCAACATTCACATGCCGCCGCTGCGCGATCACATGGAAGACCTGCCTCCGATGGCCGAGGCCATGCTCACCCAGATGAACGAGAAGCATAACCGCCGGGTCTCCGGGGTGGCTCCGTCCATGCTCGACCGGCTGATGGCTTACAACTGGCCCGGCAATGCCCGCGAGCTGCGCAACACCATCGAGCGCGCGGTAATTCTGTGCCCGGATGGCGCGCCGCTCGATGTGGGCCACCTGTCCCCCGGCTTCGCGAAGTCGCAGCACCCCGCAACGCTTGCCTCCGATGCAAATACGGTTTCGGTGCACGTAGGCACAACGGTCGGCGAAGCGGAACGGCTGCTCATCCTGCGCACCCTTGAGGCAACCGGACAAAACAAGACCCGCGCGGCTGAAATCCTCGACGTGAGCCTCAAGACCTTGCACAACAAACTCAAGGAGTACGGCCGCTCCCATCAGGAAACGATTAGCTGAGTTATGCGTTTGAAGACCAAACTCGTTCTGGCCATCACGGCGCTGGTGTTCATCATCGCCGCGGCGGTTTCGCTGGTCTACGCAAACCAATTGCTGCACGCGGCGGTGCAGCAGTCGTACGACACCAATCACATGGTCGCCGAACAGATCCGGTTTGCCTTGCAGAACGCTCTTGAGGCCGGACTCCGCGACCAGACGGTGAATCCCAACGACCCCGGCCAACTGCGCTCCCTCATGACCAGGGCCGTCCGCGACAACGCCGAACTCCAGGCCGTGGTCCAGTCGGTCAATCGCTACTCGCTCACCGTCTACGACATCAACATCGGCGACAGCCATTCGATCACTCTGCTGAGTACCAATCCGGAAAACGAAGACAAGCCGATGCCGGTGCGGCCGGACTACAACCAGCTGCTCAATTCGAGTGTGCTCCAGTTGGCGCCCAAGGTCTTCGGGCCGCCGATGGTCTATGACGTAGTGGCCTCACTCGACAACAACGGCGCGCCTTTTGCCACCGTTCACGTTGGCGTGCGCACCACGCTGCTGCTGGCCTTCTATGCGCCCTGGCGCACCGAGGCGCTCACCCTGATGGGTATCGCGCTGCTTACCGCGCTGCTGGCAGCCTTGCTTTTAAGTAACCTGGCGCTTCAGCCGATGGAGCAGATCAGCCGCCAGCTCGACCGCTTTACGGCCGCCGGTGAAACAGCCAAGGAACCGAAAGCGGCTCCCAGACAGGATACCGCCGCGCAGGTATCCACCAAGATCGAGCGCATCGGCCAGCGCATGCGCAACGTGGAAGAAGTCTTCTTTGCACTCCAGGAGAATCTCGATCAGATTCTCGGCAATCTTCAGGACGGCATCCTGCTCTTCACCGGCGACGGCCGTGCGGTGCTGGTCTCTGAAGCGGCACGGCGCTTCCTGGATATCTCGAATGAAAACATTATTGGCCTGCACGCGCACCAGATCTTCGATCCCTCGACGGTTCTCGGCAAAGTTCTGAGCGAGGCGTTCGATGCGGGCGCTCCGCTGGTCAAGGAGGAGATTCGCACCGAGTCCGGACGGCGCATTGAGGCCTCGCTTGAGTTCATCAATGAGGGAGATGCCGGGGAGGAAGGCACGCAGCAGGGCCTGGGTGCGCTGGTGATGCTGCACGATCTGGAATCGGCTGAAGCCATCGAGTCGGAGCTTGAGCTGTCGCGCCGCATGGCCGCCATCGGGCGCCTCACTTCCGGTGTCGGCCACGAGGTCAAGAACCCGATCAACGCCATCGTGGTTCACCTCGAATTGCTCAAGACCAAACTCGGCGACGCCAGCGGCCCCGCGGTGCGCCACCTGGAAGTAATCGACACCGAGATACATCGTCTCGACCGCGTCGTCCAAATGCTGGTGGATTTCTCGCGCCCCGTCGAACTCGATCTCCGCGAACAGGATTTGCGCACCGTGGTCGGCGATGTGCTCTCCCTGGCCACCGCCGAACTCTCGACGCGCAACGTCAAGCTGATCAGCCGCCTGCCACTTAATCCGCTGGTGGCCAACGTCGATGCGGACCTGCTCAAGCAGGCGGTGCTCAACGTCATCCTGAACGGCGCTCAGGCCATGCCCGATGGCGGCAATCTTGAAGTGATTCTCGAGGAAGACAGAAGAACCGCCCTGCTTCGCATCTCCGATGAGGGCTCCGGCATCCCCGACGAGATCCGCGAAAAGATCTTCGACCTCTACTTCACCACCAAGAGCGAGGGCAGCGGCATTGGCCTCGCTATGACGTACCGTATCCTCCAGTTGCACCACGGCAGCATCGAAGTACAATCGAATACAGGCCGTGGCACGGAGTTCCGACTACGAATTCCTCTCGCCGCCACGGACTGGGGACGACGGCATCTTCAGCCGGCGAACGTTGAAATCGAGAAGGGGATAGCGGGATGAAGTTTCCTGCCTGGATGGTCGCGTGGGTGCTGCCGTTGCTTCTCTCCGGCTGCTTTCTGCACAAGACGCCCAAATATCCGCCCCTCGTACTTGCGCCCAGCATCGGTGACTCCACCCAGCCGCCGCCGTCGCAGTTGCCGCCTCCTGAAGTCGCCATCCCCACCACGCCCACGACCAATGTCACCGACCTGCCTGAGCAGACGCCCAAGCCGCCCGTACGGCACAGGAAACCTCCGACGGCAACCGACGCCGACACGGACACGCAGCAGGCCACGGCACCCCCTGAAGTCAGCGCCATCGGCCAGCTTTCTTCGGGCGACCCCACCGATCTTCGCCAAAAGACTGAAGCCTCGATTGCCGCCACTGAGCGCAGCCTCAACAACATCGGGAGAGGGCTGAACGACCAGGACCAGAAGACCGCCGCGCACATTCGCGAGTTCCTCAAGCAGGCTAAGGCCGCGCTCGCCACCGGCGATGTGGACGGGGCCAGCACGCTGGCCGCGAAGGCGAAGGTACTTTTAGGCGAACTTAAGCCCTAGGACGACAGTTGTATTTGCTTTCTTCCGTCCCGATCCGGGCCTAAAGGCCGTGCCGATTGGGCTCTTTTCAGGGGGTTGAAACCCCCTGCTCCCTCCGGAATCAGCTCTTTTCAGGGGGTTGAAACCCCCTGCTCCCTCCGGAATCGGCTCTTTTCAGGGGGTTGAAACCCCCTGCTCCCTCCGGAATCAGCGATCTATAAACTATAGTAAAAAGCGGGGTTCGATCCAGCCTGCTCCCTATTCCCTATTCTCTATTCCCTACTTTTACTGCTCTCCCCAGCTCAACTTGCTACGCAGCGCCTCAAAGAATCCGCCTTCGCTCAGCCGCACCAGCTTCACGGTGTAGCTGGACTTGTGGCAGCGCAGCTCATCGCCGAGTTGCAGCTCGACGGCCAGTTGTCCGTCCACGGTCAGCAGAGCCATGTTCGGGATGCCCACCACCCGCACTGTGAGCGATGCGTCGCCCCGTACTACGATTGGCCGCAGCGTCAGTAGATGCGGACAGATGGGCGTGACGACCATCGCGTCCACATCCGGCGTCAGAATCGGCCCATTGGCAGCAAGCGTGTACGCCGTCGAGCCGGTGGGAGTGGAAACAATCACACCGTCGGCGCGGAATTGAGCCACGCTCTTGCCGTCCAGCTCCACCGCAAACTCGCCCATGCGCGCAATGTCGCCCTTGGATACGACGATCTCATTGAGCGCTTCGTAGCAGGAGCGCTCCGCGCCGCCGCGCCAGAGCGAGGCATGGAGCATGGCGCGCTCATCCAGATCGTGGCAGCCCGCGCACCAGCTCTCGAGCGTCGAGTAGAGATCGGAGAGCCGCACCTCGGTGAGAAAACCAAGGTAGCCAAGATTCACGCTTAGGATCGGCGTGCCCGTCGACGCAAACACGCGCGCCGCGGCCAGTAGCGTCCCGTCGCCGCCCAGGACGATGACCAGCTCCGGCTTCCACGCGGGCATCTCGGCCCGGTCCATCCCCGGTGCGTCGGCCGTATACGCGCCGCCTTCGCGGTCCAGCGCGGGTTCAAAATTATGCTGGCGCAGCCACCCGATCAACTCCGGCAACAGCCGCCCGAGCCCTTCCTTGTTCGGTTTGCAAACGATCGCGACGCGAACCATGCGCTCAAGTGTAACGGATTGGGGGTTGGCGGCAAATCTTGACACATGTCCAATAGCGGATTCGCGATCTGGTTCAAGGTGTCTTCCGGATCAAGGCCGGCGCGCATAGAGGAGGAATTCGCGGTTGCCTTCCGCGCCGGTGATTGGGGATGGGATTATCTCGACCACCTGCCAATCCAGCGAGCGGACGCAGTCGGCCACGCGATCGATTGCCAACTGGTGCGCCTCCGGATCGCGGACGATGCCGCCCTTGCCGATGTTTTCGCGGCCGGCTTCGAACTGGGGCTTGACGAGGATGATGGCCTCGGTGAGCGAGGGCGCAGCTGCCAGCACCGGCGCCAGCAGCAGCGTGGCCGAGATGAACGACACGTCCATTACCAGCAGCGTGAGTTCGGGGTTTGCATCCGATGCGGCGAGTACTCCCGGCTGGAGCAGCCGTGCGTTGGTCCGTTCCATCAGGTGAACACGCGGATCGATGCGCAGCTTCATGGCGATCTGGCCGAAGCCGGTGTCGACGTCTGTTACATGCGCGGCGCCGTGCTGGAGCAGGCAGTCTGTAAAGCCGCCGGTCGATGTGCCGATGTCGAGGCAGGCCCGCCCACCGACTGCGATCTGCCAGTGCGCCAAGGCGGCGGCGAGTTTGAGTCCGCCGCGGCTTACGTAGGGCATGTCGTCGCCGAGCAGGCGCAGTGCGGCATCCGCGGCTACCGTGGTGCCCGGCTTGTCTATCTTTTGCTCGTTGACGAGGACGCGGCCGGCGAGGATATACGCCCGCGCGCGTTCGCGGCTGGGAACAAGGCCCCGCTCTACCAGCAGAACATCCACGCGAGTTTTCGGTGCCGCCGCCATCGCGCCTCTCTGTCAGAGGATATAGGGAGAGGGCTCAGGGGCGTGTGTTTATTGTCAGGGCCTCGCGAAAAGGGGTTCATACTATCCCAGGTCCCAAAATCGGGACCTGGGGCACCCAGAGTTGGTGCAGGTTGGAACGGGAGAACCCCACTCATCGCAAAAGGCCGCGATGAATGGGGCACCCAAGTTTGTACAGGTTCATGCAGCCAGAGGCCTAGCCGTTGATGCCGGGAGTGGTCGGCAACTTGGCTTTCGCCGCCGCGGGCGTCTTCACCTTTGGAATGCCATGCTGATGACAATCGGCGCATTTCACCCAATGAATGTTGTGCGCGCTCTTGGAGTCTGCGTACGTCGTGTCCATCTTCTCGACGTCGATTCCGCAGTTCGACATCTGCGGATGGCAGGTCTTGCAGGAGGCACGCGTGTTTTCGTTATGTCCATTGTGGCAGGCGACGCAACCGATGCCTTCATGCACGCCCATCGGCGTCCGATCGTCTCCCGAGCCAACCTGCGGCCCCCACTCGTTCGTCGCGGCCAGTGAACCCGTCTCCGGTTCGCGCGGCGCGTGGCACTGATAGCACAGGGCCTGGCGGGGGTCCTGGCTCACTGTCACCAGGCGTGCGCCATCATGCAATTGCGGGAGGCCGAGCGACGCCGCGGCAAAGTGCAGCGTCTCGCGGCGATCGTAGAAGGCGAGAGAATCCTGCACGGCCAGGCCAGCGACGGAGATGCGGGAGTCAGGCCGCGTCTCCTGTGCTCCTTCGCGATGGACCTGGTGACACGCCATGCAGGGCATCGCCGACTCGTCGCCAAGGCCCGCCCGCGTCACCTTCCACGGCCCCTTCGTGTTCAGCGGTTGCACGAGGTCCCCGATTGCGCCGCCAAAGTACATGCCATGGCAGCGCAGGCAATCGTCCATCAGCATGCGTTTGGAGTTGTGCGTGGAATCGGCAAATATCTGTGTGTAGGTCGCGCTATGAGGCCCGGCATGCCAGTTCGCATATTCGTGCTGGTGGCAACTCTTGCAGCTCGACGTCATGGCCAGCACATCCACGTCGCGCAGGCGGATGGTCTCGGGGACTGTGCCGAAGATGTGAATCCGCATGTGGCGCAGCTTGGTTGCGAGGCTCGCCTCGTGGCAATCCATGCAGCCCGTGGTCCGGTGAGGAGCCGAGTGGACCACGCTCACGAAAGCCGCCATTTCGTGACAGCTCGCGCAGCCCTGGCCGTACTGCGAGGTGTAGTAATAGGACGCGCCGTAGGTACCGCAGACTGCAAGCAGCGCCGCTGCCCCGACGGTGATGGCCGCAAACCTGAGAAAGGTCTTCATGATTTGAACCCCGTGCCTTTCCAGTTGCGCACCAGCGTCTCAGAGGCCATGTAAGCGATCGCCATAAGAGTGAGCGCGGGATTGAACCCTCCGTTGGTTACGTGCACGCTGCCATCGATCACGAAGACGTTGTCCACGTCGTGAACCTGGCAGTTGCGGTTCACTACCGAGCCCTGCGGATCGTTGCCCATGCGGCAGGTTCCGGCCTGGTGCTGGCCGGCAGATACGGTCGTCGGCCTGCCGGCGTTGACGATGGTGCTCACAGCGCCCGCCTCCTTCAGCCACGCCTCGGCGCGCCTGGCCTGTAAAAGGCCGATCTCAAATGTTTGCGGGTGCACGTTGCCCGAGATGCGCGCAACCGGCATTCCCCACTTGTCGCGCACCTGGGGATCGAGGGTGATGCGCGCATCGGCCATGGGAATGGGCTGCGTCGGTCCCATCACGGCGATGTTGCGCTTGTAGAAGATGCGCATAGCCTGCTTGTGCTTGAGCCCCCAGCGCGGAGTTCCGGCGGCCATGCGCTCGATCATTTGAATCGGGAGGCGGATGAATTCATTGGCCAACATGCCTCCGCCGCAAAGGCCGGGATTGCCGTGGTTGTAGTCGGCGACGGCGATGCTTGCGCCGGGTCCTACGTCGTCGTACGTGTCGTAGTCGAAAAACCCAATGGCACCGGTGTAGTGATGCCCCTGCAGATTGCGGCCCACCTGGTCGTGCTGGTTGCCGAGCCCGTTTGGAAACAGCTTGCTCTTCGAATTCAGCAGCAGGCGCGCGGATTCGATGGCGCAGGCGGAGACGATGACGATGTCGGCCGACTGCTGCTGAAGATGCCCGTTGGCGTCGAAGTAGGCGACGCCGGTGGCGTGTCCGCGGTCGTCGGTGAGAATCTCCCTGGCCATGCACTCGGTGCGCAGCTCGCAGTTGCCGGACGCGAGAGCGGTTGGAATGACCGTGTTCTGCGAGCCGTTCTTGGCATCCACCTCGCAGACAAAGCCGACGCACCAGCGGCAGCGCATGCAGGGGCCGCGTCCGTTGTAAGGCACGCTGTTGCGCGCCATGGGAATGTGGAACGGATGCAGCCCAAGGCGTTTGGCTGCCGGCTCGAGGATCTGGAACTCGCGATTGGGCGGCAGCGGCGGCATGGGCAACGGCCGCTTGCGCGGGCCGAAAAACGGGCTGCCGGAGTAGTCCCCGGAGATGCCGATTTCGTACTCGGCCTTGTCGTAGTAGGGCTCCAGATCGCCGTAGGAGATGGGCCAATCTTCCAGCGAACTGCCGACAGGCGCTCCGTAGATGGAGCGCATGCGAAAGTCCTGCGGCATAAAGCGCCAGGCCATGGCGCCATAGCTCAGTGTTCCCCCGCCGACGCAGGCTGCGTTGTTCTGGTAGCCGCCTTCGCTGGGCAGCAAGGTGTGAGGGCCGGTTTTGGGATCGTAGAGAACCCTCGGATTGCCCTCATCCTCCGGGCCGAAGGCGTTGCCCAGTTGCGTGGTTCGCTGATTGCGCAGGTCGTCTTTGCGGCAATCGTTCGCGGTGTACCACTTGCCCCGCTCGAGCAGCACAACGCTCAAGCCCGCTGTCGCCAGTTCTTTTGCGACGATGCCTCCGGCGGCGCCCGCGCCCACCACCACCGCATTCACTCGCTTCATGAGGCTGAGCCCTTTCTCAGGTCGTACTGTGCCCTGCCGCGCAGCGGCGGCTCCGCCATGCCAAGCATCTTCCAACTCAACGCATCGCGATTGCCGCCGTGACGAGGCCCGCCGTAGTAGCCCTCGAAGGTGTGGCTGCGCACCAGGCTGAAAAATGCGGGATTCTCGCTCTCGAGCGCGGCGACAAGGTCGAGCTGCTGCGATGAGGACAGGTCGGGCAGATCCTTGCCAAAGCGCTTGCGGCTCATCTCATCGGCCAGGGCGAGGCCGTCCCGGTAGGCATTGCGATGACGCCGGTAGTGGCGCGCAAGTTGGCGATCGATGTAGACGAGCGCGCCGGCTTGCGACGCACTGGGAAAATCGTCCGCTGGAACAATCTGGTCGCAGATCGCGGTCAGGGTTCGGGCCTGGGCCTCGCTGAGGAAATCCCAGTTCCCCTGCTTGCCCACTCCGCAGCCGGCGACGAGGGCCGCTCCACTCATCGCACCGCCGATTGCTCCGGCGGCCACGAATTGCCTCCGCGTAAATCTGGATTGCATGGCTTTCACCCCGGAATGAACGTTGCGCAGGGCAAGACAGGACTAGTCCTTCAACCGTGTAGATTTGTACTCTCCCAGGTCCCAAAATCGGGACCTGGGGCACCCAGACCGTCATCATTTGGATTTCATAATCATGCGGTCACGGTACTCGTCCCATCGGCTCAGCCCTTGGAACTGCGCAAAGCGTCATCGATCATCCATGCTTGGTGCCGGGTGCCGGCTGCGTCTGTGCCGCGAGTCACAACTGGCCTGGCAGGGGAGAGATAAACCCGCACGAGCAAAAAGGGCAACCCGGTGAGGATTGCCCTTTTGCTGTTGAATTTCTTCGGAATCTCTAAGAAGTCGCCCTACGGAATCGTCTGGCACTGCTTGAGGGTGTAGTTCGCACCGTAGGTTGAAAGCATCAGGGCCGGCGGCAGATTACACGGCTGGCCATGACCGCCGCTGCGGCTGAAAATGTTGCTATTGCCGCTCGATCCGTTCTGAGTGGTCGCTCGCACGTCCACGATATTGCCCTCTACCAGGATCGTCGTGTCCACCAGGTCAGTCAAAGTGGCGAGGATGGTGAGATAGGGGCTGTCCGGCGACGCCGCATAGACCTTGCCGTAGAGAGAGTTCTGGGTGGAAGCGACCGTGCGCGGGTGCCCCACAACATTCAGCGTCTTCTCCACCGTGTGGCTGGTCAGGTTGGAAATGGTCACCGTGCCATCGGCCTGGTTGGCTGTATAGGCACGCGTGCCGTCGGCCAGCACGGTTACGCTGGCGGGGTAGTTGCCCACCGGTATCGTGTAGGTGGTTCCGAAGGTCGGGCCGTCGTTGCCGTACTCGTCCAGACCCACGTCGATCACGCTAATGGTTCCGCCGTCGTAGTTGGCGATGACCAGTTCGTTCAGGACCGCGTTGTACTCGGCATAAACAGGACCGGCAATTGCGCCCATGCCGGTGGTTCCGTTGGGCGGCATGATGCCGGTGGCCGTTACGGCCGCGGTGGAAAGCGGCAGAGTGGGATGGCAGGTCACGGTTTGGCCATTCTGGTTCAGGTACGGAGTGCACTGGTCTAGCGTGTTGTTCTGGCTATTGATTACCGTAACCGTGTCGTCTCCGCGATTTAACACATAAACCCGCCTTGAATCCGGGCTCTGTATCGCGTAAACGGGGCATTTGCCCAGCGCGATCGGCGTGTCGGTCGAATAAGTGGAGACCTCAACCGGTGTGGCCAGACCCGCGGGTGCGCGGGTGGGCGCAGTATTGCAGGTCACGCCTGTGGGGTCGGTAAAGTTCTGGCTGATCACGTACTGGCGCTGACCCTGGAGCGTGGGGCTCCCCACGATCACTACCGGTGTGGGCGCAACAGGAACGGCAAGCTTGAAGGCCTCTGGAGAGTTGGTGAACACATCGGCAACGTTGCCATTCAGATCGGACGCCCACAGCCCAGCCGACGGCGCCGTCAGGTTGACCAACCGCGCGGAGGACGACAGCGTGGAGTAGGTCACGTTTTTTGCCTGTAGAGAAGTGGTAATCGGGAAGTTGGCCAGGGTGCCATCGCTATCCACCGTGTAACCGGTGGCGCCAAGCTGGTCGAGGACAAAGGAATTCGGTCCGGGACCAATGGGCGCAACCGCCATCACCGTGTCGCCGGAGTAATCGATAATCGTGACAATGCCTGCCGCAGTGGGCGAAGGCGATGAAACAACAACTGCGTAGGAGGTGGGCTGAGCGGCCGGACCGCTGGGGTTAATCGGCGTCACAACCGGCCGGTAGGCGTTTCCGCAACCGGCAATCAGGGCTGCAGCCACAAGGGCCGTGCCCGCCTCAACCAAACGCACGCGCGCCCGGCCTGAAATCATGGGAAAAAGCCTCATTCAGATCTTTCCTGCTTACTCCGTGATTGTAAATCAGAGGGCCGGGGGAACAGCATCCCCCTCCTTCCGTTGGACTCCCTACCCAAGCCTTAAGTTAGCCCGCATTTCTCACAGACGGCGCGTCAATCCGAAATTCAGCTTCTTGCGAAGTCTCCGAGGGCCGGGAGGCCCTCAGGACAGCCGGTCTGGAGACCGGCGCTACGATTTTCGGCGACCTGGTAGAAAGGCGGATTAGTTCTCTTTTTGAAGGAATGAGAAACGGCCTTTTTCCCTGACCATTCAGCGCCCGGCTACCTCCACGATCTTGCTGTCGGGGCCTGCCCAGGCAGCCGCTCCCTCGTGGGTCAGCCGGTGACCTGTCTCATCCCAGTGCAACCGCGTCACCTGGCCCGCGCCTTTCTCGTAGGCGTAGGTTGTTCCATCGTCTGAAAACAGCGTGAAGTCGGCATCGGCACCGGGGTAGACGCGGATTTTTTCGATCGTCTGCGCCTGGTGCGTGCTCTCCACGGGGCTCCCCAGCGGAACGATCGAGCCGGCACGCACAAACAGCGGTATGGTGTCGATTGGCGCTGGAACCTCGATTGTCTGGCCGCCCTTCACCCGCTCGCCGGTCCAGAAGTTGTACCAGTCGGTCCCATCGGGAAGGTAGACCTGCCGGCTGGTGGCCCCCTGCTCGGTCACCGGCGCGACCAGGAAGGCCGGCCCCAGCATGTACTCGTCTCGAATGTCCGCCACTTTGGAGTCAGCGGGAAAATCCAGCGGCAAGGCGCGCATGATGGGCGCGCCGGCTGTCCAGGTCTTGTAACCGAGCGAGTAGATATACGGCATCAGCTCGTAACGCAGGCGCAGATACTTCTCAAGGATCGGCTCCGCCTCCTTGCCGTACGACCAGACCTCGTTGGCGGGCCGGCTGCCGTGGGTGCGGAAGATGGGCAGGAACGTCGCGTACTGGAACCAGCGTGTGTAGAGCTCCGGGTAATCGTCGTAGCCGCCAACGGTGTCGCGAGCATCGGACGGGTCGAGAAGGGGCTTGTGGGCCGGGTGATGGACGGCGGGCAGATACTGCCATCCGCCGGTGTCGTTCGACCAATACGGAATCCCGGAGGCCGTCACATCCAGGCCGGTCGGAATCTGCCGCCTGAACGCGTCCCACGTTGGGTAGATGTCAGAGGACCAGACAATGGCTCCCTTGCTCTGCTCGCCCAGGTAGGCGTCGCGGGAGAGAATCAGCGCTCGCCGTCCCGGCTCGTCCTTGCGGAATCCGTCGTAGAGCGCCGCGGTATGGAAAAGCGGGTACACATTGAAAAACTGCGTTCCCGGCCCGATGTGGAAGTAAGCGCCATTGGGAGGCAGGTCGGGCTCGGTCTCATCTGCCCAGATCGAGTCGAAGCCCTGGCCGACGATGTTTTCGTGAATCGTCTTCCAGTACCAATTCGCCGCATCGGGATTGGTGGTGTCGATGTCGGAGCCGGCGCGGTCATAGGGCAAGCCGTCGATAGGCGTCCCATCCGCCTTGTGAATCAGCCATCCCTTCTCGAGCAATTCCGAATAGAAACGATCTTCCGGCAAGAACCGCGGCCAGACGCTGATCATGGTTTCGAAGCCCATCGCGTGAAGCTGCTTGTTCATCGTCACAGGATCGGGCCAGAACTTCGGGTCGAGATCCATCTGGCCCATCTTTGTGTAATAAAACCAGTCCACCACCAGCACGTCGGCGGGAAGATGCCGGTCACGATACCCTTTTGCGACAGCCAGCAGCTCGTCCTGGCTGGCGTAGCGCTGCTTGCACTGGATGTACCCGTAAGCCGCCTTCGGCAGCATGGGCGCGGGGCCCGTGAGCAGACGATAACCCGCGTAAATCTCATCCGCCGTGCTGCCGGCAATCACGAAGAACGAAACCCGGTCGCCCACCTCGGAACTCCAGCGGGTCTGCTCGTTGAAGCCCGGCTCGATGGTCGTTTTCGAAGGGTTGTCCCACACCAGCCCGTAGCCCTTGTTCGTGACCGCGAACGGTACGCACCAACTCGGGCCCGCGGTGGCCAGGTAATCGGCCCAGCAGCGCACCGCATGGCCGCGGTGATCGAGAAAGCCCTCGTGATTCTGTCCCAGCCCGTAGTAGTGTTCGTCGTCCGGCGAAGCAAAAGATGCGCCTACAGTAAAGAACTCGGCATCGCCCGGCCGCCGGTCGCGCAGAATGTCCGCGGTACCTTCCTTTTGATTGGGCACGTCCTGCGACCAGCCCGTGAGTTCCAGCAGCTTTTTGCCAGCGGGCGTGGTGAAGGTAATGTGCGCACCCGGCGTGGACCCGTTGAAGTACTTGCCGATATCCACCAGTGTCTGCACCGGCGGGTTTCCGCTCGGTTGGGGCCGATCCACGGTTACGACCATCCCTGCCGATTTGTAAACATCGGCCTGCTCAGACTGGCTCGCGCTCCATCCCGACGCCGCGGGCGATGCCACAAACCCGTATCCCGGCGCAGCCACCGCAGGCTCGCGCTTCAGGCTCAGTGTCACCCGCACGATGTTGGGCGCATAAGGCTCCAGCACGATGGTTTCGCCCTTGCGATCGAGTTCAAGACGTTGAGTCGGCTCTTGCGCAAAAGAAGCTGTGGCATGGAAAGCCATGAGGGCAACAAAGCCAAGCAGGAAACAATACCTTTGCATCGAACACTCCGTTCAGCAACACGTCAGGACGACTTCCCGCCGCGCAGTCGAGTCTAAACCTCTTCCCCGTCGCTCTTCTAAAAACCACTCAACCCGGCAGCCGTTCTTGCCCATGTACCCTCGTTCCCCGCCCCCTGCTTTACGATGAGATGTGGCTCAACCGAAGCTAGTCTGGCAATCCAAGCTGGTGCTGCTCCTCGTCGTCCCCCTTGCGGGCGCGGATGTCGTGCTGGAAACGCACTGGTGGGCGACACAAGCGGCTCCGGTCGCCATCTGGACCGTTGGCATGAGCCTGCTGCTGGGTCTGGTTACCTGGAAGGTGCATGCGGCTGCTCCCTGGGGAGCCGCGGCAGGCGCCGCCATTACCGCTTTCCTCATGTTCTCTACCGTCACCTTTCCGTATGCCCCGTGGCACACAGCCCTTATCCCGGTGCTGGCGGTCGCGGCGGTCGCTTTTGCCTCCACCCTGCTGGGAAGAGCGAAAAAAGAGCGCCTCGGAACCGCGGAGAGCCGGCGTGGCCGGTCCGCCTCCCAGGTATCGGCCAACCTGGGTATGGCTGCCATCGTGTCGAGCACGTTTGTCCAGTCGTCGTTCATCGATTCTCATTGGTTCGCGCCGGCAGCCGCCTCACCGATGCTGTTGTTCTCAGTGGGGCTGGCGGCGCTGGCTGAAGCCGCGGCGGACACCGCGTCGTCTGAATTGGGGCAGGTCTTCGGCGGCCGTCCGCGCATGATTACGACCCTGCGCCAGGTCGAGCCAGGACGGGATGGCGCCATCAGCCTGGCCGGCACGCTGGCGGGAGTGGGCGCCGCCGCCATCGTCGCCGGCGCCGGAACCGTGGCTCTGGGAACAGACCGAACCATGTTCGCCGTCAGTTGCGCTGGCGGCGTCTTCGGCTTGCTCTTCGACAGCCTGCTTGGAGCCACCCTCGAAGAGCGCGGCTGGCTCAACAACGACGCTGTGAACTTTTTGTCGACTGGAAGCGCGGCGGCGTTTGCGCTGGGGCTGCTGGCGCTGCTGCCCTTATTCGCGAGGAACTAGGACTACAGTTGTATTTGCCTTCTTCCGCCCCGATCCGGGCCTGAAGGCCGTGCTGATTGGGCTTTTTTCAGGGGGTTGAAACCCCCTGCTCCCTCCAGAATCCGCAATCTACAACTACTTTTTTCAGGGGGTTGAAACCCCCTGCTCCCTCCGGAATCCGCAATCTACAACTGTAGTACCAGGTTCGAGGAATCCCACTTATGGCTCGCCGTGAATAGGGCTCCTGCTGTCGCGGGGATATAATGAATACATGTATTCACTGGGAGCTTAATCCATGCCTACATCGATCCGGCTTTCGCCGGAACTTGAAACCAGATTGGATCGCCTGGCTGCAAAGACGGCGCGAACGAAGGCCTTCTATCTTCGCCAGATCATCGAGGCCGGCCTCTCGGAGATGGAAGACTATTACCTCGCCGCCGACACGCTCAAACGGGTTAGCAAGGGGCGCGAGAAGGTTTATTCCGCCGCCCATGTAAGGAAAGACCTTGGCCTGGGCGATTGAGTATGCCGAAACCGCGGTCAAGCAACTTCGTAAACTCGACAAGGCCGCAGCGCGCCGCATCGCCGATTACCTGGATAAGCGAGTCGCCCCAAGCAACGATCCGCGCGGTCTCGGCAAGGCGCTGAAGGGACCTCTGGGGGATCTCTGGGCATATCGGGTGGGCGATTACAGAATTCTCTGGGACATTCAAGATAGAGCGGTAACAGTTCTGGTATTGCAGATCGGAAATCGGCGGGAAATTTACCGATAATCGGACTCCCGCTGACTCGCCTTCCAGCCGGGTTCCCCTCAATGCAAATGCATCCGCCAGGCCGTGTAGCTCAGAATCTCGTGGACGATGCGTTCGAACTCGCCTGACCCACCCTCGATCTGGACAACCTGCCGTGGCGAGGTCAGGACGTCGAGCCCCTCGGCCGCGCAGATGGCATGAATCCTGAAGAGGTGGGTTCCGTCGCTCACGATGACCAGGCGTTGCAGCCCGTTGGCGCGAGCAATCACGGCAATGCGGCGCGCCGATTCCTCGGTATTGCGGCTCTCGGTCTCGGCGATGATCGCCTTTTCCGGAACCCCCTGGCCCACCAGGTATTCAAGGCCCACCGCGCCCTCGTTGTACTGGTCACCGCCATTTCCGCCCATGGTGACGATCAGCGGGGCGATGCCGCGATTGTAGAGGTCGAGAGCGTGATCGAGACGTGCACGATAGACTGGCGAGGGTCGGCCGTCGTACTCCGCCGCGCCCAGCACGCCGATCGCATCCGACGGCGCGGCCTGGTCCTGGCCGGCGTAGGTTTCAATCTGCTGGTAGACCCAGCGGCACCAGCCGGCCGCCCCCACCACCAGAGCCAGAAACAGCAGCAGCAGCAGTCGAAGTGCAACGTTTCTGCGTTTTGGCTTGGCCCGGGTGCTCATCCGTACCTTCCCGTCTTAAGGAAGCAAGCGACAGGTTTTAGATGTCCATTCCCCCGCCTGCGATCCCCCAACCAATAATCTAAACGTCCTGCTTCTAATCTATATTTCCAGAAACTGTTTCGCACGCAGTCCAGTGCTACAGTTGTATTTGCTTTCTTCCGCCCCGATCCGGGCCTAAAGGCCGTGCTCATTGAGCTTTTTTCAGGGGGTTGAAACCCCCTGCTCCCTCCGAAATCCGCGATCTACTGCCTTCATCACCGCTGCAATACCATCACGATTTCGTGGGTTGGAATTGCGCCTTCGCGCAGAATCTCCCAGCGTCCCGGCCCGAGGGACAAGTCTACGATGGTGGTCGGCAGGGCGTGGCCGGTAGGCCCACCGTCGATAATCAGCGGAATCCGGTCGCCGATCTGGTCGCGGACAGCGGCCGCATGCGTACACTCCTGGGCTCCCTGCAAATTGGCCGAGGTGGCTGTAATCGGCAGCCCAAACCGCTCGACAACCGCGCGCGGAATGGCGGCATCCGGCACGCGCAGGGCCACATTGCCGGTGTTGGCCGTCGAGCGCAAGGGCAGCTTGGTCCCGGCGCGCACAATAATCGTCAGCGGGCCCGGCCAGAAGCGATCGGCCAGCTTATCCAACAGCGGGTCGGTGTCTCGCGCCAGCTCGTAGGCCATCGACAGGCTGGAGATGAGCAGCGAAAGCGGCTTGTGCTTCTGCCGCGTCTTGATCTTGTAGATTTGCTCGACAGCGTGCAGGTTCACCGGGTCGACAGCCAGACCGTAGAAAGTATCGGTCGGCAGAGCGATAACATCGCCCTTGCGGAGGCAGGAGACGATGTAATCGATCCGGTCCGGTTGAGGTTCGTCGGGATGGACACGCAAGATTTCCGCGGACAATCAGGCCTGCCTTGGTTCCTGAATTGGAGACGCTGTAAAGACGCAAACTATCACAGCACCAGCCGTGGTGCAAGTTAGCTGCAACACTCGCGTGCTCACCAACCTGTAAAACGGCTTAGAATCGGCTCAGTACTTGATGGTTTCCGACCGATGCCTGTTCGAATTGTACAGAGTAAACAGAATGCGCGCTTCAAGCAGTTGCGCCGGGCGCTGGCTAATCCCGGCCGCGAAAGCGGAGGACTGGCCGGGATCGAGGGACCGAACCTGCTGAAAGAGGCCCTGCGGGCTGGCTTGCGCATCGATTGCGTCTTTGCGGCACAGGGTACCGACGCAATGCGCGAGGTGCTGGCACTGCCGCTGGAGATCGAGGTTCTTGCGATGCCCAAGGAGCTGATCGATTCCGCACTGACCACCGAAGCGCCGCAGTCGATTGCCGCCCTCGTCGAGCCGCCGGATTGGACCTGGGCGCACATCGTCGGCGCGCACAGGCCAGGCGGAACTGAAAGAAAACCGGGGCTGGTCGTTGTGCTGGATAGCCTCCAGGACCCCGGCAACCTGGGCACAATTCTGCGATCTGCCGAGGCCTTTGGAGCGGATGGAGTGATCTGCCTGCCCGGAACCGTCAGCGCATGGAACCCAAAGGCCGTACGCGCCTCGGCTGGCAGCATCTTTCGCCTTCCCGTACTCGCGGTCAGCGCCCAGGAGTGCTTTGCGCAGTTGCTCGAAGCCGGCGTGAAAATCTGGACGACAACCGTGAAAGCCGCGCCGGCCGCCAATCTCATTGACCTGGCCGGGCCGGTTGCACTTCTCATCGGCAACGAGGGCAACGGCGTGTCAGACCATTTGGCCGCACTGGCCACTGGGCGCCTCACGATTCCCTGCCCCGGCCCGGTGGAGAGCCTGAACGCAGCCGTCGCCGCCAGCGTGCTGCTCTACGAAGCTTCGCGGCAGCGCATGGACCGAAGCGGCGGACCGCTGGACCATCTGGGAGGCCGGAGATGAGCCTCTTCGACGGCGAGCCCGAAGGCCCCAAAGGCACCGTGCGTACGGCTCCCCTGGCCGAGCGGATGAGGCCGCGCAGCCTTGATGAGTTGAGCGGCCAACAGCACCTGGTCGGCCCCGGCAAACCGCTGCGCGTGCAGATCGATCGCGACGACGCCGGCTCCATGATCTTCTGGGGGCCTCCAGGGGTTGGAAAAACTACTCTTGCAAAGATCATTGCGGAGACTACCAAGGCCAGCTTCATCGAGTTCTCCGCCGTGATGAGCGGCATCAAGGAGATCAAGCAGGTGATGGCCGCGGCGGCGCAGGCCTCGCAGATGCATTCGCGAACGATTGTGTTTGTGGATGAAATTCACCGCTTCAACAAGGCGCAGCAGGATGCTTTTTTGCCTTACGTGGAGCGCGGAACCATTCGGCTGATCGGCGCAACCACTGAGAATCCCTCCTTCGAGATCATCTCGGCGCTGTTGTCGCGGTGCCGTGTTTATGTTCTGGAATCGCTGAGCGACGAGCAGATCGCGGCGCTCTTGCGCAAGGCGCTGGAAGATCGAGAGCGCGGGCTCGGTGGGCTGGAGATAACCGCCGACGACGACGCGCTCGAACTGATTGCCGGCTACTCCAGCGGCGACTGCCGCAGCGCCTATAACACGCTCGAAGTGGCGGCGCAACTGGCTCAGGAAGGCGAAAAACACATCGATCGCGCGCTTGCGGGGGATGCGGTTCAGCAGCGTGTGCTGATGTACGACAAGTCGGGCGAAGAGCACTACAACCTGATCTCCGCGCTGCACAAGAGCGTGCGCAACAGCGATCCTGACGCGGCTCTCTACTGGCTTGCGCGCATGTTCGCCTCTGGCGAGGACCCGCTCTATCTGGCGCGCCGCGTGGTGCGCATGGCTGTTGAAGACATCGGGCTGGCCGCGCCGGAAGCGCTGAATCTGTGCCTCTCCGCGAAGGAGGCGATTGATTTTCTCGGCTCGCCGGAAGGCGACTTGGCGCTGGCCGAAGCGGTGGTCTATCTCTGTCTCGCGCCCAAGTCGAACTCGGTGTACACGGCCTACGGCGCGGTGCAGGCGGAGGTCGAAAACACGCGCCAGGAGCCTGTGCCGCTGCATCTGCGCAATGCGCCCACGCGGCTGATGAAGGAGCTCGACTACGGCAAGGGCTACCGCTACGCCCACGACGAAGAAGGCAAAGTCGCCGACATGGATTGCCTGCCTGAATCGCTGAAGGGGCGGAGTTACTACAAGCCGACGCAGGAGGGGCGGGAAAAGCTGCTTGCAGCTCGGATGGAAGAGATTCGGCGGATTCGGGCGGGGAAGCGCGGCAGCACCTGAGAATTGCGGCAGGGCGACCAAGTCGGAGAGAGCAGGGGCATTCATGCCCCTGAAAGACACTCCTGAAGCGAAGGGCTTTAGCCCCGGGCCTTCTATCTTAGCCGAAGAAATGCCCGCGCCTGAAGGCGAATCCCTCCAACCTTCACTTCAGGGGCATAAATGCGCCTGCTCCCTCCACAACAGGAAACCGGCGACGACGTACAATTTGTGCATACGATGAAGCAGAAATACGATTTTAGCCAAGGCAAGCGCGGACGAATTGCGGCTCCGGATCCGGAGCCGCGCGGCAAGACGCGCATTACGATTCGGCTCGACGAAGACCTGGTGGATCACTTTCTGCGCGAAGCTGAGGCATCGGGTGGAACGACAGGCTATCAAACCCTGATCAACGAAGCCCTGCGTCAGCACGTAGAAGGGAAAGCGCCAAAGCTGGAAGAGACGCTGCGCCGGGTTCTGCGCGAAGAGATGCGGGCGGCAGGCTGAAGGTGCGCCACGTGCTGACGGTGGCCGCAAGACATTTCGACGAATTGGTATCACTTTGGGAGAAGCATCATGGCTGAGCACAAGGTCGTCACAACCGATGCCGAGATTGAAGCGGCGCTCGAAAGAGCGAAACTCCACAACAGCGAACCGCGCGCACTGACGGTCGAGCATATTGCGGATCTCAATCTGCTCATCGTGGGACTAAGCAATCAACGCCGGTTAGCTCTGCCCGTAGAAGACGTGCAAGGGCTGGGCCAGGCCACGCACGAGCAGTTGCGGAACTACAAATTGATTGGCCGGGGAACAGGCATCTGCTTCCCTGAGTTGGACGTTGACCTCTATGTTCCGGCTCTGATCGAAGGCGTCTACGGAAACCGGCGCTGGATGGCGCAGT
>Ga0182027_10003713_pt1 | contig 23981 bp, 32 predicted proteins | sample 712E1DmetaG_FD_121300 | JGI IMG/M metagenome (GOLD analysis project Ga0182027, IMG submission 121300) | Permafrost microbial communities from Stordalen Mire, Sweden - 712E1D metaG (Illumina Assembly) | ecosystem: Environmental > Terrestrial > Soil > Wetlands > Permafrost | place: Sweden... | reverse complement strand
TATAATAATATTTTTTCATAAACTTCTTTTTTAATATCTTCTTTGTATGCTAAAATGTCCAGAAAAAAATCTCTTAATTGTAATCCATAAGCATAATTTTGGTCATAAGTAATTCTGTCTCCAGCTATGCTTGCATAACATAGATAATAAGCTAATAATTTATCTTTCAATGATAATTTATCAAATCCAGGAGTTGGTAATTGAAGTATAGCATAACCTTCAACGCGTTCAAGAACTTTTATTGTAATATAGTTGTTAATATCTTTTTTCATAATATATTGATAAAATGCAAATATATAAACTTTATTAATAAAAAATGCTATTATAAAGTGATGAAAGAATAAATTTAAATAGGTGTATTAAATATAAACATTATGGGGACAAATGTGAGTGATAAACGAAATATTCTGATATTGATTGTGATGCTAATAGTATTTGCATTAATATTCTTTCTTTCATTAGTAGGCTTACAGAGCGAAGAAACATTATTCAATATAGGAATTCCTGCAATGTATGAAAATTGGCTCATAATGCTATTATCACTTGCAAGCATAGCAAAAATTGTATGGGAATTATATAAAAGGTAAATTTAAATACTAAAATCGTTCTTCAATATCATGAGTTACGATTATAAGCAAGTGATTCTTGTAAGGACGGATTTGAAGCTCCCGAAGGGGAAATTAGCCTCTCAAGTCGCTCACGCGTCTGTAGAAGCAGTTTTACGTTCTTCTAAGGAATCTGTTAAGGCGTGGCGGTCTGAAGGTATGAAGAAGGTTGTGCTAGAAATTGCGGATCTTCAAGAACTCTATAAGTATAAACAGCAGGCTGAAGATCTTGGATTGATTACGGCTGTTATAACTGATGCTGGACATACTGTTGTAGAACCAGGAACTACTACATGTTTAGGAATTGGTCCAGACGCTGAAGAAAAAATTGACAAAGTAACCGGAAAGCTAAAAATCCTATAAAGCAACAAAATTACTTAAATATTTTTAGCAATTCTCAAGTCTTAATCTTAAAATAAAATATATTCTGCAACATATATTTACATCAATATAGCGTCGAAAAATATGATTTTAAAATTCATAATATTTATATATTTGTTATACCAATAAATATTGCTTTGGGGATGGTGTTCTATTAAAAAGTAATATACGCCAAGTAGATACAAGAATAAAATCCTAAAAAAAAAATTGGAGGATGAATGTTTACTGCCACTAAGAAATCGAATTTGAAGAGCACAATTCTAGATTACATGGTATACATATTAACTACATTAGTTTTGATTTTTTCAATGTTTTTCATGTTGTATTAAGAGGAAAAAATGAAAAACTATGAATTGTGGAAAAAAATAGAAGAGGCTAAACTCAAAGGGCAACAAGAAACGACGATTGATGACAATGGAGCAGAAATAACTATACATGTGAATAATGCAGAATGGTATCCAGAATATTATTGAGAGAAAAAAAATGAACAAAGATTTTTGGACTGAAGACGAGTACGAAGGGTTCATAGATGATGAGAGATAAAGGAATTGCACGACTAAATATTGTAACAATTATATCTTATTAGCTAAAGAGTATATGCCCGAGATTGAAGTAGTTTTTGTTGTTGCGTTTAAAAAACTATAAAAAAATTTATTAAAATCAAAATATTTTTTTGGGGGTTGAGGAGAAAAATGCACATCGATGGTTATGGATATTCGGAAATTAAAGAAGACGAAGAATTGGATGAAGAAGAGGAATTAGAAGAATAAAAATATGTTTTCTTAAAAATCTAATTCTGCCGAAATTAATCCTATGTCAAGTCGTTCTATGGAGTTTATTGCACTTAAATTCGTTAATTTTAAATATACTCAATCAATATTCTATTAAACTTGTTGTATAGGGGTGTTTATATTGATTGATGAAAAAGAATTACGCGGATTAAAAGATGTAGAATTCAAGTTAGAAAAAGAGAATCATTTGATAGCTGAACGCATTAAAAAATTAAACCAATTAAAAGAATTGGGAATTAATCCATATCCCTACAAATTTAATCAAACACATCATTCTACAGAATTACTGGAAAAATACTCGCAATTGAAGGCTGAAGAGCATACTACCGACGCTGTTAATGTTGCTGGAAGAATAATTGGATTTCGAAAACTTGGGAAATTAGCATTCGGACACATAAAAGACAATGATGGAAAGATACAGATATTATTCAATGAGCAAGAGACGAAAAATTTTGATCAACTAAAATTTCTAGACATAGGAGATTATATTGGAGCAACGGGAATTATATTCAAAACGAAGACTGGAGAATTGACAGTTAAATGTCAGGAATATACTATATTATCAAAATCGCTTAGACCATTGCCTGAAAAATTTCACGGAATTCAGGATGTTGAAATAAAGTATCGTCAGAGATATCTTGATTTGATTATGGATGATAAATCCAAACAAGTATTCATATTAAGAAGCAAAATAATAAAAGCCGTCAGAGAATTCTTAGATTCAAAAGGATTTATGGAAGTTGAGACACCTGTACTTGAAACTATATATGGTGGAGCAGCTGCGCGTCCTTTTGTTACACATCACAACGAATTAGATATGAAACTATATCTGAGAATTTCCCTTGAACTGCCATTAAAAAAGCTTATTGCAGGTGGTTTCGAAAAAGTTTATCAGATTGGAAAAGTTTTCCGAAATGAAGGCATTGACACGACACACAATCCAGAATTTACGATGATGGAATGTTATTGGGCTTATGCAGACTATCATGACATGATGGAACTTGTTGAAGATTGTTATAATTATGTTGCATTAAAAGTCCTCGGTACTACAATAATAAAGTATCAGGATAAAGAGATTGACCTGAAGAAACCTTGGCCAAGAATCCCACTGAAAGAAGCCATCAAAAAATATGCACAATTAGACGTTGATACAATGAGCAATGAAGAGATAATCACGTTGCTTGAAAAACATAAGATAGACCATAGAAGAGACATGACTAAAGGACAATTGACATTAAAATTATTCGATATTGTCGAGGATAAATTAATACAACCTATTTTCATAACCGATTATCCGAAAGAATCAACTCCATTATGCAAGTTGAATAGACATAATCATGAACTTATTGAGCAATTTGAGCCGCGCATCGCTGGAATGGAGATTGGTAACGCATATTCTGAATTGACCGATCCAATAAGACAAAGATATCTACTCGAAGAACAGGCCAAAGAATTAAGAGCGGGCCTTGAAGAGAGCAATCCTATGGATGAAGAATTCTGTAAAGCTGTAGATTTTGGACTTCCGCCGATGAGTGGGCTTGGTCTTGGAATTGATAGGATGATAATATTATTGACAGATTCAGCATCCATAAGAGATATAATATTCTTTCCAACAATGAAGAATAGCGAAGAAAAAAAGGAGTAAGATGGGTAAAATTATGGCCATTGGTGGCGGACATATTGGAGAAACGCTTGGAGAAAAAAAATATCCAATAACAACAAAAAAAGATTGATGATGAAATAATACGATTGAGCGGCAAGAAAAATCCAAAATTATTATTTATTCCGACTGCAAGTTCAGATTCTCAAGGATATGTCGATATAATTAGGATGCACTTCGGAAAAAGGTTAAGATGCAAGGTTGATGTGCTTTATCTGATTAAAGAAAAACATTCTTATGAACAAATCAGAAAAAAGATATTGTCTTCAGATATAATTTACGTCGGCGGCAGAAACACTTTGAAGATGATGAATATCTGGAGAAAATTTGGTGTTGATAAAATTCTTGTGGAAGCATGGAAGAAAGGCATAGTATTATCAGGAATTAGCGCTGGCTCCATCTGCTGGTTTAAATCTGGTAATTCTGACTCCAGAAAATTCACAAGTGGAAGCAATAGACTGATTAGAGTTACAGGACTCGGATTAATTGATGCATTGCATTGTCCACATTATGATTCTGAAATTCATCGTCAAAAAGATCTTAAAAGAATGATGAAGACAACTTCAAAGATTGTAGCTTTCGCCTTAGAAAATGATGTTGCAATAGAAATAATAGATGATAAATACAGAATAATAACTTCACAAAAAGGAAAGAATGCGTTCAAGATTTATTGGAAAAATAATAAATATAATAAAACAACAATATCGAAAAATAATATGTTCCGACCATTGAAGGAATTGCTATCAAAATAATCAATTTTATATATTATACTCTTATTCTGAACATATGAGCAAGTTACCATTTGAATCCATGGACAGATCTTTAGTCATCAAGAAAGATTATACTAGTTCTCTTAAGTTTGGTAAACGACCTGAGGAACGGACGACTGAAGAGATGCTAAATTTTGGGATGATAAATATTGACAAGCCTTCTGGACCTACATCTCATCAAGTTTCAGCTTTTGTTAAAGATATTTTGCATCTAGAAAAAGCTGGACATTCTGGAACTTTAGATCCTGCAGTTACAGGAGTGCTTCCAATAGGCGTTCATGGCGCGACAAGAATAATGCAATCATTATTGACTGCTGGAAAAGAATATGTGGGAATTATGCACGTTCATGAAGATATTCCTGAAGGCAAACTCATTGATTCTATCAAGAAATTTCAGGGAAAATTGATGCAGATGCCACCAGTAAAGAGCGCAGTAAAAAGAGAGCTGCGTGAACGAGAAGTCTATTACGTCGATATAATCGCTATTGATGGAAGAGATGTATTATTTCGTATGGGATGTCAAGCAGGAACTTATGTTCGTAAATGGTGCCATGATTTTGGAAAATTTATTGATTCAAGCGCGCACATGGTTGAACTTAGAAGAACTAAAGTCGGCCCATTTACTGAAGATAATATTACGACATTGCAAGAATTGACTGATGCGTATCATTATTATAAGCAAGAACATGATGATACAAAATTAAGAGGAATCTTGATGAGCCCAGAGTTTGCCGTATCACATTTAAGAAAAATATTTGTCATGGATACGACTGTAAATAGTTTATGCAGCGGAGCATATCTGAAAGTTCCAGGGATTGTAAAACTTGAGAAAGATATTGAGAAAGACGACATAGTCGCGGTTTTCACATTGAAAGATGAATTGATTCTAGTCGGAAGAGCAATCATGAACACTGACGAGATAATGAATACAGATAAGGGAATCGCATTGAAGACAGAACAAGTATTCATGGACAGGGGAATCTATCCAAAAATAGAGAGAGTCGAGTAACTACTTCTTAAGAGAAAACAAAATAAAATTTATAAAGCAATAGGAAATTGTATTGGAATGAAAGGATACAATCTTCCAATAATACTATTTCGCAACATAGATGCAAAAAAATTACAACTAGATCTAGATGAGATATTATGCGCAGCAGGTGGAATGGAAACATTTCGGATGTGCGATGCAGATAGTGAAATATCAGGATATAATTTTGCACAAAGAGGTGGAGCAATAGTAATCATACCGCAGAAAGAAACAGAATTGGAAACAGTTATGGTAAAAAATAAAATTACTAATACAGAAAAGAACTATAGTGGATCGCTGCATTTTCTTGGATTTAAATATGATGGAAGCTATAATAAATTATATGAAGCTATAGAGAACTACATTGATATCACCTCAAACGATAAACAGTAATCTTAATATATTACTTCTTAAATAATTAGAAAAAAGGTCGTATATAGATGAGAATCATTAAATGTTCAGGAGCAATATTCATTGAAGACAATGGAAAAATATTATTAGAGGATCGTCGATTGTTTTCCAAGCATGGCGAGCATTGGAGTTTCTTTGGAGGACACGCTGAAAAAGGAGAAACAAAAATTCAAACGCTTCAGAGAGAGATAAAGGAAGAATTACATTATAGAATCATAGACTATAAGCATTTCAAGGATTATACTTTTAGGGTCAAAGATATAAAGTTGACTTATTACATGTACATCGCTCCCATGCCTGAAATGAACAAAATTAAAGTTCATAAAGGAGCCAAAGCTAAAAAATTCACGATAAAACAAGCATTAAGATTAAAAATGATTAATATGGATAAGAAAATTCTGATAGATGTAAAGAAAGTCATGCAAAATCGTAAATAGCAACCTTAATATATAACTTCGACCCGAGTCAATTCTATGAAAGAAGTGTTTGAAATATTGCCGCGAAGAGAATTGATAGATTCGCACAATATGGTTTTGATTGATACATGTTTTTTTATCCATACGTTTGAACATCAAAAAGATCATCAATTGAGAGAATTATCTGAAAAATTTGATGTTGGCATGACCACGTTTAATGTGGAAGAATTCTTATACAAGGAACATGTTGTTGATGAAAGAGTTCGAGAATATGCAAGAAAATTCTTGAAAGTTCATCCAATAACATTAATAAATATCGATGTGCATCCTGGAAACAGGCAAAGCGAAAAAGATTTCGTAAATAGTATCGATGCTGATTTATTGAGCGAGATTCCAGATGCTTCAGACGCAGTTTTAATGGCAGTAGCCATCAAGACAGACAGTACAATCTTAACAAAAGATAAACATCACTTGTTTACTGTAAAGCTCGAGAATTATATCCAAAAATATAATTTAGAAGTCTATAAAGAGTATCATGATATTCTCAAGTAAACAGCAAGATTTATAAATAAATCCTAGTTTCTCTGAACATAACATTTACGAGGTATTAGTATGACTACTAGAATGGATGGTTTTCGTAAAAGAACGAGACACAAATTTAAAAAAGAACATTCACAGAAGGGCAAGATAAGTATCAAGGATTACTTACAACAATTCGCAATCGGAGAGACAGTCAGCTTGTCAGTTGAACCTGCATATCAGAAAGGCATGTATAGGCCAAAATATATCGGAAAAACAGGAATCGTCGTCAAAAAGAAAGGTACATGTTATGAGATTAAGATAAATGATTTAGGAAAATCCAAAGTTTTAATCGTACATCCAGTACATTTAATCAAGGTGAAGTAATGCCTGAAATAAAAATCATTGAAGAAAAACCAATCAGCATGGCTGAATTAAAAGAAGATCTTAAAGAGATTAAGAAACGAGATACAGAGCTTAGTTTCAGGACTGCAAAAGTTGCTGAACAAGTAGAAGTATTGAAGATAGTCAAGCCAAAAGAAGCTGAAGAAATGTACGGAAAAATACAAAAATTAAATATTTCAAGATTAAAAGATGTGCACATCTACAAGATAATTGACTTATTGCCACAAAACATTGTAGAGTTAAAAAACATCGTTCAAAGCTACAGCTTGACAGTAACGAACGATAATTTGGAAAAAATTCTAGAAATCTTGGCAGATTTCACATCAAAAAAGAAGTAAAATATTCTTTATGTCATAAAATTTATATACTTAATAGTTAAGAAAATGATTAGGTCGATGGGGAATGGAAGAAAATCAGGATATGAGGAGCAAGGAAGATTACGTAATAGTATTAGATTTCTTGCCGAATGGATACAGCCATGACGATAGACCTATGTTTAAGAAGACACCGATAGTACAGGGCATCGGTAAAAATAATTTTACTTTATTGGAATTAGTCCCGAAAAAAGACGTATTCTTACAGCCATCTGAAGAAGTATATATTGGCGATAAGGAAAGAGATAAAATCCATCATATTAATGGACGATTGGCACTAGACAAATTAACGCCTACAGCAAAAGCAGAGATAGAACCATTAGTTCAAAAGATTGTACGCGAAAATCAAGCTAAATTCGTTGATTTCTTCAACAAGGCACAGCCATTAAGTACGAGAATGCATTCATTAGAATTATTGCCAGGTCTTGGCAAAAAGCATATGTGGCAGATATTAGAAGAGCGAAGAGGAGAACCATTCAAAAGTTTTGAAGACTTAAAGAACAGAGTCAAACTAATGCCCGACCCAGAAAAAATAATCATCAAGAGAATATTAAAGGAATTAGAGAGAGAAGAGAAACATTACGTTTTCTTAGATTAGAACTTCTAATTTTTAACAAACTAAATTTTTCATCTATTTATTTTGCACTAATCGTATTAACAAAATATATAAATGATGAATAAAAATGACAGTCAATGATAAATGAAATAATTACTTCTATTGGCATCGTTATGAATGCTACATGGCATTATCTTAGTGTAAATTTATTCAATCGCGGTGTTGATATAGTTAAGGCGCCTGTTCTTGTTCCAGATATGCTGTGGATGCTTTTACCATTGCTCGCTACACTTCTTTTGATGGAATTCTATTTCGGAAGGTATAAAGACGAAGAACTTGGATGGAATACAGCATTCGGTAATGCGCTCGTCCTGACTTTTGTTGCAATAGATTTGTTCAGACATATTTATGAGCCTTCAGGTATGTCCATACTCCAATTTGTAGTATCAATCGGTGATATTAAAATAATCTTGCCATTGTGGATAATGGGCTTGGCGCTATTATTGATACTTATAGATTTCTTCCATTTTGTATCAAAAAAAGTGGCTTACGTAATATCTTCACCAACGTATATTAATCTCATAGGATTATTAGGAATTATAGTTATATATACGCCTTCTATTCCTTTAGATTGGACTACAGTATTTGCGTGCGTAATATTATTTGTTATAGCCAATGCAATATCTTTAGGATTGTATTATATAATCCCAAGTTATAAACCAACAATAAGTAAAATATTGACCGTAGAAGACGTAGAAAAGTATAGTGAAGAATCAATCAAGAAGAAAAATAAGGAAACAAAAAAATTATAATTTATTGCTATGGTGCGATACTTCTGCAAGTACCTTTTTCAAAGCACTATCTAGCGCTGTAAATAAATTTTTATCTACAACTTCAGAACTGAAGGCTTTTCCTGTATCTAACACCTTTACATGAATCTCGTGTTTTGCATTATTGTCAATCTTATGTATTTCCTTTAAGATTATCTGTATCTTCTCAAAACTTGCTGAGTGCTCCTGTATCTTTCTAGTATAGTGCCCAACCAATTTCTTGACGACAACAACATCTGCTAAACTTACTTGCTTGAATCCTACTAATTCAATATTCCCACCTAAATTTACAGATTCATTTACTTTATCAACTACCGATTCATTTTCTTTATTGACTGCTGTGTTTTGTTCTTCTGCATCCATATAACATCACCTTTATGTAAAGATAAACAACTAATTTAAAAAAGTTGTGAAAGCATCTTTTGTAAAAATGTATAAATGTTTTCAACTGAGGTGAACCAGCGCGAAACATTTATAAATCATCTTTTGGTTCTATCTGATATCAGAGTTGTGGGCGATTGCTTGCCTGAATCTGATGATGTTTAACATCGTTAAACATTACAAAATAGTGGAGGCTAAAAAAATGGGATTATATAAATATATTAAGAAAAGTTGGATGACTTCTACTCCTGAATTTAAGGAGATGCAAAGAAAAAGAATGACTACATGGCGTGCACAAGACACGACTGTAAGGATTGATAAACCAACAAGAATAGATAAAGCAAGAGCAGTTGGCTACAGAGCAAAGCAAGGCGTTCTAATTGTAAGACAAAGAGTTGATCGTGGTGGCAGAATGCGACCAGACATAAAAGGCGGTCGAAGATCAGCACATAGTTTCCAGCAGAAAAATCTAGCTAAAAATTATCAGTCTGTAGCTGAAGAGAGAGCAAATGCAAAATATAAGAATTGTGAAGTCCTAAATAGTTACTTTGTAGGAAAAGATGGATTATCATTCTGGTATGAAGTAATATTACTCGACAGAACTAGTCCAGTTATTCAGAATGATGAAGTATATCATAGTATAATAACTCAAACTGGACGTGTATACAGAGGAATAACATCTGCTGCAAGAAAGTCAAGAGGACTTCGAGGAAAAGGATTTGGTTATGAGAAATCAAGACCATCCAATAAGGCTGCAGGTGGACACGCGAACTAATTTTGTTTTTTTATTTTATTTATTTTTGTAATAGCGTTTCTAGAATATTTGTATTCAGTCTTTTTTCAAATTCACGTTCAGAGAATCGAGTACTCGAAAATCTCAGACACGAGCCGTTTTGTGGAGTGTATATTAACTCAGTATAATCATTATAGAAAAATATCTTGTCTCCATCATATCCTAAAGACATAGCATCATTTACAGAACTTATCATGGTTGTTCTTGTATCAATAAAATCATCCACAAATAATAGATAATTTTCGGGTTTAGGATCATCTAAAAATCGTATTGATGGAGTTTGAACAAATTCTTCAAAAGTAATGTCCCCTAAAATAAAAATGGGATGCCGATCAGAAGGTTCTTTATCACCCATATATTTGTACGCATATTCAACATATTTGTCCAAATCGTTTCCTTCACGAGTAGTGGGTATAAAGTATATTAGTCGAGTGGAGATCTTATTATATAATCTGTCAAGTAAATGTTCATAGAATTTTTTAGTTTTAACACCACTACCTAGTATCACTGCAATATCTAAGCCGTCCATGACTTGGAGAACAAATTAATGTTTATAAAAGTTATTATCATAAACTGAGAATAATATAATAGTAGATTATATAATAATAGATAATAATATAAAAAAATAATTAAAAGAATTTTATTCAGTTTTCTTTGTTGCAGGTTTCTTTACTGTTGTTGGTTTCTTTGCTGCTGGAGGATGTTCGTGTGTTTGTCCTGCTGCATGCTCATGTTTTTCTTCATGTGTGTGAGCTTCGGAAGATTCGTGGTCGTGTGTTGATTCTTTTTTTGTTTCTGTAGTTGTTGTTTTTTTCTTTAATTCTTTTATTTTTGATTCTATCTTTGAACCACTTTTTGTCTCTTTCTCTTCCTTTTCGGCCTTTTTCTTTTGATCGTATTTGAAACCGTATAATTCTGCTTTCACGTCGCCGTTGTCTTCTTTTATTACAACAACTTTTACCATGCTTGGCGGATTTTTAATTCCATGTTTCCATAGTTCAGTATTCAAGTGTGTACCTACTAAAACTTTTTTCAAGTCAGGTTGTTTCATGTGTCTTGATAAAAATTCTTTTAATACTGCTCCAGCTCTTTTTGTTTTTTTGTATCTTGCTACTTGCCTGAATCCTTTTCTTAGTGGAATGTTATAAACTCTTTCTATTACCATTTTTTACACCTTAAATTTTTAATTTAGTTCTACGCCAGCTTCTTTTTTTAGCTGTATGTCTTCCTGGATGAACTTTTCTTGTCTTACCATATTTTTTTGGTACTGACCAGAATGGTGCCCATCTAGTTTGTGTGCCTGCTTTTGCTAATCGTGCTTTCTTGCTTGGATGTTTAGTCTTTGCCATGTTATTCACTGCTCCTTAGGCTTAGATACTTTTACAGCTTCTTTTTTTGTATCTTTGTAGCCGGCTTTTGCTAACATCTTCATTCCTTTTGGAGTTGCGATTCGTCCCTTGTGTACGCCTCTTTCAGCTTGTACGGTAAGACCTGCTTTATCTAATTCCTGCAATGCTTTTCGAATAATATTTCCTGAACCTTTTACAAAATGTTCTGGCTTATATCCTCGATTCTTTTTACCACCATACTTTGTTCTTAATTTTGATACACCAATTGGTCCCTGTAATGCTACAGTTCTCAATATTGCTGCTGTCCTTGTAAAGAACCATTCCTTCTCGGCTGGAGGCCTTTGTTTATGGTTTCCAGTCTTGACGTATGGTGTCCATTCAGGTTGCTTAATTATTTCCTTTAGATCCTTTGCAAGATTGTCAATGACAACTTTTGGATCCACGTCGTAAATACTCATTTTATTTATACCTCGATTCTAGTTTTAATAGTACCCTGATTGCAACTCATAGGTATTATTCTTCCTCGAAACAATAATAGGAAAAATAATATGTTTATAAAGGTAATGAAATAACATAATATTTGGAGAGAAATATCACAGTCGAAGATGTATGTAGAATTATTGCATTAGTCATCCCTTAGCAATCTTTATAAAAAAACCATTGTTACTTGAGCCATGGGTAAATTTAAGGAAGAATTGTTGGAATCTTATGACGAGGTCAATGAAGAATTACCTGCCGACGTCAATGATGAGATTAATTTTGGAGAGGAAGACGATGATTCTGACGGCGAGTTCAATAAAAAAAAGTTGTTTGAAAAAAAATCTAATGCCAAAAAAATTCTGGTTGAAGAATATAATGATCATTTCTTAGCCGACGCTCCTGTTGATAATTCTCAGTATAAGGATTCTAATGTTGATTTAGAAGCTATTGAAACGCTTTTGTTTCCGCATGCAGAGATTCGAGAGGCTCAAGATGCTTTGATTAAAAAGGTTGATGAAGTAATCAAAGCCAAAACTAATTTAATAGTCCATGCTCCTACTGGTCTTGGAAAGACTGCTGCTGCTTTAAGTCCTGCATTGACGCATATAATGAAGAAAGATAACAAAAATCTTACAATTTATTTCTTGACTTCGAGACATACTCAACATAAGATAGTTATAGATACCTTGAAGAGAATTAATGAAAAATTTAATTTACGAATAGTTGGCTCGAGTATTATTGGTAAGAAGCATCTATGTCTTCAACCGAGTGTTGATACTCTTCCTAGTAAGGAATTTGCAGAATTCTGCAGATTGCTTGTCGAGGGCGGCAAATGCGATTTCTATACCAGTGTGAAGCAAGGAACAAAGATTATGCCTGCAACTGAGCATGTATTGAATGAATTGAAAGTTGTTAATAGAGGAGTGTCAACGACTGAGAGTATAATTATTGAAAGTTCTAAGCATCATTTATGTCCATATGAAGTATCTATTTTGATGGCAAAGCAGGCACGAGTTATAGTTACTGATTATAGTTATATTTTTAATCCTGGAATTAGGGAAGGTTTTTTCAAAAAGATAAATAAGGAATTGAAAGATGCAATATTAATAATAGATGAAGCTCATAATTTACCAAATAGAGTCAAAGATTTGGTCTCTGAATATCTATCTAATATCATGCTTAAGCGAGCAATTGTTGAAGCAAAAAAATTCGGATACGCGCAGGTAGTTTCATCATTAGAGGATATAAATGCAATTTTAGAAACTTATACGCAATCATTGACCAAAGAATTCGAGAGCAAGTATGCAAAAAATACTCCAGAAAAAGCCGCTGTTACATTGAACAGTTTTACGAGCGCAAATGATTTGGGTAAAAAAAATTGGAGTGAAATGGCTCAAAATGAAAGATACGTTAGTAAGAGAGAATTTATTGAGAGTGTTGAAAAAATCAAGGATTATGATGAATTGATCGCTGAATTAATTTTTATCGGTAATGCTATCAGGGAAACACAGCATGTTTCATATGTAGGTTCGGTTGCGAGTTTTCTCGAAGCATGGCTTGGCGATGATGAAGGGTTTACAAGAATTGTTAGTACTAAAAAACTCAAAGATAAAACTGATATGATCACATTAAGTTATAGGTGTCTTGATCCAAGTCTAATCACTGCGCCTGTAGTTAGTGGAGCGTATTCTACAATTATGATGTCAGGAACTTTAACGCCTACATCTATGTATAGAGAATTGTTTGGAATAAATTCTGAAGAACTTACGTTGAAAAGCCCATTTCCGCAGGAGAATCGTATGAATTTGATAATTCCAAAAACAAGTACAAAATATGAATCAAGAAGTCAGGAGCAGTATATGGAAATTGGCAAAATTTTAGTTGATGTAAGTAATAATGTTGATGGCTGTGTCGCAATATATTATCCAAGTTATTATTTAATGGAAGAGATAACAAAATTTCTTGATACAAAAATTTCTAAGACAATATTTACTGAGAATCCTGGGATGACTAAATCTGAAAAGCAAGAATTTCTACAAAATTTTTCTGCATATCAGAAGAAAGGTGCAGTATTAAACGCTGTTATAACTGGAAGTTTTGCTGAAGGAATTGATCTTCCAGGAGTTTTGAAAGCGGTTATAATTGTGGGTTTGCCTTTACAAAAACCTGATTTAGAAACGAAAGCATTAATTGAATACTATGACAAGAAGTTCAATAAGGGATGGGATTATGGCTATTTATTTCCTGCATTTACTAAAACTATTCAGGCCGCAGGACGATGTATAAGAAGCGAGACAGATAAAGGAGTAATTATCTTCTTGGATGAAAGATATAGTTGGAATAATTATTATAGATGTTTTCCAATAACATGGAAGATGAGAGTCAGCATGCTATACACGGATTTGATTAAAAATTTCTTCGAGAATTGAATTTATTTTTTCTTTAGAGACTTTATGAAATCTGAATGAGTATTGAAATATTTGACACCATCTTTCTCGTACTCGGCTCTGCGTTTATCTGTCCATGAATCAAGAAGCCCTTTGGCATCAGCAATCACCGTGTCTGCTGTAAAAACATTAAATCCGGCTCTTATTCCACCAAGTGCTGTATCGTAAGCACAGTTTGATGCGTATATACCCATCACAAATATATCTTTAATATTCATATCAAGCAAAATTTTTTTCAAATAACCATCTTTATAGGATTCAAAAAAATATTTACGCCCAGAATTAAAAGCATTATATCCAGATTTCTCAAAAGATATGACAGTAGGAACTTTGTATAATTCTTTTCTTAATTCTTTTATGGTACGACCAGACTCATAAAGTATATTTATTATTGGAATATTTGTTTTGGCAAAGTATCTTATAGCTTCGATTTGGGATCTTATGATTGAATCCTTGTCGTGAGCACTGAAATCTTTTGTATCGTGATATTCATCATAAGAAACGTCATGGTCAAAATAGTCGTCTTGATCATAAACGTACATTTTTTTGGTATAAGTGGATTGCATATCTATTAATAATCCTGCAAGTCCTGGATGCTCTGTTTCACGAGCGGCCAATAATGATCTTCTGGACGCTAAGTTATTTGTGAGATTAACCATTTATACTGGAAGACCTCCTCTTTCAAAATGATGATACCTTTTCATAATTTCTTCATTATTAGACTCCAATGATTGTTCGATCTTTGGTATTTGCTTAGCAAAATGTTTGTAGGGTTTCGAACCATTTTTCTTCACAAATTTTTTTAAGAAAGGAAGAATTATTAATGCGTCTTTGCTTAGATCGATATATACGTCTCCCGATTTAATATAGTTTTGTAATGAATTCCCATTGTTGTAATTATGAGCCAATGATTCCAATTTTTCATCATTAACTATTAAATCCAAATTATTTAACTTTTTGTGTTTATCTTTACACTCTGTATTTAATTTATTCAGTTCTTCTTGTTCTGCTTCTAATTGAGCTTCACTTTTAAAAAATCGATGAAATCCTGATTGTAATTTTGTTTTAAGGTCATTTTGTTCATGTTGCAAATGAAACAATTGTTCGTCTAAATCATAATATTTTTTTAACGCTTTGACATAAGTAGAAATATTTTTGGATATCTTTTTATATTTATCACTAGGTATGCTCAAAATCAAACCATTATCGCATAAATAATCAAATGTTTTTGATTTAGTATCTAAAGAATCACCTTTATATACTTTTCTTAATAATTCATATACGTCTTTTGATTTCATGTAAATCCGCTCATGTAATATCGTTTCAAACAATATAAATGAGCACATTTATAAATTTTACTACTTTAAAGTAATACCTTATCATTAAAGTATACTAGTAGCCATAAATATATACTTTTGGTGTTTTTCTGTGCTTGACATGTAAACCAGTATACAAAAGCGTAACATTTATATATTAGTTAAACTTCCAATAGTCTATGACAATATTATTTGACCAATTCAACTTACCTGAGAATATATACGAAGTAATATTCGCGACAGAGCAGCAAGTAATAGTTGCAAAATTATTGATTGAAGAGATGAAGACTCATGGTGGAGAAATTGGAAAGACAGAAATGAGTGTATTCGCAACAGCATTACATGAAGGAAAACTAATTGATGAGGAAACAACTCAATTCGGTCAAAAGAAAAAAGTCACATTGAGTTACAATAAACGTCAATTCTACGATAGAATATTGACACCTATGAAAAGTATGGGATTAATAGATTACGATATGTACAAAAAAACGTATAAGATCAGCGATAAGTTCAATAAGAATATGATGAGGATTGGAATGTTGTGGCTGTATGAAATGAGAAAACCAGCACAAGCACACACCATCAGCATCAAAAAATAATATTCAAAGAAGCCGGCTTCCTACAATATATCTAAATTCTTAAAAACCACCCCACCAAAACTGTAGGAAGCTTTGGTGCTTCAAAAAAAACAAAAACGTATACTAGTAATGACAAACATAAACCAATATAGCAACAACAAACACGGAGTGATGACAATGGACAACGATTTATTCGCAATAAGAGACATACAAACAATTGAAGAAATAGAAGAAGAGGAAAACAATGGATGATGACTACCCATTAACTAGACTCGATGATTTTTCTGTGACAAGACTAGATGATATTCCAATAAGAATTCTAGACGATGTACAATCATCAATGAGTCCAAACGCATTAGTAAATAGAATATTCATATTAGATGAAGAAAGAAGAAATACTGAATAAGAAAATTATTTTGATTTCTTTGACATATAAGTCAAACGTATAGAATCACAATGTTCAGTAGATAACCTATATTTTAATCCGGTTTTTTCTGCAAAAGCATCGCTGACTCTCTTTACAGTACTATGAAGAGCAGTATTCATATCAACTAATTCCATTGTGGAAAAATCTATGAAATTGCAACTCATAATTCCTTTTTCGAATTGCATTGCAGAATGCAGAAAATAGCTACCAAAATTTCTCGTCAAAAAATTTTTTCTTCCGTGCATAAGATAAAGATCCATATGCCCGTGACCAACTAAATCGTTAATATAAGAAATTTTTTGTACAGTGTAAGGCGATAGTCTAAAACCACTCAACAAATTCGATAAATCTTCAGCTAATACATTTCCATATATACTAATCAGTTCATAACATCCATCAATAGAAGAAACTTTTTTCTTATCGAACGTTACAATATTACCAATATAGTGTTCTGTCTTTACAACATCAGCAAGTGTAATACTTGAAGGTATTTTTTGTAAAAATATTCGCATTTTACCACCCCGAACTCAAACGAAACAATAATCTTAGAATATATAAATGTTATTATTCTAGAAAGGTAAAAATAATCAAGAATTAATATCCAATTTATTCTTTTTTCATGCATGCTTCGACAAATGCGTCAAATAGTGGTGCAGGTTTTAGTAATGATGATTTGAATTCTGGGTGTGCTTGTGTTGCCATAAAATATTTGTGACTTGGTAATTCTATGAATTCTACTAGTCTTGAATCTGGACTCATTCCGCCGAATACTAATCCATTTTCTTGAAGTATTTTATGATAATCAGGATTGACTTCATATCTATGTCTATGTCTTTCTGATACTATATCAGTTCCATATATCAAATGAGCAATTGTACCATGCTTTAATACTGCATCATATGCTCCAAGTCTCATCGTTGCGCCTTTTGATGTTATATCCTTTTGTTCTGGGAGTATATCGACGACTGGATTTGTTGTTTGCGGATTTACTTCAGTTGTATGTGCATCGCTTAAATTGCATACGTTACGTGCATATTCGGCTACTGCTAATTGTAACCCGAAACATAATCCTAAGAATGGAACATTGTGTGTTCTGCAATAATTTATTGCACGTATTTTTCCTTCAACACCACTGCTTCCGAATCCTCCTGGGATTATTATTCCGTCCAAGTCTTTTAGGCTTTCTTGAACGTCAACATTGGTATCTTCGAGAGTTTTGCTATTGATCCATCTCAGATTTAATTTGACTTTGTGTTTTCCACATGCATGTTTTAATGCTTCATTTACTGAAACATATGCATCAACTAGACTGTAATCGCCTGTGTCTAAATATTTTCCAACAACTCCAATATTTACACTTCCAGTTGGATGTAAAATGTTGTTGACTGCTTCTTTCCACGCCTTTAAATCTATTTCTTTACGCTTCTTTAGGTTAAGTTTGTTTAATATTTTTTCTCCAAGATTTTCTCTTTCTAAATCTAGTGGAATTACATATAATGAATTTACCGTATTTACTCCTATGACGTCAGGCATTGATATTATATTTTCTGCTCGGATGTTTATATTTCTTTCAAGTTTTTTCTTACGAACCATATCCAAACTATTTTTTCCTCTGCATAATAAGAAGTCTGGTTCTATTCCTGAAGTTCGTAATAGGTTAACTGATAATTGTGTTGGTTTAGTTTTCATCTCTTCAATGTGGCTCGGAATCGGCATGTATGAAACTAGTAGATAGCATATATTTTCTTTGCCAATATCTGTTTCAAGGCTTCTTAGTGCGAACATGAATAAATTATTCTGGTATTCTCCGACTGTTCCTCCAACTTCTATAAGTGCAATATCATATGCTTGGCTTGCTTGATATATTCTTTTCTTAATTTCTTCTGGAACATGTGGAATTACTTCGACTGTTTCTCCAAGAAAATCTCCTCTACGCTCCTTATCAATTAGAGTCTTATAAATTTGACCTGTTGTAATATTATTAATTTTAGGGACTGACTGTTCCAAGAATCTCTCATAATTTCCAAGATCTTGATCTATTTCTCCACCATCATCAGTAACCCATACTTCACCATGTTCTGTAGGTCTTAATGTTCCTGCATCACAATTTATGTATGGATCAATTTTTATTGCAGTTACAGAAAATCCATATTCTTTCATTAACCTGCCTATAGCAGCAGTTGATACGCCTTTACCGACGCCAGAAATGACTCCCCCACATACGACTATGAACTTCGTCATGAATTTTCAATTACGAGAATTGTTTAAATAGTTTACTACTGAGCATAAGTCATGCTGAAAAATTACCTTAAAATAGTACTAAAATAAATGTTGCAAAATATATGGTGAAAGATATAAGATATTATTTATTTCTATATATTTTTTTCTTAAACGCTAATATATAATATAAAAAAATAAAAAAATTCAACATGTGTTCTTAGTTGAGTTATTATGCTTTTCATTTACTCTCTTTAGCCACGCCTCGATACTGTTATTGTCGAAGTCCCTTTGACATTACCGCTTGATGCTGTAATCTTTATTGTACCCGAACGTAATCCTGTAACAAGACCCTGGGAATTTACTTTTGCAACAGTTGGGTTGCTCGATGTAAACTGAATTGTCGCTGGCATAATTACTCCTAACTGATCATATCCTTGTGCTTTCAATTGCAGTGTATGACCAATAGCAAGATATGATGATACTGGTGTTACTTTTATAGTCGTCAAAACTTGCTTAGTTGTTGCTGCATTAACATCTTTAACATTATTGGCTATCAATGTTACTGCTGTTTGAGATAGTGCTTTTCCGTTTAGTGTTGCTCCTGTGTTCATCGCAATCAATGTCTTACTTAAAATAATTCCATTGAATACAGATGTTGTTCCAAGTGTCGTTTGTCCTGCAACCTGCCAGAATACATTTTTTGCCTGTGCGCCGCCGCTTAGAATTACATGCTTTCCTGAGCTGATTACTAGATTTTGAGCAATCTGGAATACCCATACATCATTAGCTCCGCCTGAAAGGGTTACATCTGATGGTATAATTACTCCAGAACTCCATTTGTAAAGTCCAGGTGCTAATGTCATCCCACCTATATTTCCTGCTCCAAGTTCAGTTTTGTCTGGTAATGATCTTCCAGCAGCGTCTGTATACGCTGTTTGCATATTACTTATTGCAGTCGTCATCATAGTTGGAGAAGGCGCCGCATAATTTGCCGCATATACTTTCCCAACTACTCTAGACGATGTCGAAAACTGTCCTAATCTATCTAGTATTAATCCAAATCCCGTAATTGCTGTTGCCGCAATTGGACTAACTCCAATATTTCCAACAATTGAAGTTGTTCCAGTTGTTGAGATGCCTGTTTTAGCAAGAATTACAAAATTACCTGCTGTTCCAAGATTTACTGGTTGTTGTACTGCTTGAACTGTAAACGCCATAAGCGCACACACCACCATAAACCCAAATATATTTAACGCTAATTTTTTTTGATTCATTTTATATTCCTCCGAATAATAATGAGGCAATATTTTTTGCTCTCATATTTTATCATTATCTCTAGACACCTCCGATTAAATTGATTAAAATTTATTCAAAATGTTATCTTATCATAATGAATACACCATAGGAAATTCTCCTACAAACACTAGATTGTTACACCCCGTCCTACAGAAACAGATAATATTTACAGCATAAGCAAATGCGTTTAAATTATAATCTTCTCTCTTCTATAGATAATAACATCGTTGAAGTACTAATACCTATGGTAGTGATTATCAATGAATAAACGGAGATTAATTGATGATCATGGATACATTCTACCAATTTTATATAAGAATATTTATAAACACGTATATCAATAGGAACTTAGGTGATATCATGGCTAAAAAAGTAGTTCACAAAACCTCAAAAGGATCAGAAAAAAAAGATGATTCAGATACAAAATTATTTGCATTTCTAGGAGTATTCTTGACAGTTATCGGATATATAGTTGTTTTGGTTGCTCGTAAAGAAGATAAATATGCAATGTTTTACGCAAAACAAGGACTAGTATTATTTGTAGCATGGGTTATTGCTGCAGTAGCCAGCTGGATTGTATCATGGATACTAATTGCTGGACAAATAATTGGATTGGTATTGAATGCAATAATATTAGCATTCTGGATTATTGGAATAATCTATTCGTTATCTGGTGAAGAGAAAGATATACCAATTATCGGCGAATTCGCAAAAAAAATATAGAATATCATCTCAACATTTTTTTTGATTAAGTTTTTAAATTCTTTACAGTTCTATTAAATTATTGGGCGGGTAGTTAAACCTGGTATAACGTCCCGTTGGCTATACTCTCTAAAGGAAGCTATGATGGCTTACCAAAATCGGGAAGGCTTCGGGTTCAAATCCCGACTCGTCCATGTTATTATATACTCATGCAAAATCATTTACTTTTTAAATTCTAATCTCATCTCTAGCTTTATATGAAGACTGATAAAGAATTAAAGAAGGCATTCAAGATTGAAGCTAGCTTGAATTTTGAAAAATATTATGCAGTTAAATCTCTAAAGAGTGAAGGATTTCATAGAGCACAATGTCCTCATTGTAAAAAGCATTATTGGTCGACACAAAAGCGAGATGTATGTGGCGATGCTGAATGTATGGGCGGTGTGACGTTATTCTCGAATAATCCTCAGAGAAATGTCATGACATACATCGATGTATGGAATAATTTTAAGAGACATTTTACAAATCTTGGATATACTGCAATCAATAGGTATCCTGTTGTCGCTAAATGGAATCCTACAACTGATTTTACGATTGCAAGCATCGCAGCTTTTCAGCCTTACGTCATTAGTGGCGAGATGGAACCGCCTGCAAAAAAATTAGTAATACCACAATTCTGCCTAAGATTTGGAGATATTGATAATGTCGGTATAACGGGATCGCATTGTACTGGTTTTGTTATGATTGGCCAACATGTATTTCTTAATCCTGAAGAATGGAATCAGGAACAATTATTTATGGACATTTATAATTATGTTACAAAAGTTGTAGGACTTGAAAAAGATGAATTAGTATTGCACGAAGATGCTTGGGCTGGTGGAGGAAATTTCGGACCATGCATGGAATTTTTTTCAAACGGCATTGAACTATTCAATCAAGTATATATGATGTTCGAACATTCAGATGAAGGAGATAGAGAATTAAAGATAAAGGTTCTTGATATGGGTCTTGGAATGGAGAGAATTGCTTGGTTCTCACAGGGCACAGCCACAATGTATGATGCAATATTTCCAACTGTACTAGAATATTTGAAAGAAGTTACTCAAGTGAAATTTGATGTTGAATTATTCAGAAAATTTGCTCCTTATGCTTCAATGCTTAATGTTGATGAAGTTGAGGACATAAATAAGGCATGGATTGATGTCGCAGAGAAAGTAGGAATTGATGTTGAGACTTTGAAAAATAAGATTCTTCCTATGACGGCAATATATAGCATTGCTGAACATTCAAGATCACTGCTTCTAGCTATTACTGACGGTGCATTGCCTAGCAATGTTGGTGGTTTCTATAATTTGAGAGTAATATTTAGGCGAATGATGAATTTCATCGATAAGTATAATTGGAATGATACTATTGATATAAAAAAATTATTACGACTTCATGCACAATATCTTGAACCAATATTTCCAGAATTGAACAATGGAGTAATTGAAGTCAATGAGATTCTAGAATATGAAAAAAAGAAATATTACGAAAGCCGCCAACGTGAACAGCTTCTTATAAAAAATATTATTGCAAAAAACGAGCAGGTAACAACAGATAAATTAATAGAACTGTACGACAGCAATGGAATAAATCCTGAGGAATTATCATTAGAAGCCAAAAAACAGGGACTTATTATAGAAGTTCCGGATAATTTCTATAGACTAGTTTCAGAAAAGCATGAGCGTGATTCATTAAATTCTTCGACTAAGATTAAGACTCAAACAAAAAAAGAGAAGCATTACGATATCGACGATTTAAAGACGGAAAGTTTATACTTTGATCATTATGATCTAGTTGATTTCAAGGCGCAAGTATTGAAAATTATTCACGACACCGATGAGAAGAATTATAAGGTTATACTTGATAAATCTGCATTCTATCCGACCTCTGGTGGTCAATTGAATGATATAGGAATGATTGGTAAGGATAAAGTTAAAGAAGTCTTCAAACAAGGCAAAGCTATCATACATGTTCTTGATAGTGTGGATTTTCATGAAGGACAATTAATACATGGACGAATAGATTTGGATAGACGAATCCAATTGACTCAACATCATACTGCAACACATATTCTAAATGGTGCTGCAAGAAAAGTTTTAGGAAACCACATATGGCAAGCAGGAGCTTCCAAAACATTAGAGAAAGCAAGACTAGATATTACTCATTATGAAAATATAACTGAAGAACAATTAACAGCAATTTCAGAATGTGCAAACAAGATTATCAGAGAGAATTTACCAATCAGTAAATCATTCATGAAACGAAATATTGCTGAAGCCAAATACGGGTTTAGGATATATCAAGGCGGCGCAGTTCCAGGAAAAGAATTACGGATTGTAGAAATTGTAGGATTTGACGTCGAAGCGTGCGGAGGAACACATCTAGATATTACTGGAGATGTCGGACAGATAAGAATATTGAAATCATCAAAATTACAGGATGGAATAGTTAGAATAGAATTTACAGCAGGACTTGCTGCAGAAAAAACATTACAGAATAAAGAATCATCATTAGAAGATATTGCTAAAATTCTGAATTGTTCGAACAATCAAATCCTTGGAAGAGTTGAAGAATTATTTACTAAATGGAAAAAGATTGTAAAAAAGAATAGTTTAGAGAAATTCGAATTAACATCTGCAGTTGTAAGTGAAGATTCTGAAGATAAAATCATTTCTAAAGCTGCAAATATATTGAATACTCAGCCAGAAAATATTATGAAAACTGTTGAAAGATTCTTGAAAGAAATATATGAAAAACAAAAAAATTGATGTGCGCAAATTATGCACACGATATGAATTCATATGAGTATCTTGATAATATATTTTCATAAAACATAAAGCTTATAAGAAACCTGTTAGTCTCGTCAACTCTATGCCCCACTTTATTAGAGAATCACATTTAGAAGATATTTGTGCACAATGCAGAAAACCTCACGGTAATAATATTATTCTTAAAAGAAGTCATTTTAAAGTCTATGAAATTATTATATGTCAAAATTGTGGTTATGAAAATACTAGAACTATTCCTGAAAAAGAATTTTTTGGCAGGCTAAAGCCAGACAATATTCAAGGAAGAAATATACACAGATAGAGACGAATCTATTCATCTCTTAACGTCGTTATTATAGGTTTTTCTCTTACTATTACTGTGTGTTCTGATTGTGATACCATTCCCTTACCTACTTCAACTAGAGGATCATATG